>LXNJ01000533.1_pt1 | contig 26249 bp, 25 predicted proteins | sample 809081 | NCBI WGS metagenome assembly LXNJ01 (sample SAMN04870510, study PRJNA318959) | sponge metagenome | biome: sponge; feature: marine sponge reef; material: water | host: Petrosia ficiformis | place: Greece: Milos, Mediterranean Sea | collected 2013-05-29 | depth 5-7 m | reverse complement strand
TCGGGACTGAAGAAGGAATCAACTAATGATAAAAACTAACAAAACGTCATGTAATTGTGAAACAATATTTTACAAATAGTTATTTAGCACAACTCGTTAATTTAGTTCTCTTTTACTACGCTTGGTAGTCGTATATCATACCTTATCTTTATCAATAATAACAGATAGGATTGCCCATCTGCCAAAATCTTCTGGCGGTTCTCCACACCCCAGAGCTATCAAGCGTGTCTCAGCTGCCACATCAAGTTTACGAGACAGCGAATGCTCTCACTTAAAACGATATAAGGCACGAGAATAGCCCCTTCCAAAATTTGACATTGCACATCTACTAACCCCAATTAATGTTCATCGCGACATTCAAAATTTCTTCACCTAATACAAAATTTACGTAAAAACCTAAATGAATTTAAGGTTGACAATTATGCATTAATTAGGTATTCTTATAATTGAAAATTCTCCAGTGTTACGGAGCAACAGAAGATAGAAACAGCACATATAACCTTGAAGTACAAATAAAAGGAGGACTAAATGTGAAAAATTTTGAGTATTTTGAGCCTACAACCCTTGCGGAAGCGTCCCGCCTGTTTGCACAAGAGCACGCGCAGCTCCTTGCAGGCGGGACAGACCTTGTTATCGGCATGAAGGCATACACTGAAACACCGCAATCCGTAATCAGTCTACAAAATATACCGGGATTGGATGACGTAACTACCTATTCTGATGGTAGCATCACTATCGGGGCAATGACAAAGGTGCGGGAAGTTGAATTGTCCGAAGATATACAAGAACATCACACAGCATTAGCGGAAGGCGCATCAGAAATCGGTTCTATCCAAATTCGCAACCTCGCAACAATTGGTGGAAATATTGCGCACGCCTCCCCTGCAGCAGATACCGTTGCCGGTTTGCTCGTTGCTGACGCACAGGTAGGCATTGCGAGTGCTGAAGGCGAACGAACGGTGCCGATTGACGAGTTATTTACCGGTCCAGGACAAACCGTCTTGAAAGCAGGTGAGATTATAACGCAATTTCGTCTACCAAATCCTGCATCTGGTTCTCATTATATCAAACATAAAATCCGTGAAGTCATGGACTTAGCATTTATCGGTGTTGCTTCCGCTATCAATTTAGATAACGGAACGATTACAGATGCCAAAATTGGACTCGCCGCTGTTGCCCCTACACCAATTCGAGCGACTGAAGCAGAAAATTTGCTAAAAGGGAAAGAACCCACCGACGAACTCCTGCAACAAGCAGGTGAAGCTGCGGCAGCTGCAACCAGTCCAATATCTGATTTACGGTGCTCTGCTGAACATCGCAAGGAGATGGTTGATGTGCTTACAAGGCGAACCCTTCAACACGCTTTGGACAGAGCAAGAGGATAAAAAAGCATTCATATTTAAGCGAGGACTGACGTTCACGCCTCGCATCGTATTAAGGTCAAGGAGGAAAATATGACAAAACACCCTGTCAGTCTAACAGTCAACGGTGATGAACACGATTTACTTATTGAACCGCGTAAAACTTTACTTGCAGTGCTTCGCGATACGATCGGTTTGACAGGAACTAAAGAAGGATGTAGCACAGGGGACTGCGGTGCATGCACCGTTATCGTTGATGGCAAAGCCGTCACGTCCTGTATGGTACTCAGTGTCACCGCTTCTGGAAAAGATATTACTACCATTGAGGGGTTAGCCAGCGATGGCGAACTTCATCCTGTTCAACAGGCATTTATTGACACAGGCGGCTATCAGTGTGGTTTTTGTACCCCCGGTTTTATCATGGCATCAAAGGTACTTATAGATGAAAATCCTGATCGTACCGAAGAGGAATTCAGACATGCGCTCGGTGGGAACATCTGCCGCTGTACTGGATACACAAAAATACTTGAAGCAGTCCTACAAGCCGCTGAAGAGATACGTACAACTTCATAAAAATATGCAGATTCATATCTGCTCTAAGTTAAAAAGGAGAAAAACATGGCGAAAACACATCGTGGAAGTGGTATAAGACATCTATACGTTGATCCAAACGGAAATGTCCATGAAAATGAATATAACAGTGGTCGTGGAACTTGTCCCGCTTGTGGGCGTACCGGCGTTAAAGTCCTGCCTGATTATAGCGTAGAGGTTGGTGAAGATACCGTGAAAGTTTGTAAAAGATGCTATACTGCTATTGGACGTGGAAAAATAGAACTCCCAGCTGCAAGTAAAGTCGCACAGGAGTAAGCATACATCATGTGTTAACACACATCGTATGCTAAGTTAACATACGTACAATTTATCAAAGTGAAAGGAGAATTGCATGTCAGAATATAGTGTTGTCGGTCAAAAACTACCGCGCGTTGATGCAGTTGAAAAAGTGACCGGTGCCGCACAATATGGTGCGGATGTGCACCCAGCTGGAATGCTCTACGGCAAAATCGTCCGAAGTAAGCATGCACACGCGAATATCCTCAGTATTGACACAAGCGAGGCGGAAAAACTGCCCGGTGTCAGAGCAATTATTACGCAAGACGATGTCCCAAGTGGACGCCGTGTCTTCGCGACTGATAAAGTACTTTATTTGGGTGAACCGCTTGCCGCTGTTGCTGCTACCGACCCAGATATCGCTGAGGAAGCTGCTGAACTCATTAAAATCGAATACGAAGTTCTACCTGTTGTGCAGGACGTGATGGAAGCAATTAAGCCATCAGCACCCCATTTGCACGGGGATGCGACAAAAGAAGGTCCAAATCGGCGAGACATTAGCACAAAAATCAAGGAACTATCTCGCGGTGAAGCAGATGATAACAGCAACGAAATTCGTAAACTTGAAGCAGAATTAGAGAAATATGCCGATGAAATTTACTATAATATTTCTGCAGAAAGCCATACTGAAGCGGGCGATGTTGAAAAAGGATTTGCGGAGTCTGATATCGTCGTTGAAGACACATACTTTATTCCCCGCGTGCATCAGACCTACATGGAACCGCACGTATCAGTTGCCAGTGCGGATTCATCAGGTAAAGTCACGGTGTGGGCATCTACGCAGGGTCCGTTTGCTATCCGTTCAGGTATTGCTGGCACACTCGGCATCCCACTGACACAAATTAACGTCATTGGAACGACAATGGGTGGCGGATTTGGCGGGCGTTTCGGTGTTATCATTACGCATGTTCCTGCAGTCCTACTCTCGCAAAAAACTGGACGTCCAGTCCGTGTACAAATGACGCGTGAAGAGGAATTCCTTGATGGCAGACCTGCACCAGGATGCGTTATCAAACTCAAAACAGGCGCAACCAAAGATGGACATATTCTCGCCCGACAAGCACTTGCATTTTGGGATTCTGGTTCTGTCTCAGGCGCATCCATCGGTAGTACAATACGAGTTCGCGGTGTCTATAAGATTCCAAACATCAAAGTAGACGCTTACGGTGTGCATACCAACAAATCTGGCACAGCTGCCTATAGAGCACCAGGCGCACCGCAAGCCATTTTCGCTGGCGAATCGCAGCTTGATGACATTGCTGAACAGATTGGCATGGACCCAGTCAAATTTCGCCTGATGAATATGCGCGAAGAGGGTGATGCTGTCCCCGCAGGTGGAAGTGAACCTAAAGTCGGTTACAAAGAAACCTTGGAAGCTGTTGCGGATGCCGCTGGATGGTGGGATCGGGAAGCAGATGATAACCAAGGTTGGGGCGTCGCCGTTGGTGATTGGACAAACGGTTGTGGACCCGGTGGTGTTTACGTTTCTGTCCACGAAGACGGCAGCGCGCGAATTTTTCACGGTTCCATGGACATCACAGGCACGGATACAGCCATCACACAAATTATCGCTGAAATCTTGACTATTCCATACAAAAACGTCACAATTCGCCGTGGTGATACAGATTCAGCCCCGTATTCTACGGGTTCAGGCGGAAGTGTTGTAACCTTCACAATGGGGAACACTGCTAAACTTGCGGCTGAAGATGCACGCAGACGTATTCTTGAACTTGCCTCTGAAAGACTTAATACAAATGAGGACAATCTTGAACTCAGAGACGGTGCTGTCCATATTATCACTGCAGACCCACCGAAATCTATTTCATTAGGGGAACTTGCAGCGTATAGTCTCTCAACAACAGGTGGTCCTATTGTCGGAAAAGGTTCCTTCGCACGGCAACCGAGTACTCCGGCGCTCGCAGCACAAATTGCTAAAGTTGAGGTAGACCCTGACACTGGTAGGACCAGAGTGCTAAAACTTGTCGCTTCTCAAGATGTCGGATTCGCCATTAATCCAATGGCAGTTGAAGGACAAATTGAAGGTGGCACTGTGCAAGGCTATGCATGGGCTATGATGGAAGAGATGCAATATGGTGAAAACGGAAACATAAATCCCGGATTTGTTGATTACCGTGTGCCGACCTCTGCCGATCTGCCAACAGTTGAATCTGTAATCGTTGAGGTGCCCGCACCGAATGGTCCCTACGGTGCCAAAGGTGTTGGAGAACCTCCTATTACCCCAACATTGGCAACAATGGCAAATGCTGTCAGAGATGCTGTCGGCATCCGTGTCACTGAACTGCCGATCAAGCCTGAAAAGGTTGTTGAGGCATTGAAGAACAACGGGCACGGAGCGTAGTCTTTCTAACAACGTCTTTGCGAGGCATTCGTGCCTCGCAAACAAAATCGCCTCGCCAAAACGTTACATGATGACAAAATACGCGGCAATAAAACCGACAGTCTATGTTGAAACATCAGTAGTCAGTTATTTAACTTCACTGCCGAGTCGTGATAGCCTTGTATTATCTCGACAAGAAGCGACTCGGCAGTTGTGGAATGAACATCTTGATGATTTTGAGCTTATTGTTTCGGATATAGTTATCAGCGAAATTAGGCAAGGCGATGAAAAAGAAGTTCAACTTCGACTTAAAGCGGTTGCTGACTTTACAAGATTGGATATGTCTTCACAAGCGAATGCTCTTGCACAATACTTAGTGGATACGGGTGCTGTTCCGCAAAACTCACCTCAAGATGCTCAACATATTGCAATTGCTGCAGTTGATAATCTCGACTATCTGATTTCATGGAATTTTAAGCATATTGTCAATGAAGCAAAGCGAGAGCATATCAGCCAAGTTTGTCGTGCTGCAGGATTTCAACCTACGAATGTCTGTACACCTATAAACCTTATTGAGGAGATTAAGATGAAAGAGAAACCTGAACCCCCAACTGATCCTGTCCTTGAAGAAATCTATCGGATGAAAGCAGAATTCGCTGCCAAATTCAATTCAATGGAGGAACTTACCGCACATTTAAAAGAAGTCAATAAAAGGGAGAAAGCACTCGGTAAGAAATATAAACCTGCACCACCACCACCGCCTGACTTTGAAAAAAAAATCGAAGAACTTTACAAAGAACTTGGAATCATGAAGGAAACTGAAGACAAAGTTTCCGCTGAATAATTCAGAATCTACTTCTTACACATCATATTTATAATTATCCGTATTAGGAAAATAAAGAACTTATGTTTGGTGAAATTAGAAACGAACACGGCGAACTTCTTGACTACACATATCATGACGGCAAAGACGACAAAATTGTGGTGATTGGGCACGGTGTCACAGGTAACAAAGATAGACCGGCACTCATCGCTTTGGCAGAAGGACTTGCCGATGCTGGTATCTCTGCCTTGCGCTTCTCATTCTCTGGCAACGGTGAATCAGAAGGTGCATTTACAGATTCCACTATCACAAAAGAGGTAGCAGACCTCGGTAGCATTATTGATGCGCTCGATGATTACAAGGTTTGTTATATTGGACATAGTATGGGGGGTGCAGTCGGTGTGTTACGTGCCGCTACCGATGAACGTATTGAAGTTCTCGTCTCGCTCGCGGGGATGGTACATACAAAAGCATTTGCTGACCGTGAATTTGGCGATGTGACACCCGACAAAGGTTTTATGTGGGATGAACCTGACTGTCCTCTTTCACAAGCCTATATGGACGACATGGCGGCGATCGATAGTGTTGCAAAACAAGCAAGTAAATTTGGCGGTCCGTGGCTTTTAGTTCACGGATCAGAAGACGATATTGTGCCAATTCAAGATAGTATCGATGTCCTTCAGTTCGCAAACGAACCAACCAAACTCCTTGATCTTCCGGGTGCAGATCATGTTTTCTCTGGTGACTCTACCGCTATAATGGTAGAAAAAGTTGTAACTTGGATTAGCCAAAAACTATAAGGCACAAATCAGCATGGCGCGTATTGATAAACTCAAGGAAGAAATTGGTTGGCTAAAGGTTATATTCGCTATCTCAATTGCTGCGGATATTTCCCTAATTGCTTGGCTAATTCAGAATTTCCAAAAAGAGTCCCCATTTCTTTTACTTATAGCAGGGGTTGGGGCTCTCTTGATTATGTTTGTAATTATTTGGATTAATAGCGTCACGTATCGAAAAATTAATAAATTGGAGGAGTTATAATGGATTGGAGAGAAATACTCGTTGCCGTTGTGCTTATAGCATTTTTTGTTACCCTCGGTATAGTCGTAGGCACGGCAATAAAACATGCCAATAAAAGTTGATCCGAAATAGATTATTAAATTGCTGTTTAACAGCACAATGGAGTTGCTTGAAACTTTAGCTGATTCAAATTGTAAAATTTTGGAGAATTTATTATGCCAACACCTCGTCTGTCAGTATCAACGTGGAGTTTGCATCGTCAACTCGGAAAACCCGGATTTACCGGTCCTGTCCACGATATGCAAATTCCTACTGAAACCCATAACAAAGGTCCTATTTCACTTTTGGATCTGCCTATGCGTATCGCTGAATTCGGTATTAACACGGTGGAAATCTGCCACTTCCATCTCCCATCGGTTGAGAAAAGTTACCTATATGAACTCCGTGCAGCACTTCAAGCTGCCGATGTTGAACTTTTCTCTCTTCTAATTGACGACGGTGACATCACGCACCCGTCTGATGCAGAACGTGACATTGCATGGATCGAAAAATGGATTGACATCGCTGGTGAACTTGGCGCGCAGTGCGCGCGTGTTATCGGTGGTAAAGCAGCACCCTCCACAGAAACCTTAGCACAAAGCCAACATGCACTCTCCCGACTAACTGAACGCGCAGAGACTGCTGGCATTCGCTTGATGACCGAAAACTGGTTCTCTATCTTTTCTACACCTGAAAATGTCAACACTATTTTAGACAAATTAGATGGGAAAGTCGGGCTATGTCTGGACTTCGGCAACTGGCGTGGCGGGACAAAATACAGTGACCTTGCCGCGATTGCCCCGTTAGCAGAATCGTGTCATACAAAAGCACATTTTGCTGCCCCGCGCGAAATGGATAAGGAAGATTACGTCCAATGCCTTGAACTGACACAGAAAGCTGGTTTTGCTGGACCACATACCCTCATCTACGACGGACCCGGTGATGACGAATGGGAAGGCTTGGCTATTGAGCGCGAAGTTGTGAACCCATACCTCAACTAAGTACAGTAGTAGGCAAACTCCGCTGTGCCGTAAACACCAATAAAATATGTTTTCACTATCAAAAACACAACACAGTCTAACTATCTCTTGGGACGAACAACAAGTTTTAGGTTACCATTTTCCCGAAGATGGTAACCGTACATTTTGCCACCCGTTGAACCTACCCGGTGCCCCTCCGCTTACAATGAATGAGCCAGGGGATCACGTACATCATCAAGGGTTATGGGTTGCGTGGAAAAAGGTGAATGAAGTCAATTTTTGGGAACAACCCGCACCAGGTGCTGACCCGACAGGCTTCGGTAAAATCGTTCATCAACGGATTATTTCACTAAATACCACTACAGATAGCGCGAGTTTTGCAACAGAAAACGCATGGATAGATTGGCAAGGTAAAACACATCTAACTGAGCACAGAAAAATAACCGTTCATGCACCTACCGCAGATGCGATGCGGATTTCCGTGTCGTTGACGTTCCATCCTAACCAGCGCGAGGTTGTGCTTGACTTACGGCGCGGTGATCCAGGTGGAATGGGCAGATATTACAGCGGCATGGCAATCCGATTTGACAATATCATCACGCCGGGCAACCTATTAGATGCTGATGGACGCACTGAACCGACAGACATCTTCGGCAAACAGAGTCGGTGGTGCAGCTTCACTTCGCAACACCCAGCTGACAATGAAACCTACGGTGTCGCTATCATAGACCACCCCGATAATCCTCGTTATCCGACGACCTGGTGGGTTCGCAACCGAAAAAACTACTGCTTAATCCATCCCTCACCTGTCTATTATGAACCGTTCCATCTCGCCCCGGATGAAACTTTGAACTTGCAGTATAGCGTTGTTCTCTATCTTGGGCAACCTAATGCAGCTTTATTTGAGTAAAGTGTCCCGGTTCCTTGGCAATCGTGCAGGGCTTTCTAAGCCCGATATTATGAGATTCAACCTGTCAAATCGGGGTTGAAAACCCGCCAAATGCCAAAAAGCGCATTTGGCGTTGATTCACTCCCACAAGAAGACATATCCTTAAATTGACACCTATGGGTTTCGCCAGCTCTACCCGACCTACAAACTACAGGTATAAGCGCAATATGTAAAGAAATTATACATATTATCTGTGATATATATAAAAATTGCGAAAAACTATACATATATGGTTTTTTGAAGGCAGTCCAAAACGCTTGCACCAAAGAGTTTTTTATGTTATCATTTAATGAATGAAACCCATCCTCAAGAAAAGCAGAGTGTGTTTACTGTTTACGTTGACTCGACGATACCAAGTTATCTGGTTTCAAAGCCGAGTCGTGTCCCACGAAGATCAGAATGGCAAAGAATTACCCGTGAGTTTTGGAACGATAAACGTTTTGAATTCGTGTTGTCGGACCTTGTAATTACCGAAGTATCAATTGGGGATAGAACCCAAGTAGTAGATAGATTGAAGGCTATAGAAGGCTTGCCTGTAGTGGACGTTTTGGATTTGGAGCGGTCATTGGCACAACAACTCATCATTGGAAAAGCAATACCGGAGGTAGCACTTGCTGATGCTGTCCACGTAGCAGTTACAGCAATTCAGGCAATACCCTATTTAGCGACATGGAATTTTGCACATCTTGCAAACCCACACACGATACCGAAAATTGAACAGATTTGTCGTGAGGCAGGTTATTCGTCTCCGCGCATTGCATCACCAAAGGCGATACTGGAGGAACTCTCATGAATGATAAAATTTTGAACGAATGCCGACAAGCTAAGGAACGGATTGCAGCTCTGTTTGGGGACGTGGACACCCTTATGGATTTTTTGATGAAACGTCGGGAACAACGTCTGAAGCAAGGTAAAAAGTACATAGATTTCTCACCCCATCGGGAAAAGAAACAAAACAACCATAAATCTTGACACTGCTGCTTGTAAGCATTGATCGGTAATGTCCCATAGCACAATCCAAAATGTGAATGCTACGCGCCCCGTTGACCACATTCGAGATTTCCAATCCTGCTGGTCCTGGTTCAGACAGGTATTACCTGATACACATAATAATTTAGCGTTCACCTACCCAACGGACGCATTAATGCTGCAATATAATCATTTAGAAATGGTATAACAATAAGAGATAAAATCTTAAATAGGAGGTTTATTGTGCAAAATCCAACTTCTGCCCTTGAGGAAACCGGTATCGGTTCCATACACGTTGAAGCACCGCCACTAACTACGATAGACGAAACCCAACTTGTTTATCACCAACTCTGCCCTGCTGAGGATTTTGAGGAACTTGAAGGCAAACCTTTTCATGTCAACGGCACACACCTTGCTGTTTTCAAGTCCAGTGACAAATTTTATGCCGTTGACAATCGATGTCCACACATGGGGTATCCGATGTCCAAAGGGAGTATTCGTGACGGTGTACTAATCTGCCATTGGCACCACTGGGAATTTGACCTCAAATCGGGGGCATGTTTCTTAGCATCCGGTGATGACCTGAAAGCGTTTCCTGTTGAATTACGGGAGGACGGTTATTTGTATGTCGGGTTAGCGAAAGGCGAGCGGGAGGCAGCAAAACAACGCGTCATCGCAAACGGCAAACGTGCGCTTGAACGTGGTCTCAAGGACCGCAGCACATTCTTTATCGCCAAAGCTGTCACAGCACTCCGTGATGCAGGGGCAGACCCAGCGGAGATTATTCAACAGGGACTCCACTACGGTGCACATAAAAGTAGTGACGGATGGTCGTCAGGTGTTGCTATCCTCACACTCGCAGCGAACATGTGGGATGATGTTGACCCAGATGACCATAACCTATTCCTCGTACACGGACTAAGCCAGATCAGTCGTAGAACAACGGGAAGTGCACGCCCTTATCGCGCACCCTTCCCGCGAGTGAAAGATGATCATGACCTTGATACACTAAAACGATGGTTCCGTTATTTTGTGGATAAACGCCACAGAGGTGCAGCGGAACGTATCTTGCTAACACTAAATGATAGAGGCTACGATAAATCTGTCATCGCAGACTTCGTATACACAGCAGCAACAGACTATTACTTCACTGGCGATGGACACGCGCTCGATTTTGCAAATAAAATGTTTGAAGCGTTGGATTACGTCAACTGGGAAGGATCGCATGAGATTTTACGCCCGATAGTCGTTGACCTTGTGAGTAGAACACGCCATGAGGAGACATCTCGATGGGCAGATGCTGTACCTGTCTTAAGACCTGTTTTTAAGAGACTTGATAGTATATGGGAGGACAATCAAGCGAACAAAGCAGAACTTGATATATCGGCATTTACACAGACGCTCCTCGCGGATGAGTTTGAACCTACTGTTGCTACAGTTGAGGAAGCACTCCGCAACGGAGTCAAGCCAACCGACATCTGCCGCGCCATGACCTATGCCTCGGCAATTCGCACTGCCCGGTTCCATCTCAAAAACGAAGGCGACTGGCACGATGTTGCGAACATTTACTCTTACGCTCACGCCCTTTATCACGCTTTTCAGTATTCGCCAAGTGCTAACCTACTGCGTGGTATATTTCACGGTGTGGTTTACTTGGCATATCTGCGCTGGTTGAATATGCCTGCCGCTCGCATTCCCAAACCCGGGCAACGGGTGCCTGACGAAACTTACGATTCGCCTAAAAAAATGTTAGAACGTCTTCAAGAATTCGCTGACTTCCAAAAAGTCTACGAAGCAGAGATTCTGGTAAACCAATATCTCGAAGAGGGGCATGATGTAGACGCACTGAAACGAACGCTTGCACACATCCTGCTACGTGAAGACGCAGAACTCCACATGTTCCAGGTCCTTGAAGTTGCCTTCCGACATTACGACTTGTCAGATGACTTTGAAGAACAACGGATGCATCTATTGGCAGCCACACGTTACATCACAGCACAGAAACTAATGAAGAATATTTTGTGGTCCACCGAGAACGCGGAACGTCTTGCACGAGGTGAGTTACTTAGCGAACGCGACGATGACTAATATCTATCAAGCAGTCAGTCCCGTAGGTTGGGTAGAGCGGTGAATGCCCAAGACACCTCCAACCTGTCAGGAAAATTCTGCTTTTCAATAATCTATTCATGGAAATCGACATAGCGAAACCCAACAAGCAAAGTTGCCCATGTGGTAACGCGTTGAGTTTCCAACTTACACGTTTTGTTGACCGCACATTACGAAATAGAATTCCGCTTATGCAAAACGCAAAACCCAAACTCATTCTTACAGACTGGCTTGAAACTTCACCCAACTCAAGACGAGATTTTCTTGCCAAAGTAGGTAAGGGTACATTACTTGTGAGTTTGGGCATGTTTGGCGCAGGCTGCGAAACCGTCAACCGTGGAATCCCAAGGGCTATCTCGGTAATGTTATTCACAGGTTGCCTGTTTCAATAACCGCATAAATAGAAGGATTTAGAAATGAAACTTGGTGTAATGTCAGACAGCCACGACAACATTCCGAATGTCAAACGCGCTGTAGCACTTTTCAACGAAATCGGTGTGGATCTTGTTGTCCATGCAGGTGATTTTATCGCTCCGTTTGCGATTGACCCGTTAGCCGATTTGAAATGTCGTGTTGTCGGTGTTTTCGGCAACAATGATGGCGAACGCGTTGTCCTTGCGAAAAAGTTTGAAACTATCGGTGAGGTGCATCCGAACCTTGCCAGCACATCACTCGGTGGCAAGACCATCGCAGTAATGCATTATCCTGAACTTGCTATCCCAATTGCAAAAAGTGGAGAATATGACATCGTTGTCTATGGACACACGCATAAGATAGACATTCAAAAAGGTGAATCTCTATTGCTTAATCCAGGGGAAACAGGTGGTTGGACGACGGGAAAGGCTACGGTTGCTGTTGTGGATATTGAGACGCTTGAAGCAACAATTCATGAACTGTAGCAGTGTGAGTGTTACATGTAGGATATTATAGTGAAATCCAAAATTATTTGGACACTTTGGTTCTTGTGTGAATTTCAAAACACCTTGAATGTAAAGAGGCGCAATGAATTGCGCGACTACAAACGCCACTAACCTAAAGAAAATGTAAATGTATTTTTAGATTTGGCTCATGTAAAGAATGAGTGCGAATGAAAATAGTTAACCCGCATGGTCACTGCCTTCATGAAAAACAATCGCACACACCTTTTACATGAGCGTTAGATTTTACTATAAATCTACTCAATATACCCCAAATTTCGTAACCTACCCTCTAAAATCTTTTTCTCCTCAGGTGTAGAGACTTGTGCTTGCAGGTGCTGATAATTAGAATTCATCAAAATCTCGTCGTAAACATCACGGAATCGTTCTGGGTCTTCGCAAGTCATCTCTTCACCGCGCATGATGTGTCTATAGACATACTCACCTGTCTGCTCATCTTCACGGTAAAGATGCTCACCATCCGTTAGCGACCAGAGGCGCACCCCTTCTGAATACTTACTAATCTCTTCGTTATCGACTGTCGTCCGGGAAGTCACGCGGTGATGCGGCATCTCCAAATTCTTCTGACTGAGGAATCCGATACCATATAAACTATCTAATTCAGATAATACCAAGCGGTTGTCATCAATTTCAGTTGGGTATAGTAAATCTTTTCCATATCCGTGATAGTCCGTTTCAACACCAGCAAGGTTCGTAATCGTTGGGAATAAGTCAATTGCTGAAATCGGTGCATTTGGAAATTCTAATGTCTCAACACCAGGGATATGTGCTAACAGCGGCACATGTAAGACGTTCTGATTGAGTGTGCTGCCGTGATCAATAATTTCATCGCAAATACCTTCCCCATGGTCGCCAAAGATAAAGACTGCCCATTCTGGCAGCGCAAGTTGTTTTAGAATTTCAACCAACTTAAACTCAAGTATATGCGTTGCGGCGGCGTAGTAAAACCGTAACGCTTCATCTGTTTTGCCATGTTTTACAAGAGAACCGAGACTCGGTGCGCCCGGAATGCCGCTCATCCCGTATCCGCCATGTGTATACCAAAAATGTAGAAAACAGAATTGCGGTGTCTCCGAAGGTTGCTTCAGATGATGTATCAGGTCTTCAAGCGAACCGAGTTGCTGTGCTTTCGCGTTTGGGTCAATGGGCGTGATAAACGACTCATAATCAAGGAAGCGAAACACCTCCGCGCGTTCTGAACGCCCTATAATGTAATAGCCCGCATCAGCAAACAACTGAAATAGGTTCGGAATACCCTCAAACATCTTGAGGTAGGTTTGCCCATAAACGCCATGTTCAAACGGATAAAGACCTGTAAAATAGGACGTATGAGAAGGACGCGTGGCAGGGGCAGCTACAAAAAACTTTTCCGCGAGTGAGAAATCCTTGGTCAGTAGGTCAAATTTTGGTGTATTGAAGAGAGAGTTAGTCCGACTGAGTGCGTCATATCGCCAACAATCAATTGAAATGAGTAGAAATTTATTGACAGATTTGGTTTCCATATTTTTAATCAATTAACCTTGCATTATACTGCCTTGCAGTATGTTGATAGCCTTCAAATAGGTCGGGATCAAAAGGATGAGGTGTATAGATATAAACTGCATCGCTATACGGGTCGTAGAGGATAACCTCTTCGCGAGCATCGCCACAAACATCAGCAGGAAAACAGTGATACCATCCCATTTTACCACCAGTGGGAGGTGGCAGTTCAGGAAACGTTACCACCTTGTTACCCTCACCATCATAAAGTGCAGCAGGACTGTAAGTCAATTCGGGGTTTCCTAAACCGTGCCAGCGGATAACCTCTAATCCTGTATTATTCGGTGTTTCATCAACACGGAATCGACTCCGAATCTGTTCATTGTTGTCCACCACCATTAAATCTGGATGATGTCCATTATAGCGGATAACTAAATTAGGGGACGCATCTGGGAGTAGATTACCATATCGGATCTCTTGTCCATGTGGCACGACGTCAAATCCGAGTGAAAACACAGAATTACCTTCAGCATCAACGATTTGTCCACCGCCAGAAAGGATAGCGCGGTTCTCACCATTCCACTCCTCAACCAAAACAGAGTCGATATTTTCCCCAAGGTATTTATCCCAAAGGACTGTCCCATCAGCAGCAAGCCCAAAGTTGCCCCCGTTGACCTCATCAAGACCATCACCGTTGAAATCGCCAACTGCGGGGATGTATGCGGAATGCTTTGGATACCGAAACCATCTGTCGGTATGCTGCCAGAGCAGTTCAAGGTTATGGTTAAAGGCAAGCACATTAACGCCAACCTTAACGACAAAATCCTGTGGCTGCGGATTTCCGCTGAAATTGGCAATCATCAACCGTTGATGAACATAATTAGGGATATGGCGTTCGCCTTCCGCGTCCGCATCGCATTGCTGAAGTGCTTCAGACACTATAGAACGTTTAACAGCACCCGTTGCCCCATCTAAAATCATCAGACAAATTGCAGACAGATCCCATTTGCTCGCTTGCGCGATATCTGAATCTATCCAGAAGCAGATAACCTCTGCCTGACCATCTGCATCAATATCGTAAATTGCAACGGGACCTGGACGGTCAGGTGAAAGTGTTTTAAGGGTTGTGGCCTCCGCGTCTATATCTCTGGTTTCCAGACGTTTATCCCCTAAAGACCAGAGCGGTTCACCTTCAAGCGTAAATGCACCGAGAAAACATGGATGGATACCACCAAGTGACTTGTAAACCAGAAAATCAGCGGTGCCGTTGCCTGTCAAATCACCGATGCGAATATCACCACCCCACGAGCGTCCCGCTGTATCATTGAGAAATTCGTCTGGAATTGCAACCCGTTTATAGAGGTGTGCTTCTTGTGGCGTATTCACTGAACAAATGCCTTGAAAAGTCCAACGTAGAGTGCTAAGACTTTTTCGGGGTCAGGTCCCGTATAAGCACATTCGTTGGAGATGTAGCCGGAGAAACCGATGCGATTGAGCCATTCGAACATTTGCCGATAGAGCTCAAAAGTTTCCGGTACTTCCACCTTGTGGGTATGGACTGAAGTAATATGAGGTGCTACACGTGAAAAGAGTGGTTCAATGCTTTCCGCATCGCAACCGACAAATTGTGAATTGAAGACAAAACCAACATTCGGAAGATGGACACCTTCAATCACTTCCATCGCAGAATCCGGGTCAGTAAAAGAACCGTGCATCTCAATAGAGACAGTAATATCTTTCTTACCAGCATAAGTGCCAAGAGCCTTTAATCCATCAATAACATAACCGACAACCGTATCACGGTTTTCATCGCTGTATCTGTCTCCAAGCACACGGACATGATCACATTCCATAAATTCCGCCATGTCAATCACGCGTGTAACGCGACGGACTGTCTCTTCGCGATCAGCAGCATTTTCTGAGTGGAAATTTTGGCAACTCGTTAGCGAAGAAATTACAACGCCACTTGCATCTACTTGTGTTTTTAATCCATCCCATGCATCTTTCGGGGTATCCCACTCAAACCCATGCTTCTGTTTGTAATCCATTAGCAGTTCAACACCGTGATAGCCGGTAGCCTCAGCGGTATCAAGAATTCGCTTGAGTTCCCAATCTTGACACGTTTGATATGTATTTAATGCCCACTTCATATAATTCTACTCCTGAATTGGAATCGGGTACCAGAGTCCGCCAGTTTTAGATGATAAAGCCAAGTGCGTAGTATCATGAATGCCAATAACATCTACTATGATCTGGTTCTGTTGACACTGACGTAGGACATCTAATAACTTGTAAGACCCTTTGCTTGCCTCGTCAGTTACGAGAACAAAACGTCGATTTGACCCTTCTCGAAATTTGACACGTCGAATCGCCTTTACGATCGCATTGTGTGCGCGTTCATCGCCTGCTGCCGCCACTACGTGTGTAGTCAATAACCTTTTATACCGTTCACTGTCCCTTGTCTGTGGATGGATAATTGTATCACCTTCAAGGTACCTAAAGATGACAATACCGAGCGTAAAGTCAACGTCTTTTTCTTCAAATACCGTTACCATCTGACTAAGTTGTCTGCCGACAGCGCGGATATTATCTATCATACTCCCACTGATGTCAAGCAGAAAAACGATGTCAACGACACGTTCATTTTTACTATCAGCAACACTTTCGGCAATCCCTTCCAATGCTTCTCCCATCATTCCGTCTCGATCAACAGGTAGTGGTGCTTTTTCCGCAATTTGCTCAATTGTTCCCGATTGTTCCTGTAATTTTTCCGCAATAGGCGTAATTGTAGGTGATTGTGTTTTCGCTACCGGTATTGATTTCCACTCTGGTGACTCTGTCGCATGCTCACTAAGCGATATCTCCGCTAAAGGCAAATTTGCGTCTGTTCCTAATGTTATCATTGACTCGCTTGTCGTAATAGGCCGTTCGGAAATCATCGGTTGTGGAGTGCTTTGATCGGTAATCTGTACCGCATTCGAAGAAACTGGACGACGCTTTGGTATTGAACGTTTGCGCTCACTACTCAGGTGGAAACGTTTGACCGTTGACACGACCATTGCTTCTTCAATCAAGGATTCCGAAGGAAGCATTGGTCGATACCACCGCACGTAACTTATACCCGTAAGCGCTATTACGACAACGTGCAAAACTACCGATATCAAAAATGCGCGCCGGGTTTTTCTGCGTTTTTGCTGAAGTTTTTCTGAATAGGCATCAAAAAGCATGTCCTGCTTCTCCGATTTAGGTGGAGTCCACTATTAGTTTAACGCTAATAATCCCAAAAACGCAACGCTATTGTTTTTCAAACAAACTTTTTAAGAGGATATGATTGAAACCGTTCCCTGATTCCCATCAACTTGAAGCATTTGCCCATCAGTGATATTTTGCGTAGCATTTGGGATGTTCGCAACTGCCGGAACACCATATTCCCTTGCGACAACCGCCCCATGCGACAGTAGACCGCCGCGTTCCATCACTAAACCTGCTGCATGTAGAAAAAGCGGTGTCCAAGCTGGATCGGTTGAGGGACAGACGAGAATATAATCCCGTTCAAAGAGTTGAATATCAGAGGGGTTCAATAGCACACGCGCCTGTCCTTTCGCTATACCACCGGAAACACCCATGCCTGTATATGTATCCGCTGCACCGCTTGGCAACGGAGCACCTATGCAATCAAGCGAATCACTAAAAATAACGTCCGGCATGTCAATCTGTAGCAAAAACTCACGTTGTGCCTTACGTTCAGCAATCACATCACTGAATTCTTCACCATCAATAAGTTGCTCTAATTCACATGGCACCAGATAGAAAATGCCTCCGTTAAGCGTATAACGGTTATCCAATTCAACTAAAGCGCGTCGAATCTGTTCATAGCCGAGCATCAAGTAAAATTTCGCTGTTTCCCGAAAAGGCATATAACGTCTTGTAAAATCCAACTCACTTTCAATCTGTTTTCGCAATCCTACCTTATTTTTTATAACCTCAGCAAGTTCTTTTTCTGCCGTATTACGCTGCTCTATTTGTCGCGCAAAATGTTGGCTACCATTTTGTGTTTCTTCGTCAGGTTCTGAAACTTCTTGTGAAAAGGATGCAATTATCTGTTCAAGATATGAAGTATCTTCGCGCCACCGCGGTTGTGCCAATTCAAATTCATTGACAGCGCGATGTCCATAGTCTTTTAGAAAATCGGTAAGTGAAATTTGTCCCTTTGCAACTTCCCACAACTTTTCATTCGTTTCAACGGTGAGATTACCAGAAAGCCCGCTGATAAGTCTACTTACCAATCCCTTCGCCTCTGTTTCATCAATACATTTCTGGAGTGTGGCTTCCAACCGTTGAAGTGAAAACGCAGCAAGAAGAGTAGCGGTAAGGGCTTTCGGTGCGAAATCATCTAACGTTTTTCTGCACCACTCTTGAAACTTTTCGACCAATTCCGCATCAGAAAGTTCTGAATAAGACAAATTCTGTTCGGCTGCAACCATCTCACGAAACTTCGGGAATTCCTGTTCTGTCAACACTTGATCGAAGTCTGAGCGAAACTTTCTTAATTGTAATTCTGCTTTTGTCATGCGGATTATGTGGAGTGGGAGTTTAAACCAAAATGATGATGTACTATGCTTAATATTTGGCGTTGCTTGTGCATACATCGCTTTTTGCGGGTTCTGTTTCAGTTCTGCAAAATCGTGTGCAAACGGGAAACCGTTAAAGAAAAGTTCCGACTCACGGTTCAAATTGACATAAATTCTTCCACAGATTAGGTCTAAAATACCCGATCTATCTACCCGTTTGCTTGGATAGAAACCTAAACCACGATAAGCTTTGCCTAAGCCACCAGTACCTGACATAAATTTTCTCATAATTGCCCAGGTCATTGGCAACGGGGCGGGTAAAACTTCGGCAAGATTATGATGACTCCATAACGTGCCGTGGGTATCTGCAAGCGTTTTGAGTATTTGGATCTCTGACTGACGATGTTTCTCAATTTCACTGTCTTTTTGGTCAATTGAAATATGAGTCTGCGCGTGTGTTGTAATTGGTCTCGCCTGCAACAAAACAAACTTTCCATCCGCAAGTGCCCACTCAATATCCATCGGTTTTCCATACAAAGTTTCAACTTGAATGCCGAGTTGTCCCAATTGTTTTAACTGTTCATCTGTGAGACTTGGAATATTTTGCTTTGCAGAGGAAACCTCGCTCACACCAGATATTGTTATCATTTCCTGTTTTGTTGCGACGGTTCTATCCAATACCTCACCGGTTTCTCGCGAGATTTGGAAACTGTCAGGTGTAATAGCACCAGAGACAACAGATTCGCCTAACCCCCAATTCGACTCAATAATACTAACGTTCTTATCATAAGGACTGACAGTAAAAAGCACACCGGAAACATCTGCTGCACACATCTCTTGAACAACAACTGCCATCGCCAAACCCCCATCAGGGATGCCTTGTGTGCGACGGTAAGCAATTGCCCGCTCAGACCAGAGAGATGCCCAGCACGTTTTCAGCGCGTCCAAAAGTTCATCAGATGTTACATTCAAGAAGGTATCCTGTTGTCCCGCAAAACTGGCTTCTTCTAAATCTTCGGCTGTCGCGCTGGATCGTACAGCTACTGTATCTGTCCGCAATTCGTCTCTCGCTTTTAGGATGGTTTCAATCAATTCAGGTGCTAAGACCACGTTTTTAACACTACTCGCGTTCTGTTCAGATAAGTGCTCAACAGAAAATCGGTAGGCATCTGTGGTAACGCAGATGCCTTGTGGAACTAAAAAACCTGCCCGCGTCAATTTCCCAAGATGCAGACCTTTTCCACCGACACGTGGAAGATCATCTTCGTCAATTTCTAAGAAACGTCTGATAAATTGCATAAACTTAGATTGTTTAAAAAGGATGGAACTATTGGAATAGTATAGCAAAATCTTTCTGGCGAATGCAAATAAGTTTGGGTTTCTGCTGGTAAGGGAAGGATAACTTAAAATAATGAATAACAACTTTTAGAATTTTTTGTTAATCATCATGACCATCGTCTTTATGTTCATTTTCATCGTTATCATCGTCATCGTCATCCATATCGTCATCATCGTTATCATGGTCTTCGTCCATGCCATCATGCTCATCCATGTCATCGTTATCATGGTCGTCCATACCGTCATCATGGTCATGCTGCACGACAACCTCTTGTGCTTCCTGTTGATTAATCCAGTCTCTGAAAAGTTGAATTTCCGCATCAGGCAGCGGTGGACCGTTAAGGGGCATGTTGCCAGATACGATTTCTTCAATCACTTCACTTTCTTCAGCATTACCCGGGATGAATACAGGACCGTGTTCCCCTCCAACTATAAAAGACTCGTATGTTCTGAAATCCAGACCGTGAGGACCATCAGCAACATGACATCCAGCCAGCGCACATTTTGCTGTAAGATATTGGCAAAATATTTTGTTCAAAGGAAACTTCAATATCAACAGATTCGTGAACTTCCATAGACGAGGAAATGTCACCTGGCATTATGACATCTGCAGGCTCACGAGTACATCCAAGTATACAAAATAGCAATCCGACAGTAAGTAAGAGAAATCTTTTTGTGTTCATAACTATAAATAGTTACCTCCCCAATTTAATTTTTTATCTGTTTTCTAACTAAAAGATACTGCTCAAGAAGTGCAGAGCCTCTAACCGCACATCGCTGCAGCCAATTTAAAGAAAGGATAACATCTTTTGAGATAACCATCAAGGAAAAGTTGATTTCTTGTTTCATCAAGTTTACGGGTTGGAAACCCAATCCTTTAGGTTTGGGAGGAAAACCCGCCCTTGTGTGTTAGACCATCTATTTTGTCAAAAAAAATGATTTTTTTGACAAAAAGTATCAAAAATGTTAGCATTATTACTATCACGTTGGCAGACACACTACCGCTTGGTAGTGTGTCTGCCTACCCGCTAAACAAGGGTTAAAGACGTGATACGTGATAGTCTATGAAACGAACCTTTAAATATCGGGCATACCCGATGGTTGCTCAAGAACGCTGGTTGTTTGATGAGTTGAAGCACCAGAAAAAGTTGTATAACTATATGCTTCAGATGCGTTCGCAGATGTGGGAGTATGGTAGTATTTCTGTGTCTATGTATGACCAGATCAATCACCTTGCGAAACTTCGTGAATCCAACTTGCACTATTCTGAACATCCGCAGGATATGCAGGTGTCTACCATCAAACGCGTCAACGCTGCGCATCAAAACTTCTTTGGCAGATGCAAAGACCCGAAAGCGAAAAAGAAAGGTTCCCCAAAGTTTAAGCGTTCTGTCCGATCGGTAGCGTGGAATTTGCGAAAACACAAACTCAAGACAGGTGAACGTGTCCGTCAAAATCCTATCCGTGGAACAGGCGCGCGGCTGAACCGATTGAAAGTTCCGAAACTTGGTGAAGTCAAAATCCGTCAACACCGTCCGCTCATCGGAGACCCGAAAGAGGTCACGCTGAAAAAGACGGCGCGTGGCTGGTATTGCTTTATCGTTTGCGAAGTGCCTGATACGCTGAGATGTGTTCCGAAATCCGCTTGTGGTGTGGATGTCGGCACACACGACTTTCTGACGACCTCTGATGGCGAAACGACACCGAACCCCCGATTTTACCGAACCGCTGAACGCAAACTTGCCAAACTTCAACGCGTCCTTTCTCGTAGACAGCGGGGTAGCAACCGTTGGTATAAGGCACGCGTGGCATTGGCAAAACAATCCGATATTGTTGCCTGTCAACGTCTTGACTTTATCGCGAAAACGGCTTACTCTCTTTTCCATCACAAAGGCTTTGATGCCGTTGTTGCCGAGAAACTCAAACCGAGCAATATGATAAAGAATAGATACCTTGCTAAGTCCATCTCTGACGCGGCTTGGGGCATGTTCTTTGACTGGTGCGATTGGGTTGCCAAACGCGATCGCAAACATTTCCATCAAGTGCCTTCACACCAAACAAGCCAAACTTGTTCGCAGTGTTGCCAAAAATCCAAAGTCAAACTGGGGTTGGCTCAACGTGTGTTCCATTGTCCATCTTGTGGCTTGAAACTTGACCGCGACCACAACGCGGCTTTGAATATCTTACACAGGGCGGCTTGTGCCCTTCGTGGAGAGGTATGGGATACCATCCTCTATGAAACGAGAAACCCGTTATTACAACAGGCTTGTTGGGGTTAACCTCTTAACAAGCCCAAGTCTTTAGGCTTGGGGACTTGACAAAGGCATTCAAAAGACTTTCGCTATACTTCTTGACAAATCTATGTAAATTGGTTAAACTAAAAAGGATGTTCCAGAATGCAGCCGAAAGTCTCACGCTAATTGCTTCTGCTGCTGTGCAGTGGCTTTTTTATAGAAAACCTTTGCCGAAGGACTTTATCCCAGAACGCATTCTCGTTGTTAAACTTGACCACCTCGGAGATGTCCTATTAGCAACACCGGTGTTTTCTAATTTCCGTAAGTCTTACCCAAACACTGAATTGCACGCGCTCACTGGGGCATGGAGTCGTGTTATTTTGGAAAACCACCCTGACGTAGATAAGGTGTTAGAATACAATTCGCCTGCATTTTGCCGATCTGGACAACCGACATCTTTTAAGAATGCCCTGCAATTCTACCGTCAATTACGTCGCCATAAATACGATCTGTTAGTAGAACTTCGGGGTGATTGGCGTATTGTTTTGTTTGCTCTTTTACGTGTTGCTCCGAGACGGCTCAACCGCGCATCTTTACAGATTGCAAACAAGTTAGGTTTCTCACAATTCAGTGGGACACACGAAACAACACGGAACCTTGACATATTAAAACGATCAGGTATTCCAACACCAATACAAACTACTACTTTCTCAATAACAGAAGAAGATGAAAAATGGGCCTCTAATTTTCTTCAAACGCATCAGATCGACATAGAACAGCCTTTTATTGTTATTCATCCCGGATCTCCAATCCCATTAAAAAGGTGGCAGCCTGAACGCTACGCTGAATTAGCTGATTGGCTAATCACACAAAAACATGCACAAATATTGTTTGTCGGCGTAAAGGATGAAATCCCGATTATAAGCCAAATTCAAGACCTAATGGAAGGAAAGTCTATCAACATTGCTGGCAAAACAACTATAACACAATTGGCATCTATCTTGCACACATGCAACGTGTTTATTGGAAATGATAGTGGTCCGATGCATCTCGCTGCAGCCGTGGGCACTCAAACAATTGGACTCTACGGTCCCGGCGATCCGAAACGATTTGGCCCTGTCGGAGACAAGTGCCAAACTATTCGAAAGAAACCGGACTGTCCCCCATGTTTAGGTGCTAACTGCCGATTTGGAACAGATGGGTGTATGTCTAAAATTCAGGTAGACGATGTAATTCAGATACTCAAAAATTCTGACTATTTGCATTGACAAACGGTTGCAGGTAATAATAGGTCTGTTCCTAACAATAAACCTTAAAAACCGAAAACTGAATGCTCCTGCAATGAATTAAGGAAACTCATAATGTTTACATTTACGGAGTTTGTAGTAACGCAATTCTTTCTGGTATAACAAAAACGAACCTTAAATGCACTAAAAAGCATTTAGTACTACAATATTCAAACATATTTTTAGATTGATTATAACATCAACTTGTGATTTAATGGAGGAATAGAGATGAAACCGAAATCAACGCAGATTCTATTTATACTTTTCACAATCGGTATCCTAATTACCCACATTGTCGGGTGCGGTAGTGATGATGACACCCCAGCAGAACCTACTGAGACATCTTCAACCGAAGAATCTACCGAGGAAGTGGTTATTGCATCAAGTAAACCGATTGACTATGATGCTGAAAAACAAGCTATCCAAGAAGTCTTCAGCACTTTTTACCTTGCCTTTAATAATAGAGATATGCCAGAGTTAAAGAAAACATGGCACGCAACCACCGCAGCTGAATTCGCTGTTGTTTGGGTCGCTGGAGGCTTTAATGAACAAGTTGGACCCACTGTAAGTTGGGCGAACGTTGAAGCAACAATACAACAAGGTTTGTGGGTTGGTCAAGGCACTGCCGGACAAAAATGGGGAAATACTAACCGGTTGTCCGAATTTTGGATTAGAAGAAAAAAAACAGGTTCAAGAGAGTTAGAAGCCAGCGCAAGAGGATTGAATTGTTTTAGACCTGGCGCTCCAGGGACGACCCTTGTTTATCTTGTCAAAAAAAATGATAAATGGTTAATTGAACAGATAGATAGTATGACACAACCGAGTCTCGCCTCTCGTAGAGGCAAACCACTTATTAGTAAATACTTTACTGACCCAGATGCCAAAGCTGAATAAGCTGCCCCATTTTGTGCAGCTTCTAACCTACTTGCCCTATTTTGTGCAGCTTTTACGCTCTCAATATAGGGTTTACCCGCATATACCATATACTTTCTAATGGCATATAAATTGCATAGAGAAGTATAGGTTTAGTTTATTAATTTTAAAGTTTGTATCAAAAACCAAATTTGTAATATTTTTGTGAGGTGAAATGATGAGTGCTAAAAGAACATCTGGTGCCTTTATGACTTCACTTCTACTCCACTTAGTTTTAGTTCTTATTGCGGGACTCTATTTTGTTACGCAAACACAGACATTTAAGGATTTAGTTGGAATAGAAACGTTTGATCCGCCGGATCCACCGAAGCCTAAGGTACGAAAACCTATTGTCAAGCAGATTATGAAACCGATTGTCCCGGTAGAAAATACGGTTGTCGTTGAACAAGTTCAAGTTCAACCGCGTTTAACAACTGCTTTCGCGCCAAAGACGACTCAAAATATCCAACAAACGGTACTGGAATTTTCTAACCAAGCCGTCAAGGTAGATGCTCCGATTAATCCCAATGTACCGAAAGTTGTTAGACCGAACGCACCAGTTCCAGAGGTGGTTACTCACACCGATTTACCCGTGTCAAATGCTCCCAGCGCTTTGGCTTTTGCTGGTCCTGCAGCAAGTGCACCTTCCGCGGGCCCCACTAACATTTCACGTGGTGTCGCAGGAAGTCCCGTTCAGGTGAAAGTAACATTTCAACGTGCCCCAGGACTCGCGATGGTTGAAAACGTCGGTGTAGTTCGCGACGCACTTGGTAATGTTGCTGAAAGCATCACACTTGGTAACGTTGAAGTTCCACCATTGCCCAAGGGTGAACCGGGTGGACGCGTCATCGGTAAAGGTCGTGATATTCGTGGTGTCCTCCGCTTTACGCGAATCCGCCATACCCTTTCTGACTGGTGGGCTGATTCTTCTTCGTTGAATGCTCTTACCAAATGGCTCAACGAGAAAACCAAGATTAAAACGGATATGAATGTTGAAGGGGGATCACTAAAACTGACAGACTCAAATTTATTTAAAACGCCACTCGCTTTTATGACAGGACACGATCCGGCACTCACGCGGTCGCGGAACCTGCTCGGAAAACATTATGGTGGTGGTAAAATGGATAGTCGGTTTACCGAAGCAGAAGCTGCCGGACTTCGTAAATACCTTGTTGAAAGAGGTGGTTTCTTGGTCTTTGACGACTGCGGTGTAAACGCTCCCGCACAAGCGATGGTGCGTTTGTTCATCGCACAAATGCGCTATGTCATGCCCGAACACCAAATTGAACGGATTGACAATACCCACGAGATCTATGACAACTTCTATACAATAGGTGGACCTCCCGTCGGATTTGATATTTTCTGGTGGGGCACACGTCCGCCAAAACGGAATTACCTTGAAGGGTTCTCCGTCGGTGAAAAATTGTCCGTTATTGTCGTCCGTCGTGACTATATGTGCGCAATGGAAGCTGTTAGTTTACCAACACGGAGTGTCCACTATTCGCCTGGTGTCTATCGTTTCATGACGAATGTTGTCGTCTATGCTTTGACACACGGTGCCATTTCCGATTACAAAGGTTATGTGCCTGAAGATACTTTAGCGCAGAAGGAACTTCCGAAACGCGCGCCTGAAGCAGCAAAAATTGGAGCAACTGAATAACAATCTATTTTAGAATTATTCAATTGCTATCTTTTTCTATCAGAAATCTCCCGATGACAGACTTTTTAAGTTGTCGTCGGGAGATTTTTTGTTGGCAATACTCTTGTGGGAGGGTTTTGTAAGCCCGATTTCAATGTAAATTCAGTTAGTTGCTTGTCTGTTTGTAGTCGTGAAATTCATTGTGCTTTTTGGCACTATCTTACATTTCAGAACTAAAAAACTATGGTAGATTTTGGAATTACTTGGACACTCTGCACCAGCGAGGTTAGGAAACCTCCAAATCAAGAAATCAACGCTACAAATCATGGCGAATGCCATACGGGGAATGCCAAAGGGCATTCATACCGTTGATTTGGCG
>LXNJ01000532.1_pt1 | contig 26263 bp, 21 predicted proteins | sample 809081 | NCBI WGS metagenome assembly LXNJ01 (sample SAMN04870510, study PRJNA318959) | sponge metagenome | biome: sponge; feature: marine sponge reef; material: water | host: Petrosia ficiformis | place: Greece: Milos, Mediterranean Sea | collected 2013-05-29 | depth 5-7 m | reverse complement strand
GGCCGCCGCTTTTGCGGCGCGTATATTCGCCCTCTGGAGGGCCTGCGCCGCCCGGAGACGCCGTCTGCGCGCACATCGCGCCCTCGCGCGCCGATTGGGTTCCCTCCCCGCCGCCGCGTGAACCGCCAGAACACCCGCTTCAAGAACGGGGTTTTTCAACAGACCCCTCAAGGGGGGAGTGGTTGGTTGGCATTCTACAGGGGGGCGAGTTGTCTACAACCTACCCGGTTGGCTCCATACTCCGAATCACGAAATCAACAACCCCCGAGGAGGGAAGTGTTGCTATCGCCAGCCTTACCCTTCTCCGGGCGACCAGGCGGGAGGACGCTTCTCGTGCGCAGCGGCCATGCCCTCTTGCGGTTCGCCGGTCCGGAATGATGTCTCGAAGGCGTCGATGGAAGGAGGAACCGCGGCTTCGAGATAGGCATGCATCCATCGCCTCAAAAGCGCTTTCTGGGCGCGCAGCGCGCCGGGAGCGGCCTGGAGAAGTTCCATTACGGCCTCCTGTGTTGTTTTTTCGAGTTCCGATGGGGCGCATATCCTCTGAACGATACCCAGACGGTGCGCCTCCTGGGCGTCGAACGTCCTGCCCGTGAGGAGCAGGTCCTGCGCGGCGCCCAAGCCTGAGATGGGCACGAACAGCGCCGCCTCGATGACGGAGGGCACGCCGACCCGCACCTCGGGCATACCGAACTTCGTATCATCCCCTGCGACGCGGAGGTCGCAGCCGAGCATCAACTCGAGCGCGCCGCCCAGAACGTAGCCCTGACACTTGCAGACCACGGGATGCGGGAATTCGCGCACGCCGTGTATGAGGGAGTGGAGATTCGAGATAAAGTCGCGCGCGTTATCTTCCGTAAGCGCGCCCATCTCGACTACGTCGGCCCCGGCAGAGAATACGCTGCCCGCACCCTCGATTACGAGAACGCGCAAATCATCCGCCTCCGCCAACCCCGTAATCGCCGATTTCGCCTCGCGGGTCATCTGCGTATTCATGGCGTTTCGCTTCTTGGGGCGGTTTAACGTGAGCGTGGCGAGCGGGCCGTCGCGCTCGACCAGCACAAGTGGTTTCGTTGTCGACATGAAACGTCCTCCCTGAATTTGAGGCGACAGCCTATGCGAGCCTGGGGCGGAGCGCAAAGGTGGACCCCGATTCGCGCGTGCTATGATGGGTATTCGTTCAGGAGATTTTGCCGAGACTTTTGCCGGGAGATGACGCGGATGCCGATAGAGTTCAAGGACGTTTGGGATTTTCATACCGATCTGCGCTTTCTTGTCGATTCGGCCGTTGAAGACCCTTTCCTTACCGAACAGATAGACCTGACAACGGCGGCAAAGCTGAACGGGGTGTTCACGGCCCTGGGCAGGCTGGCGGACGCGCCCCAGGAGGCGCAATTCGAGGCGCTCGAGCGTGACCTGGAACTGATACGCGGATCAGAAGGACTGAGTGTCGTCCTCACACGAAAGGACCTGGAAGGTGTGGGGAGGCAGTTGATACACGCGGAAGGCGTCTATTTCATCGAGAGCGAAAGTGATCTGAAACACCTCGAATGGCTCTGGGATGAGGGCGTGCGGAGCGTCGCGCCGCTTTACAACGAGGACAACGCATTGGGCGGCGGCGCGAAGGGAGACCCCGCCCGCAGTCTCACCGACCTGGGCCGCGCTTTCCTGATGCAGGCCTGGCGGACGGGTTTCATGGTGGATTGCGCGCACGCGAACCACCGCACGAAATCGGACATGATCGATCTCGCCCTCGTCACTGGACATGAGATGCACTACTCACACGGGTATCTGGACGAGGCGGTTTCACCCATCTACGGCGAGCGGGGGCTTCCGCGTGATATGGCGAGGAGACTCATCGAGACGGGCGCGCTTATCGGTCTTACGCCGTTCCCCGGGTTCGTGGGCGGGTTCGAGCGTCACCTGGAGGAAATCGAGTTTCTGGCCGAAGTCGCCGCTCACCAGGTCGTGCTGGGCAGTGACTTTGCGGGCATCAACAGCCTGTTCGAAGAATTCAAGGGTATCTGGGGGATAGGGGACTTCGCCGAGCGCCTAAGCGCCGTGCACGGAGAGGATTTCGTCCGCTCCTATTGCGGCGGCGCGCTCAAGGCGCTTCTGGAACGCTCATTGCCGGCTTGATTAAACTGCAGGACGAGGCGCGATTTTGGCGTTTCAGGTTTCCCGAGGTCAGGAGGACTCTGCAGGTCTAGGCGAGGCTGAGCCTTCGTCCTTCGCGCCCATGAACTGGATGGCGATCATGACGGCCATGATGATAGCGCCCGTGATCTTCATCCACGGTACGTAGAAGAACAGCAGCCCGCCCGCCACGGCGAAGACGACGCGTTCCCAGATTTCGAGTTTTCTGCGCATGTAGCCCTCAAGCGACGCCGAGGTACAGAAAAAGCCCATGAAGCCGCTCCCCCATACGATGAGGATGTCGATCCACTCGGAGCCCGGCGTCATGTTGATCGGGGTGTAGGCCATCAGGAAGGGGACGATGTAGAGCGCCTTGCCGAGCTTGAGAGAGGCGAAGCCGGTGCGCATCGGGTCCGCATTCGCCACGCCCGCCGCGATGAACGCACCCAGGGCGAAGGGCGGCGTGAGCGAGGCGTCCTGGCTCAGCCAGAGGATCATCAGGTGCGCGCTCAGGAGCGGCACGCCGAGTTCCACAAGCGCCGGAACGGCGAGGATTGAGAGCAGCACGTAGCTCGCCGTGATCGTCATGCCCATCCCCATGATGTAGCTGGCGACGGTGCATAGCAGAATCGCCACCGGAAGCGCGGTCCCCGTGATGCCCAGGGCGTTGTCGAGGAAGGACGCGTAGCCCAGGATGATGGAGGAGAACTTGATGCCGAGGCCGGGCATGGAGACGCCGGCTAGCACGATGCCCATCACGCCAGCCGTCACGCCGATGATGAGCGAGTTGACGGCGCCTCGCTCGAGGCCGTCCAAAACACGAGGGGATGAGAGCACCACCGCCGCGAGCACGGACCAGAAGATCGTCTCAGGCAGGGTATGTCCCGCCACCGGAAGCAGGACAAGCAGCCCCAGCCCGGCGAGCAGGGGCCAGTTCTCCATGAGTGGGTTTCCGGCGGGCTCGGTCTTCGCTGTTTCCAGATAGGCTTCCGCCTCGGCGTTGGCATCTTCCAGGCTCTTGCCCGATTCCATGAGTTTCTTGTGGTGTTTCGCGGCCTCGTATTCGAGCCTGTCGTTGCGGGTGCTCCACCCGGGCCGGCCAACGAGGCGCGCGAGAACCGGCGGCAGGGCCAGCAGGCGTGTGTCCTCGCGGAAGAATCCCAGAACCATCGCCAGGATGATAGACCAAAGCGCCGCGTCGAAGGGTGAGCGTCCGATGACGAGCCGGCAGATGAGCAGCGCCACCGGCAGCAGCAGGTAGCCGTCTTTTTTGAGCAATGGCAACAGTTCGGGCAACTCTTCTTTCGAGAGGCCGTGGATGCCGTCCATCCCTGATCGGAAGTGGACCGACATGTAGACCGAGAAGTAGTACATCAGCGCGGGTACGAGCGATATGAGCGCTATCCATCCATAGTCCGTTTCGGTGAACGCCGCTACGAGAAAGGCCGCCGAACCCATGATGGGGGGCAGCAGGTGACCGCCGATGGATGAGACCGCCTCGACCGCTCCCGCGTAATGAGGCTTGTAGCCTGCGCGCTTCATGAGCGGGATCGTGAAGGTTCCGGTGATGACGATGTTCGCCGCCCCGCTTCCCACCACCGATCCCACCAGGCCGCTCGATACGACCGAAGCCTTGGCGGCTCCTCCGCGTAGACGGCCCACCAGGGCGTAAGAGAGGTCGATGAACACGTCGCCGACCTTCGTCTTTTCCAGAAAGACGCCGAAGAGGATAAACAGGAACACATAGCTCGCGTAGACGTTGGCAATGACGCCGAAGATACCCGAAGTCCCGTATATGAAGCTCACAACCTCGTTATAGGAAAACCCCTTGTGCAGGAGCCGTCCGGGGAAATAGTTGCCGTACATGGCGTAGTAAAAGAAAAAGAGACCCAGCAGCGGAAGCACCCAGCCCAGCACCCGGCGGCACATCTCTATCGAGACGATGATGGCGATTGTTCCCATGGCGACGTCCGGCCAGAGGACGAGGCCCGCCCGGTCTCCCCGGTCGGCGAAGTTCATGATGTATTCCACCGTGAATACGACGACGCCCGCGCACAGGAGGAGGTCCACGGTGGAGGGCCGCCTCGTCGGAGCGCCCGCGCGAGCGGGATAGAAGATGAACGTCAGGATGGCGGTGAAGATCACGTACAGGGGCAGGTAGAAATGATACGCATAGATGGAGAGCCCCGGAAAGTGGAGCGTCTCCCATATCGCCGAGAGGGATTTCTCCATCTCCGCCGTGAGGAGCGGGGAGAGGATATAGACGATGACCTCGCCGAAACCCAGGCCGAAATCCACCGGCGCCCTGTTCGCCGCGCCGTATAGAAAATAGGCGGCGAACACGAACGAGGAGAGCAGGATCGTCACCCTCGGAAGAATGCACAGGCCCGAGACGTAGAGCCAGATGAGGGCGTAGAGCCAGAACTCGAGAGCGGGGAATTCGACCTCCTGCCATTCCCATGAGATTTCATAGGGAAGGTAGAGGTTGTATTTTCTCCCGGCGAAGATAACGATATAGACGAGGAGAATGGTGGAGAGAAATATGAAGACGGGCAGGTTTTTCTTCTGGAGGCCGGGCTCGATATCGCGGCGGATGGCCGACTCCGGGGCGAATATGAATCGCAACCACCCCCCGAGCAAATTGAAAAACTTCCCCATCGCTACCCTTTCTTACCCGAATTCGAATGGCAGCCGCCCGAGCCAGACCCCCCGGAAGGCGTCTCGCCCTCCGGGGGAACTAAAGAATCCGGGAAACGTCTAGTTGACCATGTAGCCTTTCGACTTCCAGTAGCGCGCGGCGCCGGGGTGGACCTTCAATTTGAAGCTGCCCATCTGCTTGATGAACTCATCCGATTTCGCGGCGAAATCCAGCCCGATCTTCCAGCCCTTGAAGACGTTGATCAAAAATTCGCGGTTCGCCTTGTCGTACACCCGCCGCGTCACCTCGTAGATGACGTCGTTGGGCACTTTTTCGTTCGCCACGGCGAAGATGGTGTAGGCGACCGTCTTGAACTTCTTGCCCTCCATCCCCTGATAGGGGCTGGCGTCCTTGTTATCCTTGTAATAGCCCGAGCTCAGGGCCACGAACTTGTCGCGCACCTTGTCGGGGATGCTCAGGATGCGGAGCGGACCGCTGCGCGAGGCGCGCAGAATCGAGGGCGAGGGCACCGGGTTCGGGATGCTGAAAGCGTCGATCTTGCTGTCGATCATGTTGTTGGCGGCGGCTGCCCATCCCAGGTAGTCTTTGCGGATTTTGTCGGTAATCCCGATGCTGTCGGTGATGAACTTCGTCATGAAGAGCGTGGAGCTTCCCCTCGGGCCCACGTTCACCCGCTTGCCGGCGAGATCGTGGTAGGTCTTGATGCCGGTCCTGTGGAACGTCGCCATCTGGAACCAGGAAGTCGACACCGGGCCGATCCCCCGGATGGTCATCATCGCCTTGCCCTTGTGGAAGGGTTTTTGCTTGCGCTGGATGAAGTCGACGAAAATACCGTTCGTCATCCCGATCTCGGAGCGTCCGCTGGCGACGAGGCGCGTGTTGGCGACGAAGCCCTTGGACTCGCGGTTGGTGACGTTGACGGTCTTGCTCGTCTTGTTCACCGCCTCGGCAAGACCCGCAGCCATGCGGAACGCGCCCGCTCCCTTGCCCGCGCCGACGATGGTGATGTTGGTTGTGGCGGCGCTCGCCAATGAGGCGGCGAAGCCGGCTACAGCGAAAACGGCAGTTGCTGCGATCAATCTATTGTGGGTACGCATAGACTCACCTCCATAGGAAATCGAAGAAAAATGGGTTTTACTCGTTGGGGTGATTCTATCTTATCAACATACTTTCGCAAACGGCGTTTGGTCAGTCAGGCGATATTTTTTGAAAAGAGGGAAAAGAGAATAATTCCGGACATTCTGAATCCCGCCTCTTCCGCCGGCGGCAATCGACCGGGTCACGGCGGCGCCTGTTCGATGAATGATAAGGCGTCCGGGGGTAAGGATAAACGTCTTCGCCGTTCGCTTGGTGACGTGAGCGGGCTCATGGTAAATTCGCGGAACGATCGGAGATGTATGGCGGATCACCGCAACGTGTGAATCAAGCGGATCTTTTGCCTGATCAGGTATTTGCATACGTATTCCGAAGGGGAGGGAAGGGGAGATGGCGATTTCGGGCCGGGGCGTTCGCAAGGACGCCATAGCTGTTCTCGTCCTTGGGATGTTGGCTATGTGTTTCTACGGGTCAGAGTCGTCGGCCCAGACGATTCAAAAGCCGGAATGGGGCAAGCGAGCGGCGCTCATCGAGCCAAATTCTGAAATGGCGGTCGCTTATCTTAACGGGAAAATCTACGTTGTCGGGGGATACCCCTCGACGCGGGTCAGTGTAGACACCGTCCAGGTCTACGACACAAAGTCCGACACGTGGAGCCTGACGACCCCCTATCCGACCACGATCAATCATTCCTCGGCAGTCGGTCTCGACGGGATTCTCTACGTGATCGGCGGGCAGACGAATGCCGGCGGCCGGAGGACAAAATCCCTGTATACATCGGCCGTCTACGCCTTCGATCCCAGGACGAAAAAGTGGACGCCGCGCGCGCCGATGCCGACGGCGCGCAGTGCGATGGCGCACGGCGTTATCGACGGTAAGATTTACGTCGCCGGCGGTCGTCCGCCGCGCGGGCGCGATTTCGCCGTCTACGACCCGAAGGCCGACGAATGGACGGTGCTGCCCGATTTGCCGACGCCCCGAAATCACATGGCGGCGGCGGCGATCGACGGCAAACTCTATGTTGCCGGAGGGCGCTTCGGCGGCGGCTTTCGGAGCAAGATAACGGCGGTGCTCGAGGTGTACGATCCCGTAAGCAACAGGTGGAGGTCCAAGCGGCCGATGTCCTATGAGCGGAGCGGAAACAACGGTATTGCCGTGAACGGCTGCTTCCATACCTTCGGCGGCGAACATCCGACGGCGAGTCCGACCGGCGTGTTCCCCCACCACGAGGTCTATAATCCAAAAACCGACCGCTGGACGCGTTTGCCTGATATGCCCTTTCCCGTGCACGGCGTCACCGGGCTGGTTTACCTGAATGGCTGGATCCATCTGCCCGGCGGAGGCACCCGGATGGGCGGCAGCAGCGGCAGTACGCTTCACCAGGTGGTTCGCCCCGCGATGAAATGCGGCTGAGGCGTTTGAGCTCTGCGCCCTGCCTTGCCTGCTGATTCCCTGTGAACGCCGGTTGCCGGTGAGGAGGTAGGCGCGCGCTCGATATCCAGTGCGAGGTGATGTCGCGCATTTTCCCTGCAAATCTTGACGTCAAAAGCCCTGAATGCTAGCTAGTGCCCATCTTGCAGGTTTTCTCGCGAAAACGCGCCGAATGTATTCTAAGTGGAGACCCTCTTGTCCCGCCTTCTGGAAAACGACTCTCTGACGCTGCTGGGTGAAGGCGGCCTCCCCGTTCCCCGGTTCGAGGTCTGCACGGACGCGGTTGAAGCCGCCCGCGCCACCGAGAGCATGGGCGGGCGTGTCGTCATCAAGGCGCTCGTGCCCGTCGGCAAGCGCGGGAAGGCGGGCGCGGTTAAATTCGCCGGCTCGGCGGATGAGGCCCGCGCGCACGCTTCGGCCATCCTGGGCATGGAGGTGCGGCGCTTTCCCGTCAATAAACTCATCGTGATGGAAGCGCTCGACATCGCGCGCGAGATTTTCTGCTCGATCTCCTTCGATACGCCGGGAAAATGCCCGCTTATCCTCTTCAGCGCCGAGGGCGGCGTGGATATCGAGGAGTTGAGTGAGCATCACCCCGACAAGCTGCTCGAGTGGCCCGTGAACATTCTGGAGGGCTTGAAGGGCGAAGACGCTCTCGAACTTGTGGGGCGCGCGGGTCTCTCGGGCGAACTCGCCGAACAGGTCGCAAGTGCTGTGTGCGCCATGTATGGGGTCTTCTGCGCCCATGACTGCGAGATGATAGAGGTGAACCCGCTGGCGGAACTGGCCGATGGCCGCGTTGTGGCGGCGGCGGGCGTGGTGCAACTCGACGCGCAGGCGCTCTTCCGACATCCGGAGCTTGAGGCCAAGCTGGGCGTTGAGGGCGGAAACGGCTGGCGGCCTTTCACCGAGCTTGAGATGCGCATGCGCGAGATAGACGCCATCGACCCCCACGTGGGCGCAATCCGCTTCAGCGAAATGGACGGCGACATCGGCTTCATGGTCACCGGCGGGGGGTATGGCCTCTCCAGCCTGGAAGCCCTGTTGGATTCAGGAGGCAAACCGGCCACCACGTTCGACATCACGCCCGGGCGATATGAAGAGAAAATGCGCCAGGCGGTGAAGGCTGTGCTCTCGAAGCCCGGCATCAAGGGACTGCTCCTGGCGGGCAACGTGAGCAATTTCACGAGGGTGGATATTAAAGTCGCGGGCGTGGTTCGCGCGCTCAAGGAGGCGGACCTCGATTTCGAAAAATTCCCCGTCATCATCCGCTACGCCGGTCCGGGTGTGGAGGAAGCCAGAAAACTCATCGCCGAGGTTCCGGGCGTGGAATGGCATGAGGATGAGGCGTCGATAGAAGACCTGGCGCGGCGGATCGTGGCGCGCAGCTACGGGAGCGATGAAAGTTGAGCATTCTGCTGGATTCAGATACCCGCGTGCTCGTGCAGGGAGCCACGGGGGCCGAGGCGCGGCGGCTTCTGCCCACCATGGCGGACTACGGCACCCGCGTGGTGGCGGGCGTGTCTCCGGGAAAAGGGGGCGAATCTGTCGGCGGCGTGCCGGTCTACGGATCAGTGGCGGACGCACTGAAGGACCACGAGGTGGACCTCTCCGTGCTCTTCGTACCGGCGCGCTTCGTGCGCGAGGCGGCCTTAGAAGCCATCGAGGCGGGCGTGCCCACCGTGCACATTCTCGCCGAGGGCGTGCCGCACCACGACGCCTGCGCGCTGCTTACGCGCGCGAAGCAGTTGGGAACCTTCGTCATCGGCCCCAACAGCCAGGGCATGGTGAGCCCCGGCAAGGCGAAGCTCGGCGGCACGGGGGGCGAGGTGCCCGACCTCATGTTCCACCCCGGCCCCGTGGGCGTGGTGAGCAGGAGCGGGGGCATGGGGGCGGAGATATGCCTGTTCCTGACGAGAGAGGGAATCGGCCAGAGCACCTACGTGGCCCTGGGCGGTGATCTTTTAATCGGCTCCGCCTTCGTCGAGATGCTCGCCCTGTTTGAGGATGATCCCGAGACGCGCGTCGTCGTCATGTTCGGCGAACCCGGCACGGACAGGGAAGAAGAGGCGGCGCGCTTCATCGATTCGGGCGGATTCACGAAACCCGTCGTGGCGATGATCCCCGGCGAGTTCTGGGAAACCTCGCCCACGCCCGCGAGCGTGAGCCACACCGGCGCGCTCATCGAGCGGGGCCGCGGCGCGCCCTCCGGCAAGAAAAGGCTCCTGAAAGAGGCGGGCGTCCTCGTCGCCGAGCGATTCTCACAGGTGGTGCCCCTCGTGAAAGAAGCCCTCGAATAAGCATAGAAAAGCTTTCCTGTAGCCTCATAGCGGACGAATACCAGCTATAGGTATCCAGGTAACTTTGAGGAATTTAACTCTATTGCAATTCACACTTTGACGGCTTATTCTTGTTATTCAGAGGGAAGCATGTGTAAGAAACGACGATACTGATCGGACAGAGGACTCAACATGGAAAAAGAGAAAACAGCGGCTAAAACGAAAACGCTTCATTGGTGGTTGCTTTGGATAGGTTCTCCGGTAGCGATATTCGCCATCTTGGGAGGCGGGTTGCTCTATATCGCCCAGGCCGAAGTAAAGCCCGTGGTTGCGAAAATGGACGCGGAAGTCAAAAGACTCGACGGAGTGGACGGGCAGCTCCAGAAGCAAATCACCGAAGTCAGAATGGATCTGAGAGAGAGGTTGAAACAGATCAATACGGACCTGAACGCCTTCAAGGCCCAAACGCATGCAGATTTCAAAACGGTGGCGACCAAAGATGATCTGAAAATGCTGAAAGAAAAACTTCTCACGCCGCAACAGATACGAACCATCATGAGGGAAGTGCTGGAGGAGCAGCGCACCCGATAAGTCCGGACGAGTTTTCAGGAACCGCATCCACCGAATCGCCCCTGCTAAAAACTGGCGGTGATTTTTTTTGGAAGAGGGGATACCTGCCTGCTTGAACCAAAACCCGCTTAGGCGGCGAGAGAGCAGGCCCTATCAAACCATCGTTGCCCCGCCGTTCACGTCGAGCGTGACGCCGGTGATGTAGGCCGCCTCCCTGCTGCAAAGGAAAACCACGGCCTCGGCTATCTCGCGGGATTCCGAGAGTCTGCCCACGGGCGAAGATTTTTCGATGTGGGCGATGCGCTCGGGGGTTCTGATTTTGAGCCCTCTCGGCGTCTGCACGTTGGCAGGCGCCACGGCGTTCACGGTGACGCCGTGCGGGCCGAGTTCCCGCGCCGCCTGACGGGTCAGGCCGAGCACGCCCGCCTTGGCGGCGGTGTAATGCGGGGGATTGGGGTTCACGCCGCTGCGCGCGGCCATGCTCGAGAGGGTGACGAAGCGCCCATAGTTCGACGCCACCATCAGGGGCGCCGCGGCTTTCAGGAGATAGAACATCGATTTCAGGTTCGAGTTCACCACGCCGTCCCAGGCCTCTACGGGACATTCGAGGAGGCCCACGTATTGCGGAAAACCACCCGCGCTGTGCACGAGAACGTCAATACGGCCTGCCCGGTGGTGTGCCTCGTTGACTGCGGTTTCGGTCGCCTCCCAGTCGGTGAGGTCGACGACGGCGGAGTGAGCCGCGCCTCCGCTTTCGTTGATGGATTTCGTGACGGCTTCGGCGCCTTCCGCGTCGAAATCCATGACGGTGACCGCAGCCCCTCTCTGGGCGAGGATTCTCGCCGTGGATTCACCGATGCCCGTCGCCGCGCCCGTGACGATGGCGCTTTGTCCCTCGAAACTTCTCATTGTGCTTATCCTTTAGTTGAGAAAAAAAGCGCGCGGCGACCAGGAAGCCGCCGCGCGCCGCAGGGATTCCGCTATTTTTGCATGTCGAGGATCTTGTTGATGAGGGTCATGCCGCCGAGCTTCTCGCCGAATTTCTTGTAAACCGGCTTCACGGCATCTACGAAGGGCTTGAGGTCGGGATAATCAATTTTGAGGCCCTTGGCTTCGAACTTGCCGACCAGCTCTTTATCGAGAGTCTCGGAATAGCTGGTCAGCCATGCCGTGCTGTCGGTCGCAGCCTTCTGGACGCCTTTCTGGATATTCTTGGGGAGTCCGCTGAAGTACTTGTCGTTGATGGTGATCACGCACACCGTCAATTGATGGTTGGTGACCGACATGTACTTCTGCACCTCGTAGAACTTCATCGACCACTGCCAGGTTGTCCCGCCGTCCTGGCCGTCGACGACCTTCTGGGCGAGGGCGCTGAAGACCTCGGTCGGCGCCATGCCGATGGTGCTCCCACCGAATGACTTGTAGGTCTCGACCATAACCGGGTTCTTGGCGATGCGCATGCGCAGGTCGCCCAGGTCTGACGGCTTCAGGATGGGGTGCTTGCTGTTTGCCATTTTTCGGAATGAGCACGGCCAGGAACTCAGGATGCGGATGCCGGACTTCTTTCTGTAGTTCTCGGCGATTGTCTTGCCGATGTCGCTGTTCAACACCTTGGCGGCGCTCCTGAAGTTCTTGAAAAGGAAGGGAAGCGTGTAGACGTCTATCCGGCGGTCGAAACGGGAGATATTGTTCGTCACGACCGTCTGCATCTGGACCGAGCCGAGCTGGACCTTCTTCGCGGCGATGCTGTCTTTCCCGAGCTGGGAGGAGGGGAATATCTGGGTGTCGGCTTCCCCAGCGGTGTAGATGCGCAGGTAGTTCTGAAAGGTCGTGGCAGCTGCCGTGTAGAGCATGTCGGGTTTCGGGGGGCTGTTGTGGGCGAACTTCATCACATACTTTGCGGCCTCGGCCCGTGGAACCGCGATGCCGACCAGCCCCGCGATGAGAATGACGCCCATGATCATCGTAAAACCTTTTTTCAGATGTCGCATGTCTTGCCTCCTTTGGGTTCGTTCCTCATCTGCCGAAGAGCAGATTCGGCAGGATGAGGGAGATGCTGGGGAAATACGAGAAAATGAGAACGGCTAAGAACATCGTCGCAATGAAGGGCAGAACGGCCTTGGCGATGGCGCCCAGCGTCGTGTCCGCGATGCCCAGGGCGACGAACAGACTCGTTCCCAGTGGCGGCGTGAGGTAGCCGATCTCGCAGTTCACCACGAAAACGATGCCGAAGTGAATGGGGTCTATGCCAACGGACTTGACGACCGGGAGAAACAGCGGCGTCAGGATGATGATCTGCGCCATCGTGTTGAGCCACATCCCCACGAAAGTGAGGAACAGGCTGATCAAGATGAGGATGAGGAAGGGCGACGTCGTCATGGTTTTGATGAACGCGGTGACCATCTGGGGAATCTGGTGGATGGTGATCAACTCCCCATACGCCAGCGACGCCCCCCAGATGATGGCGATGGTTCCGGTGATGAGCGAAGCGATCTCCAGGCAATCCTGCGTCGTCTTCCAGTCCAGTTCCTTGTACACGAAAGCACCGATCGCATAGCCGTAGAGCACGGCGATGACGGCGCTCTCCGTCGGCGTGACGAAGCCGCCGTAGATGCCGCCGAGAATTACGACCGGCGCCATCAACGCCCAGCGGGAGTCCCATACGGTGCGCAGCGTGCGAGCGAGGTTGAACGGCTCGCCCGGCTCGTTCGGCGTCTTGTGGCGCGCCATGAAGGACGCGCAGATCATCAGCATGCAGCCCAGGATGAGGCCGGGCAAAAAACCCGCAACGAACAAACGGGTGACTGACTCGTCCGCGCTCACGCCGTATACGATGAGGGCTCCGCTCGGAGGGATCAGGATTCCCAGCGTGCCGCCGCATGCCGATACGGCCCCCGAGTAATTTCTGTCGTAATGGCGGCGGAGCATGGTGGGGATCATGATGCCCCCCACGGCGGCCGTCGTGGCGGGGCCGGAGCCCGAGATGGCGGAAAAAAGCATGCACGCGAGTATGGTGACGTGGGCGAGGCCGCCCCGGACGTTTCCCACCAGGCAGTCGGCCACCGAGATCAGCCTTTTGCTGATTCCGCCCTTTTCCATGAGCGCGCCCGCAAGCAGGAACATGGGAACGGCGATGAAGGGGAACTTGTCCAGCCCGTCGTAGTAGGAGAGGGCGAGACTCTCCAGCGGCAAGTCCGTCAGCCAGTAAACCAGGACCGACGCGGTGCCGAGGGCGACGCCGATAGGTACGCGCAATGCCAGGAAGATGGCCAGCGAACCGAGCAGAACGAGGGGCATGTTCATACTTCTTCGTCCAGTTTTTCCGTTTGGTAGAGTACCTCGGGGCCGCCCAGGATGTAGACCCGGTACATGTGGAAGGCGAGGCGGATCGTCATGAGAGCGAAGCCCACGGGTATGATGCCGTGAACGATCGCTTCCGGAATTTCGAGAACGTCTGTTTCCGAATAATTCTCGATTTCACTCCAGACAAAAAGAAATCCGTAGTAGGTCATGACGATATTGAAGAGGAGCCAAAGGGAGTCGGCGAAGATGGAGAACGACGACTTCCATAAATCCGGCAGGATCATGTCGAGCGCGGTGACGCGTATGTGCCGGCCCTGAATGATGATCCAGCTGATCGAAAGATAGATGAACCAGACGAAGACGATGCGCGAGAACTCTTCGATCCAGTTGATGGAGGTGTAGAAAACGTAGCGCGCGATGATCTGGGCCGTAAGCATGAGGGTGAGCGCGAGCAGAAGTAACCATGAGACATTTCGTTCGAGGTTTCGCACGTTTGGCATTCTCGTCTTGCGAGGAATGGAGCCGCATGCCTGTCGTTAATTTGTGTATGGAGGCAGTTTAGTTTGTTTTGACTTAAGCGGTCAATGTCAGTGGAGGGCTCGGCGTGGGGGTTTGACTGAGCCCAAAACGCGATTGGAGAGGAGTCGTTAGTCTGATGAAGCCTTGATACTATTGCATCGCTTTCCGATCCAGATGGATGCCACGACCGATGTCGCGCTAGAATTCGCTTGGAGAATCCGACCATGTAGGGACAGGTCGCGACCTGTCCCTACGAAGGCGAAAGGGGAGCCGAGAAGAAGTGAAAATTGTGGATTATCAAGGCAGTGAGATATCGACTCTTCAAGAATGGGAGCGCCATTTCAATAGCCCGAAACATTGGAAAAAGGGTCGAAGCGCTTACTCCCTTGCCGATTTCATTCTGAATAGCAACGGAGCGGCTAGCCTTGAATCCCGTGTTTCGTCTGTCTTATCGGATGAGGTCATTTTCGAGAGGGCAACGCCGGAATATCTGGCGAAATTTGATTCCTACAGAAGCCCGAGCCACCTTGATCTCGGGATTATCGGTAAAGTCGGCCCCGGAAAGAACCTGTTCGTAGGCGTGGAGGCGAAGGTCGATGAAGTATTTGGGAAAACGGTAAGCGAGAGATATCAGGATGCCTTGAACACCCGGCAATCCAATCCACGAACCAAAGCTCCTGAGCGAGTGGAGCAATTGCTCTCTAAGTATTTCTCGGAGTCTGCTCCACCGGATAAATCCAGGTTTTCCGGTATCCGTTATCAGTTGCTGACCGCAGTGGCGGGAACGGTTGCGGTGCCCAAAGACGTGGTGGTTTTGTGCGTCTTAGTCTTCAAGACGAACTCATACGACCCGCAAAAGGGTGTAGAGAACTATCGCGACTACGAGAGGTTCTTGGATTGCGCCGGCGGTAAATCATTAGCGCAAGGTGGACAAGTTAGCCTCGCACATGAATTTACTCTGAACGGAAAGCGGCTGGTTTGCATTCACGAATCCGTGAATTTTGGAATCTGAGGGCGCAGGAACCTCCTATTTCAGAACTTTGTGATCATTCGTTATCTATCGTATCTGCCGGTCCTTAGTGCAGACGAAAATCCGTCCTGTCGTCTCTTACATCACAGAAGCCAACCCATTGAACGCATCCCGAACCATTCGTCCCTCGGCGGTCAAACGCTCGGTATCACACTTCTGCTTTACTTCTTCCCCGTTCGTTAACGACAGGTTGTCGAACCCCTTTGGGAAAGCAAGCGCGCCCAGAGACATTGTTAATCCATTGATTCTTGAGCCGACGTCAAACTCATCGAGGAAGTCACGCATCCGAACTACTGCCCGTGCAAGGTCGTGACAGCCCCGAAAAAAGGAAGTGGTTGCAACGACTTCGAGCGAGACGTGCCTGGCTTTCATCAAGGGTCGTCCCTGTAAAGGGAGTTTATTTTTGTTGACTCGGCAAAACACGTATACGGCGCCGTATCGTAGTACTTCCCTCAACGCATAAAACGGGTCGTTGCTTACGGTTTTCAACTCGATGAGGCGAGCGTGCTCGTTCGCATTATCCCAGTGAACGAGGTCGACGTTACTGTGCTTGTAACTGGCTGAATCGCCAATCCCGGAGGCGGTCGGACATTGATTGAACCACCCAGGCATGTAACCGTTGTAAGCCAACATAGCCACGGCTTTTTCGAGCATTTTTTCGGACGACTTATTCCGAGCAGATATGTCACATGCCTGCCGCAGCTTCCAAAGTTCTTGGGAGTTGGAGGAAGGATCAGGACAATTGGCCTGCATCCGGTCGTATATCTCACCGATGTCCTCCAGATTTTCGGTGCGATCAAATAAACTACCCATGTCAATTACCTTATCATCGGGATTTAATTATGGTGAGGTGTTCTTGCAGTCATTTCCCGCAAATTCCGCATTCCTAACACGCCGTCGCTCAGAAAACCCCCTCCCGCGTTTCGGCGAGCACCAGGTCGACCACCTTGCGCAGGGCTTCCTCGTCTGAATCGCCTTCCAGGCGTCGGAGGCGGTAGAGGTCGGCCTGGCGGTCAGCGCCGCTGCCCTCGCGGATGATGGTGAGCGTGTGGCGCAACTCGGCCTCGCACCCGAGCGCGCGGGCGTCGGGAGTGAGCTTCTCGACGAGTTCACCCACGAAGTCGTCGATGTCCACCCTTGCGTTCTCGTGGGTCGTGTCGCCGAAGAAGGAAAGCGTGCCGTAGCGATGGGCCACCCAGCGGTTCTCCGCGATGATCTCGGTGAGCGGCTCAGGCGGCAGCGCGCCCGCCTCGTCCTGGCGTGTGAGCCACCGCAGCAGAGAGACGTAGAGCGCCGTGACGGCGATGGCGTCCTCCATTCTGGGGCAGATGTCGCAGATGCGAAGCTCCAGCGTCGGGAAGGCGTGGGCGGGGCGGACGTCCCACCAGATTTCGCTGCCGGTTTCGATGAACTTCATTCGCTGGTATTCGGAGATAATCTTCTCGAACTCCGCCCGGGTGCGCAGGGGAGGGGGCAGGTTGGTGCGCGGCAGGTTGCCGAAGAGGTTCAGGCGATAGGACTTGTAGCCCGTGTCGCTGCCTCCGATGAAGGGCGAAGAGGTGGAGAGCGCGTGGATGGCGGGAAGGTAGCGGCGGATGGCCGTCATGACCCGGATGCGGGATTCCGGGTCCCCGAAGCCCGCATGGATGTGCATCCCGCCGATGACCAAACGGCGAATGGTCTCCTGGAACGTCATCAGAAAGCGCGCGTAGCGCTCCTTGGCAGTGACCTTTAGCTCCCGCCACTGCGCGAAGGGATGGGTGGAGGAGCCCAGCACCGCCGCGCCGTGGGCTTCGGCCGCCTCGATGACGACCCGCCGGGTCTCGCGCAGCGCCTCTCTCGCCTCGGCCACCGAAGCGCACACCCGGGTGTTGGTCTCGACCTGGGAGCGAATCACTTCGCGTGTTACCTTGTGCGGCTCGATGCCGGCCTCGCAGGCTTCGAAGATCGCCGGTTCGGGGTCGGCGATGAGGTCGCGCGAATCGGGATTGACGAGAAAGAATTCCTCCTCCACCCCGATTGTTATCTTCAGGTTTTCTCGATTATCGGCTTCACTCACGACGCGCTCTCCCGCAAGCGGCGCAGGCCGCACCTTCTTCGTACACTTCACGTTCGCAAAGAGTGGTTTTAAGTCGAACCCCTCTAAATCAGGCGCGTCGACTCTATCATTTCATGCCGGGCGAATCCAAGTATTTCAGGAGATATGTCGTCGATCTAGGGCTGGTGAACCGCTCGCTCCCGCGTGCCGCCCAGACTTGTGAGGGCGAAGGGCAGCGTGAGCAGCCCGGCGACGACGCCCACGCCCACCAGTCCGAACGCGTCCACGCAAAGACCGATTAGGGGAGCGAGCACCATGGCGAGTATCGATTTCGCCTGCGTCTCGACGGAGAGTATCGTCGCGCCCGCTTCGGGCGTGCTGTGGGCGTCGATGCGGCTGATGAGCACGGGACGCCAGAAGTTCTGCAGAACGGCCAGGGCGACGAAGCCCGCGATGACCACCGATTCCCAGCCCGTCCAGAGCCCCCATGCGAGAAACGCATAGATGAGGGCGGTGGCGCCCCACAGCGATTTCGCGGCCGCTTCCTCGGAACCCGTTGAGGCGACGAGGCGGTGCCCCCCGCGCGAGGCGAAGCTGGATAACAAGTGCAGGACGAAGTAAACCGCCCCGACCAGGATGGCGACGCGCTGTTGCTGCTGCCAGGTGGCGAGCAGGGCAAGGCCCAAGGCGGCTTGCTTGATGACGGGCTGTATGTAGTCCTTCGCGACCTTGTAGGTGCCCTCGTAGCTCATGGATTCCAACAGGATGCCGCGCAGCGGCCTGTCGGTGAACGCCATGCGCATGGAATCTTTCAGATGTCCCCAGACGCCGGGGATTTTCGTATCCGCCGCGCGTGCGCCTTCGAGTTCTTTGGGATAACCCATGAAGTTCACGATGTTGAGCGCATAGGGGATGACGGCGAGCAGGAAGATGTCGCTGTAGCGCGCGCCGGTGAAGATGAACGCGCTGGCGATCACGACCGAGACGGCCGAGCCCACCTTCGACCACGAGCGCGTGAACCCGTAGACGCGGGTGCGCTCTTTCTCGCGGTTCTGGATTCTGAGCCACTCGAATATCATCGCCTTGTGCGTGCCGGTGCGGAACGAGTCGCCGAGCGCGAAGGCGAACATGGCGAGGAACAGGGCGGCGAATGAAGCCGAAAGGCCAAAGACGAGGAACGAGGCGATATAGGCGAGGAACGAAAATATCATCGAGCGCCTTCTGCCGTAGAGGTCGGCCACCGCGCCGCTAGGTATCTCGAAGAGGTTGATGCACACCTCGCGGAAGCCGATGAGAATCCCTATCTGGAAGAAGGAGAGGTCTTTTTCCAAGAAGGCGAGGATGAGGAAGGGCTCGAAATAGGTCTGGTTCTTGAGGAAGCCGTATAGTGAAAATCGAAACAACATCATCGGCTGACCCTCCTTCCCTCAATTTCGCGCCTGCGCCTCTTTCGCGCAAGGGCAGGGGAACAGAGGCGGCCTGCGCGCGCCAGCGCTTCATCCCCCACGGCGCGCATCAGACATTGTAGCGTACATTTCATCGTTTGCGGGATGTTTTTTCGCGGGCTGCGCGGGGGGAAATAAAGGCCGGTACGTGGATTCTTCCCCGCAAATCCATCCGCTTTCCGTAGGAACAGGTCGCGACCTGTCCCTACAGGTTCGTTTCGATACATAGGATTTGCGTAGCCGGACAGACGCCTGCGCCTGTCCTTACGAGCCCGATACCGCAGATTGCCGTGACCAAAAACGAACATCAGGCGGGCACGGAGGCCGCCCGTGTTTTGAAGCCCGTAGTCGAAAAATCCCGTTGAATTGTCTGGTCCCTGTGGTTACTACCGGTCAGGACAGGTACGGAGGCCAGTCCCTACGCTTCTCCGCCGTCTTGATTCTCACCGTATCCGCCAGCCGATGAGGGCCGCGCCGACCACCATGCACGCCGTGCCGACGAGGATGGCGGGCGTGATGCGCTCCACGCGCCTGAGAAGGAAAAAGCTCATGGCGAGGCTGAAGATGGGGGCCGTCGAGGTGAGGGGAGCCACAATCGAGAGGTCGCCGATGCTGATGGCGGTGAAGTGCAGGAAAAACCCGAGCGCGTTCAGCAATCCGCACAGCCCGAAGATGTACCAGGCCTTGGGGCGGTCGAACTGGTTCGGTTTCTGGTCCTTTGGAAACAGCGGGATGAAGGTGAGCAGGAAGAGGAACCCCGACAGCGTCGTGAGGGTAGCGCCCATGACGGGCGCCTCGACATGGGCGAAGGCGAGTTTTCGGAAAAGAAACGAGAACGCGGCGGTGACGGCGCTGAAGAACGCGAGGATGAGGTGTTTTCTCTGCCATGAGGTGTCGTCGGATTTTTTGTAGCTGAGCGCGACGCTGCCCAGGACGATGGAAAGCGTGCCCGCCAGGATGAGCGCGCCCGGCCGCTCGCCGAGGAAGGCGATGGCGAGCGAGGTGGAGAAAAGTGGGGTCAACGAGACGAACGGCATCGCGCGCGCGACGCCCAGGTAGGAGATACTGAGATATAGAAACACGCGCGACATGGCCGGCCCGGTGAGTCCCGCCAGCGAGAAGAAGAAAAACGCATGGAGGTTCCACCACTCGGGCTGCCAGTAATACCAGGTGACGGCGAGCATCACGGGCAGCGATGTGAACAGGCCGATGAAGACGCCTGTGAGCGCGTTTGCGTGCTCGCCGCCCTTCCTGATGCACACGCTGAAGGTGGCGAAAACCACGGCGGTGGACATGGCGTAGGATGCGGCGACTAGCTGGGGGTTCATCCGGTTCTCGGGGGTTAAGGCATACTCGGGACGTTGTGCGCGACAAATTCGGCGAACTTCAATCTACAGCCTGCGCGCGTACTTGGAAAGGGGGGCGGGATTTCCTCTTGCGTCCTGTAAGGGCGTACACCCTCGATTCAGGCGGTAGGGTCAACCTCCCATTTCGGCGGATTTGATGCAGTGACTTGCGCTTGCTAAAATTTCAATCTTAAAACCAAACGCGCGCGGAAGTCGTCCCGTCCGTAATGCCAACACATCGGAGATCATCCATGAAGCCCAAGACATTGATTATCGTCGTTTTCGCCTTAATCCTCGGCCTGGGCGCCTTCGTCTCCCTGCCCGGAAGGGCCGAAGCCGCCTGCAAGGTCCGCATCGGCGACCTGAACTGGGACAGCGCCAATTTTCACGGCCAGGTGGCCGCCTTCATCCTCGAGCACGGCTACGGCTGCCGGGTGCGGCTCATCTACGGCGGCACGCTTCCGACCATGGCGGCCCACTACGAGGGGAAGAACGACCTGATCATGGAGCTTTGGTACGACAGCACGAAGGATCAGTACGACATCGCGGAGAAGGAGGGCAAGGTCAGGAAGCTGAGCGTGAACACGCCCGACAGCATACAGGGCTGGTTCATCCCGCGCTTCGTCCAGAAGGCGAACCCGGGTCTCAAGACGGTCTACGACCTCGCGAAGTACAAGCATCTCTTCAAGGACCCCGAAGAACCCTCAAAAGGCCGGTTCGTGAACTGCATCCCCGGCTGGGCGTGCGAGGTCATCAACACGGTGAAGCTGCGCGCCTACGGGCTGGAGGAACATTTTACGAACTTCCGGCCCGGTTCGGGCGGCGCGCTCGCGGCGGCCATCAAGGGGGCGTATCTCAAGAAAAAGCCGGTCGTGGCCTATTACTGGGCGCCGACGCCGCTCCTGGGGCAGCTCGACCTCGTCCAGCTCGAAGAGCCTGCGTGGAACGAGGCCGACTGGGACGAGATGATGAAGCACGTGAACGCGCTCAAGAAGGGCGGGGAGGAGGCCATGGGGAACCCCGGGAAGGCCGTCGCCTACCGGACGATGGAGTTGCCCAAAACGGTCACGACGCAGTTCGCGGCCAAGCATCCGGAGATCGTCGCTTTCCTCGAGAAATACTCGCTTCCCTCTAAACTCGTCTCGGAGGTGCTCTCCTATCTCGAGAAAGATGCCGGCGGCGACGCGAAGGTCACAGCGATCCACTTCCTGAAGACCAGCAAGGTCTGGAAGAAGTGGGTGCCGGCCGACGTCGCGAAAAAGGTCGAAGCGGCGCTTAAATCTTCCTGAGTCGTCCCGGCGCGTCCAGCAATCCAGATAGGGCAGGGGAGGGACCCGTAAGGACAAGTCGCGACCTGTCCCTGCCATCAGTGAGGCGGTCCTTCCCTTCCGGACGGGTCCATCATCCCCACCGTCTTCCGTTTTTCATGAACTTTCCACGATTTTGTAACGCGCGCGCCATGAGGGGCCGCTATAATCCCTCCCGAACAAGAGGATTGCTTCGACAAAGGCGTGTTTTCGCGCGCCTACCGTTAAACACGAATCTCACAACGTGGGGGATGAGAGATGTTTGATGACCGAACGCGCGACGCGCAACTCGCCGCGCATGAGGAGTGCTCGCCGGATGAGTTCGACGAGATCCACTATCCGCGGCCGCAAGCGACGGATTTCGAAAAACTGGCGGAGAAGATGATCTCCCGGCGCGGCTTCCTGGGGAAGGGCGCCGCCTTCGCCGCGACGGCGTTCGTGATGAGCGCCGGGGGAATCGATCCTCTTTCCGCCTTCGCGAACGCGAACCGCTTCGGCTTCGAGGCCGTGCCCGCCAACACTCTTGATACGATCACCGTGCCCAAGGGCTACAGCTGGCACGTCGTCGCAAGGTGGGGCGACCCCATGTGGACGCGCGGGCCTGAGTTCGACCACGCGACGCGCGGCACGGGTGCGAGCCAGGAACTCGCCTTCGGGGACAACAACGACGGCATGTCGCTCTTTCAGGCGGGCGGCAGGAACGTCCTCGCTGTCAACAACGAATACACGAACGTCGACATCATCCACGGCGGCGCGGGCGGCGGAAAGCCCGCGACGGCCGACGACGTGCGGAAGAACAAGGCGGCGCACGGGGTGTCCGTGGTGGAGATAGCGCAGAAGGGCGGCAAATGGTCGATCGTCAAGGATTCGGTCTACAACAGAAAGATTACGCCCGACACGCCGATGGAGATCACCGGCCCCGCCCGTGGGCACTCGCTGATGAAGACGGCGGCTGACCCTGCCGGCGTCCGCTGCCTCGGCACCTGGAACAACTGCGGAAACGGGGCGACGCCGTGGGGCACGTATCTCACGTGCGAGGAGAACTTTCACGGCTATTTCGCCTCGAGCGACCCGAGCCTGAAAGTCGGCCCCGCGTTCTGGCGCTACGGCGTGGGCGGCAAGGGTTGGGGATACCGCTGGGAGATGACGGATGAGCGCTTCGACATCGCAAAACACCCCAATGAGCCGAACCGTGCGGGCTACATCGTCGAGATCGACCCGCTCGACCCCGAATCCACACCCAAGAAACGAACCGCGCTCGGTCGCTTCAAGCACGAGAATGCCGAGGTCGTCCTCGCAGCGAACGGCCAAGTGGTCGTCTACATGGGTGACGACGAGCGCGGCGAGTTCATCTACAGGTTCGTGAGCGAGGGCCGCTACGCCGAGGGAGGCGACAACTCGAATCTCCTGGAGACGGGCAAGCTCTACGCGGCGAAGTTCGCGGATAACGGCCGGGGCGAGTGGGTAGAGCTGACGCCCAAAACCACCGGGATGGCCTCGATGGCTGAGATTTGCGTCCACACGCGGGTTGCGGCTTCCGCCGTCAAGGCGACGACGATGGATCGCGCCGAGTGGGTGGCGGCGAACCCCAGGAAGGCGGAGGTCTACTGCTGCCTCACCAACAACAAGAACCGGGGCGTGAAGCCCAACAAGGGCGGCGACCCCACCCCCGTCGGCGGGCCGAACCCCCGCGCGAAGAACAGCTACGGGCAGATCGTCCGCTGGGCGCCGGACGGGGGTGATCACCTCTCGAACGCATTCACGTGGGACCTCTACGTGGTCGCGGGCAACCCCGCCGTCCACGAGGGCGCAAATGCGGGATCCCCGAACGTGACGCCGGACAACATGTTCAACTCCCCAGACGGCCTCGCCTTCGACAGGAACGGCATGCTGTGGATCCAGACCGACGGCAAGTACACGAACACCAAGGGCTTCGCGGGCCAGGGCAACAACCAGATGCTCGTGGGTGACCCCGTGACGGGTGAAATACGCCGCTTCATGGTGGGCCCCAGGCAGTGCGAGGTCACAGGCATCGAGTGGAGCGCGGACGGGCGGACCATGTTCGTAGGGGTCCAGCACCCCGGCGAAAAGGGCGGCGACAGCCACTTCCCGGACGGCGGGAATACGACGCCGCGCTCGGCAGTGGTCGCCATCACACGTGATGACGGGAGCGTTATCGGCTGAACCTCGCCGCTTTATGCAACACCCAACTGAACGCGCCCATAATATATGCTTCGCCCCCTTGCGGGGTCGGGCATCCCTCGATACGGCCCTTGCGGGCCTACTCGGGATGAAGGTGTTTTTTGTTTTCCTCACCCTGAGTAGCCGCCATATCATCCTCACCCTGAGTAGCCGCCGAAGGCGGCGTATCGAAGGGCCATCCTGAGCGGGTCGCATGTGTGTGTGGCGCTCCCGAGGAGTCGGTCCCGACCGAAGAGGGAGGAGCACCACCTTCGAACCCCCCCTACCTCCCTTGTCAGGGCTGTTGAAAAACCTCACAAAAGGAGCGCGGTGAATTTCACTCCCCCCTTGAGGGGGAGTCGAAGAGGCCGAGCGGTTTATGCGAAGGCCGATTCGGTGGGGGGTGAATCGCGTTTTATCGCCACTCCGAGTTATGCCCCCCACCGAATCGCTTTCGGGCTTACGCCCTTAGCTCTTCGACTCCCCCTCAAGGGGGGAGTGGTTGTTGAGGGTTCTACAAGGGGAGAATGGTTTGGCGCGATCCGTAAAGGCTTTTTCAACAACCCCATAATAGTCGGGCATCTCCTCATCGAGAAGCCAGAACCTCAAGGGGGAGTGGTTTTCCCTCTCGTCGGTCGCTCTGTACCCTCATTTATCAGGATTTTATCAATAACCCCCTTGCGGGCGGGGCGATTTTTTTCGCACACTTACGGGCCGAAGAAAAAGGTGAATAGAGAAACTGATGGGAGAGTGGCAATGCCTGAAATTGTGAGGTGCAGAGATTGTGGGAAAGAAACCTATGACACTATGGCGACTTGCCCGCACTGCGGCGAGCCATTGGTGCCAGGGGGAGAGACAGATTGGAAACCAAGATTAGAAGAGGCTCAAAAAACAGGTGATTGGAGTAAAGTCCCAAATCACCTAATTGCTCAATGCGCTGCGGATATCACACTAACGACCGGGTATTTTATCGCTAATCAAGAGATGGAATGCGAGCTCGAAATTGTCACTGCGGAGTGTGTGTTTGGGATGAATATTTTTCGTGATTTTTTTGCCGGCGTAACCGATATCTTTGGCGGACGAAGTGGAGCAACTCAAAATGTGCTGCGTGATGCCCGCAGAACGGTTCTTACGGAACTAAGACGCGAGGCTTTGATAGTGGGCGCAGATGCGGTGATAGGGGTTGATCTGGATTACAGCGAATTTAGCGGCAAGATGAAAAGTATGCTTTTCTTGGTAGCGAGTGGGACTGCCGTGAAACTGAAGCCCCAAGCGTAATATAGGACAATTATCAATGGAAAACGGAAAACTGCCCATCGAATACGCCTGGTATCTGCCCTCGAACAAACGGGGGGACGCCACCCGTCTCGGCACCGGGGAGGTGGAGATACCGCCCGAGATCGACTATCTCGTCCACGTCGCCAAGACGGCGGAGGCGAGCGGCCTGACGAACATGCTCATCCCGTGCAACACCTCGTGTTCGGACGGCTGGCTTCTCGCCTCCGCGATCGCCCGCGAGACCAGCAGCATCAAATTCTGCGTGGCCATCCGACCCGGCCTCACCACGCCGACCTTCGCCGTGCAGCAGGCGAACACGCTCGACTTCATCTCGGGCGGGAGGCTGACGGTGAACGTCGTGCCCGGCGGCTCCTCGGTGGACGCGAGGCGCTACGGCGACTGGGCGGGTCACGACGGACGCTACGAGCGGGCGGATGAGTTTCTGGAGGTCGTACGCGCGTTCTGGGCGGATGAGGACGCCAGGGTCAACTACGAGGGCGCGCACTACCAGGTGGAGGACGGCTTCGTCTTCCCCGGACCCGCGCGACCGGGCGGGCCGCCCCTTTATTTCGGGGGAAGTTCGCCCGCGGCCAAGAAGGTCATCGCCAAGCACGCCGACGTTTTCCTGAAATGGGGGGAACCCCCCTGGCAGATCGCCGAGGAATACGAGGAAGTCAAGAAAATGGCGCGCGAGGAGCATGGCCGCGATTTGAGATTGGGCGTGCGCTTCCACATCCTGGTGCGCGAGGACGACGCGCAGGCCAAGGAAGAGGCCGAGTCCATCATCGCGGGCACGGCGTCCTACGGAGAGAGTTCATCGGTTACCGGCGAGGTGGCGGGCCAGGTGGAATCGGTCTCCCAGCAGCGCATGAACGCCATGACGGCGGAGGGCAGGCTCTGGCACGGGCCTGCGCTCTTCTCGGGCATCAACCTCGTGCGGCAGGGGGCGGGCACCATGCTCGTGGGCAGCCCCGGGGTGGTGGCGGACGCCATGCGTGAATACATCGATGTGGGCGCGACCACTTTCATCCTCTCCGGCTGGCCGCATGACGATGAGGCGCGAAATTTCGGGAAGTACCTGCTGCCGCTGTTGCCCGAGGCGGTGTGAGGGGGCATCGTTCCCGTGTGTAGGTCGGACATATATGTCCGACGTATACGCGACCCTGCCTTTTCGTCTTCCAACGACGGGCCGCATGTATGCGGCCCCTACAATCGAATCAACCCGGTGAAGAGATGTTTGGGTTTTTCTGAGTTGGGGGACAGGTCGCGACCTGTCCCTACGGTATCGGAATCTGTGAGGTGGTAGGGACAACCCCCCGTGGTTGTCTTTTTTCAGGGCGGCCACGATCTGGACAGGCACAGGGGCCTGTCCCTACGGGATCATATTCACCATAGGCATGTATTGGAAATTGCCGTCATTCCGGCGAATGCCGGAATCCAGAGCAGACGAGAGAAGAAAACCACTCCCCCCTTGAGGGGGAGTCGATGAAGCCGAGCGATATTTGCGAAGGCTGAAACGGTGGGGGGTAAAATGAGTTTTATTGCCATTCCGAATCATACCCCCCACCAGTTCACTTTCGGGCTTACGCCCTCAGTTCACTGTCGGTCTACCCGAGGAGGATAGACCGACCCTCAAGGGGGGAGTG
>LXNJ01000531.1_pt1 | contig 26274 bp, 19 predicted proteins | sample 809081 | NCBI WGS metagenome assembly LXNJ01 (sample SAMN04870510, study PRJNA318959) | sponge metagenome | biome: sponge; feature: marine sponge reef; material: water | host: Petrosia ficiformis | place: Greece: Milos, Mediterranean Sea | collected 2013-05-29 | depth 5-7 m | reverse complement strand
CCGTCACGCCCGTATTCTCGAAATCCCCTGTGTTCCGCGTCGCCACGGACATACGGTGCGCGAGAGCAATTGCCGCAATTTGCGCATCGGCAACATTCAGTCGCCGTCCTTGCTTTTCGGCTTCGGCTACGATATCGCCGTAGATTTCGGCTGTGCGTTCGTCGAAGGGTAAGGTTCTTCCTTTGAAACGATCTCTGGTCATGTTCCAGAAACGGATCAGGCTCGACTTTCGCTTGCCATCGGGGAGCCGCGCTATCCCGTAACGCAACTCGGCGAGCGTGACGGCCGACAGCGCCAGTATGGGTTCGTTGTCGTTGAGCCAGGCGACCACATGAGCTGAAGGCGTTGGCTTGGTCAGCTCGGACAATACATTTGTGTCCAGCAGGATCATTGCAGGTTCAGAGGCGCTTGCGGGTGGTCGTGATCTTCCAGAAACGGTTCGATGTCTTCGCCGGGCTCGACCATCGAAATGAGATCGAACGGAAATCCGGAGGCCGCTGCCGTATCGTGGGTAGCGTCTCTGGCGGCGTCGTCCAGAATAGACCGGACCAACGCTTCAAGGCTACAACCCCGTTTTCTGGCTGTGCGCCGGAGTCGTTCCTTCGACTCTGCGGAGAGATTGCGAATGGTGATACTGGCCATAAGATCCTCGTTCATTCGGATAAAAATGATTTCATGCAATCACGAAAAGAATAAACAATTGTTCCAACCGGTTCGCCCTCGTTTTTGGGCGAACCGGTTTTGATCAGAGTATCCTGAACTGTTTCAACCGGGGCACAGCATCCGCAAGCGTTCGGCGTGCTTCCGGCACTGCAAGATGATGTGTCGCCCATGTACAAGGGGCTTACGCAGCCATTCACCGCAAAAAATGCGTCGAATAGTAGCACTGCTCATGCATAAAAAACTCACATAATTATTCAACGTAATAAATGCGTCGAATAACCAGACTACTCATAACATAAGGGGCTTGTGCTCTAAACTGGAAAGCCGGTCCCGGTTGCCTATCTTTACAGAATGTGCCCCTTCGGCTTTCTGCAACCGTTCTTCGTCGCGGATCGCAGCGGGCCGAAGGGCCGTTTGCGTTTCCGGTTGGAGAGCGACATGTTGTTGCAGCCTATCCGGTACCCGGTCAGGGCGGCGACAACCGGGAAAAACCATAAAAATCAAGCAGGCGGACTTACAGCCTGATGTAAGGATCGTCCGTTGACAAGCACCATAAAAATCAAGCAGGCGGGCTTGCAGCCTGAGGCAAGGATCGCCCATTGACAAGCACTATGAAAACGACCTATCCGATCGCAGGCGCGATCCTGTTCCTTTCGTTCATCCTGCCTGCCCGCTTTGCGCTTGCTCAAGAGGTCGAGCAGGAGCGGAAAGCCTTCGAGGGGACGATCGGCATTACCAACAAAGGCGTTTCGCAAATACCCAACTTTACCCTAGGTAAGCCCGCCATACAATCGTACACGAGAATCGGAAAGGGGAAATTTACGTTCGAGCCGGAACTTCGGTTTGCCACGACAGGGAGACCCTGGGATTTTGTGTTCCGCTGGCAATACCTAATGATGCAAACCGACAAGTTCAGGCTTCGAGTCGCCCTCAACTCCGTCCTTAACTTCGTCACATCGACCGTCACGGAAACGGAAGACGAAGATAAGGTCCCTCGGGACGCCATCATAGCCCGCAGATTCGTAGGCGGGCAGGTCCTGCCCGAATATTCCCTTACGAAAAATCTGAGTGTAGGGCTGCTGGTTCTGTATGCGCGCGGTATAGAAAAAACCACCTTGCGCAACCTGAATTTTATCGTCTTCAATACCGCATTATCCAATATCGACGTGTTCGACGGATGGACCGTTTCGCTAAACTCGCAAGTCTACTATCTGGGAATAGAGGATATGGACGATATGGTAGACGATGAGAGCGGGACGTATTTTTCTTCGCACGCCGTATTGGCGAAAAGAGGTCTTCCGTTTTCCCTGTCGGCTATGATCAACAAATCCTTGCACACCGAAATCTCGGGTGACGATTTTCTCTGGAGCGCAAGCGTGATTTATTCGTATTGAACGGGAAGGAATCGCTTCACGCGGTTCGCAGCGCAGGGAATCTCTTCTCCGCAAAGGCGAATCCGCCAAAGAGCACCGCCGTAAAGAGCGCGTCGCCGAGGAGGGTGTTGTGAAAGTAAGGGATCGCGGCTACGTAGCATGCTATAAGCCCCTCGAGGGTTTGCGGGTACATCGATTGCGGGAACAGCATGCCGCCCGCCCAGACGCCGAAATTCGTCACAATGAAGAACAGCACGGACCCGGTGACGGAAGCTCCTGCGATCCGCCACGGAGTACGGTTTTTGCGCAACAGGAATCCGATGCCTACCACGCCTGCGAAGGCGAAATACACAATAGGCACAGGCTGAAAACCCAGGAGAATATCGCCGAGCAACATAGCGGTGAAGACCATGGCGACGGCTACTCCCTTTCTGGCGAAGAGCGCGCCTCCGAACAGCGCCATGGCGCCTATGGGAGCGACGTTCGGAGGGTGAGGGAGAAAACGCATCAGCGCCGCCGCAAGCACAAACACGCAAAGCGCGCCGAATCGTAGCGTGAGAAATCGGGAAGGAGAGGTGCGATCGGTCATGGATGCGTCGTAGGGTCGCTGGTGCATGCAGCGTTGTTTTCGGTGGGGATAGCTTATGCGCAAGATACGGGCCGGGCGACGAACGATCAACGGCGCTGTCGCAGTGTACAGGCGCATATTACAGACATAGTAATCCCCGCCGGACTCATTTTTCTTGCGCTTCAACTCATTTTTTGATTATTTGACAAGGCTTTCTCTTCCTGCAAATCCATTCCCGTGCCTTTCATGCGCTTCTTCCACAGTTCCTGGTCCGTTTCTCTTTTTGCCGTCTGTGTGCTCATCCTGACGGCCCACCCCGCTGCAGGCCAGTCGGCTCCCGATCGCGTACTGGCGTTTCCATCTCCAGTTTCGGGCGAGGTTTTGCCGTCCGATCGAGGAGCGCCGGGCGCCTGGCACCGCATCAACAAACTGGGCACGACGGCTTCCTTGCTGCATGTGCTGGCTCACCCCGACGACGAACACTCGGGCATGCTTGCATTATCTTCCCGGGCGTGGGGCGCACGCACGTCCCAGTTGACCCTGAACCGAGGCGAAGCGGGCGCCAACGCTATCGGCTCGGAGCTGTTCGACGCGCTGGGGCTGATCCGTACGCGGGAACTGGTGCTGGCGGGACGGTATTACGGCCTGGACGATTTATACTTTACCCGCGCCGTCGATTACGGGTATTCCAAGACACTGGACGAAGCGCTCCGTAGCTGGGATCCCGAAGTCGTGCTGGCGGACATGGTGCGGGTCATTCGCCTGAATCGTCCGATCGCCGTGGTTTCCCGGTTCTATGGCGACCGGCGAGACGGGCATGGACACCATCATGCTTCGGGCGTGCTTACGCCCCAGGCGGTGGCTGCCGCAGCCGATCCCAACCGCTTCCCGGAGCAGATTTCGGAAGAAGGTCTTCGTCCCTGGTCCGTTCCGCTGCTCTTCCGGGGCGGAGCCGCCGAAGACGAGCCGCACCATGTGGTTCTGGACGCTACGGCATACAGCCCTCTGCTCGGCACGTCGTACGGAGACTATGCGCGCTATGGCCTGAGCCTCCAGCGCTCCCAGACGTCGGGTCGGTTCCGGAGTTGGGGAGGCCGGACGTACCGCTACGAACGGCTCGGCGAGTTGCCCGCCGATGCGGCAAACCGTGTGTCCGACACCTTTTTTGCGGGGATCGATACGAGTCTGCCCGGGTTGCCGGCGCTGGTAGGCGAAGAGGCGTCTCCCGAGGTTGCTTCATCCCTTGCCGAACTGCAGACCCTGATCGACGGGGTGATGCAGGATTTCGATTTTCGGGCGCCGGAGCAGGTGGTGTCCGAACTTGTGCGCGGCTTGGGTCTGGTGCGCTCCATCATAGAGGCTGCGGCGGATCTCCCGGAGACGGCCTTTCAGTTGTTCGTGAAGGCGCAGCAATTCGAAGAGGCGATCATGGCCGCAGCGGGTGTGCGCATACGAGCCGAACTGGCCGATCAGGCATTGGGCGCGGCGCTGGTGAGGAATCAGGAAGCCGCTGTCACGGTCGCTGTAGAGAGCGAACTGCCCGATCGGATTGCGGTGAATGAGGTACTGGTCCTCGAGCGCAATATGGAGGGTGCCGCCCAGTTGGCCCGGTCGGACGAAGGGGCCGGGAACGAAGTGGAACTCATGATTGAAGTCGGGTCGGGCGAAACCATCTTCGATGGACCGTATTTCGAGCGTAGCAGCCCCACCGAAAATATGTATCGGATTCTGGAGTCCGCTTCGGCGATGCACTTGCCCTGGCGTCCTATGGCCTTGTCCGTGCAGGCGCTTCTGGAGGTAGACGGTATGGAGATCGTACGGACGATGCCCGTCACCGGGTACGTATCCCGCTTACCTTTCGGTTTCCTTGCCCGCCGGGTGGAAATGCTGCCCGATTTGTCCGTCTCGATCGGTCCGCGCGTACATGTTCTTCCGATGGAAATGGGAGATACCGGGGCGGCGGAGGCGGTTCCGGTGCTCGTGCGCGTCGAGGCTATTGCGGATTCGGTCGTTGCGGACATCGCCATCGAACTGCCCGGGGGCTGGACGAGCGATCCGGCTTTCATGCAGCATGCGTTCCATAACCGGGGCGAGGTTTTCGAGGCGCGTTTCATGGTGCAGCCCCCTGTGGGCTGGTCCGGCGAAGCCACGATCCAGGCCATGGTCGAATCCGGGGAAGGAGAGGAACGCCGACAATACCGGAATGGCTACCAGGTTATCGAGCACCGGGATTTACCGCTTGCCCGTCTCCGGATGCCGGCGGAAATTGCCATTCTCTCCGTGCCGGTCGCCCGGCTTGACGGGATGCAGGTGGGGTACGTAATGGGCGTGGGCGACGAGGTCCCCGCTGCGATAGAAAACCTCGGCGCTTCCGTGCAATTGCTTGGCGAGGCGGATCTGGCGAGCGGTTCCCTGGATCGCTTCGATACGATCGTCGTGGGGACGCGGGCGTACGCCGTCCGACAGGACCTTGTGGAGCATAACCGGCGCCTGCTGGATTACGCGGCGGCGGGCGGAAACCTGATTATCCTGTATCAGACCCAGGAATTCGTACCGAACGACATGGCGCCGTATCCTGCCGAATTGCCCCGGGGGGCGCAGGAAGTCTCCGAACAGGATTCCCCCGTGCGTATCCTTGCGCCGGATCATCCTCTCCTGACCACGCCCAACGCGATTTCCGTGGCCGATTTCGACCACTGGATCGAGCAGCGGGGCTCCAAGTTCTTCACGGAGTGGGATGCTGCCTATACCCCGCTGGTGGAAACGCAGGATACCGGGCAGGACCCGCAGCGGGGCATATGGCTGGCCGCAGAGGTGGGGTCAGGGTACTATAGCTACCTTTCGCTGGCGCTTCACCGCCAGACGCCGTACGGGGTCCCGGGAGCATTCCGCATATTGTCCAATGCGATTGCGCTCGGCGGACAATCGGGTCAGTGAACGGATTTGTTTCCGATCCCGAAAAGTATGGCGGGAAAGAAAAGAAGGGATACCCTTGTGCAGGGACCAAAGATAGAAAAGGTGATTTTTTGGGTTACCTTCGGCGGGATTCTTTGCCTGATCGTCCCGCTGATTATGTTTCCGTCCGGTGGCGCTGCGGTGCTGGGCGACGCCATGAACTGGATTACCCGAACCCTCGGATGGATTCATCTGTGGTTTTTTGTGATCGTCTTCGTTTTTCTGCTCTACGTTGCTCTGGGGAAATACGGTCGTGTTCGGTTCGGCGGCCCCGATAGCCCGCCGGAGTTTTCGCTATTCAGCTGGTCCGCTATGCTGTTTTGCGCCGGCATCGGGGCCAGTGTCATCTATTGGGGTACGATCGAATGGGCCTATTACTACACGGCGCCTCCGTTCGATATTGAACCCCGATCCAAAGAAGCCATAGAGTGGGCCGCCGCCTATGGCATGTTCCATTGGGGACCTCTGGCCTGGGCCATCTACTGTGTACCGGTGCTTCCTCTCGGTTATCTTTACTGGAACCGGGGGCGGTCTGTCCTGCGTCTTTCGACGGCGTGCGGAGGCGCGATCGGCGCTCGGGCGGCTGACGGCCTGCCGGGAAAGATCATCGACATCGTGTTCATTTTGGGCATGGTCGGCGGGGTCGGGACTTCCGTGGGGCTCAGTACGCCTCTCATTTCCGCAGGTATTGCAGAATTGTTCGGCCTGGAGCGCACCTTCCTGCTCGACGCCTTCGGCATAGTTCTCTTGAGCGCCCTGTTCGGATTCAGCGTCTATTCCGGTTTGAAAAGGGGGATCAAGATCCTGAGCGACATCAATATCTGGCTGGTCGCTGCGCTGATGGCGTTTGTGTTCGTGTTTGGTCCGACGATGTTCATTATCGATTCCTTCACCCATAGTGTCGGGCTGATATTTCAGAATGTTATCGAGATGAGTTTCTATGCCGATGCGGTCGCCAAGGCAGGCAGTGCGATTGCGGCGTCCGGCGTGGCTCCTGCGGAATCCGGTGCAACCTTTTCCGAAACCTGGACCATTTTTTACTGGGCCTGGTGGGTGGCGTATGCGCCGTTCATGGGGCTCTTCGTAGCCCGCATATCGAGGGGGCGCACCGTCCGCGAAGTGATCCTGGGCGAGATATTCGCCGGCTCGCTCGGGTGCTGGGTCGTTTTTGGCGTGCTTGGCAACACCAGTATGTTTTTTGATCTGGAAGGATCGCAAAACCTGACGGAGATGGTGGCAGTCGGTCAGGCGCCCGAGGCGATCGTAGCAACCATTGCCGCAGTAGGCGGGCGGGTGCTCCCGGTCGCCGCGCCGCTTGTGGCGCTCTTTGTTGCGCTGGCTTTCATTTTCGGGGCGACCACCCTGGACTCCGCGGCCTATGTGCTGGCCGCGGTGGCCACAAGAGAGCAGGGAGGGGTCGTCGAGCCAGCCCGGTGGCATCGCATTTTCTGGGCCGTCGTGCTGGCGTGCGTGTCCCTTGCGTTGATGTTCGCAGGAGGGAAGGAGAGCCTAGACGCGTTGAAGGCGTCTTCGATTCTGGTATCCATCCCGTTGATGGCGATTCTGGTTATTCTCGCCGTATCCTTTATGAAGTGGATTCGGGAGGATGCTCCCTGACAGGGGTTTGTGGTTTTGACGGAAGCGATCGCTTCCCGAAGCAGTCCCCGGTATACGCTAAAAACGAAATACGGCGAGAAACTGGGGAATGACCTCGTCGGCGTCCTCGAAGCCGAACTTGTTGATCCAGATATGCAATTCGGTTCCTGCAAAAAAGCGTCCCGGGTTTCCGGCGAGCGCCTTACCGACATCCAGCCGTAGCTGAGGCTGCATCAGGATCCAGTACGGCGCATGACCGACTTCGGTATTCCGTTTGCTTTGCCACTCGGCATGTCCTTCCAGCGAGAATGCGCCTCCGCCGATGTCGAACGGCAGCGCCCAGTTGAAATCGATGAGGTGGCTATTGTCGCTTTGGGGTGCGCCGCCCTCGGCCAGTCCGGCGCTGCGATCCACGAGATACAGATAGTCGAGATTTGCGAAAGCGAAGCCCGGCAGGTCCAGTTGCAGTCGGAATCCAGGCGCGATTTTCAGCAGCTTGCCCTGCGCTCCCCAGTTTATTCCCCCCAGAGGCCCCACGCCCCGTACGGGGCCCCATGCGATTTCCTTCCCGGTGATCGCCCCGAGACTCAGGAATGGATACCATTCCATATAGATTTCCCGGTTAGCGTCTCCGGCGCCGCTGCAGCACGCCATGTCCACAAAGAAAAAATTCTCGCCAAGGTTCCAGCCGCTTGCGTGCTGGAATGTGATCAGGTGTTGCGTTCCGGTGGGGCTCACGTCGTGATCCTGTAGTGCGGAGCCCCCCTGGTATTGCACCTCCGTCACGCTCCACCCCTGGGCGTCGGCGTTGCTGCCGGTGGCGAGCGGGCAGGTTGCAATAAGGCAGAGCGTTGCGAGGAGGCGGAGGCATCTGTGCATAGGGAGCGGTTTCGCCGAGGTTTTTCTTGCCGAAAGCAATCTGAAACAGGCCGAAAGATACTGTAGCAGTGTTTTCCGTCGGTGCATATCCTTAATGAAAATGTCGTGTTTTTCCGGGTTGCATACCTTGCTTTCGAAAAGGAATCGCGATGTCGGCAGGTCGGGGATGTACAAAGGAAGATGCTCCAGGCAGCGAACCGGAACGACATTCCTTGTCGCGGCCATGCGGATGCATATGGCGTTTACGGGCCCGCATGAAGCACGGGGAGCGTGCGAGCATCTTTGCGCAAAATTCACAAACAAACACAAACCCGATCCCTTACTTTTTAAAACCATTTCCCGATGGTATGTTTCCGTTCCTGTACGGTTTTTTCGCGATCGGAGATCTGGAGTGGGGATCTGGTTATTAAGATCTCCGTCAGGAAAGCATTGTAACAGTGCAAGTTCATTTTGTACATTGTTTCCCGTCCCGATCGATTCGTCTTTAACGAGCGTACTACATCCCATGTCCTTTATAGAACTGACTCGCCGTCGATTTGTAAAAACAGCCGCCCTCGCTTCCGCAGGAGCCGGATTTGCCCCGTACGCCGCTGACGCCGCTTCCTTTTCGGAGGCTGGGCGTTCTGCCGCCGACATACCTTTCACCCTCGGGGTAGCCACCTTTTCGCTGCGTCAATTCGATCGGACCGAGGCGATCTCCATCCTCCAGGCGTTGCATGTGAGACATATCAGCGTCAAGTCGCACCACATGCCCTATGAGGATTCCCCGGAAGAGTTGGCGGCAGGTGTGCAGGCGTTTGCGAAAGCAGGCATCGAGATCGTAAGCGGGGGTAACAACAACATCCGGGAAGATGACGACGATCATGTGCGCATGTTTTTCGAATATGCAAAGGCCGTCGGAATTCCCTTGCTGGTCATTGCTCCGACAGCGGAAAACATGCCCCGGATCGAACGATTCGTCAAGGAATACGACATTCGCGTGGCCATTCACAACCACGGTCCGGAAGACTCGCATTTTCCCGGACCCCGAGACGGCCTCGAAGTCATCCGGGATATGGATCCGCGTGTGGGTTTATGCATCGATGTCGGGCATACGGCCCGCACCGGCGTGGATGTGGTGGAATCCATAGCCGAAGCGGGCGACCGCCTGCTGGACCTGCATATGAAGGACCTGCGGGATTTGAGCGACCGGGCCAGCCAGTGCATTGTGGGCGAAGGCGCCATGCCTGTAGCCGACATTTTCAGGCAATTGGCGAAGATGAATTATCGCGGCTACGTTAACCTCGAATACGAGATCGACGCCAATGCCCCCCTGCCGGGCATGAAGCAATCCTTTGCGTACATGCGGGGAGTGCTTGCCGGAATGGCGGCGTAACGGCAACGCTATTTACAGAACATACACAGAACATACACACCGGGAGATATCATGGCGCATAAGAAAACCTCATCGTCTCGCAGGACCTTTCTCAAAACTATGACCGCCGGCGCGGCTGGCGGCGTGCTTGGAGGAGCTGTCTTCGCGAGCGGTATGACCTCGAAGAGTTACGGTCGCATTCTGGGCGCCAACGATCGCGTCCGCGTCGGCGTCGTGGGTTTTTCCAGCCGGGCGCGCGGTTCGCTCATTCCTGCGTTCCTCGCTTCCGCGAAGGGTATGAATTTCGACATTGTGGCCGTGTCCGATATCTGGAACCGCCGCCGCGAAGAGGGTGCGGCATTCGTGGATGCGCAGCGCGCGGAAGCCGGCATGGAGGCAGGGGACGGCGTCAAGGCGATGCGAAACAACGAGGAACTGTACGAATCCGGCATGGTCGATGCGGTGATCATTTCCACAGCGGATTTTCAGCATGCGCTTCATGCCATCGAAGCCGTCGAGGCCGGGTGCGACGTATATGTCGAAAAGCCGTTCGCCAATACGATGGGGGACGCCAATCAGGCTCTGAACAGGATTACTGCGTCGGATCGCGTTCTGCAAGTGGGCACGCAGCGTCGCAGCGCCTCGAATTACATGGCTGCCAACGAGTATATTCGCTCCGGGAAGTTCGGCGATATCGTATCGGCGCATATGACCTGGAATGTGAACCAGCCGGGGCGGTGGCGGCGTCCGGATCTGGTGGCGTCCATTAAGGAATCGGATACGGACTGGACGCGCTACCTGATGAATCGCCCACACGAGGAATGGGACCCGCGAAAATATCTCGAATATCGGTTGTTCTGGCCTTATTCTTCCGGTATTCCCGATCAATGGATGGTGCATCAGATCGATACCGTGCACTGGTTCACCGGTATGCCATATCCTCGCAGCGTGGTCGGCAACGGCGGCATTTATCTGTGGAAGGACGGGCGAAAGAATTTCGATACGATGACCGCTGTCTACGATTACGGTCCGCTGGACGACCCAACCAGCGGGTTTCAGGTGGTGTATTCTTCCCGGCAGACGAACGCGGCTGGCGGCGTCCGGGAACTCTATTATTCCAATGGGGGCACACTGAATCTCGATACGAACACGGTGAGTCCTGAAGGAGGGTTAACCGAACGCCATGCCGTTTCCATGGGCATGCAGCCGTTCCAGCTCGACCAAATGAAGCTGGACGAGGTAGGGGGTGTAGCCACGGCGGCAAACACGGGCGGAGACAATGCCACCATGTCGCACATGCGCAACTGGATGGAATGCGTGCGCTCGCGCGAGACGCCCAATGCAGACATTCATGCTGCCTGGAATCATTCGGTGGCGCTCTGCATGACGATCGCCGCCTTGCATACCGGCAAGCGCATTACCTTCGACATGCAGAAAATGGATGTTGTCGTAAGCTGAACGAGATGGATTTAATGACCGTGTTTGTCTTGGGCGTCGCGCGATTTTTGCGCAGACGGTTCTTTTACGGGTGGAGTGGACTGTTCGTTCTTGCGGCGTTTTTCCCGATAGCGGGGGTTTTTCCCGTCGCTACGCTTGGACAGGCGCTCGATACGCCGAAGGTTGTTGTTGTGCCGGATTCGGCGGCGCAACGTGTAGATGTATTGGTCGATGGCGAGTTATTTACCGCATACCTTTATGCAGACACGCTTTCCGTGCTTAAAAAGCCGGTGCTTTATCCGCTGCGGACATCGTCCGGCATCGCTGTGACGCGGGGATATCCTCTCGAAGAGGCCGCGGGCGAACGGGTGGATCACCCGCACCATATTGGCCTGTGGTTCAATTACGGCGACATCAACGGGCTGGATTTCTGGAACAACTCGGATGCCGTATCCGCCGAGCGCGCCGCTTCGATGGGCACGATTCTCCACCGGGCGGTCACGCATGTCGAAAGCGGTGCGGGACGCGGTGCGCTTCATGTCACGATGGACTGGCTTGCCCCGGACGGCACGGCGCTCCTTCGTGAGGATACCCGCTTTGTGTTTCATGTCGAATCCGATCTCCGCGTAGTCGATCGCATCACGATGCTGACGGCGCTGGACCGGACGGTGTCTTTCGAGGACAATAAGGAAGGGGCTCTCGGTTTGCGGGTCAGGCGCGCGCTTGAAATGCCTTCGAATCGTCCTGTGGATGTGCTTGCTGCCGACGGTTCGGTGATCGGCACGTCGGACAACGAACACGTGACCGGTCAGTATCGCAACAGCGAAGGAGTCGCGGGATATCCCGATGTCTGGGGGAAGCGTGCGCGCTGGATGATGCTCTCCGGGACGATCCTGGACCATCCGGTGGCCATCGCCGTGCTCGATCATCCCCGTAACCCGGGGTTTCCTACTTACTGGCATGCGCGCGACTACGGTCTGTTTGCCGCCAATCCATTCGGACAGGCCGTTTTCAGCGAGGGGGCGGAAGCCCTTCATTTCGCCCTTGCGCCGGGGGAATCGACCACATTGCGCCATCGGATCATGCTCTTTTCCGGGCATCCGGCGCCTGGCGATGTGGAGTCGGCCTACCGGAATTTTGCAGAATAGCGTACCGTATGTCAAGGGATTGCTCTTGCGCTTTCCCTGTATCCGTATCCTTTCGTTCCAAACTCTTTATCCGCTATGCAGCGTATGGATCGCCGCCGTTTTATACAGACTTCATCCATTGCTTTCGGAGGAATCGCTTTCGGAGGACTTGTTGCCGGGTGCGGTAGCGAGGATGCGGGTACCGGAGAAATCGCCGGAACGCCCGTAAAGCCTCCCTGGAAATACGCCATCTGCAACGAGATTATGCAGGACTGGGACTGGGAGCGGCAGTGCAGGTACGCCGCTCAGGCGGGATATGAGGGGATTGAGGTGGCGCCTTTTACGTTGGGAAACCATGTGGACGATATCTCTATGGATCGCCGGGCCGAGATCCGGGGCATTGCCGAGGAAGCCGGTGTGGATATTCTGGGATTGCATTGGTTGCTTGTGACGCCCGAAGGCCTTCATACCACTACCCCCGACGAGGCCATTCGCCGCGAAAGCTGGGAGTACATGGCGAAGCTTGCAGAGTTTTGTGCGGACCTTGGCGGCAAGGTGATGATTTTCGGTTCGCCGGGACAGCGTTCTTCGGTGGGTATTTCGACCGAGGAGGCAGTCGAGCATCTGACGAACGGATTGCGCGATGCGGCGCCGTCCATTGCCGGCCACGGTGTGCAGTTATTGCTTGAACCGTTGTCCAGCGATCAGACGGATGTGATCAATACGCTCGGCGAGGCGCTGGCTGTTGTCGAGGCGGTCGATCACCCGGCCGTCTCGACCATGTTCGATTTTCACAATACCGCCGACGAAACGAGTCCGCTTGACGAACTGGTGCATGCCTATTACGATCACATCGGGCACATACAGATTCAGGAGATGGACGGTACGTACCTCGGTACCGGCGACGCCGTTGAGGCGTACGTGCCGGCATTGCAAGCCTTCCGGGATAAGGGCTACGACAAGTGGATATCCCTTGAGGTGTTCGATTTCGAACCCGGGCCCGAGCGGATTGCAACCGCTTCGATGGCGACGCTGCAACAGATGGAGGCGGCATTGTAAGGGAGAGATAAGCAGAAAAAATATCGCCTTCATCGAATTTTAACAAAACAAATTTACTCCTTAACCATTGTTTATTAGATGAATAGCAAGATTTATCCTTTAAAATTTATACATTTACCCCACTTTGCCATTTTTTGATAAAAAAAAACCACTAAACACAAATCACCCCCCCCTAAAATTAAATGAAATGCAGAAGTTGTTTTTCTTATCCTTTATGCATAGAATGGATGCGGGTCGCCCCAATAACGATTCCGCAAGGGTTTTGTCGGGTAATTCCCAATGCCTTAACAATCGTCCATGCACAGGGGCGTTATTTATCGTCTCTGTGCATGGATGTTATTTGATCGTATCCGGACACCAAAAAAAGGGATATGCCATGAACTACCGCTATGCTATCTTTCTCTTTCTGGCACTGTTGTGGCCGTCTGTGGCCGCCTTCGCGCAAAGCGGAAAAATTGCGGGCAGTGTGGTTGACCAAAACCAGGAGCCGCTGATCGGGGTCAATGTCATTATCGACGGAACCACCATCGGCGCCGTCACGAACGCCGACGGTTACTTTTCTATTCTGAACGTTCGCCCCGGTACTCATACCGTACGGGCTACGTTCATCGGTTTTACGCCGGTGACCGTCGAAGACGTTCGCGTGGCCATCGAACTTACGACCGACCTGGACATTTCCATGCAAGAGGCTGCCGTCGGTATGGACGAGGTGGTCGTGACTGCGGAGCAACCCATCATTCAACGAGATATAGCCGCTTCGCAACGAAACATCGATGCGGAGGAGATTGCGAGCGGGAGATACCAGACGGTTTCACAGATACTTACGGCTCAGGTTGCGTTCAACGACATCAGCAGCGTAGAGGACCGGCCGGAGATACGCGGTTCCTTCTTCGACGAGTCGCTTTATCTGGTCGATGGCGTGAACTACAACGATCCGCTTACCAATCAGCCGCATTACCGGGCCAATCTCGATGCGGTTGAGGAAATCAAGGTGCAAACGGGGGGCTTCAGCGCCGAATACGGGGATGTCCGTTCGGGTGTTATCAACGTGGTAACGCGTGAGGGAAGAGAGCGTTACACGGGGTCCATAAACCTGCAGTACAGCCCTGCCGCGCTCAAGCATTTCGGGCCGGGGCCGTTCGGTTTCGATTCCCCGATTGTCGAGCCGTTTGTGGATCCGAATCTCGGCGCTTTTTCAGGCAATGCGTTTTTCGACGGGTGGGATGCGCTTGCAGCTTCATTGCCGGAGAGCGAAGCCCATGCGGGCGCTCCCATGGAGTTGTACGCTCGTTACCTGTGGAGACACCGTTCGCAGGACTCCATTGACGAACTGAAGCGTTTGCAAAAGCAGGGCATTGTGAAGTTTGCGGACGGAGCGGATCCGGACGATTTCGTGTTTCACCAGACAGGTGTGAATCCGGACTATCGTATTAGCGCCACGCTGGGCGGCCCCGTTCCGTTTTTCAGGCCCTTGAAATTCTTTCTCAGTTACGACGGGATCCAATCCGAATACGCCTATCGTTTTCCGGAAGCAAGTTTTCAGGATCAGAACTTTCGCGGTAAGTTGACCACGAATGTAGGGAGAGGGAAGAAACTGAATATGCATGGCTATTACAGCAAGCAAAAAGGCGGAAGCGGCGGCCAGGGGCCTGGCATCGGGGGATTCGTTTCGAGCAATCCTTTCTCTTCCACGGGGAGTACGAACAAGTATTGGTATCCTCATTGCGCCGTGGCGGGCGATCGCACGCGTCAGATTTACGGAACGCAGTGGACGCATGCGCTTTCCGCGAGTACGTTCTATGAGGTTAAGCTTACGCACGATCGGGTCGATTACGGCATGAACCTTGAGGCCCGCAATACGGCGCCCATTCCGGGTACCGGGGGGGTTACCAGTTCCTACGAGGAAAGTGGTTCCGGAGTCAATAACGGGCGCATCGGAACGGAAGCCGAGGCCATGGCAAATATTAACGATCCCGATCTCGAAGGATGGGATCGCTGGCGAGAATGGGCCCTGATTCGGATCGGCCAGCATTGGTACGACGAGGCGCCGAAAGGATACGGACCGGTAAACTGGCGGGATGTGACGGGCGAGTATCGTATGGAATCCTGCAATCTCCGCGCCGACGAGTCGGGTACGCGCGGATGGGATGCTACCGCTAATTTTACCAGCCAGTTAAATCGGAGTAATCAGGTTCGGATGGGCTTCCAGTTTCGCTCGGAGGATTTCAATCAGTACTACGAGGCGATCGATCCTTCCGTCAATGGCGGCAGCGTATGGGATTCCCAGACCCAGCATCTGCTCGGCGCCGTTTATCTCCAGGACAAACTCGAGTTTCAGGGCTTCGTAGCTACGCTCGGCGTGCGTCTCGACGTGCTGAACACAGGAGATTTTCCGGTGCCCCTGGAGGGATGCAATCTGTTCGCTAGCGCAAGCACCGAAGACTGTACTGGCGGCGCTCAGAGTGGCCCCTTTGCCGAGGGCTTTGCTGCCGGCAATACGACCATAGATGTACCAGACGGCCCCGTGCTTGGCGTTAAGGAGAACATCATTAAGGAAACTCTTGGCACCAAGCGTAATACCTCGGCCCGCGTGTCCCCGCGCATCGGTCTGTCTCATCCGATATCGACCGTGGCCAAGATATTTCTGAACTATGGGCACTTCTACCAGTGGCCCAACGCCACGGACATGTATCGAACCCGCCTGAACACGCCACAAGGGTTTCGCGTAAGAGAATTCGGAAATCCGCTGCTGGAACCGGAGCGGACGATCCAGTACGAGGTGGGGTACGAGCAGAACCTGTTCGACAGTATGAATCTTCGCATGACGGGGTACTACAAGAACGTCAACGGCGAAATCGGCGGTGTGAGTTTCTATCCGTTGTCTTACGGCGGCGGTAACTATTCGACGCGGTATAACCGGAGTTTTCGCGATGTGCGCGGTTTCGAAGCGTTCCTGGAATTGCGTCGTGGATCCCTTCCGTATCTCAGCGGTTGGGTCAGCGCCAACTATCTTGTGGAGAGCGGCGCCGCATACGGCTACGATCGCTTCTATGAGGACCCGCTCAGGCAACCCCGATTTGCGAATACGCAGGTTTCCAGCCCCGATGTACGCCCGATCGTCAAAAGCAGCGTCAGCTTTCACTTGCCGGATAACGTTCGGGGGCCTCGCCTTGGGGAAGTTTCCTTGCTCGGCGGGCTCAACGTGAGTTTGTCGTACACTTGGCGCCGAGGCAGGCAATTTACCTGGAATCCGGCTCAAATTCCTTTGGTGGAAGATAACGTGCGCTGGAGTCCTTATCAGCGTTGGGATTTGCGCCTGACCAAATCGCTGTTCCGTTCGGGGAATTATCAAACGGCATTCTATATCGATGTCTCGAACCTGTTCAATAACCGTAACATAAACTCCTTTAGCGGCAGCGACACGGACGCCAGCACCAGTTGGCCCTGGGATGGACATAAGTGGTGGAAAAGGGAACGACTGGATTACATGGAATCGCTGGGGTATACGGCGGATAATCAGAACCAGGACGGTACGTTCGAAAACACGATCGGCGTTCCCGGCGATTGGGACAACGACGCCATAGATCTGCCTGCCTACAGTCCTTGGGCGTTTCTCGAGCGTCGCGACATTTTCTTCGGTATCCGGTTCAACTTCTGAGTAATTCGGAGTGCCCCCGGAGAGGCGCGGCGTGGTCGTCGCGCCTCTCCTTCCCGCAAACAAATCCATGTGTTTGGTTATGAGATATCGCAAAAGCATTTACCAAGTCCTCGCCGGTTGCTTGTTGGCGGTGATCTTTTCCGGAAGCGTACAAGCTCAGCAGTCACGCAGTTTGAACGTGGGCTCTCTGTCATACGGTACCAACGAGGCGCTGACCAGCGACGCCATTTCCTGGCCCCGTGACCGGCCTGTCTCTGGCGACCGCCGGGCGATGCTCGACGCAAACTCCGTCATAATCGGCGTGGATTGGGGGGAGGATAAGTGGACCGACCCCGGCGGCATTTCGTGGCAATACCAGATTGCTCAGATAGGTCGTCGGAAGTTTTCCGACATCGAGGCGGTGACGCCTCCGGTGCCGGGCGATTTCAAGCGAACCTATCGAACGCCGTATCCGTCCAAGACGCTGGATGGACAGGGATGGACGAGTACACAGGGTCAGGGGGATCCTGTCGATCCGAGTTTGCCCGCCGACGCGGTGATCTACGTGCACCTTAATACCTGGACCGGTATCGACATCGAACGCTGGGCCTATGCCTTTGTCAGCGACGATCATGACGATTATGTCATCATGGAATACCGGTTCAATAACACATCTGGCGAAGTCCGCGATAATGTGTACTTCGGTTTGCAGGCCCAAACCTCTGCGCACTCCTATTATCCGGCCGATTTGTGGGGTAACTACTACGGCGCCACTTATTCCGGTTTCGCTGCGGGCGACCAGGATGCCGATTCCCTGCGATTGTGGTATTCCTGGGACGCTGATCAGGTCAGTACGGTGGCGACGGACAGCCGGGCCAAACCGCATGGACAATGGGGGCATTTCCAGGAATCGCAGTTTTTCGGCCATGTGGTGCTGCATGTCGATACGTCGCCTGCCGACGAGACGGACGATCCGCTACAGCCCATGAAGGCAGGTTGGTCGCAGCGAGAACTGGCGCCGGACATGAATGTCGCTTCATACAAGGGCATTTACGAGTATTTGTCGAAAGGATGGAATCCCGCCAATCCCGGGGCATACTACGTTACCGTAGATCGTACCGGCGCCCTCGTATCGGAAGGGCCCTACCGCATTCTTAACCCTGATCTTGGCCCCACCGGAGATGCGAGTGCGGATATCAACAACGCCACGCAGTTCGATCCGCTAACGGAGCAGGAGAAGACTTCGTTATTCAGTTTCGGGCCGTACACCCTGAATCCAGGCGAGGACGTTCGTATCGTTACGGCCTACGTGGGCGGCTCCATTCCCTTTCGGTGGGCCATCGACGCGGGTGCAGCCTACGCCAACGGCAATCCGCAGCAGCTTCCTCTCGAACCGTTGCCTTACGCCATTCCGAACGACAACCCCAATTATCTTACGCGGGATGAAATAGATGCTATCCGGGCATATACCGGCGGGCGAGTCGTTGCTTCGCAAGGGAGTACGCTCGACAAGGCAACGAAAAACGAGGTGCTGGACCTCGGGCGCCCCTTGCTTTTCCTGAACGCTTCCAAAGCCGTTCGCACATGGCGAGGCGGGAATGTGAAGCATGGGCAAGGTTCCTTCGATATACCTCTTGCTCCGGCTGCTCCGTCCCTGACAGGTCTTTCCGAGAACGATCAGGTCTACCTCAATTGGGGGAATGAGGCGGCGGAAGATAGCCGGACAGGGTCTATTGCAGGCTACCGGATCTATCGTGAATATGTACGACCCCCAGGTGCGACGGGGCCAACGGACACCACCTTTGTTCTTCACGAGGAGTTACCCGCCAGCGCCCGGGAGTACACCGATACGCGTGTTACCCGCGGGGACGATTATTACTACTACGTTGCCGCCGTCAATGCCGATGGCCTCGAAAGTAGCCGTTTCCTGAACCGCACGGGTACTACGAGCGATAAGTTTCTCGAAGCGCTTACGCCCAGCCGTGCGCCCGACGAAAACTGGCAGGAAAACGTGGTGGTGGTGCCGAATCCGTACCATGCCCAGGGCGCCTACAACTACGATACCAATCGCCGGCTGGCGTTCCTTAATCTGCCCGCATACGCCAACATTCACATATACACCGTGACAGGCGATCGCGTGCAGACCATTGAGCACGTGTCGAATACGGGCAACAACGATTGGGAACGGCAGGAGACATTCAGTACGACACGCATTGTCAGCGGCATCTACATTTACGTCGTCGAGGAGCTCAGCGGTCCCGGTGGAGGGGCTACCGGGAATCAGGCTATCGGTAAATTCGTGGTCATTAAATAATGGAGGAGAAAACCATGAGAAACGCAGTGACGTCCGCACTCGGTGTGGTTCTACTCTGTCTGGCGACCGCGTCTCCAGCATCGGCGCAGGTCAAGAAACTTGCCCAGGCCGGGATGCCCTTTCTTCAAATCGCTCCATCGGCGGATGTGGCGGCTCTTGGCGGCGCCTATGTGGCGACTACCGGCAAGGCCACCTCGGTATTTTCCAATCCTGCCGGGCTGGGCATGCTCGAAGGCGGAGATATCACGGCCGGCTATACCGATTGGATTGCCGACATCAAGCTCTACAGTATGACGGCTGCCTATCGGGTTGGCAACATTGGCGTCATTGGCGTCAATCTCATTTCGATGGACTACGGGACGTTGAAGGCAACCCGCCCCTGGCAGACGACCGACGACCCCTCTTTGAGAAACGACGGCTATATTTCCCTCGGGAATTTTTCAGTCAGCGAATACGCCGTCGGTCTTTCTTATGCGCGCCCGATCACGGCGCAGTTCTATGTGGGCGGGAACGTCCGGATCGCACAGCAGGATTTGGGTTCCACAGATATTATCAACGCGTTCACGGGAGACATTGAGAACACCGATAACGCCCTCAACAATATCGTGTTCGATTTCGGCACGCTCTACTATCCGGGGTTCCACGACTTGCGTTTCGGGGCGTCGTTGCGCAATTTTTCGAACCAGAGCGATTACTTCGATCAGCGCTTCGAACTACCCCTTACGCTGGATTTCGGGTTGGCGATGGACTTGTTCCGATTGCTCGACGCGTCGCCCGGCTCGGGCAATAGCCGATTGACGCTTGCGATGGACTGGGTGCATCCGCGCGATTATTCGGAGCGCCTGCATGTGGGTCTCGAGTACGGGTTCATGGAGATGTTTTTCTTGCGCGGCGGATACAAGTTCAACTACGACGAGGAGAATCTGTCCGCCGGGTTGGGCGTACATGTTGAGGCCGGCGGGTACGGCATCCGCGCGGATTACGCCTATTCGGCCTTTGGGACTTTCTTCGGGTCTGTGAGCCGGCTATCGCTGGGGATTTTGCTGAAGTAAGAGATAGCTCTTCCTTTTTCCTCCCGGATCGCCGCAATTCCTCTCACGAGCAACTGCGTGGATTTAAAGCGAATGCAGTGATCCTTGTTATGGAAACGTTTTTTGCCCGGAATCGACGGGACGGGATTCTTTCCATTCGAGTGTTTCCGGCAAGAGTAAACGCAAAAGCGTTTCCTCGAATCGAGCCGTAACATTCTCCTGTGCATCCTGCTGTATGTTTCTTCTGTCGTCGCAAGGCTTGTCGCCTTTTTCTGTGGTTTCGGATAAGCGAAGGTCCATATCTACTGGAACCTTCAAAACGTACGCGAGCGCCTGGAGGGGGTTTGTTCGTTTTTGCGACGGGCAAGGTATTCCCTCGCTTCCGGCGAGTGCGGATATGGTGACAAGGTATCTCAGGCAACGCGCCTTTGCCGGCAAGTCGTCGGGTACGATCCGGGTAGACTATTCGGCCATCAAGGCAGCGCACGTTGAAGCAAGGCAGGTAGCGCAACGCGCCGCCGGCGTATACAAAGTTTGCGCAGATCCGACGGAGGACCGAAATGTGCAGGATACCATGCGCGATCTTACATACGCGGTACGCGAAAGAAGACGACCTATCAATCGAATCAACTCGTTGACCCAGGAGCAATTCGCGCGAATCAAGGCAACGGCATGCGTTGTTCGCGTTGGCAAGAGTGGGCGGACGGAAACGAAAGAATATGCGCTCAGGCGCGGGAAAGCGGATATTGCTCTTATATCCGTTATGCGCGATTGTGCATTGTGCAGATATGAGGTAATTCGTATCACATGGGGTTCGATCACATGGTTGCCCGATGAAACCGCTTTGTTGACCGTGGCTCCCCGCAAGGCCAATAAGATCGGGTACACCGGATATCTGACCAGGGATACGGTCAGGGCCTTGAGGGCGATACGTTCGCCTCAGGGTCGAGAGGGAAGTGTCGACGATGCCGAAGAGCGTATTTTCCCTATGACCACGAAGAGTATATCGAACAGAATTGCCGCCGCATGCAGCGCTGCAGGACTGTAAGGGGGATTCGCTGTGGGCGTTTCTCGCGTTTCCGGCCTGGTATGTCGATAGTGTACGTAGAGGCGGGCATTGTATATGCTGTCGTGCCGGGAAGTCGATCGCTCGTCTGGGCGCCACACTCGCTTTTGGTCCTGCGCCACGGTTTCCCGGTTCCGGATACGGGGGGAGCCTGGCGTTACAGGGCAAGACCTACGCCGGCGGCGAGCACGGTTCTGCGGTTACTCTGGCTTGCTTCCACGTTCACGAGGAATGGACCGAGTTTGAGCGAAGCGCCCGCCATGCCCCGCAGGGTCGTATCTCCCGTCAGTTCGAAGGAGATATTCTCGCCTTCAGCCGCCGATAGCTCTTCTCGAAACGTGTAATCCACATTCACGGTGGTCTCTTCCGTTTGTATTCCTGCGTACAATGTCAGGAAGACGAACGTTTTGCTAAGTGCAAGACCGGCAGCCAGCGAGGAGGTCTTGAGGATTTCTTCACTGTCCGTGTTCGTGATCGAAAGGCGTTGCATCATGAAGTGAGCGGCGATCCGGAAAGGCAGGCCCGGTATATAGCGGTCGACGCTGTGACGAAGTCCAATGCCGACAAATTCGAGACCCCCGTAGTTTTCGTGGCGGACACGGGGAAGGTAGCGAGCGATGAGGTCTGTGCCCGCCAATGAGCCGATGCCGAGTTGCGGTATAGCGAGGGGGGCGATCGATCCGTCGTACAGACCCGGTAGCACGTTGAATGAAAGTGTACTGTCAATGACGATGTCGTCGGGGGTGTTGTCGAGTCCATCCGCACCAGGATGCACCGTTTGTCGGATATTTCCCGTGACGATTCCCGGCGACGTGTCGCCGAATACGGTGGGGCCATCGTTTATCCGGAAGGTTACGGGCAGGTTGTACCGGTTGCCGTCGGGAGCGTGGAATGTATAGGAGGTTTCGTATGCGATATCGAGGGTCCGGTCCGTATCGGGGATCAGGGCGCCCATCACCTTGATGCCGAGGAACAGGTCGAAGGGAAGAGCCCCGCCACCCACTTTAGCGGTGTGGATCAGTCCGGCGTTGATATCTGCCCCGAAGGCGTTCACAAAGGGCTGGAGGTACAATTCGGCATATTCCGCTCCGACATCGGCGATAACGTCAGGAATTTGCTGCGCGAACGCCGGGCGGGACGCCAGAAAGATTATACCGAGTACTACGCAGGATGCTATGCGCGATAGGTGCGGAGACCTGCGGGGCGTTAAGAGGAGGTGTGTGGTCATGCGTGAAGGCAGGCGCCCCGAAAGTCGATGAAAATCGATGTATAGTGCGCTATTCGGCCAGTGTTACAAGCATCCATTCCTTGAACGTGCTGATGCCGAAACCCCTTGGAGGAACTCCCCGGTATCCCCGCCCTTCTGCACTGGCCATGCGTCCACCCGGCAACCCCCCGAAACCGGGTTGCTGCGCTGCATTGACGACGAAATCGTCCGGCGTAGCAATGCCAACGCCTATTTCCTGGCCCGGTTTTGTCCCGATAGCATACAACACCCCGTCAGTGTGTTCAAGGGGCACCTGAATTTCGTAGGTGAGTACGCCCCGGTCCGCTTCGACCGCTGCCGCAATACCCGGAATGGAGTCTTTGTGCCTGCGGATTACTTGTCCGTCTGCCCCGATGATTTCCACCTCCCGGGTTGAGCGCTCGATGCGAACACGGTCGGCTGCCGCCCCTTCGCCGAGGCGGCGATCGCCGGTTTCATCCATGGACAGACCAAGCGGAAAACGAATGCCGAATGTTTTCTCCTTGCCGCCGGCAGGGTCAACCCAGATAATCAATCCTGCGCGCATAATGCTCCCGATACTTGCCACATTTCTTGTGCTGAGCGAAAGGTACAGGTGATTGTCGTCGTTCTGCACGCCGGCCAGCAGACCGTCTTTGCTGCTGAGTGTTTTCAGTTTGCCGCCCCATTCATTCAGTTGGGCGTCCACGACGACTGGCTCGCCGGGTGCAGAACTCGTGAGTGGAGCAGCGCCCCCGCATCCTGTGAGTAGTGCAGCGGCCAGTGCGGTGATGGTGAAGGTTTGTTTGGGTGTAAAGAGCACGTGCATGGCATGTTGCGAGTATGGCTTATCCATAAAAAAACGCCGGGCGGTACGAACAGTTGCCAAACCATTCGTACCGCTCCGGCGCTTCCGGGTTCTGCATGTGCGTCTCGGCATGGGTCTCGTCCGGTTGATCGGGTCGGAACAAGGTCGCAACACTACACCTTGAATTCCGCCGAAATCCGTCCAATCAACCCGAACCGCCTCCGGGTTCCGCCGGGGGCGTTATCGCCGGCGCCCGCCTCCGCGTTCTCTGTCGCTCCCGCGTCCACCGTCACCCCGGCGTGCGCCGCGCATACGCTTCCCTCGATCCCGATCTCCGCCGCGTTTGCTTTTCATGGTTTTTCCTCTCCTGTTTTTGTCCCCCGACATACGCTTGCCCATTTTTTTCATTTGCTCTTCGGTCAACACTTCTCCGAGGGAGTTTTTTAATTCGTCTTGCAAGGCGCGTCGACGTTCTCCGAGTTCTTCGAGGGACTGTCTGTGTTCTGCAAGGATAGCCTTCACCGAGGCAGCCTGCTCGTCTGTAAGATCGAGTCGTTCGGCCATCCATTTGACGTTACGCTCCATAGGGTCCGAAGCGGATTTCTTTGCCGTGGTGTCCTGGACGGCATCGTCCTGGGCAAGCACAGGGGGTATGAGCAAGAGACAGGCAGCCATCGTTGTAATGCCTGTCAGGATGTGAAGAAAGCGTTTCATTATAGCATGTCGTATGGTGATGAATAGCTGAAGGGGTGAAGCCGCATCGTGTTCATGTTTTCGGCGGCTTTCAGAAATTGGACTCTTTGTACCCGTTCGTCATTCCATAGCCCGGGATTTTTTTGTTACACGACCTTCAATTTCCAGCGCCCGCGTCGGAACCATGCGATGCCCACTGCAGCATACAATACCTGGGTAACTGCAACGCCTATGAAAATGCCTTCCGTTCCCAGGCTTAGTATATGTGCGAGGAACAACGCTGCGGGAATCTGGAAGAGCCATCCGCAGAAGAAGTTGATCCATGTAGGCGTAACGGTGTCACCGGCTCCATTGAAGGCTTGTAGCATGGTCATGCCGAGAGCGAGGAAGGGGTAGCTGCCGCCGAGATAGCGCAAGAGCAATGCCCCGACCCCGATCACCTCGGGCTGGTCGGTGAACAGGCGCATGATGCTGCCGGATGTCATGATCATGCCGACCCCCGCGAGCGCAAGAATGGACGCGCTCGCGCCGGCGGTAATCCACACGGATCGCGCAGCCCGGTCAGGCTGCCCGGCGCCGAGGTTTTGCCCGGTCAGCGTGGCGGCTGCATTGGCCATGCCCCATGCGGGCAGAATGGCGAAGATGACCACACGTATCCCGATCGTATACCCCGCTACCGCCTCGCTGCCGAATGCCGCCACGAGACGTATGATAGCGATCCAACTGGCTGAAGCGACCAGGTATTGCACGATGCCCGGTCCGGAAATTTTCAGCATGCGGCGCAAAAGGTTCGCGTTCATGTGCATCGCCTTGCGCCGTATCGTCAGTCGTCCACTGCCCCGAAACAGCACGAGGAGTTGATAGGCGATGCCTATGGCTCGTGAAAAGGCCGTTGCGATAGCTGCCCCGGTGATGCCCATAGCAGGAATGGGCCCCAAACCGAAGATGAATAGGGGGTCGAGCGCAATGTTCAGAAGATTTGCGATGGCCAGCGCCCGCATAGCGAATACGGCGTCGCCGGCCCCCCTGAAAATGGCATTGATGAGAAAAAGAAGCAGGATGGTGATGTTGCTGCCGAAGAGGATGGCAACGTACGTGGTACCGTATTCCACAACCTCCTCCGTGGCGCCCATGAGGCGAAGCATGTCGGGGGCGAACCAGATGCCTACCACGGAAAACGGGATGGAAACAGCGATTCCCGCAATGATGGCTTGCCAGGCAGCGGCGGATGCTGCTTCGGGATTCTTTTCCCCGATTCGCCGGGCCACCATGGCAGTGACCGCCATGCTCAGGCCAATGCCCGTGGCGAACACGAAAATCAGTAACGAGGCGCCGATGCCCACTGCCGCCACTGCATCCGCTCCCAACCGGCTGACAAAGAAGATGTCTGCAAACTCGAAAACGGATTGCATAAGCATCTCCAGCACCATCGGAATGGACAGCAGCACGACGGCGCGCACGAGGCTGCCGGACGTGAAGTCCTGATGCGTTCCGCGAATGGCTTCGAGTACGGCGCGTCCCCAGGTACCGGGACGTCCGGACAGATTGGTAAGAGAAGGTTTTTTAGGGGACAAGGAGTGGTTGCCTCCGGATCGAAACCGGCGCCGGAACGTTTGATTTTGTACGCAGGGATGTTCGTTTATTCTTGTTCGTCATGTTCACCGATCGCTTCGGACGCCAGCATACCTGTCTTCGCATTTCCATTACGGAGCGGTGCAACTTGCGCTGCCGGTATTGTATGCCGGAGGAAGGGGTAGACCTTTCGCCCCGAAGTGAATTGCTCACTTTCGAGGAGATCGAACGACTCGCACGCATTTTCGTTTGCCATGGCGTCGATAAAATTCGACTGACGGGCGGCGAGCCGCTTGTACGCAAGCATATGGAAGATCTGGCGGAGAAGCTGGGGCGCCTGCCTGGGCTCAAGACGCTGGCTCTTACCACGAACGGCATGCTGTTGCCGAAGAAACTGCCCCGTCTTCACGCCGCCGGGGTCAATGCGATCAATATCAGCCTGGATACCCTCGTACCGGAAAGATTTGAAACCATTACCCGGCGCAAGGGACTCGAGGAGGTATTGCAAGCCATCGATCTGGCGATTGCGTACGGCTACAGCCCGGTGAAGGTGAATTGCGTGGTTATGCGTGGGGTGAACGACGACGAGGTACTCGATTTCGTGGAACTGACGCGAGATGCCCCGATCGAGGTCCGGTTCATTGAATATATGCCTTTTCAGGGCAATGGCTGGTCCGAGAACGGGTTTGTCCCGTATGCGGACATGCTGGAGCGCATCCGCATGCACCATCCCGCCCTGGTTCGATTGGAAGACGGGCCGCATGCCACGTCGAAAACCTGGCGGGTTCCGGGGCACCGGGGCACGGTAGGATTTATCACGTCGATGAGCGAAAAATTCTGCGGGACATGCAATCGGCTCCGTCTTACCGCCGACGGGTCTTTCAAGGTATGCCTTTTCGGGCATACCGAGGTCAGTC
>LXNJ01000530.1_pt1 | contig 26284 bp, 22 predicted proteins | sample 809081 | NCBI WGS metagenome assembly LXNJ01 (sample SAMN04870510, study PRJNA318959) | sponge metagenome | biome: sponge; feature: marine sponge reef; material: water | host: Petrosia ficiformis | place: Greece: Milos, Mediterranean Sea | collected 2013-05-29 | depth 5-7 m | reverse complement strand
ACGGGAGAAAAGCTGGGATCTCCTTCCCATGAAACTCGCATTTCGCGTTTGTTGCAGACCCGAAGTCGGCGGATATAGTCGAGGTCTTCACAATGGCATCGCCCGAACTCTTCCGCGACGCCATGGCCAACTGGGCCGGCTCGGTCACGCTGATCGCCGCCCGCGACGAAGGGGCCGTCATCTGCACGACGGCGACCTCCTTCATCCCGGTCGCCGCCGACCCTCCCAGCGTGCTGGTCGCCCTCTCGCCGAACGCGCAGGTGCTGCCGTTCGCGGAAGAAGGATCTCCGCTGGGCGTGACCGTCCTCTCCCAGGAACAGGCGCACTGGGCCTCGGTATTCGCCGACCCCTTCCCCGTTGGCTCACCGGAGTGGAGCGGCTCGCATGCGCCCGTAATCGCCGGCGCGAGCGTCGGTCTGGAGTGCACGGCTCGGAAGAGCTTCAAGGCGGACGCATCCAAGCTCGTGGTGTGCCGGGTCGAAATCATCCACGCGGGCTCGGACGAACCTCTTCTATATCACCGCCGCAGGTACGCCGGACTCGCCGACGACGACCGCTCTCGCAGGCGAGGCTGGAAGAAACGGTAGGGCTCGGATGCGGCGTCGCGCTGCCGTGAGAGTCTTTGTCCACGGGCTGTAAGGCCTCGTGTCTGTTTAGATTTTACGTCAAGCTCTCAACCGCACCGGCATCCATGAAAGCCACGCACGCACTCATCCCCAGCCTCCTGCTTATCTCCTTCGTGGCCTGCGCGGACCCCGGAGAGGCTCAGGCCGTCGGTCAGTCGGGCCACTCGCAGGCGGGCATGGTCTCGGCGGCGCACCCGCTGGCCGTGGAAGCCGGCGTCAGAGCCTTGGAAGCAGGCGGCAACGCCGCCGACGCTGCCGTCGCCTCGGCCTTCGCTCTGAGCGTGGTGGAACCCACCATGAGCAGCATCGCGGGACGCATCCAGATTCTGCTCCGTCGCCCGGACGGGTCCTTCGCAGGCATCGACGGCACCACCCAGGCACCATGGGACTACGACTACGACACCGCCCCGCAGGCGCGCTACGGTTACCCGGTGATAGGCGTCCCGGGCACCGTCGCGGGGCTCATGCGGCTCCATTCCGAGCACGGATCTCTCCCCCTGAGCACACTCATGGCTCCGGCCATCGACTATGCCGAGAACGGGTTCCGGGTACTTCCGGGAGCTGCGGCGCGGCAGGCGGCGGGGTTCGTCCAGGCGGTCGAGTTTCCGGGCACGGTGGAGGCGTTCTACCGAGGCGATTCGACGGTGCACGCACCCGGCGATCTGCTGCGGCAACCCGTATACGCCAACACTCTGCGCAGCATCGCCGAGGGCGGGCGGGAGGTTTTCTACGAGGGGGAAATCGCCCGCCGGATGGCCGACGACCTGGCCGCGAACGGCAGTGCGCTGACCCTTCAGGCGTTCAAGGACTACGAGGCCCTCGACGCCAAGGTCGTCCGGGGCGGTTACCGGGGCTACGAGCTCGTCGGCACCGACATTCCCGCCGCCGGCGTGCTCGCCATCCAGGCGCTCCAGGTGCTGGAACACTTCGATCCCTCTGAAATGACCGAGGCCGAGTGGTTCGCGCTCGTGGGGCAGGCGCTGGGGATCGCCTCAGGAGAGTTGCGCGCACTCGGGAGCGACACCGCTTCGGCCAGGGCTCTCTCGAAAGAGTGGGCTAGCGAGGTGGCTCAACGGCTAGCCGCCCCTGCGACCGCCAATATCGAACCCGAGCCCGACGGACTCGCTTCGATCGTGGACGGACTCGTTCAGCCGGCCAACCGGGTCCCGGCCCCAACCGGCTCCCGGGCTTCCGCTCCTGCGCACGACGGATCCGCGAAGCGACCCGAGTCGATGCACACCACGCACCTCTCCACCGCCGACGCCGACGGCATGTTCGTCTCGCTCACCCAGACTCTGGGGCCGAACATGGGATCCAAAGTGGTGACGCCCGGACTCGGCTTCCTCTACGCCTCCACACTCGGAGGCTACCTCGGAAGGATGGAGCCCGGACAGCGGGCGCGCTCGAACATCTGCCCCTTCATGGTGGTCAAGGACGGGGAGGTGATTCTCGTATTGGGAGCCGCCGGAGGAGGAATGATACCCCCTGCGGTGGTGCATGCGGTGACCCGGGTCATCGACTTCGGCATGCCGCTTCCCCAAGCGTTGGCCGAGCCCCGGGTGGCCGGTTCCGGCGCAGGCATCTCGGCTGAGACAGCCCCGATCGTCGGCTGGACCGCGAGCGAGCTCCAAGAGATGCGCGCACTCGGTCTGCAGGTGCTGGAAGTTCAGCGCAGCGGAGCGTACGGACGCGTCCACGGCATCCAGTACGACCCCGCGACCGGCGTATTCGTCGGCGCGGCCGACCCCGACTGGGAGGGCGCCGCTCGCGGACCTGGCGGGCGCTCGCGCTGACCAGTGGGAACCGCCCCGCATCGTCCCAACGTTCGATCCTCCATTCTCCACCGATCGCCTCCAAGAGAACAAGTAGAGAAAATGACGATACCGAGACCGACCCGCATCGCACCGCTGGCCTCGCTTCTGCTCGTGAGCCTGGCCTCCGCATCTCCGGCCGCCCTCTCTGCCCAGGACTCCAAGCAAATGGTGGCCGACGAGATCGACGCAAGCGCCGAGGTCTACGGCGAGATCGCTCAGAAGATCTGGGACCTGGCCGAGCTCGGCTACCTCGAGGTGGAGAGCTCCGCGCTGCTCAGGAACTCCCTCGAAGAAGCCGGATTCGAGATCGAGGAAGGGGTCGCCGGGATACCGACCGCCTTTGTCGCCAGCTACCGGAACGGAGACGGCGGACCGGTGGTGGGGATCCTGGCCGAGTACGACGCCCTGCCCGGCATCACCCAGGACCGATCTCCGGTCCGCGCACCCATCGATGAGAAACAGCGCGGCCACGCCTGCGGACACCACCTATTCGGCACCGGCTCGGTGGCGGCCGGCATCGCCCTGCGCAATTGGATGGAGGCGAGCGGCCAGCCGGGCGAACTGAGGGTCTACGGAACTCCCGCCGAGGAAGGAGGCGCGGGCAAGGTCTACATGGTTCGCGAGGGGCTATTCGACGATGTCGACGTGGTACTGCACTGGCATCCGTCTTCCCGGAACGGAGCCGGAGCGAGCTCCACGCTCAGCAACAAGTCGGCCAAGTTCCGCTTTTCGGGCGTATCCGCGCACGCGGCCGGCGCTCCCGAGCGGGGTCGTTCGGCGCTCGACGGCGTCGAGGCCATGAACCACATGATCAACCTCATGCGCGAGCACGTGCCCATGGAGGCGCGCATCCATTACGTGATCACCTACGGCGGCGCGGCGCCCAACGTGGTGCCCGATTTTTCCGAGGTCTTCTACTACGTGCGTCATCCCGATCCCGAGCAGGTAAGGTCTATCTTCGAGCGCGTCGCCGACGCGGCGGAAGGAGCGGCGCTCGGTACCGGGACGACGATGGAGTACGAGGTCATCCACGGCCTCTACAACATCCTGCCCAACGTCGCGCTCCAGGAGGCCATGCACGCGAACCTGGAAAGGGTGGGCGGCGTCCACTACGACGACGAGGAGTGGCAGTTCGCCGAACAGATTCACGAGACCTTTCTCCACGAAGTCCCGTCGCTCGAGACGGCGGCCTCCATCCAGCCGTTCTACGTGACCGAGGAGGGATCCGGCGGCTCCACCGACGTCGCCGACGTAAGCTGGATGGTCCCGACGGCAGGCATGAACGCCGCCACCTGGGTTCCCGGCACATCCGCTCACTCCTGGCAGGCGGTCGCCGCCGGGGGGACGAGCATCGGCAACAAGGGGATGGTGGTCGCCGCCAAGACGCTCGCGATGACGGCGATCGACCTCTTCACCGATCCCGATCTCGTCGCGAGGGCGAAGGTCGAGCACCGGTCTCGGATCCCCGAGGACTGGACCTACGAACCGCTGCTCGGCGATCGTCCCCCGCCGCTCGACTATCGCAAGCCCGCGCGGGGCGGCTGACATGTCCGTCGAGAGCATGACCCGTCGTGGACCCGGACCGGCATCCGCGCGGACCCTGGTCGCGTGTGCGGCCCTGGCGGCCCTTCAGCTCCTTTCGGCCCCGGGTGCGACCGCCCAGGACAGCGCTCAGGTCGCACCGCCGCCGGACACCGTCTTGCCGATGTCGATCCCTTCCGATCTGGAACGGATCGAACTCGCCCGCTCGCGGGAGTGCGTCAGCACCATCGCCCGCGTGGAAGAGGTCAACGCCGTTCTCCAGCCGATCGGCGCGAGAGCCGAAAGGGCGCAGGTCCTCATGCAGGCGATCCTCCTCGAAGAGCGCTCGATCATGGCGGAGCTCGACCAGACCGATCCGCTGGAGGCCGAGGTCCATGGCTGGTTCGTCGCCGACGGCCGGCTGGCCCAGAGCTACGTGGACACCCAGAACGAGGACCTCCAGCGTCAGCGCACCATCGGACGCGAGGCGATCAAAGGCAGGGTGCAGGCCGTCATTGCGGACGCTCAGGCCGAGGCCGTCTCCACCTTGGAGGAGTCGGGCGACCTCAACGAGATGGCGGCGGTATGCGACGGCGCGATTCTGGTCCGGCCGGAGGTGATCGCGGCCTGCTCGACCCAGGAGAGTCCCGTGTGCGAGAAGGCGACCGTCCCGCCGGACTCCGCCCTGCCTTACCGCTTCGTCGACCGGGCTGCGGACATGTGGAGCGTCGAGGAGCTGCGCCCGTGGAGTACGCCGCAGGGTCTGACGATAGGGCCCGACGGCTCGCTCGGCGGCGCGCGCTCGACGGTTGTGGCCCGAAAGGGCAACGTCGCGGTCTCGGTGGCGTTCTCGCCCCTCATCCATCAGCGTAACGATCTCGAACCCGATGTCGTCGCGGAGCTTGACGCCCTTCTCGACACCCTCGAGGTGGAGTTCGAGCACCCCGAGATCGTCTTCGCCCCGTCCCTGGGAGTGCGGGCGACGCTCCCGCAAGCTCTGGGGAACGAGACCCGATACATTCTCCACTTCGGACCGCCGGACACGGCCGACATAGTTTGGATCGGGGAGGCGGAGAGCGGCGCGGTGCTCGAAGACATAGTCGTGGTGGGGCCGAGCCACATCCAGAGGCTCATCTCCGGAGCGCCGCTCACCCTGACCGCTCTGATCGACCTGCCGGAAGAGGCCGGCGAGGAGGCTGCGGCCGAAGTCAGCTTCATGATACCTTTCACCAGCGTCAACCAGATCCAGTCCACCGGCGCCCTGATCGGGTACATGATCCAGCAGTTGCCCGGTGAGCTGATGCAGCTTTTTCCGGTGAACGGGGCGACGGGTTCCGAACGGGTCCCGGCCTCACGGCGGTGAGCCGGCCGGCCGCCGGCAAGCGCACCTTGGACTGGAAGCGCGAAAGGGAGCCGCCACGGACGTGAGTCCTCTCGGCGTGGCGGTGGGCGCGGCTCTCGTCTTCGCCCTGATCGCGGCGCTGGCGCTCAAGGCCTGGCTGGACGCGCGTCGGAGCCTGCACGACCTGAGGGAGGGGATGCCGGGGGAGTTGGACAAGGCCCGCAAGGACGCCATCGTCCGCAGCCGCGCAGTCACCCGGGGCCAGACCGTCGAGCAGCTTGCGCCTTTCACCGAATCTTTCGGTTACGATCCGCGCGACGCCCGGTTCCTGGGGAGCCCGATCGACCTGGTGGTCTTCGACGGACTCTCCGAAGGCTACGAGGTCGAGGTCGTCTTCGTGGAGGTCAAGACCGGCGCTTCGCGGCTGAACGAGCGGGAGCAGGCCGTGCGGGACGCGGTGGAGGACCGTCGGGTGAGCTGGCGAGAGCTCCGGTTGTGACGACCTTCAACCAAACGAGGCCCGCGGCGGTCCGGCCTACTGCCTGATCTCCGGCCCGCCCCGGCGGTCGTCCGGCACAAAGCGATCCCGCGCCGGCATCTCGATAGCGGCCAGCGCCTCCGCATCCAGGACGGCGTCTTCTTCAAGGAGGCCGTTCAGGTGGAGGATGTAGGCTATCACCGCGTAGGTCTCGTCGCTGGAGAGGGTGCCCGGAGTCAGTTGGGGCATCGCCCGCCCGATGTAGTCGAAGAGGGTCGTGGCGTAGGGCCAGTAGTGGCCGGCGGCCCGCGACTGCGGCCAGTCGTCGCCCGGCGGAGGACCGACCAACGGGTCGTTGGGTCCTTCGGTGCCGGTAGGCCCGTGGCAGGCGAGGCACTGGAGGTCGTAGACCGTCCGCCCTTCGGCGACGCTCCCGCTACCAGGCGGCAAGCCGACCCCCTCCGGGCCCACGTCGATGTCCCACATCGCGATGCGATCCGCGCTCGCCTCACTCCCGAATCCGAATCGCTCCGGCAGCTCCCGTCGCTCCGGCAGCTCCCGGGCTGTGAGCAAGGTCTCGCCGGAACGGTCGGCTTCAGCGCAGGCGGCGACGCCCAGAGCCGTCGCTAACGCTAGCGCCGTCGCGAATGTCGCGGCGGCCGCGACCCCCTTCGGCATACGCATCAGATCAGCTCTCCCAAGCCGAACGTGACCCGTCCGTCGTCGTCCACCTTCCAAGCCCGCTGCTGGTTGTGATGGTAGCTGGTCCGCTCGCCCCTCGCCTCCCAGAGCTGCTGGACCGTCGGCTGCACATAGCCCGTCTCGTCGTGCGCCCGGCTCAACAGCACGGCCTCTTCGCCGTCCCACTCCCAGAGGTGGCGGAAGCGGACCGTCGATTTGCTCAGGATCGGCTCCTGGAGCTCGGCGGTCGTCCAGTTCTCCCCGCCGTCGGTGCTCACGTCCACGCGGGTGATGCGGCCGCGGCCGCTCCAGGCGAGTCCCTTGATCTCCCACCAGCCGGCCTCCGGCAGCTCGTACGGATAGGCCGGGAAGGTGATGAGGGATTTCGCGTCCATGACCAGGCTGAACTGGCGCGCCTTCCCGTCAAGAATCGGATCGGTGTAGCGCGAGGTCTCGTCGCGCGTCATCCCCGGACGGTCGGTGACCTCGATGCGCCGCAGCCACTTCACGCTGGCGTTGCCCTCCCAGCCCGGCAGCAGCAGACGCAGCGGATAACCCTGCTCGGGTCTGATCGCCTCTCCGTTCTGGCCGTAGGCGAGCATCGCGTCGTCGAAGGCCTTCTCCATGGGAACGCTCCGGGCCATGATCGCCGCGTCGCCCCCTTCGGCGACGATCCAACTGGCTCCCGACTCCACCCCGACCTCCCGCAGAACGAGCGGAAGGGACACGCCTGTCCATTCGCTGGTGGAGAGAAGGCCGTCGAGGTGCTGGGGCGTGATCTCCCTCGGCATCCTGTTCCGGTCGTAGGCACCGCCGCCGTTACCGGAGCACTCCAGGAAGCAGGTCCGCGACTCGCTCGGGTAGCGCTTGAGGTCGGCCATGGAAAAGACGGTCGGGCGCTCGACCATGCCGTGGACCAGGAGCTCGTGGTCGTCGATGCGGATGTCGGGGATGCCCGCGTGGTGGCGCTCGAAATGGAGATCGGCAGGCGTGATCGTGCCGCAGAGATCCTGCAGCGGTGTGCGCGACGAGCTCGACAGAGCAGGAGCGCGGACCAGCCTCCTCGGCTGCTCCTCCGGGGCGCGGCTTCCGAGATCCGAGGTGAGACGACCGGGAACCTTGGTCGGATCCGCAGGCGGTCCGGCGTCCTGCGCACCCAGCCTTTCCGGTAAGATCTTCAAGGCGTCGGCCTGGGTCTTGAGGACGCCTGCGGCGAGAACGCCCGAACCGGCGGCGATGAGAGTCCGACGGGAGATGCGCGGGGAGGCGGTCCCGGAGAGGTTACCGTCGGAGCTGGGAAGCGAGTTCTTGGAAGACGAGGGGTCGGGGGCCATGGCGAGACCTGGAGAGTACGGGCGTGCCCGGTGATCTTACGGACCGAGGGCATCCCGGTCAAGCGCAGGGCCGTCGGGAGATCGCCCCATCGCCTGTTGACCGGCGCATGGTCATGCCGCATACTGTCATGACAGCCCGTGGACGACCTCCTGCGGACTGTCGGCAGACGTCCCCCTTCAACCATGGGAGTAGAGTCGTGCGACGTACCAGACTGGCGCTCTTCGCCTTCGCGGCCGTGCCGCTTGCGACAGGCTTGTCCGCAACCGCCCTCTCGGCCCAGAATCACGACGGCCACGACGGCGGTCCGACCATGCCGCGCGGGTTCGACGAGCCGATGCCGCTCCACCACGACGGCAAGGGGCTCGGTCCCTTCACCCGGTCGATCACGACCGATTCCGAGCAGGCGCAACTCTACTTCGATCAGGGTCTGCAATTGCTCTACGCCTTCGACCCCAATCTCGCCGCCCGTTCGTTCCGAGAGGCATGGAAGTACGATCCGGAATGCGCGATGTGCTACCTCGGCGAGGCCTGGGCCTGGGGTCCGTACCTGAACGGGCCCATGGTTTCCGACGACGCCCCGCGCGCCCATCACGCCATCATGCGGGCGATGGAGCTGCGTGACGGCGCCGATCCGGTGGAGCGGGCCCTCATCGAGGCGATGGCGGTCAGGTACGAGCATACGCACGAGCGGGATCGCCGGCGCGAACTCGACGAGGCCTGGGCCGAGAAGGTCAACGAGCTTTACGAGGCCCATCCGTCCGATCTCGACATCGGCTTCCTGGCGGGCGAGTCGCTCATGCTGCTCCAGCCTCGCAGGGAGTGGTGGGAGATCGGCAATCCCGAGATTCGGCGCATTCACACCGTGCTGGAAAGCGTCCTCGATCAGGACATCACCCACCCCGGGGCCTGTCACCTCTACGTCCACGCCACCGAACGCACCGTCGTGCCCGAGAAGGCGGAGGCCTGCGCCGAGCACCTGGGCTCCTCCATCCCGGGTGCGAGCCACATTCAGCACATGCCTTCCCACACCTTCAACAGGGTCGGACGCTGGGCGGAATCGGTACGCGGCAACCTGGCGGCGTGGCACTCCGACCAGAAGGCGGAACACGGCTTGGGTTTCGCCATCTATCCGTCGCACAACCTGCACATGCTCTTCTTCGCCGCGGCGAACGACGCGCAGGCGGGGGTGGCCATTCAGGCGACGCGCGACTACGCCACGCTCATGGACGACGGCCAGTTCTACACCGCGCTGCTCATGATGCGCTTCGGGCGCTTTGAAGAGATGCTCGCGATGGAGGACGACGCACCCGGCGGAACCATCTTCCGAGGACTTTGGGACGCCGCCATGGGGTACGCCCACCTCAAGACCGGCAACCCCGGCAAAGCGCGCCGACTCCTGGTCGGGGTCCGTCAGGCGGCCAGGGAGGCCGGTGACTCCCAGAGCTTCCGCCGCCACCCGGGAGAGGACCTGCTCGGTATCATGGCCGGAATACTGGAAGGCGAGATCGCTCGCAGCGAAGGCGATCACGATTCCGCGATAGCCGCGTTGGAGGCGGCCGTCGAGATCGAGGACGGCCTCATGTACGACGAACCCGAACCGCTCCCCTTCTCGGCGCGACATTGGCTGGGCGACGTGCTCCACGAAACGGGCCGTCACGAAGAGGCTGCGGAGGTATTCCGGGCCGAACTCGTCGACCATCCTCACAACGCCTGGTCCCTCTTCGGGCTGGAACGGTCGCTTCGCGCTCTAGGTCGCGAAGCGGAGGCGGATGAGGTTCAGGTCGAGTTCGAGGAAGCCAGCGCCAGATCGGATGTCTGGATTCGGGGTCCGATCTTCTAGCGGCATCCTTCGGCAATCGGAGTGAACCACCGGACGGGCGGGAAGTGTCCGAGCCTACTGGCGGACGGCCGGGATCGCACGCGGACGAGCACCCCAAAACCAGACAGTTCCACGGACTTCCTGAAGGAAATGGACCGGGCCGGGGTGAGACCCGTCGAGGGCGTCGACCGCGTGGCGGAGGAGGCCGTGATCACCGGCCCGCTGGTTCCGGCGTCCAAGAACGACCGCGACGGACGCCACCTCGACCCCGACCGCCTCCGTATCGGCGCCGCGGCAGGAGTCAACCGCAGTCAGGCTGATCGGCTGCGCCAAGGCAGGTTGATGATCGAGGCCCGGCTCGACCTCCACTCCCACTCCCGTCGCGATGCAGGTGCCCGCGTGGCCGGCTTCCTGAATCAGGCCGCCTCCCGGGGCCAGCGCGTGGTGCTGATCATAACCGGCCAAAAACGCCGGGATCCCCTGAGCAGGCCGGAGGGCGTCCTTCGCCGGGACCTCGAGAACTGGCTAAACGCACCCGGCACGCGGGATCGCGTGCTGGCCTGCGAACCGGCGCAGCCCAAGGACGGAGGCAAGGGAGCGTTTTACGTCCTTCTGAAGCGCTAGCGACGGCCGGTGCGCTCGCGAGATTTTCCGCAGGCTGCCGGGGGCCTCATCTCTGGCGAATCGCCCCGCACGTGTGTTATGATGCAATCATGCCCAAGAAACGCGTGTGCAGAACCGGCGGCTCATGAGAGTCGCACGCGCGTGTGCCTGTCCGAAAGGAGAGCGCATGTTTGTTTGCGTGGCCGGAAACAGCATCGATGCGTACGACCGACAGAACCTGGAGCTGCTGCGTACCGTAAGCTTCGATCTAGACATGATCGAAGTCGTGGTCGTACCGCAGGATCCCGCAGAATTGACCGCACCGAAGTCCACCTGTCGCAAACCAACCAACCACCGAGATCAGCCATGAATGCAATCCTGTCGCGCCGCTCCTTCTCGTTCGCCGCCGCAGCCGCCCTGGTTGTTCTGAGCATCGGCTGCTCACCCCCGGTTCCCGTTGAACCTCCGCCTCCACCGCCTCCGCCTCCGCTCGATCCCACCGGCGTCTTCGACGTCGCTCTTGAACTCCTGGGAGACGTCGTCGAAGGTGTGATGACGGTGGAGGGGAGCGCGGAGGAAGGCTACACCGGCCACCTGGAAGTCATGGGCGAGGGAGTCGATATCCTCGAGATGTCGGTGAACGACGACGTGGTCGCGTTCGCCGTCGACGCCGAAGGTATGTACGTGGCCTTCGAGCTGGCCTTCGAGGCGGATGCCAGCGGATTCAGCGGGGTCTTCGACAGCGACATGGGAGGTGGCACGATAATCGGCACCAGGCGGTGACGCATCCATCGACCCGCACCTCCGACGGGTGCTCTTCAGGATCAAGTACCAGAAAACCACGGGCCAAGGGAACGACCATTCCGAGACGCGCTATGCGACCCTGCTGGCTGGTCATCTTCGCGGCTCTCCCGCTCTCCGCATGCGAATGCGAATGCAATGGGCCGCCTGACGCACCTATTCCCGAATCGCAAGCTCAGGCGAGTAACGAACCGACTATGGACGCGGGACCCCGCCGTCCGTCAGGAGACAGCCTTGCCTATTGCATCGCAACGGCTGTCTCCCCTGATCTTGATCGCATAGCGGAACCCGGCCTTTCCGCAGAGGCGATGTTGCAGAGCATGTTTGCCGCTAGGGATTCCTGCGAGGCCGAGTGGGGTCGGTAACGATTACCCGGGAAGCGTCAAGATCAATGACCGCCTGATCCACTTCGACCTGGTGGATTCGACGCTCCTCGCTCTCGTCGAACGCCGGCAACCGGCACGGAGGATCCCGCAGTGCCGACGCTACACCTCGTCTGGTAGGACGTGAGCGAGTTCTAGCGAACCGCGAAGGTCACGGGTATGGCAAGCCGGGTACCGACCGGCTCGTCGCCACTGAACGCCGGTGAAAACTCGTAGATCGGCGCCACCCGGTAAGCGGCTTCGTCAAGGGCTCGGTGGCCGGAACTCTCGAGAAGGCAAACTTCGGCGACACGCCCTTCCGCGTCGATCTCGAAACCGACCGTGACCGTGCCGTCGATGCCACGCTCCTTCGCCGACGCCGGAAACTCCCGTGCCAATGCAGTCGCGACTTCGCTTGGGTTCACCACACGGGGCGGAATGTCGACGGCATCGGGAGCCTGCCCCGACTGCGGATACTCGCCCTCGCACGGCGGAGCGCCCGCGCCCTGCGGGGTTGTGGAGCACCCGAAAGCGAACGCGGCTAGCGCGATCGGTGCCAGCCTCATCGCCACCTCTTGGCACCGTGATACGTGTGCGACGGTGTCATGTCGACCATCCTGTTACTCGAGTGCGTTACTGGACTCTTCTTTCATTGGGTGGCTCTCAAGGGGAGAGACTCCCTTCAAGAGGTACTCTCCACCACCCGGAACCGTTCCCGACGATCCGCTGGGAGAGAAACGGACTCGCTACCCTCAGTCGTCCAGCACCTGGATCAGTTCGATCTCGAAGACCAGTGTCGCGTTCGGCCCGATACTGCCGCCGCCCGAGGGGCCGTAAGCGAGCTCCGGCGGCATGACCACCCGGAAGGTGCTCCCAGGGCGCATGAGCTGGAGCGCCTCGCTGAACCCGGGGATCACTCCGCCGAGCGAGAACTGCGCCGGTGGTCCACCCCGGGAGCTGTCGAACTCGGTCCCGTCGACGAGCGTGCCCGTGTAGTGGATTTCCACACGGTCGTCCGCTGCGGGAGCGTCCCCCTCCCCTAGGACCAGGACCTCGTACATGAGGCCGCTGGCCGTCGTGGAAACGCCCTCGGAGGCCGCGAAGTCGGCCCGGAAGGCGTCGCCGGTCTCGACGTTGGCGGCGGATTCCGCATCCCGCTCGGCCCGACGTTCCTCCTCCATCGCGGCGTTCACTACATCCATCGCCGTTTGGAGCTCTTCCTCGGAAATCGGAGGCTCGACGCCCTCCACCCCGTCGGTGAGGCCGCGCATCAAAGCCGGATAGTCGATCCGGGAGTCCATCTCGGCGATCTGGGCTCCGATGTTGCGACCGATCGAGTAGGAGGCCTTCTGCTCGTCGGTCTCGAGTTCGGCGCCACCCATGTCCCCGGTGCAACCCGAAACGGTCAGGACCGCGGGAAGGGTGAGCGCGAGAAGGCGAGGAACAGGCCTGGCAAACCGTGGACAAAGCCTCCCACGGCGTTCGAGCGAGTTTCGCCACGGGCTGCTGGAGTCTGGGCGTGTCATGGTATTTCCGGAACGAGTGGTGTACGAGTTCGAGGTGAGGACTAGGGTCAACGGGCGCGCGACCCGGGAGTCGGCGTTCGGGACGCGGTCCGGGCTCCGCCTCCCATGCCCGACATCTCCGACATGTGGAACTGAACCACCTTCCACGCGCCGTCGACGAGAACACGGGTCTCCGAGTATCGCCAGACCCCCTCGACGACGATGCCGCCGGGAAGGGTCACGGAGCCTTCAAGATAAGCCACCGAGACCGCTGCGTCGCCGTGGACTGCTGAGTCGAGGTCGTCGAGTTCGACATCGACACCCGCCCCGGCCTGAGCCGCTAAGTTGAGTTGCTGAGCGCTGAAGCCGGTGGAGAGCAGGGATCCGCCGTCGAGGAAAAATCCCCGAGCCGAGGGTAGAAAGTGAGAGAGGAAGTCTTCATACCGCCCCTCGCTCAAGGCCTCGAGCGTGGCTTCCACCGCATCTTCGACTTCGCGCTCCTGCGCATCAAGACCCGGGGTCCAGATCATCAGCGCGGCCGCAAGTGCCCCAATCCAACGCATTTCACCCTCCAGCATCAAGACTATGGTCAAGCGCCACGCGGTGACGCGCATTCGAACAAAAGATAGCTACATGGCGTTTGGGACGAGGTTCCGGGCCGAGACTGCCTATGGCTAGGGTCGCCCTCGCCTTCTGGGCCGGCCGCCTGGCCGCACCGCTCGTTCTGGCGGTGGCAGGGGTCGGGGTGATACTTACCTGGAGGGTCGCCGATCTCTCGCCCAGGGTCGAGCCCGAGTTCTTCTTCGCCGAGGACGATCCCCGAGTGCGGGAGTCGCTGGGAAGATCCGGCCCCAGGGACGGCCTGGGCAGCCAGCCGATAATCGTGCGCGTGGAGGATCTCGGTGGCGACGAAGATGCCTACGAAGACCGGGTCGAAGCGCTCGCGGAAACGCTCGCGGAGCTCGAGAGCGTCACCGCCGCCTACAGCATCGCCGACCAGGACGTCAGGCGGAGCCCGATGTTCGCCGCTCTCCTTCTCACGGACGACCCTGCGGCCACGAACGTGGTCCTCGAAACCCGGAACCCCGATCCCGAGTCGTTCGTGGCGGCCCTCGAGGAAGCGATGGCGGCGCACAGAGGCAACGAACTCGACATCCAGGCCTCGGGCGTGCCGGTACTGATGGAGCTTATTCGCCGCAACCTGCTTCGGGACCTCATCGTCTTCAGTGCAGCCGCGGCGATCATATTCGGACTCCTGATCGCCCTTCTCTATCGCGACTTCGCTATCTCCGTCGGCGCGCTGGTCACCTGCGCACTCTCTGTAAGCGCGACCTTGCTGCTGGTGAACGTCCTCGGGGGAGCGATCGGATTGCTGACCGCCAACATCGTCACCATCACCTTCGTTCTCACGCTCTCCCACGTGGTCTTCATGACGGCGAACTGGCGACGCGCCCGCCGCGAGACCGACAAGGATGCGGACGACGCCCGTCGAAGCGCCCTCGGGCGCGGGATGCGGAGCACCTTCGAGGGTTCGTTTTGGGCGATGGCGACCACGGGCGCGGGCTTCCTTTCGCTCCTGTTCGCCTCGGCCCAGCCGCTTCAGGAGCTCGGTGCCGCCGGGGCGATCGCCGCAGTAACCGCTCTCGCTGTCGCCTACCTCGTCTACCCGGCCTTCCTGGGCAGGTGGGCCGGAGCGGGGCGGAACGACAGGAAGCGGGGTCAGGCAGGAGCCGACGGCCCGGCCGGGCGGAGGATGGGCCGGCTTCTAGCCGACCGCGTGCTGGCGAGAGGCAGACGGGCATCACGGCTCCTTCTACCCGCGACGGCGGCTGTCACCGTCATCGGTGCGCTCGGACTTCCGAGGCTCGACACCGACCCCGGCCTTCTCGCCTACTTCGACGGCGGCGGCCCCATCCGTGCCGGGCTGGAGCAGATCGACCGCGACGGAGGCAGCAGCACTCTCGACTTCACCGTGAGGAGCGGCGACGGCTCCCGGCTCGACAACGACGAATCCTTCGCGCGGCTCGGCGCCCTTCAGGAAGCGTTGGAAGCGGACAGCGTGGTAGGAGTCATCCTCTCGCCGGTGACGCTCGTGGGTCACGCGCGCACCTTTCCGCTGGCCGGCTTCGCTCCTCTCTCCGTCATCATCGATATCTCCCTCGGACCGTTGGCCGGTCGCATCGGCCGGGCCCACTTCAGCGACGACCGCCTGAGCGGCCACTTCAACCTGCGCATGCGGGAGAGCTTGGCGGGGGAGGGTCGCGACCGAGTGATGGAACGGGTGCGCCGCTACGCCGCCGAAACAGGCTTCGACGTCACGCGCATGGGCGGCGTCTACCACTTGCAAGCCGAGCTTGGCGGCCTGATACGTGAGAGTCTCGTCAGCGGGATCGCCGCGCTGCTGGCCTTCTTCCTCCTTGTCGGTGCAGCGGTATCTCGCAACCTTCCGACCATGGTGCGCATGTGGGCCTGCCTCGCGGCGGTGCCGGCGATCGTGCTCGGCGGATTCGGCCATCTGGGCATGGCTGTCGACATAATCACCTCGCCCGCAGCCAACGTGGCTCTGGCGATCGGCGTTGACGCCATGATCCACCTGGTGGTGCGCGTGCGCAAGCTCGCTCGCACCGAAGAGCTGCCCTGGCGCGAGGCTCTGATCCAGATCGGTCCTCCGGTGATGGGAGCCACCCTGCTGGTGTGCGTCGGCTTCGGCATCTTCGCGCTCTCGACCTTCCCGCCGACCGCCCGCTTCGGGATTGCGGTCACCTTCGGGACGCTGGTGGCGGCCACGATGGCGCTGGTGGTTCTGCCGAGGTGGGCGGTCGGTTCGCGGCCGGGTGGGAATCTCCGTGGGACAGGGCTCGACGCTGCGACGGCGACGGTCTCGAATGTGCGAGGCACGGTGCCATGAGCGCCGGGGACGGCGGACCGGGAACGCCCCGTCTCTCCCGCGACCTCGGTCTCGCGGCGTTGACCGCGACCGGCGTGTGCGCGATGCTGGGCGCGGGCATCAACATCGTCCCCTTCATGATCCAGCGCAACGTGCCCGGCATCGGACCGCACGTGCCCACCGCCTTCCTGGCGGCCGCGCTGCCGGCGGTTCTGGCGGCGCTCGCCTACGCCGCGCTCTCCTCGGCCATGCCCCGGGCCGGCGGCAGCTACGTATTCGCCAGCCGCGGCCTGAACCCCTACCTGGGGTTCGTCGCCTCCTTCTCGCAGTGGTTCGGCCTATCGGTGGTAATGGGAGTGGTGGCCTACGTGCTCATCCCCTTCGTGCGCGACGTGGCCGCAGAGCTCGGACCCGGGGGTGAGACGGTCGCCGAACTGCTTGAACGCGGTTGGATTCGGGTCGGGCTCGCGCTCGCGTTCCTCTGGGGCTCGGTGGCACTCAACTTGCGCGGACTCAAAATCTACTCCGGCGTGCTGGTACCCATGATGATCGTGATGTTCGTTCTGGGCGGCATCGTCATCGTCGCCGGCTTCTCCTTCGATCATGCGGACTTCGCCGACGCCCTGCTCGCAGCCGAAGGCGTTCCGGTCCCGGCCGGGAGCGCTGCCGGAATCGGAATCGGAGGTTGGCTCGCCGCGACGGCCATCCTTTTCGCGAGCTTCATCGGTTTCGACGCCATCGCCCAGGCCGGGGGCGAGGCCCGCGATCCGGGACGTTCGCTGCCCAGAGCGATCGGCCTGGCGGTCGCCGCAGTCGGGGCCTTCTACCTCCTCTTCACCGCCGCCGTCTATCACGCCGTGCCCTGGCAGTTCATCGCGGAACGCGCTCAGAACACCGACCTGACCGCTCCGGGACTGCTCGGATACCATCTCGATCCCGTCTGGACGGTGCTGATCGTGGCCGGGGCCGCCATCGCCCTCGTCAACGACCTGCCCGCCATGCTGCTCGCGGTCTCCCGGCTGTGCTTCGCCTGGGCGGCCGACGGAGTCTTCCCGGCAGCCGTCGCCAAGGTGAGCTCGGGCGGACGGGCTCCTCACGTCGCCATCGTGCTCTCGGCGGGGGTGGCGTCGCTCAGCGTGATCGGGTGCCATCTCGCCGGCGACTTCTTCCTGGGCGTCGACATTCTCGTCACCTCGATGCTCGTCAACTTCGCGCTCATGTGCGCCACAGCGCTCGTTATCCCTTGTCGAAATCCCAGGCTCGCCCGCGGAATGAAGCTGCTCGGGACGCCGCGGACCCGCTACGCCGCAGCCGGCCTGGGGCTGATTCTGCTCCTGGTCCTGCTCGGCGTCCACACTTGGCGCGACCTGGCGGGCGCTGATCCGTGGTACCTCGGCTCGACCTTGCTCTGGATATGGGTTATGCTCGGAGCGTCGATCATCTACCTCGTCCATCGGCTGACGATGAGGCGGCGGGGCTTCGACCCGGACCGGGTGTTCGCGGAGCTGCCGGAATGAGTTCGCGTGGCTCGGGCGGCTCGGAAGGGAACCCGGGCCGCCGCGTCTCGCTCGCCCCCGATCTCGAGATCTCCCCGATTGTGACCGGACTCTGGCAGATCGCCGATGCGGAACGGGACGGCGAGGCCGGAGGAGATCGGATCGCCTCCTGGACCCGGGTCCTGGGAGAATACGCCGACCGCGGTCTCACCACCTTCGACATGGCCGATCACTACGGATCCGCCGAACTGATCGCCGGTCGCTTCGAGGCGGCGGATCCCGGTCGCGCGCAGTTCCTGACCAAGTGGGTGCCGTCCCCGGGACCGACGGTGCCGGGAGCTGCAAGAGAAGCCGTCGAACGGGCGCTGGAACGGATGGGAGGGCGGATCGACCTCCTTCAATACCACGCCTGGAGCTACGACGACCCGGTCTGGCTCGATCACGTCTTCGACCTCGACGAACTCCGAAACGAGGGACTGATCGGCCATCTCGGCGTCACCAATATGGACGCGATCCACCTGCGCATGCTACTGGCCAGCGGCGTGAAGGTCGCGACCAACCAGGTGTCGCTCTCCCTGCTCGACCGACGCGCCTGCGGCGCCCTGACCGAGCTCTGCCTCGAGAGCGGCGTCGGGCTCCTCGCCTACGGCACTCTGGCGGGCGGACTGCTGACGAGGCGAGCGCTCGATATGAAGGAGGCGCCGGCATCGGAGATGCCCACCTGGTCGCTGATGAAGTACCGCCGGTTCGTGGATGCCGCCGGGGGTTGGAGTCGCTTCAGGAAGGCTCTCGACACACTCGTGGTCGTCGCGGAACGGATTGGTGCCGACCCTGCCCCGGTCGCGATGCGCTGGGCGCTCGATTCACCGGCCGTGGCCGCCGTCATCGTGGGTTCTCGGCTGAGCGCGAGCGACCCCGACAATCGCGGCGTCTTCGACGTGGAGCTCGGAAAGGAAGACCGCCGCGAACTGGATGCGGCTTTCGGCGAGCTCGACCCAATCCCCGGAGACTGCGGCGACGAGTACCGGCGTCCGCCCTTCCTGACCGCCGCCGGCGACCTGAGCCATCACTTCGACCGCCTGCCGAATCCATACGAGGTGCGCAGGGCGGCAGAGCATTTCGAGAACCCCGCCGACATCCCCTCCGGTGCGGGGGGGAAGCGGACGTGCGACCTCGGGCCGGGCGACTCGAACGGCTCGCGCACGACGGACGCGGAACGGCTCTTCGTATCGAGCGGGACCGTCTGGGAGGACATGGCGGGCTACTCACGGGCGATTGGGGAGGGTCGGCGGGTCTGGGTGTCCGGAACGACCGCCACCCATGCGAACCGGCTGATCGGCGGAAACTGCGCGGCCTCTCAGACCCACTTCTGCATCGATAAGATCGCCGGCGCGCTCCGCTCGCTCGGCGCCTCGCTGGAGGACGTCGTCCGCACGCGGCTCTTCGTCGCCGACATGTCGCGCTGGGAGGAGGTGGCCCGGGCGCACGGCCGGCGCTTCGGCAAAATCCGACCGGCCAACACGCTGGTCGGCGCCGAGCTCGTCGGCGAGGGCCACCTCGTGGAGATCGAGGCGGAGGCGGTCGTTCGGTCGACCGAAGCTGAACTGGACGACGCGAAATCGTAGAGGCTTCAACCGGGGCTGGCGCGACCGATCAGAACAAGCCTCCAAGATCCGGTATACTGATGTCGCGGAAAACGACCGAACTACCTACCTGAACCGCCACGGGGGCAGGACCGCACCATGAGAAAAGCTCTTTCCTATCTCGTCGACATCTGCTCGGTAGGACACCACCTCACCCGTCGTACCCAGTTTCTCGCCGTCGCCCTGATCGTCGCGCAGTTCGCGGAGGTTCATGGACAGCTCCTGGTGGACGACGACGCTTGGCAGGTCGGTCCGGAACCTCGCCTCGAAATCGGCACCCCTCTCGACGGCCGCTTCACACTCTATCGGGTTGCCGGAGCATCCTTTCTGGCAGACGGACGAATCGTCGTGGCGAACGATTTTTCCGAACTTCTGCTCTTCGGTCCGGACGGGGATTTCCAAAGGTCGTTCGGCCGGGAAGGCGACGGTCCGTGCGAATTCAAGCGGATCGGCGCCATCGGTGTCGGCAATAGCGACACGCTGCTGGTGTTCGACCGATTTCACAGCCACATCTCGGTCTTCGATTCCGACGGAGAGCTGGCTGGAACGACCGCTTTGGATGCTGGAGCACCGGTTGGGGCGAGGATGCAGGCCGGACCTCTCGCCGGCGGTTGGACCGCACAAGGGAGGTTCGTGGCCTCGCGCTCCATCTATGAACTACCTAGACTAGCGGCTAACAGTCCTCGCCAGGTGACGCCGATGGATACGATCTACACCAGCCGCCCTACCGCTGCTGAGGTGTTCTTCTTCGATGCGGCGGGCACGGTCGTGAGCAAGGTGAGCGATTTGATGGGCACGGAGAAAGCACGACTCCTGGAGTGGGAGACGAATGTCAGTTCCATATCGCTTTCCAGCATCCAAGTCGATGTCTCGTTCCTGAAGACTCTTGAGGTGGCGGTAGCTTCCAATGTCGTCGCCTTCGGCAATACGGCGAAATACGAAATCCGCCTCCTGAACTCCGAAGGTCAGGAGGTGGCCACCATTCGCCGTCCCGGCGAGCCGTCCGAGGTCACGGAAACCGATCGTGAGCGTTGGATTGAAGACAGGTTAACGGGAATCGGGGATCCCAAAACCCGCAGGAGCAGACGTTCGCTTCTTGAAACCTTGGAACTTCCCACAACCGTTCCCCAATTTCGGTCGCTGGCCATCCAGGAAGGAGGCAGGGTCTGGGTGGAGGAGTTTCGCATACCGGCGGAGGCGAACGGACCTTCGACCTGGCAGGTCTACGACTCGGCCGGAGCGCACCTCGGCGAGGCCGTCCTGCCCGCCGGTTTTCGCCCGTTCTCGATCACCCGGGACGAGGTGATGGGCTTATGGCGGGACGAACTCGACGTCGAGTTCATACGGGTGTACGAGCTGGAGGGCGCGGCCATAGGTTGAAGGGGTCTCCCGGCACCACAAGCGCCGGACCCCCGCCGAAGGTTATCTTGCGACCATCGGACCGGACCCGGGCCCGAACCTGGTAGTACTGCGCCGGCTCTCCGGTTCGACCGGCGAACCTATCTCGAGGCCACCTGAATGACCTTCGACGCGATCTACGTGCTGGCCGTGGTCGCGGCCGCTCTCGTCCTTTTCGCGATGGACCGGATCCGGCTCGACCAGTTGTGCATGTCGGTGCCGGTCGTGCTGCTGCTCGGTGGAGTGCTGACGCCGAAGGAGGCCTTCTCGGGGCTGGCGAGCGAAGCCACGGTGACCGTGGCGGCCATGCTCGTGCTCGGCCTCGGGCTCAAGAAGACCGGCCTCGTCGACGAGATCGGGCATTGGGCGCAAACGGCTCGGCTGGGCGGTCAGCGCACCAGACTCTTCGTGCTCTGCCTGGTCGTGGCGGCGCTCTCGCCGTTCCTCAACAACACGGCTGTGGTCATCGTTTTCATTCCGGTCTTCATCGCGCTCGCGAAGCAGGCCGGCGAGCCGCCCTCCGTCTACCTGATGCCTCTCTCGTTCGTCGCGATCATGGGGGGGACGGTCACGCTGATCGGCACCGCCACCAACCTGATCGTGGTGGGAACCACCTCGGACATGATGGCCGACGCAGCCGCGAGAGGCGAATCGCTCTTCAATGCGGAATACGAGCCGCTGGGCATGTTTTCCATCGCGCCGCTCGGACTCATCTGTCTGGGAGTGGGCATGCTCTACATGTTCACTCTCGGTAGGCGGCTCCTTCCCCGGCGCGAACAACCGCCCGACCTTTCGAGCAAGTACGGCGTGCGTCGCTTCGTCACCGAGCTCTCGGTAACCTCCGATTCCCTCGCCTGCGACAAATCGCTCGCCGACCTCCGCTGGGGAGAACGCTACGGGGTGAACATCGTGGGCATCCAGCGGGACGGTCGCTCCATCGAGGATCCCTCGGGGCCGCAGGTCGTCGAGGCCGGTGACGTGCTCCTCGCGCAGGGCGGCGCCTCGGAGCTTCTCGGTCTCGCAGAGAGGGAGCGTCTCGACAACCCTGGAACGGCCGCCCCGACGGCTGCCGCCCCGGTCCGCGAAGGACAGATGGTCGAGGTCATCGTCGGTCCCGGTTCCGCTCTCGTCGGACGCACCCTAGCCGAGCTCTCCTTCGCGCAGAGGTACGACGCCACGGTGCTTGGGGTCCAGCACCAGGGCGCCAGCGTCACCGACGCTCTGGCCACACGCAGGTTCGAGGTCGGCGACATCCTCCTCCTCAAGGGAGAGTCGTTCGCGCTCCAGCGGATGGCCGACGAGCCGGGGCTGATCCCCATGTCGGAGGTGGAATCGGATCAGACCGGACGCCCGGGCGGGAAACTGGCCGGGGCGATAATGCTCGCGGTCGTGGCTGCGGCGGGCTTCGGTCTGGCGCCCATCTCGACCGCCGCGATGGCGGGGGTGGCGCTCATGATCTTCACCCGTTGCGTGCGCGTAACCGAAATCTACGATGAAATGGACTGGCTGGTCGTCTTCGTCATGGCCGGACTGATTCCTCTCGGACTCGCCATGGAACAGACCGGTGCGGCCGCCTGGATCGCGGGCGGGGTGGTGAACGCGACCTCCGGTCTCGGCGAGGCGGGAATGATCGCCGCCTTCTACGTTCTTACCGCCACAATGACCGCAGTGGTGGCCAACACGGCGACGGCGGTCATGCTGACCCCGGTGGCGATATCGGTCGCCGCGAGCGCAGGCCTCAACCCGAACGCGCTCCTGGTCGCGGTGATGTTCGCGGCGTCGGCCTCCTTCGTCACGCCCTTCGGGTACAAGACGAACGTGATGATCTACTCGCCGGGCGGTTACAGCTTCTCGGATTTCATCAAGGTGGGCGGCCCGCTCAACCTCTTGCTTGCGGCGGTAGCCGCGCTGCTGATTCCATTCTTCTGGCCGAGCCCGTGAACGGTTCCGGCCTTGAATTCGGGCGACGGCGTCTTGACAATCACCAGATCGACGGAAAAACGATGCATAAGCTTCGACCGATGACCGGCAGAACCTTCACCCGCCGCGAATTCGCCGCCACCGCAGCGCTCGGAGCGAGCGGATTCGCTCTCCTGGGTGGCTGCGCCGAGCCGGCTCCCGCCCCGCGACCTCTCCGCATCCTGATTCTGGGGGGGACGGGCTTCGTGGGCCCCAACCAGGTCCGCACGGCGCTCGCGCACGGACACGAGATCACCCTCTTCAATCGCGGCCGGACCAACCCGGAACTCTTCCCGGATCTCGAGACCCTCATCGGCGACCGGAACGACGACCTTTCGGCTCTGGAAGGGGATCGCGAGTGGGACGTGGTGATCGACAACCCGGCCAACCTGCCCAGATGGGTGCGCACCGCGACCGAGGTTCTTGCCGGACGGGTCGGCAAGTACGCCTACGTCTCCTCCACCGGCGTCTACGTTCCCTACCTCACTACCGACATCACCGAGGATGCCCCGACCGACACCATCGAGGATCCCGAGACCGAAGTGGTCGACGGGCGCACGTTCGGAGCTCTCAAGGCTCTGTGCGAGGACGCGACCCGGGAGGCCTTCCCCGAAAACCACCTAGTCTTCCGTCCCACCTACATTGTCGGCCCCGGCGATCCCACCGACCGCTTCACCTACTGGCCGGTCCGTCTTGGCCGCGGCGGCGAGACGCTTGCGCCCGGGGATCCCGCCGACCCGATGCAGCACGTCGACGTCCGCGATCTGTCAGCATTCATGATCGATGCGATCGAGAACGACCTCACCGGCACCCTGAACGTCGTCGGACCGCGTGAACCTCTGACCATGGGCGGTCTGCTCGAGCGGACGCGGGCGGCCGTCGAATCCGACGCCACGCTCGTCTGGGTCGACGCGGAGTTCCTCAGGGAGCACGGCCACTTCGCGGTGACCTACTGGACCAAGCCCGAGGGGGACTACCTGGGGATGATGCAGGTGAACGGCGACCGCTCGTTCGCGGCCGGCTTCGATCCGCGTCCTTTGGAGGAGACTGCTCGGGACACGCTCGCCTGGTTCTCGCTGGAGGAGCCTAGGGAGCTTCGGTCCGGATTCGCGCCCGAAGAGGAGGCCGAGCTTCTCGCCGCCTTCCCTTCCGCAGGCTAACCCGTCCGCCATGTTCATCAACTGCGACATGGGCGAGAGCTACGGCCCTTGGGAGAAGGGAGTCGACGCGACCGTCATGCCCCTGATCGACTGGGCGAACATCGCCTGCGGCGCGCACGCCGGCGACCCCGACACGATGGCGCGAACCCTGGAGCTCGCGGTGGAGCACCACGTGACTCCCGGTGCGCACCCCGGATATCCGGACAAGCGCAACTTCGGGCGGCTGCGACTCGACTGGCCGACCGACTCGATGGTGCGCGAGGTTCAGGCGCAGATCGGCGGCCTCGCGGCGGTCGCCAGGGCCGTGGGCGTGCCGATCCGCCACGTCAAGCCTCACGGGGCGCTCTATCTTGCGATGATGCTCGACGACAACCTTCTGGTGGCGCTGGCCGACGGTGTGGCGGCAGTGGACGACTCGCTCGTCTTCGTGCTTCAGGCGACGCCGGACCGGGAGCGACACGCCGAAATGCTCGCCCACACCGGCCTCGCGCTCGCCTTCGAAGCCTTCGCCGACCGCGCCTACGGTCATACCGGGCACCTGGTGCCGCGCTCGGTCGAGGGGGCCCTGCTCACCGACCCTGAGCGGATCGCGTCGCAGGCGCTGGGGCTCGTGGAAGGATGGGTGGAGACGACCGAGGGCGAGCTCGCCGTCGACGCGGACACGGCCTGCATCCACGGCGACAACCCCGCGGCGCCGGAGGCTCTCCGGCTGATCAGGGAGAAGCTGCCGGCCGGGTGAGATCCGCCGGATGATCGCGGTCGTGTTCAGGACCCACCGGGCCCCGCAATGAGCATCCGGATCTTCTTCCCGGCGCCGACGAGTGCGCTCATGGTTCTGCCGGTTCCCGCCGACAGGGACGGCGTCCTTCGCGTTCTGACGGCGGAACGCGAACTCCTGGAGCTCCCGGGTGTCCGCTCCACCGTGCCCGTCTACAACAAGCTTCTTGTGGAGGGTTCACCGGAGAGCTGGGATGAGAACGAGATGCGCGCCAGGCTCATGCGGGCCGGTGAGAATGCGCTCGCGGGAGTCCCGCCCGAGCCCGAGGTCGAGCCGGTGGAGCTGCCGGTGTGCTACGATCCCGAGCTCGGACCCGATCTGGAGGAGGTCGCGAGGCGGGCCGGGATGACGACGACGGAGGTGATAGAGCTCCACTCGGCCTCGACCTACACCGTGATGGCCACCGGTTTCGCGCCCGGATTCGCATACCTCGGGGAGATCGACGCGAGACTGGCCGCGCCGCGGCGGAGTTCACCCAGAATCCGAGTCCCGCAAGGAACGCTCGGCATCGCCGACCGGCGAACAGGCGTGTATCCCGTCGACGGCCCCGGCGGCTGGCGTCTTCTGGGACGGGTTCCTCCCAGTCTCTTCGCCGACGTCCACCGGAGAGTGCGCCGCTTCTCGCCGGGGGGACTGGTTCGCTTTCGCCCCATATCGCGGAAGGCGTATGGGGAGATGGAGAAGTGCGAGGAGAGAGCGGAAACCGGTGCCGCCTCGGGCGGCGAGACCTCGGACGCCGCCGGGCGGACGGCGGTCAGCGTCGTCGATCAAGCTCCCCATCTGGTGGTCGAGCGAACCGGCCCCCTCGCCACCGTTCAGGATCCGGGCCGGATCGGCGGACGCAGACTCGGTTTCGGGCCGGGCGGGGCGATGGACCAGTCCTCCTGTCTCTGGGCGAACCGCCTTCTCGACAACGCTCCGCACGATGCGCTCATCGAGGTGTCGATCGGAGGCCTCGCGCTCCGCTTCCGGACCGGCATGGTCATAGCGCTCGCCGGCGCCGACCTCTCGACCACGCTCGACGGGGCGCCGGTCGCGCCCTGGCGCACGACGAAAGTCGAGGCGGGACAGCGGCTTCACTTCGGCTACGCGCCCGACGGGATGCGGGCCTACGTCGCCTTTCCGGGCGGGCTCTCCGCCGCACGGGTGTACGGCTCGGCCTCGACGGTCCTCCGAGAAGGCCTGGACGGTCTGCTCGGACGTCCGCTCAGACCCGGAGACGAACTCCGCTCTCTCGATCCGGCGCGAAAGCTCCCCCGCCGGAGGCTTCCTGCCGCTGCGGTTCCCGACCATCTGAGGCGGAGCGGAACGGGGGATGCCGTTCAACCGAAGGGGGATGGCGCACGCGCACCGGCGCTCACGCTGCCCTTGGTGACAGGGTTCGAGTGGCACGAATTCGAGGCCTCGGATCGAGCCCGTTTCCTGGCCTCCGATTGGAAGATCGACCCGGCCAGCGGCCGTACCGCGATACGTCTTGCCGGACCCACGCTCGCATCCGGCCCCAAGGTCCTCGATTCCACTCCCGTCGTCGACGGCACGGTTCAGGTGACAGGCGACGGACAACCGCTCGTCTTCATGCGGGATCGTCCCACCGCCGGCGGTTACGCCAAGCTGGGCGCGGTCGTCGCCGACGCCTTGGACGCTCTCGCACAAGCCCGACCCGGCGCCGTCGCTCGTTTCGTTCTCGCCGACCCGGCGGAAGCGCGGCGGGCGATGGTCGAGAGGGAAGCGTTCTTCGGAATCGGGGCTGGCAGGGATCGGCTTTCTTGAATATTATGATTGTGCGGCATTGGGGGGCGAATCGTGCGGTGATGGGGACGCATCGCCCCTGATCGGTACCACCCAGCTTTCGGCACGACAGCATGAAGCAGGCCTTGGCGTTCATCTTCAGCGTGGGAATCGCGCTGGTCGTATCGGCCGAACGCCGTGCGGAGTCGACCGGCGACGGAGCAACCGGGCAGGCTGCGGTCCTCGTTCCGGCCAGCACGTCCGAGATACCGGGATCGGCGGGCGCATCCGGTGGGCGGGGTCCGGCGAGCGCCGACGCCGGCGCCAAGGTCGGCGCACCAGATGCCG
>LXNJ01000529.1_pt1 | contig 26297 bp, 20 predicted proteins | sample 809081 | NCBI WGS metagenome assembly LXNJ01 (sample SAMN04870510, study PRJNA318959) | sponge metagenome | biome: sponge; feature: marine sponge reef; material: water | host: Petrosia ficiformis | place: Greece: Milos, Mediterranean Sea | collected 2013-05-29 | depth 5-7 m | reverse complement strand
GGCGGGGTCTCGTGGTTATTGGACGGGAGATAGCGGAGCAGGCGGCGCACGCCCAGAATCGCTTCGGCCTCGGTCGCCGACCGAAAATGCGCCACCCCCGACCGCGAGGCGTGCACCTCCGCGCCGCCCAGCTCTTCGTGGGTGACTTCCTCATGAGTCACCGTCTTCACGACATCGGGTCCGGTCACGAACATCTGGCTGATTCCGTCCACAACGAACACAAAGTCGGTGATCGCGGGCGAATAAACGGCTCCGCCGGCACACGGTCCCAGGATCACGCTGACCTGCGGAACCACGCCCGAGGCCAGTGTGTTACGGAGGAACAGGTCGGCGTATCCCCCCAGCGAGGCAACGCCCTCCTGAATCCGGGCGCCCCCCGAATCGCAGAGTCCAATCACGGGCCGGCCGTTGCGGATCGCGAGGTCCATCACGTTCACGATCTTCTCGGCGTTGGCGCTCGAAAGAGAGCCCCCGAACACGGTAAAATCTTGGCTGAAAACGTGTACGGTGCGACCGTCAATGGTCCCGTGGCCCGCAACCACGCCATCACCGGACGGGCGGTTGTCCTGCAGCCCGAAGTCATGACACCGGTGTTCCACGAACCGGCCCAGCTCGGAAAACGATCCCGGGTCAAGCAGGATCGCGACCCTCTCGCGGGCCGTGAGTTTGCCTTTTTCCCTCTGGGCCTTTGCACGGGCGGCCCCGCCCCCTTCTTCGGCGCGGCGGGCCCGCTCCTCAAGGTCGGCCAGCTTCTGGCGCATGGTCACGGCGGCGGGAAGCCTGTCAGGAGCCGGCTTGGTTATTCAACACCGTGTCACGCGGAGCCAGCGGCGGCGGCGCCGCCCGCACCTCCCGGAGCCAAGCGAGGATCTGGCCGGGGTCGGGCTCGGTCAGCGCGCCTTCCAGGATCATCCTGACCTGCGGGTCGCGCGAGACCGATGCGCGGTCCGGTTCAAGCACTATCTGCCCGGTCGCTCCGTGCATTTCCGTTCCTTCGGCCAGAACACGGGATATGCCCGCTCGATCAGGGTACCGGGCCTGGGCAAGGCTCTCAAGGATCAGTCGAGCGACGTCGTAACCCAGCGCCGGGGGCATGCCCACCCGCAACGGCTTGTCGTATGCGTTTTCGTAGGCGTGGCGGAACCGTTCCCATTCCGTGCTCGAAGAACTCTGATCCATCCACAGGCCGACCACCGTGTAATCCGAGGCGAAGTCGCCTAGGCGCCTCAAAACGGTCGGGTCCCCCCAGGGCTGGTTCCCCAGAACCACCACGTCGTGAAGTCCGAAATAGAACAACTGCGGGGCGGTCCGGAGAACAAGAGCCGTGGTCGGGGCGGGTGCGAACACCAAATCAACGCCGGCGCGGCCGATCCGCCCGATGGGATCGCTGTAGGTGGAGTCGGATGCCTGGAAACGCTCGCGGGCAAGTACCTGGCCGCCCGCCTGCGTGAATGCGTCCTGAAAGGCATCCGCCGCGGCGTCCATGCCCGGACCGACCGGGGCCAGAATCCCGGCCCTCGTCAGGCCGAGTTCTACAACCGCCCATGCGGCCAGTGCAGCCGCGGGGATTCGCTCTCTTTCCTCCAACCCGTATATGGTGTGAACCCCCGAACCACCGGGGAACTCGCCGGAAACCGTGGGACTGATAACCGGGAGGCCGAACCGTGCTCCCATTCGCTGGACCTCACCAAAAACCTCTTCCCGCAGCGGACCGGCCACGGCCACCACGCCCAGGGACTCAAGACGGCGGAGCGCGGCCACGGCCTGCTCGGGATCCGAACCAGAATCTTCGTACGCCACCCTGGCCATGAAGGCGTTGTCTCCGGCCGCGCCCTCGTTCCACGCGCCGATCGCAACGTCAATCCCTTCACGGATCGCACGGCCCAAGTCGGCCCAGTCGCCCGTCAGAGGCAGGACCACACCGATCAGAGGTTCGGCGCCCCTGCCTCCCCCCGCCAGCGGGCGGTCTCTTTCACCGCGGCCTCCGTCGGACTCTCTTCCGCCTGATTCCGCCCCGGGCGGCACTCCGGCCTCGAAGCCGTTGGCTGGAAGCCGCCCGATTTCCGGGGTTTCCGAACTGCTGCTTCCGAAGGCGCATGCCGCGGCCGCGGCCAAGAGGAAGCACCCTGCCCAAACACCTCGACCCGTCTTCGCCGCGGCGGGCGACACCCGTGCCGTAGCCGGGTGGTGGACAGTGGCGTCCGGCATTCGGCCTAGTCCCTGGTCGAGTCTGTCCCTGTATCCGAACCCGCTGCCGACTCTTCTTCAGACTCGTCCTCAGACTCCCCGTCCGGTTCGTCTTCAGATTCGCCTTCCGACTTGTCTGCCTCGCCTGCCGGTTCGTCTTCGGTCTCATCCTCGGACTCACCTGCCGGCTCGTCACCGGACTGATCTGCAGGCTGATCTTGAGGTTCGTCTTCCGTGGCAGCGCTGCCCTCGGACTCAGTTACGCCCAACACCATCCGGCGGTTGATCACGTCGGTTTCCAACACGCGCAGCTGGAGTTCGTCGCCTGCCGAGTACCGGTCAGCCGGACGCTGGGCGGAAGCGTCGAGCCCGAGTTGGGTCATCGGCACAAATCCCTCCACATCTCCCCCCAGATCAACGACCACGCCCTTCTCGTCGAGGCGCACTATGGTCCCCGTCAGCTCGGTACCCGGATTGTATTCGGTAGCCATGTCGTACCACGGATCTTCCCGCACCTGCTTGAGGCCCAGCGAAATCCGCTTCTGATCCGGATCGATCGACAGCACCACAACCTCGACCGTCTCTCCCTTGCGGAGCACTTCGGACGGGTGCTGAACCCGGCGGGTCCAACTCATGTCGGAGATGTGTACAAGTCCGTCGATGCCCGCCGCCACCTCCACAAACGCACCGAAAGAGGTCAGGTTGCGGACAACGCCCTTGATCCTGGTGCCCGGTGGGTACTGGGGCGGAAGTGCGATCCAGGGATCCTCCTCGACCTGTTTCATCCCGAGAGAGATCTTCTGGCCCTCCTCGTTGACCCCGAGGATGACGCACTCGACTTCCTGGTTGGCCTCCACGAGTTGGGAGGGGTGTCGCACGGTCCGGGTCCACGACATCTCGGAGATGTGCACCAGCCCTTCGATGCCCTCTTCAAGCTCGATAAAGGCACCGTAGTTGGTAATGGAAACCACGCGGCCGGCGACCCGGGCGCCAACGGGGTATTTCTCGGCCACATTCTTCCAGGGATACTCCTGGAGTTGCTTCAGGCCGAGCGAAATCCGCTCACGGTCCCAGTCAATATCCAGAATCTTGATTTCCAGCTTCTGACCGACATCGCAAATCTCCGACGGGTGGCCGACGCGGCCCCACGACATGTCGGTGATGTGAAGCAGCCCGTCCATGCCGCCCAGATCGACAAAGGCGCCGAAGTCTGTGATGTTCTTGACGATGCCCTCGCGGGTGTCGCCGGCGGAAATGATCTCCTTGAGTTCTTCCCGCTTGCCGGCCCGCTCTTCTTCCAGCAGGACCCGGCGGCTCACCACGATGTTCCTGCGGCGCTTGTTGAGCTTGAGGATGCGGAAATCGAACTCTTCGCCGACGAGGTCGTCCACGTTGGAGACACGGCGCAGGGCGATCTGCGATCCCGGTAGGAAGGCGTCCACACCCATCAAATCGACCGTGGCACCGCCCTTGATCCTCCGCTTGATCCGTCCGCGGACCGGGACCTCTTCGTCGAAGGCCGTCTTGATCTCCTCCCAGACGCGCAGAAAGTCGGCCTTGCGCTTGGAAAGAACCACCACTCCGCGCTCGTTCTCAAGGTTCTCAAGGAGAACATCCACCTTGTCGCCCTCCTTGATCTCATCCGGGTCGGAGAACTCGTCGAACGAGACAGCTCCTTCAGATTTGAATCCCACATCCAGCAGGACTTCGGTGTCGGTCTTGCCGATTACGGTTGCCGAAACAGTCTTGCCTTCGGCGATGTCGGTGAGCGTGCCGTCGTACATCGCCAGCATCTCGTCGTACTCGTCGTCTTCGTACGCCGTGTCGTCGCGCGGATCGGCATCGGGGTCAAGGTCGATCCGACTGAGGGTCATCGGTGCCGGTCCGGGAGCCGGCCGGGGTTCCTCGTCCTCCTGCTGTTCTTGCTCCTCTTGATCGTCGACGTCAGCAGCCTGGTCGGCGTCAACTGAATCGCCGGAATCGCCCGATTCGGGGGAAACCGTGTCGGAGGAGGAAAAATCCTCCGCGGTGTCCGCAGGGGCGTCGGCTGCGGGAGCCTGGTTGTCGAGGTTCTCGGGGGCCGCGGTTTCGCTGCCGGAATCTTCGTCGGAGCCGTTATCGGCCTTCGGGTTTTCGGTCATGTTGGGGGACGGTGGTGCGCCGACAGCGCGAAGGACACAACAATGCGGTCGGCGTGGTTTGTGGTGAAGCACCCGGACGGGACCGCTTGGTGCGGCCGGGGTGCATAACTCCGGTTAATTCTAGGGTAAACCCCAGACCCCCGCCACCAAAGCGGTGGGTCGGCACTGTCGGGGCTCAAGCCCCCAAGAAACGATCCTCAATCTTTTCCAGAACGGCCGCGACCGATTCGTCCAGGTTGAGCCCGCTGTTGTCGATCTCGACCGCGTCTTCGGCACGGGTGAGGGGCGAAATGGCCCGCAAGCTATCGCGCCGATCGCGTGCTTCAAGTTCGGCCGCCTGTGCCCGCAGAGCTTGGTCCCGCTCCACCGGGCCGGCCCCACCCCCAAGGGTGTCGGCTTGGATCAGCCGTCTCCGGGCTCTCTCCCGCGGGTCCGCGGTCAGGAACACTTTCAGGACTGCGTCGGGGAACACCGTCGTCCCGATGTCGCGGCCGTCACAGACCAGATTGAACTTCCGTCCGGCCTCACGCAGGTGCCTGCCTACCAGGTCGCGCACCGCGGGCGAAGTTGCCGTCTCCGCTACCGCCGCCACTACTTCCGGCGACGAGAGTTCCGGTCCCGGGCGAACGCCGTCCACCGTCAGTTCCAGACCGCCTGGTCCAAGGTTCAGATGCAATTCCATCTGACCTGGATCCGCCCCGGCACCATGCTTCAGCAGCCACCACGTAACTGCCCGGTACAACATCCCGGAACTGAGGTGGGTCCACCCGATTTCGGCGGCCACCCGCCTTGCTACGGAGCTCTTCCCCGCTGCCGCGGGCCCGTCGATCGCTATAACGCCCACTAGCCCTTGAACCGTTTCAGTTCTTTCCAGTAACCGGGAAAGGAAATGTCCGCGACTTTGGGATCGTCCACTTCGATGCCCGCGCCGGTCACCAGGCCCAGCGCCCCGAAGGCCATGGCGATGCGGTGGTCACCGAAGGCCCTTACCGCTCCGGCCAGCCTGTTCGGGGTGCCCGGCGCACGCCCCCGAACCGAAATCCCGTCGACACGCTCATCCACTTCCACGCCCAGAGCTTCCAGGTTGGCGGCGATTGCAGCAATCCTGTCGGTTTCCTTGACTCGCAGTTCCGCGGCATCCCGGATCTCGGAAACACCGTCCGCTACGGCCGCCAGCACCGCGGCTGCGGGAAGTTCGTCGATCAGCCGCGGTATATCGGCCCCTCCGACCGAAAACGGGCGCACGCGGTCCGGGGGCTTGATGGTCCACGACTGCACTGGTTCTCCCGCCCGAGGTGGATGCACTTCCCTCTCTACGGTTGTCCCCGTTTGTTCGACAAGGTCGAGGAAGGCCGTTCGACCCGGGTTGGCGGAGACATCGGCCAGGTGTACTGACCGCCTGGCCAGGATACCCGCCACTATCAGGAACGCCGCCGAGGACGGATCGCCGGGAATATCCAAGGTGAACCCGGCCAGCTCCCCGTCCCAACCAGACGGATCAAGTATCACCCGCCCCTCTCCCCGCCGGTCCGGGTCGAAGTCAACCGGGGCACCCATCGCGCCGAGCATCCGTTCGGTATGGTCGCGCGAGAGCGCGGGTTCTTTGACTTCGACCCGGATCCCACCGGTCAGACCCGCCAGCAATAAGGCCGATTTGACTTGGGCGCTGGCCACGCGCGGCCTGTGGACCAGCGTGCGGAGTGACCCGGTGGCCCTCGGCCGAAACTGCACCGGCAGCGTATAGGCCCCGCCGGGCAGGTCGAGCCTGGCACCCATCGCCTGCAGTGGGTAGAAAACCCGGCGCATGGGCCGGGTTCTCAGCGATGCATCTCCGTCCAGGCGGGCTTTGAGCCCCAACCCGGTGAGAATCCCGCTAACGAGCCGCGCGGTGGTGCCCGCGTTGCCACAATCAAGCGTCCCCACGGGCGACCGGAGGCGGCACCCGCCCCGGATTGTCCCCCCGGTCTCCCCGTCGTCCAGGGAAAATTTCGCCCCCAGCCCCTCCATGACTCTGATGCTGCTGCGCACATCTTCGCCCCCGGGCAGGTTGGCCACGGTCGAATCGGACCCGGCCAGGGGCGCGAACAGTACGGCCCGATGGGCAATCGACTTGTCTCCGGGTAACCGGAAAGAAATCAAGCGCTAATGCCCCGCCCCGAGGCGGCCGCCCAACCTCCCGAGCAACCCCGGTCGCTGCCGCGTTCTGACATCGGCCTGGTCGCCGGCTTCTTGCACGGGGGAGGCACCGGCGGCCCCTCCCCCGGTGGCCCTGTCACGGGCATGCGCGTCAGTGGTCCGGTTCTCCTCATCGTCAAGGCCCACCTGGATCTCAAGTCCGTCACGGGCCAGGCGGGCCCGGGGGAAAACCGCGCGGGCCTCGGCCAGCAAGTCCCTGGCACCGCGCTGGCGGGCGCTGATATGGGTGAGGACCAGGTCCTTTACCCCGGCCCGAAGGGCCAGGCGCGCCGCCTGTGCGCCGGTGGAGTGGCGCGTCTCCCGTGCGCGACGTCGGTCCGACGAGCCGAAGGTCGCTTCGTGGATCAGGAGATCGGCACCGACCGCGACCTCGGCGACGCGGTCGCACGGAGCAGTGTCTCCCGTGTAGACCACTCTCCGGCCGGGACGCCGCGGACCAACCAGCTCCGCGGATTCGACCTTGCGGCCGTCGTCCAGCACGACGTCTTCCCCCGAATGGAGTCTCGCGAACAACGGCCCCTCGGGCACTCCCAGTTCGCGGGCGAGTTCTACGTTGAACCGGCCGGAACGGTCTTCCTCGACGAGAGCGAAACCGACCGACACTTTGCCGTGGTCGGTCTCGAACGCCTCGATCCGGAATCCGTCCCCCTCGATTGCATCGCCCGGTCCCAGTTCCCGCACGGGCACGTCGAACGAAAGGCGGTCGCCCCCAAGGTCTCTAGCATCTCGCAGGACGGAGCTGCTCCCGGGGGGCCCCCAAAGCGTGATGGGTTGCTGTCGGCCCTGCAGGGTCAGGGTACGGAGCAGCCCGGGAATGCCCAGATAGTGGTCAGCGTGAAGATGGGTGATCAGGATGTCCCCTGCCGAAAACCCCACGCCGTACTTCATCATCTGCCGCTGGGTACCCTCGCCGCAGTCGAACAGGAAGTGCCGGCCCTTGCGGCTTACAGCCAGCCCGGAGACGTTGCGCGACACCGTGGGGCACGCAGACGCAGTGCCCAGGAACATTACCCGCAGGACCGCCTCCACTCCGTGTTCTCCCCTACTCCGTTTCCGGGACGGACGCCGGGGCCTGCCGGAGCTCGGCCTTGAGCCACCTCGCTGCCCTCAGGTGAAGAACCTCGCCCGGGTCGGCGGCAAAGTCGTGGTTGGGGCTGTCCCTCCGGATCAGGCGCACCGCTGCCTCGTGCGAAAGGCAGACGGCCCTGGCACCCGTCGCATCGGCAGCGGACGCGCGTTCGCTCCAAACCGGGCCCGTCGCCTGGACCAGCCAAACCGACTCACCGACCACGATCCTGCATTCCGTCGGGGTCAAGGGGACGGCCTGTTCCCAGAGTCCCCTCACGGCGGCGACGCCGATGCGCTCAACACTGGTGTCCGGCTGCAACAGCACCCGGCGGTCGTCATCACCACGGGCGGCCGGGGCCATGTCGCCGGCAGGCAGGAAATAGCCAAGCCCGGTGCCGGAGGCCGTGCGCCGTGCGTCGAACAAGACCCAGCGCCGGTCTCCAACCTCGAAATGCCGCCCCGGCCTCTCGGATCCGATCATTGCGCAACCGGCCCGTGTGCCGCGTACACGTCGTGCATGACCTCTCCGCTACCGGGAGCATTGTCGCGGCTTCGCAGCGCTTCCTCGGCCGCCTGCTCCATCTCCTGGGTCACTTCCTGTTCGATGTCTTCCAGCGTTTCACGAGTTTCGCCGTTCTGGCAAAGATATTCCTCGAAGAGACCGACAGGATCGCGCTTGCCCCACTCGGCGAACAGTTCCGGAGGGAACGTGGCCCGGGCCTCGCGAACGTCGTGGGTCGCGTGGCCGCCCATCCGGAAGGTCTGTGCGATGACCAACTGGGGACCGCCCCCGTGCCTGGCCTCAGCGGCCGCAACGGCAACCGCTCCGCAGACCTCCAGAACATTGTTACCATCAACCTCTTGAACGGACATGCCGTGCGCTGTGCCGATACCCGAGTAGTCACCGCGCAGGTGGGATCCGTACAAAGGAGTTCCCAGAGCCACACGGTTGGCCTGGATGATGAACACAACGGGCAGTGACAGGGCCGCGGCGAAGGCAAACGCCTCCTGCGCCTCGCCGTGCTTGCTGGCCCCGTCCCCCACCCACGTCAGAGCCACGCGGGGTTCTCCCCTCATCTTGAAGGCAAGCGCGAAACCGTTCATCACCGCTGCAAGCGACGATACCATGCTGATTGGCGGGCAAACGCCGTGCCGGAGATCCCCCAGGTGAAGATCCCTGCCCCTCATCACGGAATCGCTCGTAGCCAGGTAGACCCGGAACGCCTCAACGGCCGGGACCCCCATCTCGAGGTTCGCACCGTTGTTGCGAATCATTGGGCCGACGATGTCCCCGTCTGCCCCGCGGCGGTCCAGTGCGTGCACCGCCCCGACCGTGACCGCTTCTTCGCCCGCTCCGAGCCAGGCCTTCGAGATAATTCCCTGCCTGACCCACCTCGCCAGCCCGATGTCGCAGAGGCGAAAGCGGAGCAATCCCCGGTACAGATTCAGGTGCCCCCGCTGCCCGAGCTTGCGGATGGCCCTCGCCCTCCGCGGGTCGCGGAACACGGCGGTGTGGAATTCTCTTGTCAGCGCCGGGTCGGCTTGCCAACTCACGTACTCCGGCGGATCGAACGCTGGATAGCGGCGCAACGGGCCTCCGGTGCGCTCCGGGGGGTTAGATTCGGCGCGGTCGCCGCGACTGCCGCTACACTGGTTCGCATGTCATTCTTCGCGGACCGTTTGGAGCGCAGCGAAGCGGCACCCGCCGACGGCTGTGTGGCTGCCGTCAGTGTCGGCGGGGATTCTAACCTGCGGGCGGGCGGTGCGGAATTGGACGGAACGTTGTTTTGCGGAAGAGACCGGGCGTGGCGGCTCGAACAGTGACTCGCCGTGCCGGGTCTGTTCCGGCACTTCTCGGCCCGGGAGCAGCGCTGGTTGCACTCCTGACCGGATCCGTCGTCGCACCCGCGCAGCTCGTGGCACCTGCTGTCCCGGCTCACGCCACGGAGGCCGGCCCGCGTGCCGAGTCCACCCAATTAACGATATCCAGGCTGCGTTACGACGGCGGAGGAGATTGGTACGCCAACCCGTCAAGCCTTGGGAACCTGCTCAGGGAGATAGGGCAACGGACCGGGATTCAGGTCTCCGGCGCGCCCGGCGAGGTAGGGCCGGCCGACCCGGACCTGGCGGACCATCCCTACCTGTACGCCACCGGGCACGGCAACATGTTGTTCTCGGATTTCGAGGTGTCAAGGCTGCGCGAACACCTTCATGCCGGCGGCTTCCTGCACGTGGATGACAACTACGGGATGGACGAGTCGTTCCGGCGCGAGATCGCCCGCATCTTCCCCGATCACGCCCTGGTGGAGGTCCCGCTGGACCACCCCGTTTACCACATCTTCTACGAACTCCCGGAAGGACTTCCCAAAATCCACGAACACGACGGCGAACCAGCCCGGGGATACGGGATTTTTCTGGACGGGCGCCTGGCGGTCTACTACAGCAATGAGTCGGACCTGGGCGACGGTTGGGAAGACGCGGCCGTGCACAACGACCTGCCCGAAGTCAGGGAGGCCGCGTTCCAGATGGGCGTGAACCTGTTCCTCTACGCCCTGGCGTCGGGCCCCGGGGGAGGCGGCTAGGAGAATCTCCCGAAAACTGCCATCAGCGCGAGCGTGATTCCCGTCGCAACAACCAGCCCCCACGCGAAGACCACGTTGAGCAGGCGGCCGTCGAATCTCAGATGCATGAAGAACGCCGCCACCAGGAAGAACTTGGCCGCCATCATGATGAGAAGCAGCGGCGTGAGGACCGGCCTGAGCGCCTCGATGAAGAACACCATCACCTCCAGGGCAGTGAGCACCGCCAGGATCACGGCAATGGCGACATAGAACCGAGTTGAGGCGTGTTCGTGCCCGGCCGCCATCTAGTCCTCCGTCTCCCGGCAGGGGCCGTTCGCGGTAGTGCCCGTCATGCGAGCAGGTAGATGAGGGTGAACAGGATGATCCACACGGCGTCCACAAAGTGCCAGTACAGCCCCGCGATCTCGACCGTCTCGATGCGCTCTGCGTCGATCGGGCCGGAGCCTAAGCGCAGGAAAAGGGTGCTCAGCCAAATGACTCCGCCCAGGACGTGTGCACCGTGGGTGCCGGTCAGGATGTAGAAAGTGGACGAGAAAAGGTTCCGCGAGAGTCCAAGGCCCTCGTGGTGGAAATGGTTGAATTCGTAGAACTGCCCCACCAGGAACACCAACCCCAGCGCCGCCGTCAGAAACAGCCGGAATCGGGCCTGCCGGCGGTTTCCCTGCTGCATCGCGGCCAGCGCCAGGACCATGCACAGGCTGCTCATCAGCAGCACGAAGGTGGTGACCGTGATGAACGGCACGTTGAGCAGTTCGTGGGGGTACGGGCCGATCAGATTCCGGCCCCGGTACACCATGTAGGTCGAAATCAGGGTGGCGAACAGCATGCACTCGGAGCCGATGAACGTCCACATCGCGAGCTTCCGGTTCCGAATGCCGGTCACCGGGGCCATCTCGCTCAAAGGTGGCCTGCCCCGTCCCGGAAGGCCGGTTCAAATGCCCATCCGAACAGCCCAACCAGTGTGATCGCGGCCCCGACAAGGGTAGTCTCCAGAGACCCCAGCCCGCCGACGGTGGCGATCAGCATCCCGATGCTCATGACCATTGGCCACCAGGAATTGGACGGCATCACCACCGGTTCGGGCGCTACCTCGGGCTGAAGTCTGGGCTCCACGCCCCCGGGGCCGGCGTCCTCGTGGTCACCGGCTTCTTCTTCCTCCGGGCGAATCCACGGATGCCAAAGCGGGTCGCGGCGCTGCACCCGCGGCACCACGGCAAAATTGTAGTGCGGCGGCGGCGAACCGGTGCTCCATTCCAGCGTGGGCGCGCCCCAGGGGTTTGCCCCCGCGGGCTCCCCGTTCCTCAAGGTTTTCCACAGGTTCACGATGAGCGGAACGAACGCCACGGTGAACAACCCGGCGCCGATCGTTGAGACCAGGTTGAAACCGTCAAGTCCCAGCTCCGACGGGTAGGTGAAGGTCCGCCGCGGCATTCCCAGGAGCCCCGAAAAATGCATGGGGAAGAAGGTGATGTTGAAGGCGGCCAGGGTCAGCCAGAAGTGCCACTTGCCCAGCTTGTCGCTGAGCATCTTGCCCGTGGCCTTCGGGAACCAGTAGTAGAGCCCGGCGAACAGCCCGAACACCAGGCCACCGATCAGCACATAGTGGAAATGCGCCACGATGAAATAGGTGTCGGTCTGCTGCAAATCGGTGGGTGGCGAGGCGTGCATGACCCCCGACAGTCCCCCGATGATGAACATGCTCACCAGGCCGATGGCCCAGAGCATGGGCGTGGTAAATCGGAGCTTCCCTCCCCACATGGTTGCGATCCAGTTGAAGATCTTGATCCCCGTGGGGACGGCGATAAGCATGGTGGCACCGGCGAACACCGAGTTGGCCAGCGGTCCCATGCCGACGGCGAACATGTGGTGCGCCCAAACCCCAAACCCCAGGAACGCGATCAGTACCCCCGAGAAAACGACCACCGGGTAACCGAACAGCCCCTTGCGGCTGAAAGTGGGGATTACCTCCGACGCGATGCCAAACGCGGGCAGGACGAGGATGTATACCTCCGGATGCCCGAACACCCAGAACAGGTGCTGCCAGAGTAGTGGATCGGCACCCGCTGCCGCGTCAAAAAAGTGGGTTCCAAAGTTGCGGTCGAAGAGCAGGAACAGCAGGCCCACCGTGAACGGCGGGAAGGCCAGAAGAATGAGAATCGAAACGACCAGCGCCATCCAGGTGAAGAGCGGGAGGCGCATGAAGGTCATGCCCGGCGCCCGCAAGTTGAGGATGGTGACCACAAAGTTCACCCCGCCCGCGATTGTTCCCACGCCGGCCAACAACAGCGCGAGCACGTAGAAGTCCATCCCCCGCCCGGGTGAATATTCCCTGTTGGTCAGCGGCGTATAGGCGAACCAACCCCCGTCGGGCATGCTCCCAAGGGGCACGCTGGCGTACAGGAACAGCCCTCCGAAAACCGCCAGCCACCACGAGAACATATTCAGGCGCGGGAAGGCCACGTCGCGGGCACCGATTTGGAGGGGCACCACAAAATTGAAATAGGCGATGATCAGGGGCATGCCGGCGAAAAACACCATGGTCGTGCCGTGCATGGTGAACAATTGGTTGTATAGATTGGGGTCCAGGATGCGGAGTTCGGACTGCGCCAGCTGAACCCTGATCAGCTGCCCTTCCATCCCCGCGATCAGCAGGAAAGTCATCCCCGACAGGAAATAGAGGATGGCGATCTTCTTGTGGTCGACCGTAGTCATCCAGTCCGCGACTACGGCCAGACGGGGTTTCCGCGCCTGCCCCATGGCCCGCGCCCGCGCGATCAGGCCGTCCAGCCGTTCGGAGCGGTCGCCAGCAGGTTGCGAGTTCATCGCATCTCCAGGAGAAACCGCGCCAGTTGCCTGAGCTGCTCTTCGCTCATTTCAACTTCGGGCATGAGGGCACCTGGCTTCACGTGCTGAGTCGAATCCAGCCACGTAACCAAGTTGTCCACATTGTTTTCCAGAATGCCTGCCCCGATTGTGAGGCGAGATCCAAAGTGAGTCAAGTCGGGACCAAACCCCTGCTGCGCCGTGGCGACTCCGCGTACGGTGTGGCAACCGACGCACGCGCTGGTCGCGAACACCCCCGCCCCCGCCCTTCCGTCGGCGCTCGTCGGCCGGGGAGCATCCAGGAGGCTGGCGCCGACCCACTCCTGGAACTCGGATGGTTCCTGAACGATCACCCGAAAGCCCATCAGGGCGTGCGCGACGCCACAGAACTCGGCGCACTGGCCCAGGAACACACCCGTGCTGTCGGCCTTGAACCAGATATGGTTCTCCCGCCCGGGCACTACGTCGCGCTTCCCTCCGAGGCGCGGCACCCAGAACGAGTGCAGGACGTCGGCGCTGCGCATCCTGACGTCGATGGTGCGCCCGACCGGAATATGCATCTCGTTGGCCGTGACCAGATCGTACTCGGGATAGCTGAACTCCCACCACCAGCGGCGCGCCTCAACCTCTACGACAAGGGCGTTCTCGTCGGTGGTGGGACGGTCCACCTCGAAGATCACGCGGATGGTCGGCACCGCAATAGCCACAAGGATCAGTGCCGGGACCAGTGTCCAACCAATTTCGAGGAGTGTGTGCCCGTGGAATTCCCGGGGCCTGCGCCGGGCCTGTTTCTCGCGGAACCGGAAGAGGGTGTAGAACAGGATGCCCTGCACCACCACGAACACGCCCGCCGCCCACCACAGGATCTGGTCGAACAGGTCGTCCAGTTTGACGGCCATGTCGGATGCCGGGTGGACAGCAGACTGCGGGTAGGGTCCTCCGCACGCACCCAGACCGGCGGCCAGGGCCGCGACCACCGCGGCGATTTCAACACAACTTCCCCCCCGGCCCGAGACCGGCGCCCGCCTTGCAGCGAGCCCGGTCAAGGCCGCGAGTGCCCTGTTGGAAATATCAGTTGGCGTGCGGTACATCCCCGGGCGGGGTCACGTACCCACCGTAGAGGTCCGCCACGTACTCGCCGTAACCGTTGAACGGGAGTGTGGGGATCCAGCCGTCGCCACCGATGATCCTCTCCTCGGCCTGCGACCAGCGGGGATGGGGGGTGTCGGGGTCGATGTTCGAATAGAACCCGTACTCGCCGGGCTGCAGATCATTCCAGAACGTGCGCGGCTGTTCGTCGGTCACCACGAGTTCCACGATCGACTTGGAGCTCTTGTAGCCGTACTTCCACGGCATGTGGAGGCGGATCGGCGCGCCGTTTTGCTTCTGCAGCGGGTGTCCGTACATGCCGGTGGCCACAAACGCCAGGTCATTGTACGCCTCGTCAATGCGTAGGCCCTCGTAATACGGCCACGTGTACCACGTCTGCGTGCGCTGCCCCACGGCCTGCTCGGGTCGGTGGAACGTGATGTATGCTATGTGCGTGGCCAAATTCTGGACGCCCACGTAGTCGAGCAATTCGCGTAGCGGAAAACCGATCCAGGGGATCACCACCGACCAGCGTTCTACACAGCGGTGACGGTAGATCCGCTCTTGAAGCTGAAACCGACGTTCCAGGTCAACCAGATCGTAGGTGCCCGGGTTGTCGACAAGTCCCGAAACCGTCAAAGACCACGGCCTGGCTTCAAACGGGATCACATGCCGCCAGACATTGCCATGGTCGGTCCCGAACTCGTAGAAGTTGTTGTAACTGGCGGCGTCCAGTTCCGGATTCACCACGTTGTGGCGGTCTCCGGGAGTGAACCGCGGGTCATTCGGGGCCTCGGGATAGAGGTTGGCCGTCGGGGTGTCCGGGATGTTGTCCAGGGGGCCGTGGCCGTCCGGAACAGCCCCGAGGCCGTTGCCGTCCCCGTCTCCGCAGGCCAGCGTGGCCGCGGCCACCAGGGCACCGGACCCTGCTTTTTTCACGAATTCCCGCCGGTTTACCCACAATCCTTCCGGCGTGACTTCACGCTCTGGAAGCTGCCAACCGGGACGGATATGGACGTTTGCCACGCGAACTCCTCCTGAGTCTCAAACATCAACCGATGTCACTGATCCGAACCTAACAAGACGCGGCCGCGTTTGCCGTTTTTCGGCACCGCCTCCGGGCCCCCTTTAGCGGCCCGATTCAGCCTGCCGCGGTCTGCCCGGCTTAGTGTCTAAACTGGCGCGCCCCCGTGAAAACCATGGTCATTCCGTGCTCGTCGGCGGCCGCGATCACCTCGTCGTCTCGCACGGAACCTCCGGGCTGCACGACCGCCGCCACGCCCGCCTCCGCCGCGGCGTCCAAACCGTCCCTGAACGGGAAAAAGGCGTCGCTGGCCAGCGCGGCTCCCGTGGTGGATACCCCGTTTTCGTTGGTTTTGTTCACGGCAATGTGAACCGAGTCGACCCGGCTCATCTGCCCGGCGCCGATTCCGATCGCCGCACCCCCCGACGCCAGCAATATCGCGTTGGACTTGACGCTCTGGACCGCTCTCCAGGCGAAGTCCAGGTCGTGCAGTTCGGCTTCGGCGGGCCTGCGTTTGGTTACCGTGTTTGCCAGGTCAAGGGGCGCGGGGACAGGGGCGGACTCCTGGACCAGAACCCCGCCCAGCACTCCGCGAAGGTCGAGGCCCGCCCACACGTGCCCCGCCCTGTCGGGTTTTTCGGACCCGCCCGGAGCCGGGGCCAGGATCCGCAGATTTTTCTTCTTGCACAGGATTTCGAGCGCTGCTTCCGAGAAGGCGGGTGCCGTGACGCACTCAACGAACAGATCTCCCATGGCGGCCGCGGTATCCGAGTCGACCCCGCGGCTGAACGCCACCACGGAGCCAAAGGCAGACAGGGGATCGGTGGCCCGGGCCTTCTCGAACGCCCGCCTGGCCGTCTCGCCGGTCGCAAAGCCGCACGGGGTCGTGTGCTTGACGATCACGCACACCGGCGGTCCCCGTGGCTCGCCGCCCGGTCCGGCAAAGGCGCGCAGGGCACCAAGTGCACCGTCCAGATCGAGGATGTTGTTATACGAGAGTTCTTTCCCGTTCAGCTGGTCCATGCCCGGGATCCCTTCTGCGCCCCGCGCTGCACTGCCTTCTGCTCCGCCCGGCGAACCCCGGTAGAACGCCGCGCGCTGGCCGGGATTCTCGCCGTAACGGAGGGTTTGTTCGGCCCGGAGGTGAATCGACGTGCCGGCCGCCCAAGATCCGTCCGGGGTGAGCGGAGATTGCCCGTGCAGCCCGGCCGTGGCTTCCCGCGACGTCACATACGCGGCGATGGCGGCGTCGTAGCTCGAGGTGTGGGCAAAGGCCTTGGCGGCCAGTTCCCCGCGGAGCTCTTTGGCGGGGGCGGCCCGGCGCTCCAGCGCTCCGAGGGCGCGGGGGTAGTCGTCTGGATCACACAGCACCCACACCGAATCGCTGTTCTTGGCTGCCGCCCGAAGGAGCGCCGGGCCGCCGATATCGATCCGTTCAACCACCTCTCGCGGCGCCAGTGACTTGTCGGCCGCGGCCTTTCTGAAAGGGTACAGGTTCACTGCCACCAGGTCGATCGCGGCTATCTCCAGCTCCTTGAGCCGGGCCATGTCTCCCGGCACCCGGCGCCGCGCCAGGATGCCCCCGTGCACGGCCGGGTGCAGAGTCTTGACCCGTCCCCCCAGCATTTCGGGGAATCCGGTCAGCGACGATACATCGGTTACCTCAACTCCCGCGTCCCGAAGAGCCGCGGCAGTCCCGCCGGTGGAGACGATCTTCCAGCCGGCGGACACGAGGCCGCTGCAAAAGTCATCGATTCCTCTCTTGTCGGACACGGACACAAGGGCTAGTGGCACGGCACGGCCTCCAGTTCGGTCAAATAGCGCTGCAGTTCGGTCAGTTCGCGTCCACGGTCCAGGGCGATCGCAACGGAAAGCCGCCGGTAACCGAGAATTTCCCCTGCCGGCGCACGCTCCCGCCAGAGACCAGCGCCACGCTGCCCGAAGCCACCGCTGCCGCGGCCAGGGGCAGCAGCTGATGTTCGACCCTGAGCACCCGGGCCGCCAAGTCTTCGGGAGAGTCGCCGGCCATCACCGGGACGGGCCACTGGACCACCGCCGGGCCTCGGTCGTATTCCTCCGTGACGAAATGCACGGTCACGCCCGACAGAGTCACGCCGGCCTCGATGACGGCCCGGTGTACGTGGGTTCCGTACATGCCCCTGCCCCCGAACGCGGGCAGCAGCGCGGGATGGATGTTGATCATCCGACCCCGCAACTCCCGCACCGTGGCGGCCGGGACCTTGAGCAGGTACCCCGCCAGAACCACCAGGTCCGGGTTCCATCGTAGCAGCGCAGCCTCAAGCCGCGGCCCGTGTTCCGGGTCGTCCGCGGGAGGCAGTACTTCGTGGTCCGTGCCCGCTCGCTCGGCCCGGCCGATCGCCCCTGCCCCGGCCGAGCTCACGATGAGGCCGGCGACCCGGAGTTCGTTTGCAGGGCCGGGGGCATGGTCTGTTCCGAAATGGTCGAGCAAAGCCTGGAAATTGCTTCCCCCGCCCGAGGCCAGGACGACGAGTCGGCCCGAATCTCTGATACTGCTCATGGTAAGGAAACGACAGCGGCCCGGAGCGCGGCCGCGGCCTCTCCAATCTGCTCCCCCAGCGTCCTGGCATCCACGAACAACGCTTCTCCGCTAACCCGCGCAACCAAAGGTGGCGTACCTCGCCGGCACGCTTCGGCCAAAGCAGACGGCGGAATACCCCTGACGGCCCAACCGGCCGATTCAATCTCGTGCCCGGGGAAAGACCCTCCGCCTGGCAGGGCCCGGGTCCGTTCTACGGTCACAACGGCACCGGTGTCAGGTGGTAGCTCGGGGAGATGGGCTGCTGCACGTGCTTCAAGCTGTTCGGCTGTTTCGCTCAGCATCCGCAGCGCGGGGACCCGCTCCGTGACCCTGTCGGGATCACGGTACAGATTCAGCGTTGCCTCCAGTGCCGCCAGGGTGGTCTTGTCGGGCCGGAGGCCTCTGAGCAAGTGGTTCTTGCCCAAACGTGCGACCAGGTCCGTCCGGCCCGCCACAATCCCCGCCTGCGGGCCGCCCATCAGCTTGTCGCCGCTCCAGGTAACGAGGTCCGCGCCGGCACGGAGCGAATCCACTACCGAGGGTTCATGGGGAAACCCGGGCAGGTACTCCCCCGCTATCAACCCCGAGCCGACGTCGTGGACAACCGGGATACCACGGTCTCGACCCAGTGCCACCAGTTCAGACAGGGTCGGGCGGGACGCAAAACCCTTTACCCGGTAGTTGGACGGGTGTATTCGCAGGATCATGGCTACGTTCCCGTCGACCGCCTCGGCGTAATCGGCAAGCCGTGTTCTGTTGGTCGTGCCGACTTCGCCCAGCTCGGCACCGGCTGCCCTGATGACATCTGGAATGCGAAATGAACCGCCGATCTCGACCAACTCTCCGCGGGAAACCAAGACTCGGCGCCCGGCTGCCAACTCGTTGACGGCCAGGGCGACCGCGGCGGCGTTGTTGTTGGTGACCAGGGCCGAATCAGCGTCAGTGATTTCCGTAACCAGTGTGGCGCAGCGAGCTTGGCGCGACCCCCGGGTTCCGGTGTCGAGGTCCATTTCAACGCTGGCGTACCGGGCTGCCTCGTACATGGCCCCCCGTGCCTCCGGAGCGAGTGGTGCCCGACCGAGATTCGTGTGCAGGACCACGCCTGTCCCGTTCAGGACCGGCGCCACCCACATCCGCGACCTGGCCTCCAGGTCCAGACGCGCGTGCCGCAGCAATTCGCCCGCGGCTGCGGGGATTTGGCGGGACCGGACCGCGGCCAACGCCCTGCCCAGAGCGTCCTTCAGTGGTTTCCGACCATGGACCCGGGCCAAATCCACACCATCCGGCGACCCCAGAAGCCTGTCCATGGACGGCAACTCCCGCCTGGGGTCGGTCACCGCTCCGGGCTAACCGTCAGCAAACGCGGGCGAGTGGGGCGTCTTGGCGTGCCCCGAGTATTTGCGAGTGTATCCGGCGGTGCCCCGGTGGTGTCTGGCGGCACGGTTACTGTATCGGGCGGCGCGGCGGCGACCGAATCGGGCAGGGCTTCCGCCGTGTCCGGAACCGCGGCCACTGAATCCTCCCTTTCAGTGAACCCGGGCGACACGAAGGTCGTGTCGCCGCCCCCAACGTGGAGGCGCACGTTAACCACGTTGCTGGCAACAACCCGGTACTCGCCGGAGTCAAGCACCGCCGCCGTCCGCACAATGATGGCCTGCGCCGGCAGCAGCACCGGGGCGTCTTCTCCGGCGGTTTCTGCTTCGGTGGTGTCTGCCGCCGCCGAATCGGCAGCAGAAGGTTCGGCGCCCAAACTGTCCGGGACGACAACCGAGTCAGCTTCCGCCGCGGTGTCTTGCGAGACCACGGAGTCCGGCACGGCACCCGGATCCGGTGCCTCCACGGAATCGGGTGTCGCGGGGTCGCCCTCCTCGGGCGCCGTAATCGTGTCTTCCGGGAAAACCACCGCGCTGGCCGATCCACCCACGAGCAGGCCCGTCACCTCCCGCGGCTCTCCGTCAGGCCCGAAGACCTCAACAACAGTCGAATCCGGAATGGGGTTCAAAAGAAAGTCGTCGAACTCCAGCCTGAACGTCTTGGGGCCCTCAACAAGCACCCGGCCCAGCACGGGAGCTGTTGTATCGGGCGGAAGAACGGAGAATTCCAGGAAGGTGGTGTCGGTCACCAGCACCTCGACAGCCAAGCTGTCGTGATCTTCGATACCGGTGTCCAGCGAAAAATCGCGGTTGCGGTCCAGGAACGCATAACCCGAATAGGTTCCCGGAGGCAGCGACCTGATTTCGACTATCCCGTCACTGCCGGACAGGCCTCCGTAGGGGATGGAGTCGCCCTCGGCGTTCAGCAACACCGTAACGTTCGGGGTCTGTGACCCCGTCAATCCGCTAGTGACCGTGGCCAGGACACGGGTGTCCGAAATTTCGGGGCCGGTCGAAAAACAGAAGGTCGATGGGTCCTCGGTCCTGTTCCTCTGCCGGGTGAGGTCACGGATCCCCTCGGGAACGGTGTAACAATAGACCGCGCCGTTCAGCCACCCGTCCACGGGCCTGAAGCTGAACCCTGAGAACCCGATGCCTACCTCAATCTCGGCGAGGGGCGAAATCAGAAGCTCCCGCGCCAGGTTGTTGGAGAGGTTGACGGGTTCGTCGAACCGAATCACGGCTCTGCCACCGAAGCCCTGCATTATCGTGTCGGGCACGGGAGTAACGGTGGTGATCACCGGTGCTTCCTCGTCGGGCCGGTGCCCGGGCGGGGGCTTCTCAAGGGCACAGGCGGCCAGGGCCAGAGCGGCCGCACCCATCCAAAGCCGCGGCGTACGGACGCCAGGCAGTCCGGAAGGCAACTAGCCCCCTCTCAGGGTGCGCAGCTTCTGGGTGAGCGTGGCAATCAGGGCTTCCAGGTCGGACACCCGGCGGCGCTCCCGCTCCACCACCTCGGCCGGCGCATTCGCCACAAAACCGGGGTTGGCGAGTTTGGCAGCCGCTCCCTTGGCTCTTCCGCGGACGCCGGCCAGTTCTTTCTCCAGTTTCGCTCTCTCGCGGTCCAGGTCAACCAGCCCCGACAAAGGCAAAAACAACTCCGCCCCGGACGGGAGCTGCGCGGACACGCCGACTCCGGAGCTGGTCGCATCCGTTCCGGGCCGCGTGTCATCCAGTTCGTTCAGAGACAACCGGGCTATGCCCCCCAACCCGGCGATGGCTGCCCTTCCTTGTCCGGGGTCTTGGTCCGACCCCCACGCGGCCGACAGTGCGGGAGACGGCGCCCGGACCCGGACCGTGACGGGAGCGCCCGGTGAAATCCCGTATTCGGGCCGGAGCGCTCGGACCGCGTCCACCGGCTCCTGCACCGCGACCGCGAAGGCCTCTGCTTCTGAGTCCGTCCAGGATTCGACCGTTTCGGGCCACGGACCTCTAACCAGGGTGGACTCCGGACCACAGCCCGGCAGGCGGCGGAATATGGCTTCGGTCAAGAACGGCATTATGGGGTGAAGCATCGACAACCACCCGCGCATCACCATGGTCAGCACCTGGCCGGGGCTCGCACCGCCACTGCTGGCTTCAGACCCGGGCCCGCCCCCGTTGGCACGGCAGTCGTGCTTGAACATCTCCAGGTACCAGTCGCAGAAATCCCCCCAGATAAACTGGTGGACAATCTCGGCGGCCTCGTGCAGACGAAGTTCTTCGTATGCGTCGTCCACCGCCCGCTGCGCCCGGCCAAGGCGCGCCCAGATCCACCGGTCCCGCAACGGGGCTGTCGGGGGGAGGGGGGCGGCCGCACGGCCGTCGGCGCCGGGAGCTTCCGGGTCCGGGGCCTCCGCATACTGCAGGGCAAACCGGGCCGCGTTCCAGATCTTGTTGGCGAAATTCCGCCCGGGCCTGAACGCGGTTTCCAGATCCTTGTAGTTGAGTTGAAGGTCGGTTCCCAGTGGTGCCCCCCTGATCAACGTGAAACGCATGGCGTCGGCACCGAATCTCTCAACCGCCTCAAGCGGATCGATCCCGTTCCCGAGTGACTTCGACATGCGCCGCCCCTCGTGGTCGCGCACGGTACCGTGAAGCAACACATCGCGGAACGGGGCCTCACCCATGCATTGGAACCCGGCCATGACCATGCGCGCAACCCAAAAAAACAGAATCTCCGGCGCGGTGACCAGCGCGTGCGTCGGGTAGAACGCCTTCAGATCGGGCGTCTGGTCCGGCCACCCCAGAGTGGAAAACGGCCAAAGCCAAGAACTGAACCAAGTGTCCAACACGTCTTCGTCCTGCCTGAGTTTGCCCCGGCACCGGGGGCAGTCGGTCGGATCTTTCACGGCAACCACGATCTCCCCGCAGTCCGCGTCTTCGCAGTACCACACCGGGATCCGGTGTCCCCACCAGAGCTGCCGGCTGATGCACCAGTCACGGATGTCACTCATCCAGTTGCCGTAGATCTTGCCGTACCGGGCCGGGTGGATGCGGATCTCGCCGTTCTCGTAGGCCCGCAGTGCTGGTTCGGCCAGGGGCTTCATGCGAACGAACCACTGGAGGCTGAGACGGGGCTCCACGACATTGGCGCACCGGTAGCATTTGCCTACCGAATGGTCGTGGTCGCTCACGCTGATCAGACGCCCCTCCGCCTCCAGATCACCGACCACGCGTTTGCGCGCCTCAAAGCGGTCCAGCCCCGCGTAACGCTCGCCAGCCTCTTCGCTCATGCGACCGCCGTCGGTCATCACGTCCACGACCGAGAAACCGTGCCGCTTGCCGATCTCGAAATCGTTCGCGTCGTGAGCCGGGGTGACCTTCACCACACCCGACCCAAATTCGGGATCGACGTGGCGGTCAGCCACGACCGGAAGGACACGGCCAACAAGCGGCAGCACGGCTTCCCCGCCCACCGCGCCCGAGTACCGCTCGTCAGAGGGATGCACCGCCAAACCGGTGTCGCCAAGCATGGTCTCGGGCCGGGTCGTGGCCACCTCCGCATGCCCGCCGCCAACCAGGTCGTACCGAATCCTGTAGAGTTTCCCGCGCCGAGGCTGGTGCTCGGCCTCTTCGTTTGAGAGCGCGGTCCGGCACCGCGGACACCAGTTGATGATGTAACGGCCGCGGTAGATCAGATCCTGTTCGTACAGCCGCACGAAAACTTCGCGCACCGCGCGCGACAATCCCTCGTCCAGGGTAAACCGGGTGCGCTCCCAATCGCAGGAGCAGCCGATCCGCCGCAGCTGGCCGATGATGGTGTTCCCGTATTCGTTAACCCACTCCCAAACGGCGTCCACGAAGGCCTCCCGTCCCACGTCCTGCCGGGTCTTGCCCTCCTTGCGCAGCTTGCGTTCGACCACGTTCTGGGTGGCGATCCCGGCGTGATCTGTGCCCGGTACCCAGAGCGTGTTTCGCCCCTGCATGCGGCGGCGGCGGACCAGCACATCCTGAATCGTGTTGTTCAGGCCGTGCCCCATATGCAGGGCAGCCGTCACGTTGGGGGGAGGAATAACCACGACAAACGGCTCACCGCCCGCGTCGGGGTCGGCTCCGAACAGGCCGGCGCTCTCCCAGGCCTGGTAAATGCCCTCTTCGATCCCGGTGGGGTCGTAGCGGGCTTCCATGTCCCCTGTCAACGGCGCTTGCATCGATGCGTTGGCTGTCTCATCGCCGCTCGTGGTTTCGGCGGGCGGCGTCAACGGCGCCGCGCTCCACTTCGATGCCCCGAACCAGTTGTGTCCTGGCGGGCTTCCCGCCGCCTCGCCTCTTCTTCCGCCCTCAGCCGCATCGCTTCCCTTCGTTCTCTCAGTACCGCATCAAGGTCATACCGCAGGTCCTGACGCTGAATGAACGCCAAGTCCCGAACCGCCTGCTCAAGAGCCCGGCGCTGCGGGCCTGTGCCCATGACCGCGAACGGAATGGGTATGGTGACCCCGCCCAGGTGCAGCCCCTCCGGCGAGATCCCCCACCGCTTGCCTTCCTCGCCCGTGGTCCAGTCCCGGGCCCGTCGTTCTTGCTCCGCGGTCAGTTGCAGGCTGTCAAGCCAGTTCCCGATGATCGCCCGTACTGCACTGTCTGCCGTGGCGAACCGGGCCATCCGCTGCCCGACGAGCCATGGATCTCCCGGGTCAATCCACAGCCGGGCGTCGGAAAACCGCAGCCTGAGGCGCGAGACGTTGGACCGCCCCTCTCTCCCTTCCTCGGGGTCGGCGCCAGCGGGGCGAAAGATATTGCCGATGTCCATGGCGGGAAGGTCGAGCCCCGGAATTGGTTCGGCCTCGTCGTCTTCCTTTTCGGCGTCGGGGGCCACCTCCTTGCTCGGTGCCTCCTCGAAAAGTGCCTCCGGCGGGGCGGGGTCGGGCGGCTCCGGCGCCGGCCGTTCTTCGAATTCCGGGAAGGTTTCGGTTAGTTCAACCAGATTCAGGCCGCTGGGCGCGGAGATCATCTCGACCGGCGAAACGGTGTAGGGCGTTGCCGGGAACTGAACTCCGCCGAACACTCCGAACAGCAGCGCGTGTATGGCTGCCGAGAGGAGCAGGCCGGCAAGGATGACCCTGCGGTCGCCGCGGACGCGTGACGACCCGACGTCCTGGCTGTCCGGGCCGGATCCGCTGCCTTCCGCGGCGGCCCGGTCGCCTTCACTCACGTCTTTAGCTTCTTCTTGCGAGCCGCGGGAAACAGGACGTTGTTGAGGATGAGTCGGTAACCCGGCGAATGCGGGTGGAGAGCGAGATCTGTGTGTGCGTCGCCGATCATGTGGCGGGGATCTTCAGGATCGTGCCCCCCGAGATAGGTAAAAGTCCCCTCTCCCAGGAAGCCGTGGATGTATTTCGCGGTCTCGCCCCCCGGCTCTTCGGCCAGAACCGTCACGCCAGACCGGATGCGGTCGGCCCGGAAAGTGGTCGTGAGCCCGTAGAAATCTTCGATCACCCGTTCGTGGTTCTGGGTGAGCATTGCGGGAACCGGATCGAACTTGGCGCTGAAATCGAACAGCACGAAGCTGCCAAGTTCCCGTCGCCACGGTGTGTTGACCTGGTGGCCGTCGATATCTGAGAACGCGCTCAGGCTTGGATCGGTCACGAGCAGCGCGTCATGGAACGCCAGGGCCTGATCCCAGTCCATCTGGTTGCGGGCCGAGGGTGAAATCGGACTTCCGTCGGCGAACGCGGCCGCGATGTCGGTTTCGGCGGCTGCCAGCGCCAGCTCGAGGGTTTCGGTGGCGGTACACATGGCGAACAGGAATCCGCCGCTCTCGACGTATTCCCTCAGCCGCCTTGCCACCTCGCGTTTTAACGCGGGCACGCTCCCAAAACCGAGATCGGCCGCCATTGCCTCGTTCCGAGCGACCTCTTCCTGCAGCCAGGGTGCGGAGGCGTAGGCCAGGTAGAACTTCGAATACTGCCCCGTGAAGTCTTCGTGATGGAGGTGCACCCAGTCGTACTGGTCCAGGGCCCCTGCCATGACCTCGCCGTCCCAAACCAGCTCGTAAGGTATCCGCGCGTAGTCCAGGGCCATTGTCACCGCGTCGTCCCACGGCGAGGAGTTCGGGGGGGTGTAAATGGCGATTCGCGGTGCTTTGTCCAACTTCACGGCCTCCATGTTGCGGGCCGCGATCTCCGCCCTGATTCGAGCAACGTCCGAGGCCGACACGGGCGTGCTTGTTACGCCCATGAGGGCAGCCCGTCGCCGCAGTTCCGGTGTGTCGGGCACGATGAAAGACCCTGACCTGTAGTTGAGCAACCACTCTGCCGCCGCCCCGTCCTGTATGGTCAGGAAAGCGTACCCGTAGGCTTTGAGATGGTCGGTCTGCTCGCCGTCCATCGGAACCAACAGGTGCTGGACGGCCGCGGCCGGGCCGGGCACGGTCAGCGCGCACGCGAAGGCCGCCGCCCGCAACCGCGTCACCGTTCGCCCGCCCCGGGTCGAGCCGGGCTGTTGCCGCCGGCCGCTAGCATGCGCCGGGCGGAGGGGGCCAGTGCGCTTTGCGGGTATTCAACAACCAAGCGCTCCAGCCATGCGGTGCGGGCGCTCTCGTCACCCCGGGCCGCGGCCGTCCGCGCGAGTCCGAGCATCGCCGCCGGAGCCTCGGCACTCTCGGGGTGCGAGTCGACTATCCGGGACCAAAGCTCGGATGCCAAGTCCTGTCGCGAAGCCCGGTCCGCCCGCGCTGCCAGGAACGAGAGCACGCCGGGCGACGGCCGCCCCGCAACGCCCGTGGGGAATTCAAACACCGGACCGGCGTTTTCGGGATCGGCGAAGAAGGCATGGGCTGCCGTGCCTGCCCACGCGACCCCGGAACTGTCCGACGACTGCACCAGCGCGAGCAACTCCACGCGCCGTGCCCGGTCCGCGGGGTCGTCGGTGGCCACGGCCAGCGCCATCACGGAATACTCCAGGGCCTTCTCCCGGTCCCCGCTGTAAAAGGCCAGTTGAGCCGCTGCACCCGCCAGAGCCACATCAGATACGACGCTGGTATCCTGTCCGATAAACCCCTCGATCCACCGCAGCGCGGCGGCAGCACCCCTGGCCTTCGCCATTGTCAGGGCCAATTGAGCACGGTGCCCGGCAGTCCTGCCAATCGAGTCGGGGTAGGCAGCCGCGTAGGCCGCAATCTCTTCAAGGGCTTCGTCCACTGACGCGGCGTCTCCCGCCACTACCTCCACCAACCGTGACCGAGCTGACTCGCGGGCGCGGGCGCCCGGGGCGGGG
>LXNJ01000528.1_pt1 | contig 26370 bp, 18 predicted proteins | sample 809081 | NCBI WGS metagenome assembly LXNJ01 (sample SAMN04870510, study PRJNA318959) | sponge metagenome | biome: sponge; feature: marine sponge reef; material: water | host: Petrosia ficiformis | place: Greece: Milos, Mediterranean Sea | collected 2013-05-29 | depth 5-7 m | reverse complement strand
CAGGAGCGTCAGGACAACAAAACGTCCGCGTGAAAAGATAGCTGTGGTCATTGCCGTTACCTTCATGGGTACTGCCGGATAAAGCGAGAAAGGATAAAACGAGAAAAAGGCGCCCTGTAGCGAAAGGAACAAATCGGCTCCTCCACACCTCCATGGAGCGCAAAAAAAATAATGCGCCCCCATTGGGCGCATTAATGAATGACAGGACGGGATGTAGGCATTGTCAAGACCCTGTGAAAAAATCCGGTCGATCACGGAATATTAACGATCATGGCCTGATCCTTGGCCGGACAAGGACGCGCCGGGTTCATACGACGAAGACGTGGGCGGCATCAAGCCCGCCTCGTCATTCCCCGTTGAGCTTCATGATCCGCTCAAACAGCAGGGTGTCCGTCGTCACGGTTGCCTGATCGTAAAGTCGTCGGAGAAGACGGTATTCGTTATAGCGTGGAGCAACAACCCGCTGGAGCGAATCCCTCGCGGCCGCATACGTGGTGGCCGGTTCCGTGCGGCGTTTCTCCACGCGAACCAGAGCCCAGGCGCCGGAAGCCTGGCGGGCAAGCATCGCCTGCCGAATGGGAGCCTGCCGAACCGTCACGGCCCATCGAGGCAGGGTATCCAGGCTCGCTTCCGTATACTCGGCATAATGCACGTAGTCCGGCGCCCGCGACGGGTCGGACGTCAACAGAACCTGCGCCGCTTCCGCTTCCGACTGCGCGGCGAAGGAGATGGTCCAGAAGTCGGCAATCCAGCGATGCCGTCGGGCCGCGGGACTGCGATCGAACGCGGCGCGAAGATCCGTTTCGGGAATCGCGGCAGGAAGGTTCGTGCGCAGCGTGTCCCGGATACGTCGGGTAAGTTCACGGCGGCCTTTGCGCTCCACCTCGGCCGCCACCCGCGGATCGTTATCCAGGCCATTACGCAGGCCGGCGCGGAAGAGCGCGTCATTGCGTAAAGCGCGACCCACGGAGGCTGAAGTACGGGTACGCGCTTCGGAAAACGGCAGTTCGGACAGCCAGAAGTAGTAGTCGCCCGCCGTAAAGACAATAGTCTCGCCCTCGAATGTGTAGGTGGCCAGCGGGGTGTCCGGCGTGAGTTCCCCGTGCAGTGCGCGCAGGTCGGGCTGCACCGTTTCCGGGGCCATGTTCAACTCCACGGGTCCCGGCGCCACACGGTTTTCCAGGCGCCGGATCGCCTGGGCAAGACCGAGGACAGCAGGGGCATCGACCTGTACGTCCAGCCCTTCCATGAACGTACGGACGAAGCGATCGCCTTCGAGCCGCCGTGTGCGAAGAGCCACCTGGGTCGTTATTCCTTCCTTGCGATTCAGGTATTCGGATTCCATGACGATGGGCGTACCCAATTTTTCTTCCGCCCGGATAATGTGGTAGCCGTAGCGCGAACGAACCGGTTCCGATATCTCCCCGACATCAAGTGCGAACGCCGCTTCGGCAAAGGCATCGTCGACCTGAAAGTAACGGATGGGACCCAGCATGCCCGCCGATGAATCGACGGCGGAGAGGTGGTAACAGACGACCGCTTCTTCCAGAAAATCGCGACCTGCCAGAAGCCGCGCATGGGCGGCTTCCGCTTCGGCGGGGTCGCGGTAAAAGAGATGCCGCACCACAACCTGCTGCTTCGACCGGACAAATGCCCGGCGTACTTCGGCATCGTCAATGGGTGGCAAGGTTTCCAGGAACGTTGTTTCGAAGAAACGTCCGCCGACAGCCTGCCGCCGCGCGCGCTCGACGATGGATCGGAACGCGCTATCCGCCCCGTAGCCGCGTCGCTTCGCTTCGTCGGCCAGCAGGGATGCGTCGGTCAGCGCGGCAAGGTGCAAGTAGCGATTAGCGGGTGTGTCGTTTTGCCCCGTGGAGATAAGAAAAGCAACGTAGGATGTCTCGAAATCGTCCACGGTGATCGACACGCCGTCCGCGGTCGTCAAAATGCGGTCATGTTCGTCCGGCGGCGCTTCGCGCATACAGGCCGCCATACTCAACGCCAGAAGAAGACCCCATCCCCACAGGTGCCGCGATATAGCCAATCCCTCCACCTTCGAGCCCGGCTCCCTCAAGCGTATTGCGATGGTCTTCACACGAGATGCCTTAATAATATATCCGCAGATCGATCATCTGGGTCCCGCCGAGCAGATCGAACGGGATATAGGCGAAGTCGAAACCGAAGCGAACAGCGCTCACACGCACGTCGAGTCCCACGCCGAAGGTCAAATGGCTGTCCACATTGTCGATGAACGCATCCTTGTAGCCCGCGCGCAGGTCGAGATTGAATGTGCGGGAGCCGTAGTGGAGCTGTGCGCCCAGATCGCCGTTGAGGTTGTTGTCGTTGCCCTGGTTGGCGTCGGCCAGCAACTGGAGTTCCGTATTGAACGCCAGCGGGATGGGAACCATGACACCGAACTTGAACGCCAGCGGCAAGTCCCATCGATCCATATCGACACGCGCCGGGATGTTGGGATTGTTTCCCTCTGTAGTGGGGTCGATATCCACGAACACTTGTCCGTTAATCCCCTGCATCTGCATTTTATTACCGAAATTCCGAATGGATGCGGCGATATTCATCCCGTTCAGGTAACGTGTTTCCAGGATGAAGCCGAAGTCGAATGCAATGGCGGAGGCGTTCATGTCGCGTATCTGCTGACGGACGTACTTGACCGTTCCGCCGAAATAGAACGCTTGCGTGAGCGGCTGCGCATATGTCAGACCCAGGCTCATATCGTTCGACGAAAATGTTTCCCCGGTACCCTCCGGAAAGGTCACGGTACGCACCTTCATGTCGCCGTAGTTGACGGTAGCGATACTGAAACCGACAGCGCCGCTGCTCATCACAGGCACCACGATGCCCGCCGCGTTGTACCTGATATCGGCAAGCCATTCGTAATGCGTCAGAAAAACGTTGCCACGGTGCATGTCCGCATACGGGCGTGCGGCGCCCGCCGGATTCCAGAACAATGCATCGCCGCCTGTGGCGAGCGTGGTGTAGGCGTGGCCCAGCGCCTGTCCCCGCGCGCCCGTGCCGAGTGTCAGAAAGGGCACGGCCGTAGTTCCGGATCGGCTTTGCGCAGAAACGTTCGGCACGTTCAGCAACAGCACCAAAAAGAAGGGCAAGATTCGTCGCATAAGCATGGTGCGGGCCGATGGAATTCCCTATTTAATCAGCGCAAACTTGCCGATATACTCTCCTATATCGGGAGCGTCCACGTGGAATATGTATACGCCGAAGGCTACGTCCTGCTGGTCCTCCGTGCGGAGATCCCAGAACTCTGCCCCGTCTGTGATAAATCCGTCGTGTTCCAGTGTTTTGATCAGTTCGCCCCGGATGTTGAATATCTTGATGGTGCACTTCCGAGGCAGGTTGATGAACTGCACCCGGCGTTCGCCGCGGCCTTCGATCTGGGAGCGTGGCTCGTAGGACGATGCGCCCACGTACGGATTCGGCACGACAGCGATCCTGTCCAGCAGGCTCTGCGCTGCATCTGCATCTATGAAGGACGGCTTGAGCGAGAACTGGAAAAAGTCGCCGGTGGCGAACGGGCGGCTGACGGAGATGCGCAACACGTCGCCGGGGCTTGGCGCCGTGGAGTTACCCCCGCCGGAGAAGCTGACCCGGTAGCGGAAAAGCCGCGGACTCCTGCTGTCGTAGCGTTCAAAGATGATGAGATCGTCCCCGAAGTCGAAGACGCCGCTTGCGTTGCGATCGTCGATCAGCATGTCCGCAGGAGTCCGCCTGGTTGCATTGACGGCAAAGATCGGGATCTCCTCGCGCAGGTAGCCGAAAACCCGCGGCGGAGGAAGGTAAAGCGAATCCGCCGGGTCTACCCATCGCAGTTCGTAGTCCCATGCCGCGGGTGCATAGGAGGCCGTCGAATCTTTGCGGATGTTTGCCACCCAGTCGGTCGAGAAACCGTCCAGCGTCGTGGGGTCCGGGCTGAACAGTTCGTTCGCGGTTCCTGCATTCGAAACGTAGCCCGTGCGATCTTCGTCCAGGACAACGAGCGTGTCGTTGGCGAACGAAATCGTGAACCCCTCGATGGGCGGTGTGATATCGACAAATTGGGCGGGGCCGAAAACGATCTCACCGTCCGAGAGACGCATCACCTGGTATCTGCTCGTGGTGTACAGATCCGCATTGATCGAATCGGGGGTATCGAAGAGTTCGACGCGGTAGAACGTGTCGAAATCGACGAGTTCCTCCTGGAAAAGGCTTACCGACATGGAGCCCGTACCAATGCCGCCGTTTACCTTCTCCAGGCTTTCGTTCGCCCCGCCTTCGACATAGCCCCCTGGCTGACTACGCGGCGTCACCACGGCGGCGTTCTTCGTGAACCCCGTGATGTTCCCGGCTTGAGTGGCGCTGATCCGGAAGGTGTTTTCCTGGGGATCGATAGTTCCTACCCCCCGATCGTATGCCACCAGCGCATAGTAGTACGTGAGTCCGTTGGTCACGTTTTCATCCACATAGAAGAATTGCAGGCCGGTGTCGTCGCCCATGTAGTACACCGCAGTACCTTCAAGCACGGTTCTTGGACCGTAAATGCCGTTCTTGAGATCGAACTGGGCGATGGGTTCGAAGAAGGTGCCCTCGCCGCTGACATCGGTGATGTTCCTGACGTCGCTCAGCAGGATGTCCGTTCCCTTGTAGAGCTTGAAGCCCTCGAAATCGAACTCCTGGGAGAACCGGTCGAAACTGGCTATGGCAAGCGTGTCCCAACTCAGGACGACGCGGCCATCTCCCGGAATCGCGGTGAGGGTCGGGGTAAACGGGGGCTGCGCGAACGTGTAGTCGGCGTTGAAAATGCTCTGCACCGTACGGCGGTTCTTAAAGAAATCGCGTTCGTCGGAACCGAATATCCACGCCGTCGAGAAAAAATCGGTCCTTTGGTTCGGAAGGTTGACAGGGCCGGAGGAAAATAGCAGAAACGGCTCGATATCCGCTTCAATGGCTTCCGGCTCGGTCCCGAGGGGGAACTGCGCCACGTTGAATATCCGATTCCACATCCATTCGTCATCGCGGAGGTTGTCACCGGATTCGTAAAAGGGTCGCGTGTTGAGATCGAAGCCGGTCAGGCCCACCTGGTCGGATTCGTCCACGTCGAGTTCGTCGAAGTTGGGTTCCCCGAGGGTCGGGATGGCGTCCGCTTCTCCGTCGTCGGGACCAGGGTATCCGAGGTCGAAAGGTCCGAGACCGTCGCGGCCGACATCGTTGTTTATCCGCTCGCCCGGATCCCATTGGCCGTTGCCGTCGGTATCTTCGTAGCCGACCCAGTCCATGTTCTCGTCTCCCGTCCACCAGCGGCCCGCCTCGTAAGCCGGGCGCATTTCGATGGGGCCGTTGCTCCGGACGAAATCGGCCAGATTGAGCGCACCCATTGCCGCTGCAAGTATCTGCGACGATTCTTCGATAAGCGTACCGGGGCCACTGAAGCGCGATTCGTCGGTCATGCCGTCTTCGTCATTGTCCAGGCCGTCGAAGGCTCGTGCCGGGCTTTCCAGAAAGGCAAACCCCGTATAGCCCAAATCGTACGTTCCACCCGAAGCACGCGTCCCGATGCCGTCCTGGTCCCATCCGTACGCGACGTCCTGAACCGGATCGTACGCGCCGACTTCATCCCCTTCCTCGTTGCCGAGACCATAGTCCATGATCTGCGTGAAGTAAAGTCGATCATGGTTCGTCTCGCCCCGGTTGAAGAAGCGGTACAGGATGAACATGATGTCTTCCGCCAGCACGTTCGCCCACTGGAAAATGCGCACCTGGTTGAGCATACCGAGGCCACCCATCGTAGAGTCGGACGGGCTCGGGTAATACACGCCGAACTCGCTGTTGGGGTTATTCGTGATGGGATCGACGGCATACTCCATATCGGAGTGATCGTCCATCACGTAATAGCTCTCCTGGTCTGCGTTGAACACCCCTTTGCCGAAAAAGCCGTTCCACGCCGCCAACCCGGGATCGCCATCGATCTCGTCGTTGCGCCAGCCGGGATCGTCGGGGTTGTCGAGACGGTCGGGCCAGAATGCGGGCCACGAGGTGGGGTCGGAGCTGAGTGCAGGCGTGGGGGTCCGGGTCGACGTGATGGGGTCGAGACGATTGGGATTGTTGAATCCCGGCAGGGGCAGCCAGCCCCAGAGTTCGCCCGATGGTCCGGTTCGCTTCCCAAAGTCGCGATAGGTGAGAATCACCGGATTGAGGGTGGTATCGCTCTGCGCGTCCAGGTAGAACCCACGGCTTTGCCACTTGAGTCGCTCACCGGGCACCTGCCCGGTTACGATAGTGCCGATGCCGTCTATGTGCCGGCCGCCGATTCCCCTTGGCCAGACACCCCACGGCAGGTCGTCCCACCTGGAAAACTCGCCGTGGTTGCGAAAGTTGGTTTCGATCAGATTCCCGTCCAGGATTCCGCGGGCGATGAATGTTTCAGAGCCGCGCAGGTCGTCGGGGATAGCCTCGGCGTTCTGTGCCGTTGCTACCCCGCTGGTGAAACCAAAGACCGCGATGGCGACGGCAAGAAGCCGCAACAGGCTCGTCGGCGAAAAGAAACGGGTAGCAAACATGATGGCGTATGGCTGCAATGGGCGACGGGCCCGTCGCTAAAGGATGCTCTGATTAAGTCCGCAAAGATTCAGAGGCTGACAGGGGCGCGCTGGCAAGGAATGACGAAGCAACGTGGTAGGCCCCACGTAGACACAGCCACCGTGCGTCTGTCGGCCTCCCGAAGGGCGCTTCACGACCGCGATGTCCCGAAGCCGCCGTGTTTTTCGCTGGTTTCAACGATGTAATCATGTCGTTCTGTACGCGTGAAAGTGAAGTGCTGATCGCAGTGGACTTGATCGGAGCATCCTTAAAATCGATAGTTGAGTCCAAGGCTGATCCTGCGCGGCGCGCCGAAGAATTCCTGCCGGTAGAACCACTCGTCGATGGTGTTCAAGCCGCCCACTTCGCCGCCCGTACGCCGGAGCCGCTCCAGTTCCACCGACTCGTCGGCACGGCCCGTGTCGGAATACACGTTGACTTCCTGCTCCACGTCGAACAAATTCTGTATTTGTAAAAAGAGCTGGATATTCGGACGTAGAAAAGGCGGCTTATAGTATGCTCGTACATCCGTGCCGTAGGTAAGGGGCCGCGCCGCGTTGTTTTTCAGGTTCGACACGATCAGATCACGGATCGTGGTGTACGGGGTGCCGCTCTGCAGGCGGTTGATGAACGTCAGGTTCAGACCCTTGACCGGGTTGACCGTAATCGTGTTGTTGAGTACATGGCGGCGATCCCAGTCGAGACGAACCAGTGAAAGGATGGCTTCCAGGCCCGATTGCTGGCGTCCGAACGCCTCTCCGGGACTCGACGATGTTCCCTCGGCGAATTGCAACGTATAGTCCAGCGTCCAGTTCAGCCGCCCACCGGGACGCTGGAAAAGCGAGAAGGTCATGCCGCGAATCGTACCAAAGTCGCGGTTGATCCAGCGAATAGCGAAATCGCCGTTGGGATTGCGCAGGATATCCTGTCCGGTCAGGTTGCGTACGTCCTTCGAGAAGATCGTCAGTTCCAGACCGATGTCGTCCGTCAGCCCCTGCTGGAGTCCCACTTCGAAAGAGAGTGTGCGCTCGGGTTTGAGGTTCGGGTTGCCGAAACTGTTCGAGCTTGAGATCGGGTTGATCTCGTACTCGGGATTGGAATACAGGATACTGAACGCCGGCACCTGGAAGAACAGCCCCGCCGAGAATCGCATCACACCCGTCGATGAGATAGGAAATGCGATGCCCAGGCGCGGGCTGAACTGGTATTCGGAAGGGGTCTCGTGCCGGTTCGAAATCGACGTGGACGGATCGGCGGGATCGGGGATTTCCGTCAGATTCGCCTGCTGCCAATCCATGGGGATCAAATAGTCCGGGTCAAAATAATCGAAGCGGAGCCCCACATTCGCGATCAGGCCCGTGAATTCCATCTTATCCTGGATATACGCCGAGAATTCCCTGGGTGAAGTCTTCAGGCTGTTGTCGCTCCACATATCGGGCGACGGCTGGGGCAGATTACCTGTCCGGAACGACTTCTCAATACCGAAATCGCGATTGTCCAGGGTGTGTAGCCGGAGAAGGAAACCCGTCTTCACCAGGTGTACCCGGTCCACCTGCCGGGTATAGTCGCCGACAATACTATGGGTAGCCGTGAGTTGATCGCTCGTGTTCAGATCGTTGCCGCCAACCGCAAAGGCAAACTGGCCTTGCAGGGAACTCAGTTGACTAGACTGGTAGCGGAGATCGGTCGGGTCTTCATACAGGCGCACATCGGTTTTGTCATGCAGATAGCTGTACGACAGGCTTGCAAACGACCGGTTATCGACCGTCCAGCGCAATCCCGCGATGTGCGTCTGATTCAGAAACTCGACCCGGTTGATTCCGTCAGGGACATACTTGCGGAAGTGACTGAACGGATTGAATGTGCCGCCCTGGAAAAAGAAGTTGTAATCTATCTTGAATTTCGGCGTGACCTGGAAGCCGAAGGTACCGTTGACGGACAGGCGTTCGGTATTGTTGCGCGGGGTAAAGTTACCGTCCCCTGTCGATTCGACGAGCCAGGTTCCGGGTGGAAGTCCGGTGTTCAGGTTCGACGACGAGTCGGATGGCGAAAACAGATCGCGACCGATGAAATGGGAATGGTCCCGCAGGTAACGCACAGATGCTTGCAGGCCGAGCCTGTTCCTTAGTATGGGTCCGCCAAGCGATGCCTGGGCATCGAAGATGTTGGGAAATGCGGCAGCCTCGGTGTAGCTGTAGCGCTCCGACACAAAATCGGAGGGGGCGAGAAAAAAGCCGGGTTCGGTCGTACGGTTAAGGAACTCGATCTTGCGGTTGCTGACGATGGCGCCGGTATAGCTCAGGAAGGAGCCGGCCCAGCGGTCGGGCAGGTCTTTCGTAACAATGTTGACTACCCCCGACAGAGCCTGGCCGTACTCGGCGTTGAATACGCCGCTGATGACCTCGAGACTCGACACCATGTTTTGTTCTACATCGAAGGAGGCCGTCTGGCTGAATGCGTTGTTGATGGGCACCCCGTTGACGAGATAAGCCACTTCGCCGATCCGCCCTCCCCGAAAATGGCCATCCACCACCCCGGCTTGCAGGTTGATGGCGTCGCCGATGTTGGTGATTGGCAATGCCGCGAGCTGCTCGCCGTCGACGACGGCGGTGGTGGTCGTGCGATCCATCTCGACGATGGGGCGCTCCGCAACCACGATCACCTCTTCGCCCTGAATGACTTCCTCGCGTAGCGTAAAGTCAACGGTGGTCGTATTGTCCTGAACGACCTTCACGTTCTCCACCGTCACCGTCGCAAAGCCGATGAAAGAGGCCTGCACGGCATACGTACCGGGCGCCACGTTGAGAATAAAGTAGTATCCCTCCACGTCGCTACTCGTGCCCTGGATGGTTCCGGCGATGACTACATTGACCCCGGGGAGGGGTTCGCCCGTGTCGGCGTCCGTGACGCGACCGGCAATCTTCCCGGTTGGTCCCGGCGAAGGAGCCGTCGCAAGCGGCAGGTAAAAAGACCTGTTCGCCGCATCAATGCCCGCCGGATCCGTAGACGCCACGGCGGGTTGCAGGGCGATCATGCATGTAACCAGGAGCGGGGTTACCATGCACAGGCGACGGTGCAAATATCGCAAGCAATGGGTCATGGCGGCAAGGAGGATACCGAAAGACGCCGGGCGCATTTCGAAGCACGGCCACCGGTTAACAATCATTTGATCAGCATCGCTTGTTTCGTCTGTGCGAACGCGTTGCCCGCTTCCGATTTCAGAACATTGACCTGTACTCCCTTTTCGACTTAATCAGAGTATCCTTAAGAACAATAAGGCAAAGTGGTCTAATGTGCAAAATCAATGAAAATGTCGTCGATGAAAGGTCTTCAACGGGTTGCCAGGGTATTTCTTTGCTGCGCCGCCGGGACAGGCGCACGTGGGCTATCGTTAAGCATACATCATCGTAGCGATATTCCTGGATAGCCGGGGTTGAGACTCATTAAGGGACCGTGCGAAAAGGCGCTGCGGGCAGCCCTTCCTTGTTATAGAGATTGGCGCGATCGGGATTGTCGGCCCAGGCATACCGCACGGCCACGGGTTTCGTGACCGAGTCACTCGACACAACCACGGTGTTTCCGTCGATACGGGCATCGGCCCATACGAATCGTCCGTCAGACCCCGCTATGGCGAAGCCCCCGGGTTGCGACGATCCGCGAGCGACAAGACCCGACCCCGTGTGATCGAAGAACAGGATCATGCGGTCGCCTTCTACGACATGATCGCGATAGAGCGGCCCGGAATATACCAGGTCCTCTCCGTACGCAAGATGCCGGGCGGTCAGGGCAAGACGAAGACCAACATCCTGTTTGTTGCGTGGGTGGATGTCGTCAGCCTCCCCGATGTCGATCGTTATGACTTGGCCGACATTGGGCAGTGTCAGGGCAGCCGACTGCGACTCGCGCAGGAGAGCCCAGTTACTATCTCCCGGCTCCAATGGAGCAGGACGGAATCCGGCAAGGGAAACGAACAGGAAGGGCGCCGTATCGTTTCCCCAAGCGCTGCGCCAACTGGATATAAGGGACTGGAACTGCATGGCGTACCTTCCGGCATCTTCCTCGTTGCCCGCATTGGATTCGCCCTGATACCAGAGGAATCCCGTAATCGGGAAGGGCAGCAGCGGGTGAATCATCTTATTGTACAACAACGTGGGCTGGTGGTTGACCCTCTCATCGCCACCTTCTTTATACTCCTGGAGCAGCCGGGCAATCTCTTCGGGATCTATCATCAGGGCATCCGGATCCATCCATGCCTCAATGCGACTGCCTCCCCAGGAGGTATTGAGAATGCCTACAGGAATATCTACCGAAGTGCGCAGCGCACGCGCGAAGTAGTAGCCCACGGCGCTGAATTGCCCCACATGGCTTGAATCGGTCGGGCGCCATTCTCCGCCTGCCAGCGTCGACTCCGGATCGTAGGCCCACGTACGAGGCACCTTGAAATGCCGAATGTGCGGGTCATGGGCGGAGCGTATCTCGCGCGCTGCATCTGCGGAATTGGCGACCACCCATTCCATGTTGGACTGCCCTGAAGCAATCCACACATCGCCGAACCAGACATCCTGTATATCCAGGATCCGGTCTCCGGCGGATATCGTCAGCGTGTGAGGACCGCCGGCGTCCCGGGGCTCCAAAGCGACCCGCCAGGTTCCGTCCGGCCCTGCCTCTGCTTCCTGAAGCATGCCATCGAACGTAATGGTAACGGACGTTCCGGAGGGCGCCGTTCCCCACACGGGCACCGCAACGTTTCGTTGCAGGATCGCGCCATCCGAGAAAAGGCGGGACACGGTGAACGAATCGTCCGGACCGGATTGTCCATAGGCAATACCGCTCACGGCGACTATGCAGGCCAGGAACAGGGTTCGCATAAAGTAGAGGCTTTTTTGGGGGCGGAAAATCATGATAGTATGTGGTGTGATTGAATCAGGGCAAACGAAGAATGTATCTGCAAGGGCTGTTACCTGCGCTGCCAGGGCGCCTTGCCCGCTTCCTGGATATATCTCCGCAGCGCCGCGGCAAGCCGACGGAAGACATCCGGTTCCTCTGCGGCGAGATCGGTTGTTTCGAGGGGGTCTTCTTCAAGATTGTAGAGCTCGAGAGGGGCAAAAGGACTGTTCCGGAGAAGCTTCCACGTGAAGTAGTTTAGGAATTACCCGACAGTATCGCCCAAAGCGAGGACGGACATCGGGGTGAAGTGGTTTAGTATTTATCCGACAGTTCGCCCAAAAACGAGGGCGGACACCGGGGTCTCCCGTAGATTGGGTTTTTCCGACGAACCAATCCAATAAGGAGATATCCGATGCACGCTATTACAGGAAACTCTGATCAAGACCCACTTCGCCCGGCACTTTACTTTCGCGCGTAAAGGACATCATGATCCCATCCTTGAAATCAGCGGAAAACACTGCGGATTCGGGGCGTCGCGGATGTGACGCGCCCTTCGGGAGGCTGAGAGGGACACGCTGGCCGCGTCATTCCTCATTATGTGGGGCCTGCCGCATTGCTTCGTCATTCCTTGCCAGCGCACCCCTCTCAGCCCCTGAGCTTCGCGGACGTAATCAGAGTATTCTGTTTGATCGGCAGACATTACAAAAGCATGCCTTGAGGCAAGCCTCAGTCCTCCTCGTCCGACACCGTCTCCGGCAGGGCAACGCCCTTGTTGTTCCACTTCCACACCCAAAAAGCCAGTGGCCCATCGCCCGTGTTCTTGATCCCGTGTATATCCCACGGAGCAGCATACAGCATATCTCCTTTCCCGGCTTCGAAATCCTCGCCATTGAGGTGCCAGACGCCCTGCCCCTCTGTGACGATCATGTATTCTTCTTCGGCATGCTGATGCGGCGGGTGAATCTCCCAGCCCGGCTTGATGACGGCTACGCCGGTGAGGACATCGTGCGTACCGTAGGTCTCGCCCTGATGATAGGTATAGAACGTGCCCCATTCGAACTCTTCTTTCAGGGCCTTTTCCTCGGACATAATACTGGAAGGAATAGGATCGGCCGGTTGACCGGCGAACATGGCGCCCACCATAAAAGCCAGGGTCAAACCGAGTAGCATAGACAGGAGATGCGGGCGTGGAGTTTTCATAGCGGAGGCAGGTTCAGGTTTTCAGGTGAGCGGGAGGGCAAAATACGAATTAAGGGCGCCATCGCAGTCGTAGTCGGCTACAGCCATGCCGTTACCGTCGAAGAGGCTCCCAGGCCGACAGCCAACACGTTTTCAGTGCCAATCTGTTTTGGGAGCAGTTCCATGATGTCAGGCATACTCAAGATCAAAATCCCGGTCAGCAAAGACAGGATTGGCTGCTTCGGCACGAAACCGGACACCAAGGGCTTCCAGAATCCGTACTTAGATCCATCTTCCGGAGACGGGATTGCTGCTGTTCAAAGTAACGAGCATCCTGCTTCAACTTCCCAAGCGCTCGCTTGTATTCGGCATCTTTGCGGATCATGTCGGTTTTCCCGCAGGGTTGGTTTGTTATCGGTCGGTGGCAATAGCCCGCGCCGATCAAAGTCTGGGATCATGGTTTAATATTCTGCCCGGGAGGGTATCTTTTTTGAAATATATATGCTCAAAACATCTTTTATGTTTATTTTAATGAGTATATGTTGCCCGTTCCTCAACGTTCCCGGTAGAACGTAAAGGCACGTTCTTAGCGTGCTCCCCGGCATAATTCCCTGGCGATGTCAATGGGGCGGCGGTACTTCAGCAGGCTGTGCAGCAGCGTACTCAACTCCATCTCCATCGCCTCCAGGCTAAAGGCCCGATACGTTTCGTTCATCTCGACACGGACACGAATCTGCCAGGAAATGTCGTTCATCGACCCCAGCACACTGCGGCGCACACGCGCCATCGCCCCTGGTTCTCGCTTCCGCACCGAACGCAGGACCGGGGAAGACCGAAAAGATCAAGAAACAAAACGCTAATCCATTGTGGATTAGTACCTCGAAAGAATTGTTCCGTACCCGGGGTGGGACTCGAACCCACAAGACCCGAAGGCCATCGGATTTTGAGTCCGACGCGTCTACCAATTCCGCCACCCGGGCAGGGCGTGGACGTGCGGCGTTTTCGCCGGAGTTTTTACGTACCTCCAGAGCGTTTCCGCAAGCCCTTCCGTACTACGACCATCGGATGCGCGGGATCCGCAGCGCCGTAAGGATACTCTGATCAAAGTGGGTTTAATCAGAGTATCCTTAACTTGATTCCATTCCGCCCGGCTTCGCCTTGCTCGCTTGCAGTTCGGCGCCGTATTGCTCAATTTCAGGGGTGCTGCGCTCCCCCCATGCTCCGTAAGGCATTCATTCCACACATCCCATGCCCGCTGAACCGGCCCCTCTCAGGTCTTTCGAGAAAGATATCGTTGTTGAATCCTTCGAGTTATTCGACGTACCCCCCCGCTGGCTTTTTCTGAAAGTCGCCACAAAGGGAGGGCTTGTCGGCTGGGGCGAACCGGTCGTCGAGGGGCGCAGCGGCGCCGTACGAGCTGCGGTCGAGGAACTGGGCGAATATGTGATCGGGCGGCCCGCGAACCGCATCGAGGACATCTGGCAAGTTCTCTACCGGGGCGGATTCTATCGAGGCGGGCCAGTCCTGATGAGCGCCATAGCAGGCATCGATCAGGCATTGTGGGACATCAAGGGCAAGGCGCTGGACGCCCCTGTCTATGAACTGCTTGGCGGAGCGGTGCGGGGCAGCATCGCGGTATACGGCTGGATAGGGGGCGACAGCCCGGACGGGGTGGCGGAAGCCGCACAGCACCGGGTGAAGCAAGGATTCGGAGCGGTCAAGATGAATGCATCGGGTCGCATGGCGTGGATCGACAGCCCGCAACGCATCGAAGAGATTGCGGAACGGATGCGGTCGGTGCGCGAAGCGGTGGGACCGGATATCGGCATCGGCGTGGATTTCCATGGACGTATCCATCGCGGGCTGGCCCGGCGGGCCATTGAAGCCCTGGAGCCGTATGCGCCGATGTTCGTGGAGGAACCGGTCGCGCCGGGGCATGAAGACCTGCTGGCCGGTCTCGCCGCTGGGTTGCGCACCCCGTTGGCCACGGGCGAGCGGCTCTATTCCCGATGGGATTTCAAGCATGTGCTACCGCATATCGACGTGGCGCAGCCTGACGTCAGCCATGCCGGGGGCATCTCCGAAACCCGGCGGATTGCGTCGATGGCCGAGACATACGATGTGGCGCTGGCGCCGCATTGCCCGTTGGGCCCCCTTGCGCTGGCGGCTTCGCTGCACGTGGATTTTGTGTCGATCAACGCCTTCATTCAGGAAACCAGCCTCGGCATGCATTATCACGACGGGCATGGCGTGGAATTGCTGGATTACGTGGCCAACCCGGAGGTGTTCGCGGTGCGGGAAGGGAAAATTTCGCTGCCTGAGAAACCGGGGCTGGGGGTCGATATCGATGAGGATATCGTGCGCGAGGAAGCAGGCCGTACGGACGGAGAAAAAGGCTGGAGAAATCCCGTCTGGCGGCTGGGCGACGGCTCGGTTGCGGAATGGTAGACCGTTCGGTTGCGTACGAAGGCTATCCTGTGGCGGCCAATTCTTTCATAAAGCGGATGGAAGAGGCAATGCCCTGACGAAAGCGGTCAAGGCCGAAATGCTCGTTGGGCGAATGAATGGCGTCCGAATCGAGTCCGAACCCCATCAACACGGTGTCGAGCCCCAGCGCCTCCCGGAAATCCGCCACGACCGGAATAGAGCCTCCCTCGCGAATAAAGACCGGCGGACGTCCGAACTCATCACGCAGCGCCCGGAAGGCGGCCTGCATGGCTGGTAGAGATCGATCTACGATAAACGGCATACCTCCGTGCAGATTACGGAAGGTCATCTTCATGGTGGGCGGCGTTTCCGTTGAGAAATAGCGCCGGAGCATGGCTACCACCTCGTCCGGGCGCTGGTCCGGAACAAGTCGCACCGAAATTTTTGCGCCGGCCCGGGACGGCAGTACCGTTTTGGCGCCCTCCCCCTGGTACCCCCCTCCTATACCGTTTACATCCAGCGCCGGGCGCCCGCGCGTGGCCTCCAACACCGAATACCCTTCTTCGGTACGCGCTTCGGATATCCCTATATCCTGTTTCCATGCCGCTTCATCGAAGGGCAGGCTGCGAAACGCTTCACGTTCCTCGTCGTCGAGACCTCGGACCGCGTCGTAGAATCCCGGAAGCGTAACCCGGCCTTGTTCGTCGCGTAACCCGGCAATCAGGCGGGTCAGCACATGAATCGGGTTTTCGACGGCGCCCCCGTACACCCCCGAATGCAGATCCCTGTTTGGCCCATCCAGGATCACCTCTACGTAGGCCATACCGCGCAATCCATATCCGATAGAAGGAAGTCCCTCTGCAAACAGTGCCGTGTCGGAGATCAACGCCACGTCGGCTGCGAGATGCTGCCGATGCGTTTCGAGAAAAGGACGCAAGTGCACTGAGCCGCATTCCTCTTCGCCCTCGATCAGAAATTTCAGGTTGACGGGCAGTTCGCCGGCGGTGCGTAACCATGATTCCGCAGCCTTGGCGTGAATAAAGAGTTGTCCCTTGTCGTCGCAGGCCCCCCGGGCGAACAACTGGCCCCCGCGTTCCGTGGGCTCAAAGGGAGGCGTCTCCCACAAGTCGAGCGGATCCGGCGGCTGCACATCGTAGTGGCCGTACACCAGCACGGTCGGGCGCTGTGCATCGTGTATATGTGCAGCGGTGACAATGGGGTGCTCTTCCGTTGCATGGATCTGCACCTCGCCGATGCCTATTTCGTGCAGATGGTCGGCAATCCATACGGCAGCGCGGCGCACCTCTCCCGCATAGGCCGGGTCGGTGCTGACAGACGGAATACGCAGCAGGCTCTTCAGTTCCTCAACGAACCGGGGTTCGTGCTGCGCAGCGTAGGCAAGCGCGCAGGAAACAGACATAGGCAATCGCGAAAAGATCGGGTATACGCAACTATACAGGCCGACGGGCCACGTATAGGGTACGCTGATTAAGTCCGCAAAGCTCAGAGTATCCTATAATTCGCTTTCATCCCGCCACCGGAGGAGCTTCCAGGCGGCGGACGTATCTTCCCGAATAATAAGAAAATTCACATTCCCATCACCCCGAAAAACATCGCCGCCTTCGAGCGAAATGGTCAGGTTGAAGGGACGCACTATCCGAGCACGCAAATCTTCTTCAAACAGGGTTTGAGAAAGTATCTGATTCCAGCGCAGATTCACGAGCGTCGCATTTTCGAAGAGCCGCTGGGTGGATTCGAGTTCCTGGGCAAAGCCCCACTCGCGTTCGACCTGGGCATCGAAGTCGTAGTAGATGAAAATGAAAGAAGAATCCAGCAGCGATTCATAAAGAGACAAGTTCCGGAGCTCGTACGCATTCCTAAAATTGGTAAAGAAGCCGTCAATGGTGGTGGGATCGCCCAGCAGATCGCCAAACGGGCTGCCTTCTTCGAGCGCAGGAGCAAAGGGATTGCAGGCCGCAACGATCACGACCGGCGTCAGGATCGCAAGCATGGCGCTCCAGCGTGTCCCCATCGGATCGGCTGCTTATTTGATAAAGGCCGCCTTCAGATCGCTCCAGGAAGCGGCGGCGGCGATCGAGTTATCCGTCCAGGTTACAATATACCAGAGACCGTCCTGCCCTTTTTCGATCGACCAGGCGACACGACCTTGCAGCGTGTTCGCTAATGTGGTGCTTCGGTGGTTAAGCACCAGAACATACGAGGCATCCACCGTATAACGCACGGGGCCCGCCGTTTGCTCTACGTCGGTCAAGCGCAAATCGTTGCCGCTGGTAAGGCGAGCCGCCTCCACCAGCGCACGAAAGTAACTTTCTTCTTCCCGGGCGCCCCATCCGTTCCAGATGGAAGGATCTCGCGCCTCTGCTTCGGCGGTGGGTTCAAAGCGGAAATCGTCCGAAAATGAACGCCGGTAATTCGGGGCATTCAATTCGGCAATGGCGTAGCGCAAGTTTTCCAGCACCTGGTCGGGCGTATCCGGCTGGAGAAAGACGCCGGTCTCCGTACCCGGGGGTTCCGGTGTGCGCGTCGCGAACAGCTCGCAGCCTGTCGCAAACGCCAGCATGATCAGCACGCCCGTCAGGATGGCCGAACGGAAATCAACATATGTCTGTCTCTGGCTTTTCGGCATGCAAAATGAGCCGGGGGCTGGCATTCGAATAAGGACGTCCTTCGTAGTCGCCGTACGTATGCCGGAGTTGCAAGCCTGCCGAGGCGTACATTGTTCGGAAATCCTCCAGCGTATAGAGGCGAACGGATTCGAGGAAAGACTGTTCGTTTTCGCCGGTGCGAATCGTAATTCGCTTGTTGATTCGTCCGTTTTCTACCCAGCGTCGCTGGTGAATAGTCGCCCCGCTCCGCTCGAATCTATCTTCCGGAACGAGGTGGTCGAGCACATAGGAGACATTGAAGAAATCCTGTATGAACCAGCCACCGGAGCACAGGGACCGGTGCATGGCCCGCAACGCACGCACATGATCGTCGTCGTCCGCAAAATACCCGAATGCCGTAAATACGTTGATGACGCCGTCAAAACAGCAGTCGCATACCGGGTTGCGCATGTCGCCGCGTCGAAAAAGGACGGTAAGCTCCTCTTTCGCAGCACGCCGGGCAGCCTCTTCAATGGCGTATGCGGAAAGATCCACGCCGGTTACATGATACCCCCGCCGGGCAAGGGCCCGCGCATGCCGCCCGCGGCCACACCCCATATCCAGGATGGAAGCACCGGATACAGGCCGGACGACGCGTTCCAGGAAATCCACCATACGTTCCGCTTCGTCCTCATCCCGATCCTGGTAAACCAGTTCGTACTCGGGGTGATCGAACCATTCCTCGTACCACATGGAATCGACCGAGGTTATGCCGCCTTCCCGGAAGAAAAAGGAGCCAGCGCTTCGTCCAGGGTGCGAACGTTCTCCGTCCATGCAATCATCTTTCGAATAACCTCATCCAGTAACGCATCGGGGCAGGAAGCGCCTGCCGTGAGTACTATATCCAGCGGGCGCCGGGCAGGAAGCCATCCGGTGGTAACCTTTACATCCCCCGCTCCCGGATCGAAATGCCGGATCGTGTCGGTAGATAGGATCTCTTCTGCATCACGCACGAAATACGTAGGCATCTTCTCTGCGCAAAGATCGACAAGATGGCTGGTGTTGGATGAGTTATAGCCGCCCACGACAATGCCCAGATCGCCCCCCGAGTCAATCAGGTGCAAGGTAGCATTCTGGTTCTCGTTGGTGGCATAACAAAGTGTATCGCTGGTATCGGCAAAACGATCGGACAATTCTTGTTCGCCGTACCGCTCAAGAATGGCCTGCCGGAGCAAATGGGCAATGGCTTTTGTCTCGATGGCCAGCATGGTGGTCTGATTTACCACACCGATACGTTGCAGGTCGCGGAGCGGGTCGAAACCGGTCGAATATTTGTCGCGAAATCGATCGAAAAAGAAATCGGGGCCGGCTTCTCCCCGGACGATCCGGGCAATATCTTCCGCTTCGCGTATATCGCGCACGACTACGGCAGGAGCATCCTGGCTAGCGCGGGAAAACGTGGCCCGCATTTCCTCGTGATACCGTTTGCCGTGTACAATCACGGTATAACCGTCTCGACCGATTCGCTCACTCTTGTTCCAGACCTTCTCGACAAACGGGCATGTGGTGTCATAGGTCATGGTGTCGACGCCGTATTCGGTCAACTGGCGCTCGACTTCGAGCGAGGCGCCGAAAGCCGGAATGATCACTATGTCATCAGGTGTGAGCTCCTCGAAAGGAATCAATTGTTTGCCGGTGGTTGTCCGCAAGAAACGTACGCCGGCTGCCCGCAAATCGCCGTTCACGCGCGGATTATGAATCATCTCCGAGAGCAGGAAAATACGCTGTCCGGGGTTCTCCTCCAGTGCGCGCCAGGCAATGTCGATAGCATGCTCGACACCGAAGCAAAATCCGAAATGCCGTGCGATTTTGAAGCGTATCGGGCCAAAGTCCAGTACGGACGGCGTGAGATCCTTTTTGCGTGGATCGGCTGCGCTGCGCGCGGTTTTCAAGGTCGATACGATCGAACTCGCGTAGAAGCCGGGAACGTTGAACTTGCGGGCCGCCATTGGGCAACGAGGTCTGGGTAAAGGCTTCGGTAAAGAGCCGGGCATTAATTACTAACGCCCGCAAACGATTCAAGTTCGATCAGGGTCTGCGACTTACAGGGTCGTTTTAATAATCGAAGTCTGCGGCTGACAGGTTGTTTCTAATCACAGCCTGCGGCTGATGAGGGGGGCTATTTCCTTCTTCCAGGAAAAAAAGGAACCGTCGAGGATGGTTGCACGCGCCTTGCGCATCAGCCAGGTATACAGAGACAAGTTTTGTACAGATGCAATGTGCAGACCGAGAATTTCGTTCGTTATAAAAAGATGGCGCACATACGCTTTGGAGAAGGTCCGGGAAACATAGCCGTCCAGGCCGGAATCAAGCGACGAGAAATCGTCGCGCCACTTCAGGTTCCGGATGTTGACGATGCCCTCCGTCGTGAACAGCATACCGTTACGACCATTGCGCGTGGGCATGACGCAATCGAACATATCCACGCCGCGCGCTATGTTTTCCAGCAGATTTTCGGGAGTACCCACGCCCATAAGGTAACGCGGCCTGTCGGCAGGCAGTATCTCGTTGACGACTTCGACCATTGCATACATCTCATGATCGGGTTCGCCGACCGAGAGACCGCCGATGGCGTACCCCGGAAAGTCCATGTCGACAAGTCGCCGCGCGGACTCCTGCCGGATATCCGGGAACACCGTACCCTGCACGATAGGAAAGAGCGCCTGGCGGTGTTCGTATAACGGTTCCGTTTCTTCGAAGCGTTTTTTGCAGCGGGCCGCCCAGCGCAGGGTCATCTCGTGCGAGGTCCGGGCATATTCCCGCGACACGTCCGCCGCCGGACATTCGTCGAGGACCATCATGATATCCGCCCCGATACTGCGCTGGATATCCACTGCCGATTCGGGCGTAAGGAAATGGGACGAGCCGTCGAGGTGACTGCGAAATGCTACGCCCTCCTCGCTCAGCGTCCGGCGGTCGCCCAGCGAAAAAACCTGATACCCCCCGGAATCGGTCAGAATCGGCCCGGGCCACACCATGAAGCGGTGCAGCCCGCCGGCCTGTTCGATCAGCGCCGGACCGGGGCGCAGATACAAATGATAAGCGTTCCCCAGTACAATCTGCGCCCGTATGTCCTGGAGCAAGGTACGCGAATCGACCGCCTTGACGCTTCCGAGCGTACCTACCGGCATGAATACCGGGGTTTCGATCGGGCCGTGGTCGGTTTCGATCTGCCCGGCCCGCGCCTCCGTACGGGAATCCCTGCCGGATACGGAAAATCGCATGGCTGAATCAGAGCATGGCGTCCGTCTCTTCGTCCTTCAATTCGAACCGGATATGATCCCGGTAGGTCTTGTAGGCAGCCATGATCAGCGCGGTAACAGGAACAGCGATGACCAGTCCAATCCAACCCATGAAATGCCCGAAAATGAAGAGCGAAAGGATGATCAAAACAGGGTGGAGTCCCATCTGCTGGCTCATGATATTCGGGACCAGCACCGTCTGTTCAAGAATCGACTGGCCCATCAGAACAGCTACAATTTTGAGTACATCGATGTACCAGGGATCCCCGAGAAACAGCCCGATACCTATCCCGATAATATTCGTGACGATGATGCCGATGTTCGGGATCAGATTGAGGATACCGCCCAGAATGCCGATGACGAGGGCGAATGGAACGTCGAGAAGAATAAGAGCTACCGACACATTGAAACCGGCAATAGCGCAAATGATGAGTTGGCCGCGCAGGTAGTTTCCAACAACCTCTCCGGTTTGGAGTAGATAGTCGCGGCGTCCGCCGAGGGTTGGAAACAGTTCGACGATCCTCCTTTTGATGGGAGGAAAATCTTTCAACAGGTAGTAGTGTACGACCGGCAGCACAGCCACAAGCGCAACAGCGCCAAGTACCGTGCCGATCTGCGTCAGAACGGATTGCAGAAGGGTAGGAATCCTCGTCGCCAGATTCGTGGCCTGTTCCTGCAGAAAACCGGTAAGAGCCCCTACGATTTGATCCCGGTCGACACCCACCCCCTCGAGATTGTCGAGCAAAGAGGCGGATTGCAGCCAGGTGCGAAAATCGTCCATGGTGTCCGTCAGGCGCAGAAACAATTCTTCGAACTGGGTTAACAGATTCGGAACGACCAGAAAGATGAAGGAAGCGAAAATGCCGATCAGGACAGCCGTCGCAGCAAGAGAGGCGATGGCGCGCCGGATGCCGAAACGGTCATGCAACGCGGTGACCAGCGGATCGAAGAGATACGCAAACAGATAGACGACCGCGAAGGGAATCAGAATGACGGCAAGGTCGTTAAGCGCCCACAGGAATAGCATGAGCCCCCCCGCCACAAACAAGGCTCGCACTGCGCGGATTTTTCGCAGGGGCCATAGAAGGACAGCCCCGGCAAAGGCGACAAGCGGGGGGCCGATAAAATCATCGGGCATCTGGTAGATCATGACCAGAAACAGGAGAACGCCCCCCGTGAGAAGCGCGGTCCGGAATGGAGTCAGGCGTTCGTCCGGTAAGGGTACGTTCCTGGTCGGCGTTTCGTCGGGCATCCTGAATGGGGCCAATGCGGCTTCTATATTCTATGCACTCGCCTTGCGCTTTTCGTAGACGGGGTCGGCGCCGTGCAGCACCGTATCCCGCGTCACCCGGCAGTTCGCAGCATGCGGATGGGTGTGGAGATCGTACATGATCTCAAGCATGATTTGCTCCATTACGGAACGCAATCCACGTGCACCCGTGCCGAGTTTTTTCGCTCGCTGCACGATGAGGTCGATCGCATCGTCGTCGAAGGCGAGTTGCACGCCGTCCATGGCGAAAAGCTTCTGGTATTGTTTCACCAGAGCATTCTTCGGTTCCAGAAGAATCTGCCGCATTGCGTCGTCGGTAAGCGGGTCCAGGGCGGCAATAACCGGAACGCGCCCTACCAGTTCGGGAATGAGCCCGAATTTCAGCAGATCGTCCGGCTCGATGCTCTGCAGGATAACAGGGTCGTTGCGATCGAACACCTTGCGGCGCTCCGACATGAATCCGATCGTATTGATGGACATCCTGTGAGCCACGATCTCCTGCAGACCGTCGAAGGCGCCCCCCACGACAAAAAGAATATTCCGGGTATCGATGTTTATCAAACTCTGTTCCGGATGCTTGCGCCCGCCTTTCGGCGGCACACCGGCCACAGTGCCTTCAAGAATTTTAAGCAAGGCCTGTTGCACGCCTTCCCCGGATACGTCGCGAGTAATGGAAGCATTATCGCTTTTCCGCGCAATCTTGTCGATTTCGTCGATGTAGATGATACCCTGTTCGGCCCGTTCTACGTTGAAATCGGAGGCATGCAAGAGGTGAGTCAGAATGCTTTCGACATCCTCGCCGACATAGCCGGCTTCCGTCAGGGCCGTGGCGTCCGAAATGGAAAATGGCACATCCAGAATGCGCGCCAGCGAGCGGGCGAGCAGCGTTTTTCCGACTCCAGTGGGGCCAACCAGCAGCACGTTGGATTTTTCCAGTTCCACATGGTCGTACTCGTGAACATACCTGTCTGCGTCTATGCGCTTGTAATGATTGTAAACGGCAACAGCCAATGCTTTCTTGGCGTACTCCTGCCCGATTACGTATTCGTCGAGCGCCGCCTTGATTTCACGCGGAGCGAGCAGGCGCGACTTGACGGGCGATGTCCGGGAGGCGGTCTGCGTCTCCGGAATACTGCCGATAACGCTCGCCGCTTCGCCGATACACCGGTCGCATATGTATACGCCGGGGTCGCAAGCCTGGACCATGGACGCGGCGCTATCCACCGATTGCCCACAGAAAGAACACTGGATGATGTTATGCCTGGTGCTCATACAGGAAGAGAATGAATGCGTGTACGAGGAAGCACCGGATTGTTGTCTGATTTCTCTCGCTGCTTGTCTTCCGCTACGGGCGCCGCCGTTCGATTAGACAGTATGCGCAAAACCTGTGTGCAAACATAAGTCGTCAATAAGGTAAGATATCCTGTGCAGCGATGCTGTAACAAAAGGATACTCTGGTTAAGTCCGCGAAGTTCAGAGGCCGAGAGAGGTGTGCCGGCAAGGAATGACGAAGCAGTGTGGCAGGCCCCGCATAATGAGGAATGACGCGGCCAGCGTGCTTCTCTCAGCCTCCCGAAGGGCGCTTCACGCCCGCACTGAACCGAATCCGCAGTGTTTCCCGCTGATTCCGACGATGGAATCATGACATCCTTTACGCGCGAACTTGAAGCGTTGATCGAAGTGGACTTGATCAGAGTATCCTTAAGTTGTAAACGGTCTGTTACCCCAATATCGGCCAGTGTACGCCGAAACGAAAACGACCGGCAGGAAGCGGATATACGGGCGCCAGCATGGTCCCGGGCACTAGCGATGCGCCAGCCGGCGCATGGTCGTACACGAAAAAAAGACGGGCCGTGCGCACACGTATTTCCGCCACGATATTGCCTGTGTTCGAAACGCCGAGCAGGAGAGAAGACGCCTCCGGCACGGCAAGCAGCCCGGTGGGCGCATGCAGCAACCGGCTGTGGAAGACAGACCATGCCGCACCTTCCGCATAGAGATCGAAGCGCAGGTCGCCCTGGAAGAGCGTATACCGCACACCAAAGCGTGCTCTCCCGAACCAGCGAGGCAACGTGCCGGCAAGGCGCTTGTGCAAAGGCGAGGCGCCCTGTTCGACGATGTGCATAAAAGTGGGGCGCGCCATGGCATAGAACCCGCGCTGGGCATGACGGCGCCAGCCAATATCTGCATACATGGCCGCCTGCCGGAGCGGCGACGGCGCCGTTCCCGTAACGATTTCGTTGCCTGCGACAAAAACATCGACCGGGTCACGGGCCTGGTACCCGAACGCCCCGATCGCTATGAAAAAGGGCCCTGCCTGTGCGGACCCTTCGGTATACATCGCAAAGGTTCGCCCTGGCCGCACACCGCGTTCTCCGCGCAGGGCGCCGAAACCGGTATCGTATACGAGAGCCGTACGCGGTTTGGCGGTCGAGGCGCCCACGCGCCAGGAGGTTCGGGTTCCAAGGCGCATCAACCGGACAGAGCCGACAAAACCGCCGTTCCGGTGAAAAAACCAGCCTGCTGCCGGCTCCAGCATCCATTTTTTTCGCTGCCCATCCTTACCGACCTGCCCAAAACGCAGCGAATCGCCGGCCTCGACATACATGGCGAAGCGGCGCTCTGCGGATTCCCGGAATGCCTCTCGCGGCGCCATGTGCTCCGACCACCCCTCCACACGAATCGCAAGCCGGCTCCCGGCGGTGTGCAGCAGGGGCTGTCGGACATGCGCCCCGGTACGTATCGAACGGGTACCGAGCGTGTCGAGGGCATTGTGGTACCGGAATGTTTCCGTAGAACGATACATGATCGAAGAAGTGACGCCAGCGGGGAGCAGCCGTGCGCGCACGGCGCCTGCTACATCGTTGCGCACGATGCGTCGTTCGGCTTCCGGCATGGCGACTTCGGCAATATCGCTCCGGTAGATCGCGTTTGGATCACCGGCTCGGATCAGGACGCCTCCGTGAGCGCCGACACGGCGGCGCTGGGTCAGGTACAGCACCTCTGCCGACCAGATACGCTGTGCATACCGCACGCGCAACGTGGTGCGGCGTCCACGCGCCAGATTGCTGCCCGGATACGGTACATCCGTAGCCCGCCCGCCGTAGGCCCCGAGCACCTGCAGCAATCCGGGTTGTCCACTGAGCGATCGCCGCCTTTGCTGGGCGTGCGCAACATCTATACTATGGAGTCCCTCCCCATCGCGCCAGTAGGTGGCTTCGGTAAGCGGCGCCGATCCCCCGTATGGCCGCAATTGCGCGTGCACGCCGGCAGGATGCCCCCCCGCCCCCGCGGGATCAAAGCGGGGAGGTGCAATAAGAGGCAACGGAACCAGATCCCAGGCCGGGCGCCCCGTGAAAATATCCGTAAACGGAATGCCATCCAGAGCAAGCGGGCGCGTGTTGGGAGAAAGCCCGAACGGACTCCACCCGTCGGGCCAGCCCGGACGGTCGAACAGATAGGTAAAGCTGCCGGGCGCACCAGCAATAAGCTCGGCAAGATGAACATCGGGCCGGAGCGCCGGAATCGAATCGGAAAGCGCCCATAGGCCCACGGCCTCCTCATGCAATGTATCGCCGAATCTCATCAGATCAAGCGGCATCCGGACGAGAGAATCCAATGCGGCCGATGCCGGCTCACTACCCAACGCCGTGGTATCGGGCTCTTGTGCAGCTACGGGAGTACACAGCAGGCACCCGACCAGAACGATACACCGCAAGTGCGCCGTCATGCCGCCCCCGGTTTTCCGCGCCGGTTCAGATATGACAGGTTTTCCGGCGAAAACGGCTTGAATGCGAGATCGAAATCCTGATAAAAAGCCGTGCTGTCGCAGGTGTTGCCTTCCATGAGCATGTCGAACTGGTCCAGGGAAACAGGCAGGATGCCCGTTCCGTCCAGAAAACGGATCACCGGGCGCACAAGAACGGAAGGGTTCGGGAATTTCAGCTTCCGGGCATGTCCGATCGCATCCGTTATGCGATCAAGCAGTTCAAGGAAAGCGATGCGCTCCTGTCCTCCGGCGTAATAGACCTTGCCGTGCGCAGCATCGAGCGTGAGCGCCTGTACGAACGCTGCGGCGACTTCCTCGACAGATACCGGCTGCATCTCAAAG
>LXNJ01000527.1_pt1 | contig 26371 bp, 18 predicted proteins | sample 809081 | NCBI WGS metagenome assembly LXNJ01 (sample SAMN04870510, study PRJNA318959) | sponge metagenome | biome: sponge; feature: marine sponge reef; material: water | host: Petrosia ficiformis | place: Greece: Milos, Mediterranean Sea | collected 2013-05-29 | depth 5-7 m | reverse complement strand
GGACGCCCCCGTCCACCCCTCCGCCCGCTGAATGAAGCGGGTACCGAGGTCGTTCGGGCCGTGTTGAAGGCCGCCGGTCTGGGAGCCGCGGTCGCCGTTCAGTGACACCCTTCAGTGACAGTGTGCGGTGCCTGGCGGTGGTCGGGGCGCAGTGGGGGGATGAGGGGAAAGGCAAACTCTCCGATATCCTTGCGGCCCGGGCGTCGGTCGTGGTTCGGTTCCAGGGCGGGGCGAACGCGGGGCACACCGTGCGGGTGGGCGACGACGAGTTCATCCTGCACCTGATCCCTTCGGGAATCCTGACCGACGGCGTGCGGAGTCTGCTCGGTTGCGGTGTGGTGGTGGATCCCTGGGCCCTCCAACGTGAAGAGCACGGGCTGACGGCCCGGGGCATCGCGGTAACGGGGCGCATGGGAATCAGCCGTCGGGCGCATCTGGTGTTACCGCACCACCGCGAGATGGACGTGGCCCAGGAGGTTGGAAGGGGAGACAACCGGATCGGCACGACGAGCCGCGGCATCGGGCCGGCCTACCGCGACAAGGTTGCCCGGGAGGGGCTCCGGCTCGGGGACCTTAACGACTGGGGGCGCACTTGCCGGATTGTGGAAGCCGGTGCCCGGAGAGCCCGGTTCGCCGTGGAAGCCGTGGGCGTCGACCCCGGGGACAGGGCTGGCCTTGATGCAGCGCTGACGCTGGAGCGGCTCGGAGATCTGCGACAGTGGTTGCTGGGCATGGCCACCAGTACGGGGGACGAAATCAGGTCCGCCCTGGCCGCCGGAAAGCGGGTGTTGTTGGAGGGGGCTCAGGGTGCGTTGCTCGACGTGGACCACGGCACGTATCCGTTCGTTACATCGTCCACAACCACCGCCGGGGCGGCGGCGGCAGGATCCGGGATCGGCCCGACCCTTATCGACGAAGTTCTGGGCGTGGTCAAGGCCTATGTGACGCGGGTCGGTGAGGGGCCGTTCCCGACCGAGTTGTCGGGCCGCGAGGCCGAGAAACTGCGCCGGATCGGCAGGGAATTCGGCGCTACTACGGGACGTCCCCGCCGCCCCGGCTGGTTCGATGCGGTGGCGATGCGGCACGCGGCAGCCGTCAACGGGCTGACCGGGGTGGCAGTGACCAAGCTGGACGTGCTCGATTCTTTGGAGGAGATCAAGATCGCGTCGTGCTACCGCCTGGACGGGAAGGAGATCGACCGTTTTCCGGACAGCGCGGCCGACCTGGACAGGGCCGAGCCGGTGTACGAGACCTGGCCCGGTTGGCGGGAGCCGACCACCGAGTGCAGGACCTTCGACGAACTGCCCGCCCGGGCGCAGGCTTACCTGCGGCGCATCGAGGAGGTGGCCAGCGCCCCACTCCGGTACGTCAGCGTTGGCCCTGACCGTGCTCACACCGTCCCGATTTGAGAACACGGGCACTGATCGCTATTTTTCAAGGCTACGATGGTTTTCGATGCCGGGCAGTGCGGGTAGGTTCATCGCCCCCGGCGGGACCAAGTCGGGACAAGTAACACCAGGCGGAATCGGTCAATGGCGACAGTAATCAGGCTCAAGAGAGTTGGCGCGAAGAAAGCGGCGACATACCGGATCGTGGTAACCGATTCGCGTCGCGGTACATCCGGGAAATACATAGAGGGTCTGGGATCGTACAACCCGCGCACCCGGCCTTCACATGTTCGGATTGACGCCGCGCGCACGTTGTACTGGTTGAAAGAGGGCGCAACGCCCAGCGATACCGTCCACAACATCCTGAAGCAGGTGGGAGTCTGGCGGCAGTTTCAGGCCGGCGGCGTTCCGCCGGAGTCCGCGGAGAGGTTTACCGAGTTGGGACCCGAGCCAGGGCAGCGGGGCACTTCGCAGCGCCCGTCGCCGACCGACCGCACGCCCAAGTCCTATGCCGAAGCCGCCGCCGAGGCAGCCGGGGAAGACGAACCCGCGGAAGCAGCCGAACCTTCCGAGGATTCGGACACCGAGCAGGAAGAGTAGCCGAAACCCGCCTCGTCCGGATAGGGCATGCAGTCCGTCCGCACGGAATGGGCGGGCGCTTTCTCGTAGAACCGGAAACATTTGCCGCCGGTACGCTGTTGACTCCCGGTCGCATACTCACGCTCGGCGATTCTGACCCTGACTCGGGGGCGACCCTGACCGTAGTGAACGCGGCTCCCCACGGCACCAGATGGCTCGTGTCGGTGAAGGAATTGGCGCACCGCGATGCAGCCGAGAATCTGCGCGGCGTCGCCCTGAGGGTATCAGAACAGGAGCTGTTGCAGGTTCTCGGAGCGCCGCCGCCGCCGGGCCCCGCGGACCTTGTCGGCTGGAGCCTGTTTGACGGGGGTCGCCAGATCGGGCCGATTACAGGGTATTACCGCCAGCCAGCGGCCCCGGTGCTGGCCGTGAATTACAATGACCGGGAGCGCTTGGTCCCGCTACAGCCCGAACTGATCGACAGGCTGGATGCCGGGGCACGTGAGATTCACATGACACTCCCCGAGGGCCTGCTGGAGATCTGAACCGATCATGCTCCAGTGATTTTCAACATAGTCACCCTGTTTCCCGACTTTCTGCGGGAACCGCTCGAGATGTCCGTGCTGGGCAGGGCATCCAGGGCGGGGACCGTCGAATGGCGCCTGGTTGATCCGCGCGACTTCACCCAAGACCGGCACCGGACGGCGGACGACGAACCGTTCGGCGGCGGCAGCGGGATGGTGATGAAGGCGGGGCCGGTGTGGCGTGCGGTGGAATCGCTCCCCGAGCGCGGGCGGGTGGTTTCGCTGACACCCCGGGGGCGCCCTTTCGACCATGAGGCTGCGGTGCGCCTCTCGCTGGAACCGGTGGTTACGCTGCTGTGCGGGCGCTATAAGGGGATTGACGAGCGCGTAACCGAATCCATGGTGAACGAAGAACTGTCAATCGGCGACTACGTGCTCAGCGGGGGCGAACCGGCGGCCCTGGTCGTGGCGGACGCGGTGGTGCGGCTCTTGCCCGGCGCGCTGGGCGATCACGACTCTGCCGCTACTGATTCGTTCTATGATGGCGGCCTTTCGGCGCCGGCGTACACCCGCCCGAGAGAATTCCAGAGCCTCGAAGTTCCCGAAGTCCTTACCTCGGGCCACCATTCCGCGGTCGCGCGCTGGCGGGCCCGGGAGTCCGATCGGGCCACCCGGAACAGGCGGCCCGACCTGTTGGACCTGAACGCCGCGGACTAGGGCCCGCTCAGGGGGAGGGCCGCCTGGTCAGTCCAGCGCCTGGAAGACCTCTTCGTGGGTGGCGTGCCTGCCCGTAGCAAGTTTGGAGTAAACCAACTCGCCGTCGCAGGTGACTTCAAAGCGCCCGCCCCCGGAGGGGACCAGATCAATTTCGGTACCGTCGTAACGGTCCTTTAGCGCTGCCGCCAAACTGGCGGCCTGTGGTTCGTAGTTTCAAGCAGTACAATATTCGATAGCGATTTTCACTTTGTCTCCTGTTTTTTGGTCCGGGATGGCACCCGGAGCAGTAGCGTGGTCGTAGTGCGAGCGCGCCCGCCTCCGGCAGAAACTACCGGCCGTCCGGATATTGCCGAGATGCGGCAGACACGCCGGCCGGTGGTGCGCCGCCAGCGCGTGGCTGCGTGCGCGTGAAAGTACAGCCCAACGACAAGCCGCGGGGAGAGGCATGGACCACGAGTCTCGCGAACGCGAAGAACACCAGAAACTCGATGAGCTGATCGCCGCGATGCGGCGGCATCTGCCTCGCGAGTCGGACGGGGCAACGTACGGGTTTGCCTGGCGGCTCTTCCGCCGCGACCTGAGCAGGGTGCTTGCGCGCCGGACGCTGGAAGAGACCGCCGCCGATGCCGCCGCGCTCTACAAGTTGCTCGACCACGCCAAAGGCGACCCAATCGCGGTTCGGGTGGCCTGGGACGAGGAAGATCCGTCGCGCGGGAGTATTCAGACGGTGTCGCGGGACCGCCCGTTCATTGTCGATACAATCCGCGAGTACCTGCATTCGCAGGCCATCGACATTGAATACATAGTGCACCCCGTGGTGGTCGTGCACCGCACGGCGAAGGGGCGCCTGCTGGAATTCAGGGACCGTCCGGCAGAGGGCCCACGCTACTCGGTGGTGCAGATCGCGGTCGAGGACGCGCACGACCCGGAGGCCAGGGCGGGTTTGGAAGCCGCGCTGGAGAGGCGGTTGTCGCAGGTCAGGTCCGTGACCGATGCGTTCCCGCACATTCTGGAGCGCACCAAGACCGTAATCAAAGAGCTGACCCGAACCAGACGGATCCGTCCCGACTTCGCGGACGAGGTCGCGGAAACGAAGGCGCTCCTCCGCTGGCTGGTGGACCGGGGTTTCGTGTTCTTGGGTTACCGCGGTTATACGCTGTCGACCGACGAAGACGGGCGGGAGTGGATGGCCGCGGACGTCGGAGAGGGACTGGGTTTGCTGGCGGACGACGCGAAATCCTCGTTCGCGACCCCGCAACCCGTCGACACCCTGCGGCCGGAGATGCAGAAGCGAATCGCCGAAGGTCCCCTGTTGATCGTGTCCAAGACGAATGCCGAGAGCCCGGTTCGCCGCCGCGCCAGGATGGACTACGTGGGGGTGCGGAAGGTGCGCCGCGACGGGAGCCTGGGAGGTGAGTTCAGGTTCCTGGGCCTGTTCACGGCGAAGGCTTTTTCGGAGCACGCCTCGGAAATCCCGATTCTGCGCCAGAAACTGGCCGCGATTCTGGAAAGCGAAAGCGCCCCCGAGGGATCCCACGACTACAACCTGATCGTCCACACCTTCAACTCGATTCCCAAGGAAGAGCTTTTCTCTTCGGGGGTCGAAGACCTCCGGGGGGTGATTGAGGTCGTGCGGCGCACGCAGGGGGCCGATGACATCCTGGTGACGGCCCAGCCCGACACACTCGGGAGGGGAGTCAACGTGCTTGTGGTCATGCCCCGAAACAGGTTCTCGGGCGAGGTCAGGCGGCACCTCCAGGCCGAGTTGGTCAAGGCATACGAGGGCGACCTGCTCAACTACCACCTGGCCCTGGGGCAGGGTGATCAGGCTCGGTTGCATTTCTTCCTGGCTCCCGGGGGGACGAAGCGTTCTAGGGACGGAGACCTGGGTGCGGAGGTGGACCTGCGGGCCGTGGAGGCCATCGTGTGGTCAACCGTGCGGACCTGGGAAGAACGACTGGAGGACGGCCTGGCCGAACTCCACGGAGCCACCAAGGCCCGGCGGATCCTGGCGGAGGTGGGCCAGTTTCCGGCCGAGTACCAGGCGGCAGTGGACATCTCGACAGCCCTCGAGGACGTGGAAGATCTCAGGGAGTTGGGGGAGACCGACCGTATTCAGGTGCGGCTGCGAGAGGTGGACGAGGGCGACACCGACGCCGCGGAGAGCAGCCCGGCGTCGGTCAGACTTCAGTTGCGGCTGGTGCACCACCGGGACCGGTTCGCCCTGAGCGACATCGTGCCGACGTTGGAATGCCTCGGTCTGCGCGTGCTGGAAACGGCGCATTTCAAGATCGCGGCGCCGTCCCATGCTTCGGCGGGCGCCGAAGGGGCCCTGTTGGGTGGTGCGGTTCAGATATTCGATGCCGAGGCGACCCAATTGCGGGGTGTTGCGGCGGATGCGGAGAACAGGGTCGCGGAGGCTCTCCGGGCGATCTACGACGGAGAAGCCGACAACGACAGCCTCAACGAGCTCATCCTGACGGCAGGTCTAGCCTACCGCGAAGTCTCGGTGCTGCGGACCTACGGGGGCTATGCATTTCGGGCCGGCGCCGTGGCCAGCCGGGCCGGCGCCGTTGGCCCGCTCACCGCCCATCCCGGGGTGGCGCGCTCTCTCCTCAAGGTGTTCCAGGCGAGGTTCGACCCCGCGCGGGAGGCCGGCGACGGTGCAGAGGCCGAGCGGGAACTGGCCGACGGCCTGGTCGCTGTTCGCGGAATCGAAGACGACCGCACGCTCCGGCGCATGGCGGACTTGATCAAGGCGACGGTCCGCACCAACTACTACCGGGGCGAATTGAAGAGTTCGCCCGCGTTGGTGATCAAGCTCGACCCCCGCAACCTGGACTTCGTGCCTCGTCCCCGGCCCCGACACGAAGTGTATATGAGGGGACCGCAGACCGAGGCGGCCCACATCCGAATGGACGATGTCGCGCGCGGGGGGATTCGCTGGAGCGATCGCGTTGAGGATTTCCGGGTTGAACTGCTGGGACTCGTGAAGACACAGCGTGTCAAGAACGCCGTGATTGTGCCCGGCGGTGCCAAGGGTTGCTTCATCGTGCTGCATCCCCCGGCGGATCAGGGTGAACGAATTGGGGCGGGACTGGAGTCCTACCGGCAGTTCATTCGCGGGATGCTGGAGATCTCTGACAACGTGGTGGACGGGGAGGTGGTCAGCCCCGGGGGCGTGGTAGTCCACGACGAACCGGATCCGTACTTGGTGGTCGCGGCGGACAAAGGCACGGCGAAGAACTCCGACACCGCCAACCAGCTGGCGCTGGACGCGGGTTTTTGGCTGGGTGACGCCTTCGCCTCCGGTGGTTCGCGCGGTTACGACCACAAGGAAGAGGGGATCACGGCCCGGGGTGCCTGGGAATGTGTGAAACGGCACTTCCGCGAGGCCAGGGTCGATTATGAGAACGGCACGTTCACGGCCGCGGGAATCGGAGACATGGGGGGCGACGTGTTCGGCAACGGGATGTTGCTGAGCCGAAATCTCAAACTGATTGGCGCATTCAACCACCGGCACATTTTCGTGGATCCCGACCCCGATCCCGCCGCGTCGTGGAAAGAGCGCAAGCGGTTGTTTGAGATGCCCCGCTCGTCGTGGGCGGACTACAACCCGGAACTGATTAGCGACGGCGGGGGAGTGTGGGAGCGCACCAACAAGCGCATCAAGCTGTCCGAGGCCGCGCGCACGGCGCTTGGCATCGAACGGGGAGAAGTGAACGGAGAAGAACTGGTGACGGCCATTCTCCGTGCGCCCGCCGACCTCCTCTGGAACGGCGGGATCGGCACCTACGTCAAAGCCAGCCACGAGACCGACGCCGACGTCGGCGACCCCGGGAATGACAGGGTCCGGATAGACGCGACCGAGTTGCGCGTGAAGGTGGTCGGCGAGGGCGGCAATCTGGGCATGACCCAGAAAGGCCGCGTGCAGTTTGCCCTGGCCGGAGGGCGCCTCAACACCGACGCGGTGGACAACTCAGCGGGCGTGGACATGTCGGACCACGAGGTGAACCTGAAGGTGCTCTTGTCGGCTCCCGTGGCGCGGGGGGATCTGAGCTTTGACGAAGCGACCGAACTGCTTGAAGACTGCACGGAAGCGGTCTCCCGGTCGGTGCTCGCCAACAACTACTACCAGAGCCTGTCAATTAGCCTTGATGCCCGCCGGGCGGCCGCGGGGCCCGAGGCGCAGTTGCTGACGATGGAGACCCTGCAACGCGAAGGGGAGCTGGACGCGGTCCTGGAAGAACTTCCGGTGGGTGCGGAGTGGACATCCAGGGAAGCGATCGCCGACGGAGCGGGCCCGCTGACTCGCCCCGAGCTTTCCGTGCTGATGGCCTACTCCAAGTTGCACCTGAAAGATTCAATCGTCGCGGCCGGGGCGGGGGATGATCCGGCCCTGATGGACTTGGTCAGGGGCTATTTCCCGGCGAAAGCCCTGGAGGCCGTGACGCCCGAGGACTTGACGGCGCACCGGTTGCGGAGCCGAATCGCGGCGACCCAGCTGGCCAACCGTTTCGTGGACCGGATGGGGGCGGCCAGCCATATCCAGCTCACGCGGAGCACCGGGCGCTCGGCCGCGGCGGTGGCTTTGGCATGGCACGCGGCGTGGCGTGTACTGGACGCGGAGCCGCTCATGTCGACAGTGCGGCAGGGCGAGGGGGCTCTTTCGCCCGACGTTCAGTACGATATCTATCTCGATCTGGCCAGAGTTCTGCGCCGGATGGTGCTGTGGATATTGTCGCGGTCGCCGGGCCAGAAGGCGGCAATCGGCATGGTGGAACACCTTCGGGGACCGGTGCGGGAGATCCGGGAGGAATTGCCGCGGTTGTTGTCGCCCCCGCAGGCCCGCCTGCTCAGCGAGACCGAGCGCATGGCTCGGGCGGCGGGGTTCAGCGCGGGGGATGCGCGGCGTTTGGGCACCCTTACCTGGGTTGACGAGTTACTGCCGGTGGCCGCGCTGGCACGCAGCTCCGGCGCGGACGCCACTACCGCGGCCCGGGCCTACTTCGGTCTGTCGTCGGACGTCGATTTTGCCTGGGTTAAGAGCAGCCTGTCCCAACTTTCAGGGGCGGGTTGGGGGGAGGCGGCCACCCGTATTCTGCTGGCCAAGACCGAGCAAGCGCGGTCGCAAATGGCTGCCCGAGTCCTGGCCGACGCAGCTAGTAAGTCGTCGACTGCGGCCACGCGCCGGTTCCGCCAGCGCAACGCCGTAGCGCTGAGCCGAATTCGGAACCTGATCTCGGATGCGCGGTCCGGAGCGACCGCGCCGGGCCTGGATGCGATGGTGGTCGTGGTGGAGGAGATCGCGGCCCTGGGGGCCGGACAGGCCGACCAGCCAAGCGCCGGGAACGGCGTTCCACCCGACCGGGAGTTGCTCTTTTGAGCGGCGGCGGGCGACCCGCGCAATTCAGCCCCGCGACGCGCCCAGTTCGTACAGAACGATGTACGGAATATCCAATTCGGTTTTCCCGGTGCCCCACACCCGGTCCCCCTGTGCGGCCCTGAAGGTTACTCCCAGGGGGGCGCTTACTGTGAACTCGGGAGCGCCGTCCGGTCCGACAACGAGCCACTCGCTCACTTCATCGTCGTCGTCCCCGGAGGCGGGCAGGCGCAGCCACACACGCCCATCGTGGGTGACGAACGCAGTCGCAATCGGGGGATAGTAGTCGGGAATGATGGAACCCCGGATAACGGCGGCCCGCAGATTCGCGGGCACCTGTCGGCCGACTGTTTCCGGTAGCGTTTCCGCCGTGCGCCGGAACATCGCGATTCCCTCTTCGATGTATGCTTCGCGGACATCGGCCGGGATTTCGCGCAGCTCGAAGTCCAGTGTGCTCTCGGCGGTCAGTCGGCCATCGAGACCGTAGCGGCGGACGGCCACGCGTGCGGGCAGGTCGATGTCCCAGTCAACGACAACCACGCCACTCCCGTCAGGCGCCCGCGCATAAACCGGCGGCGCGGCAACCAGCCTGTGGGCGAAGCTTCCGACCCCTTCGATCTCCATGGCGGTGCTCTCCAGAACGGAGGCTACGGTGTCGGCGCGGGATTCGTCCCGGGGCCCGATCGCAACGGCCATCCTCGCCCGCTCACCCTCTGTCGCTTCACCCGGCGGGCCGACGACCAGCTGCCGCCCCTCCGCGAGCGGCATCTTCATCGCGTATCCCGATCCCATCTCCGGTTGGCCGGTGTTCGCGTCGGTCCTGATGTGCGCGCCGGTGGAATCGAAGAACGAAGTGCGGGCCGCGAACATGTCCTGCGCCCAAAGGGTGTCACCGGCAAAGCCCGTTCTGTACAGAGAGGAGAACTCGCCGGGCCCCGTTCCCCGGTTGCCGATGTATCGGATGAATTCCCCGTTCCGGCTAAGCACGCGAATCCTCGGGTCGTTGCCGGGAACCGCGAAGAGTCGTCCGGAAGCGTCCAGCATGAGCTGTGGTTCGGCGGCGAAGCTGAGCCAGTCGGGGACGTCAACGGCGTTGCCAAGGCGCAGGATCTCGCGGACCTCGCGGAGCGGCGCGTTCGCGGCATCCTGGCCGTGAGCCGGAGGGACAGCCAGCGGGGCCAGGCAGAGCGCGAGAACTGTGGCCAGACGAACAGACCGTGCGGTGGCTTCGAAACAGGCGGACGGCGTCAAGAAGTCCATGGTGACTCCCGAGAAAGGTGACGGGGTGGTGGTAGCGACCTGTCGGATAGACGTTCAGGGGAGCCTCTAGATCTAGACCTCCAGGTAACGATCCACTTCCCAGCGGGACACGAAGGCGATGTATTCCCGCCACTCTTCCCGCTTGATGGACAGGAAGTTGTCGGTGATGTGACTCCCAAGTGCGTCCGTGATAACTGGTGAAGCCGAGAGTGCGTTAATGGCCTCGCCGAGGTTCCCCGGGAGCGTGCCTACACCGAGAGCCTCGCGGGCACCGGCGGTCAGCTTCCACACGTTGATGTCCATCGCCTCGCCGGGATCGCGTCTGGTCTTGATCCCGTCGAGTCCGGCCGCCAGCTGCACGGCCAGCGAGAGATAGACGTTGCAGGACGGATCGGGAATCCGGGCCTCAAGCCGCGTCCCCATTCCCCGCTGATCGGGCACACGGACCATGACCGACCGGTTACGCTGTGACCAGGCGATGTTGACCGGAGCCTCGTAGCCCGGCACTAGACGCTTGTAGCTGTTCACGATCGGGTTGGTGATGGCCGTGATCGCCCCGGCATGCTCCATTAGACCGCCGATGTAGTAGAGCATGGTCTGTGACAGCTCTAGCGGTGCCGACGGGTCGTGGAAAATGTTCTCGCCGTCTTGCATCAGCGACTGGTGCGTGTGCATGCCCGAGCCGTTGGCCCCGAACAGGGGCTTCGGCATGAACGTGGCGTGCAGCCCGTGCTTAAGCGCGATGTTCTTAACCACGAACTTGAACGTGGCCAGGTTGTCGGCGGTCTGCACGCACGGACCAAACCGGAAGTTGATCTCGTGCTGGCTCTCCGCGACCTCGTGGTGGCCGGCTTCGACCTCCATTCCCAGAGCCTCGAGCGTGGTCATCATCTCGCGCCGGGCCACCGAAGCCCGGTCCGTCGGAGGTACGTCGAAGTAGGCTGCGTGGTCACTGAAATTGACCTCCGGCAGACCGTCTTCTCCCAGGGCGAACAAGAAGAACTCGGCTTCCACCCCCGTTACCATCTCGAACCCCATCTCCCCGGCCTTGTCGGCCTGGCGCTTGAGGCATCCCCGCGGGTCACCGTCAAACCGTTCCCCGGTCAGCGGCCGCCGCACCCAGCAGTACAAGTGGGCCATCCGGGCCTCGGGGTTCCCTCCCGGATAAACGCGGAAGGTGGTCAGATCGGGCACCAGGAGCATGTCGCTCTCTTCGATCTTCACATATCCGGCGATCGAGGAACCGTCGAACATGATTTCCCCGTCGAACGCCTTCTTGAACTGGCTGCGGGGCAGTTCAATGTTCTTCGGCGTGCCGTGAATGTCGAAGAAGACCAGTCTCAAGAACCGTACGTTCAGCTTGTCGCCCAGCTCCAGCAGCGTCTGGGTGTCGGGCGAGTCACCCAGGTCGTTCGCATAGCTCTCGAATCGTTCTTCCTCAAGATGCTCGCTGGGGGCCATAAACAACCGATGGTCAGCCATGAATTCCTCTCGGGCAGAGTGGCGGGCGGTGTGGATCCCCGGGCAGAGTGGCGGGAATCAGGGAGGTGTCGCGGGTGCGGCCAAGGCATTTTGGATACAAACCGAAAATTTTTTGGATTGCGGCCAGCGCGTCAAGCCGACTCGCGCCGGCGGGCGTTGAAAACGTTACAAAAGGTCCAGAGGCCACGGGGGGTTTCACGCGGGGCTCACAAACCCGGTTGATCGTCGCCGAAAGTGCGTTTCACGGCGACCGTACGCGCCGGCACTCCGACGTTAACGTGTCCGGCCGGCACATCGCGCGTGGCGACCGCTCTCGCACCCACCATCGCCTGTTCGGACACGCGAACTCCCGCGAGAATGGCCGCCCCCGCGGTGACCCGCACTCCGTCCTCAAGCACGGTCACCTTGTTGGTAACATCGCTGATGTCGTCGATGGAGTGGGAATGGCTGTACACGGCGGCGTAGTCCGAGATCGACACGCGGTTACCCAGGCGAATGCCGCCGCGGTCGTCCAGCAGCACGTTTCGGTGGATCACCACGTCATCGCCCACGATCAGGTTATAGCCGAACGAAAATTCCACAAAATGGAAGCACTTGAAGTTGCCTCCAACGCTCTGGAACACGTAGGGGGCCAGCAGGCGGCGCAGCCGCACGCCCAGCCAGACGTTACCGCCCATCGGTGACCGGTCGAACATCTGCCACAGCCAGATGAGGGGTTTGCGACTGGCGAAAAGCTCCGCGTCCACCTCCGCGTAGTACTCCGGTTCAAGGGTAACGTTGCGCGGGTCCAGATTGGCGATGGCCGCCCGGGTGGCGAGGGGAAGCGCCCGAAGATTTTCTCCGTCTACCCCCGTCAGGTCGGGAAAGTAGATTCCCCGCAGCAGCGACGCGCAAAGTTCGTTTCGGTCACACCGAGCGTCCGCGAGGCGAGTCTCGATGTCGTCCAGCCAGGCGCTGTATGAGCGTCGGGCGTCGGGCGGCGGATCGAGGCTTCGGAGGGGCCGGACAGGCATGGTGAAACGTAACCGGGAGACCGCCGCCGGCCAAATGGAGGAAGTGCAAGAATGGCAACCGACGAAACACTGAAAAAGGAAATCTGGCGCAAGCTGGACAGCCTCCCGGACGAGAAACAGCACGAGGTGCTGGATTTCGTGGATTACCTGATTTCCGAGTATTCGAAACGGGGCCGCCCGTCGGGTTATGTGGACCCCCTCCAACGCGTGGCGGAAGGCGTGCGGCGCGGCCTGAGGCGGACCGGCGCGTCGGCCAGCACGGTTTCCGGGGCGATGAAGGTGTTTGGCGCGGCCAACCGGGTGGCTTCCTCGGTCAAGGAGGCGGGCAGGGAGTTCATGGCCGAGGCCACGGTGGGTTCCCCCGAGCCGCCCCCCCGTCCAAAGCGAGACCGGCACCCGCCCGAGGAACGCGAGATAGTGGTTGACGATCCGATCGAGTCGAGGCCGGCAGCCGGGCCGGCCGGTGCATCGAATGGTGAGCCAGAGGCACCGGATACGGAGCCTGATGTAGAGGTGGTGCCGGAAGAGACCGCCGGGTCCGACGCGGAAGCGGCGCCATCGTCCGACCCCCTGGCGGCGAAGGCACCCGAGTGAGCAACACCTCGCCAGCGGACGGAGCCAGCGGCGACATGCGGCAGGGGCTCACTTTCGACGATGTGCTGCTTGCGCCGGGGCATGCCCTTGTCCATCCGTCCGACGTTGACATCTCGGCGCCGTTCACTTCGGGAATTCGGCTGGGCGTGCCCATCGTCTCGGCCGCCATGGACACGGTTACCGAGTTCGAGATGGCGATCGCGCTGGCCCGCGAGGGCGGCATGGGGATCATCCACAAGAACATGTCCATCGACCAGCAGGCGCAGCAGGTGGACAGGGTCAAGCGGTCAGAGAGCGGGATGATTTTTGATCCGGTAACCCTCGGACCCGAAGCGACCCTGGCCGAGGCCCGCCGAAAGATGAAGGAGTTTTCCATCAGCGGGGTGCCGGTGGTGGACGAGGCCGGCCTGCTGGTGGGAATCCTCACGAACCGCGACCTGATCTTCGAAGATGACTATTCGCGGCCGGTCAGGGAGGCCATGACCCGTGATTCGCTGGTAACCGCTCCGGCCGGTACCTCGCTGGCCGAAGCGGAACAGATTCTCCGGCGCAACAAGATAGAGAAACTCCCGGTGGTGGACGGGGACGGCAGGTTGACGGGCCTCATCACGGTCAAGGACATCGTGAAACGCCGGCGTTTCCCAAGTGCCACCAAAGACCACCGCGGCAGGCTGCGGGTGGGCGCTGCCACGGGCGCGGGCGGTGACGGCGTGGACCGGGCGAGAGCCCTGGCCGACGCGGGGGCGGACGCCATCGTTCTGGACGCCGCGCACGGGCACGCCGAGAGCGTGCTCAAAGCTGCCGGGGCGCTGCGCGACACGTTGCCCGATATACAGTTGGTGGCCGGGAACATCGCCACCCGCGACGGAGCGGCCGCACTGGTTGAGCGGGGCGTGGATGCCGTGAAGGTCGGAGTTGGCCCCGGGTCCATCTGCACCACCCGGGTGGTCACGGGCGTGGGGGTCCCCCAAATCACGGCCATCGCGGACGCCGTGGAGGGTGCCGCCGGCCGGGTCCCGGTGATCGCCGACGGCGGAATCCAGTATTCTGGCGATATCGTCAAGGCGTTGGCCGCCGGCGGGGGTTCGTGCATGCTGGGGTCGGTGTTCGCCGGATGCGACGAGAGCCCCGGAGAGACCTTCCTGCTGGAAGGCCGGCGGTACAAGGTGATCCGGGGGATGGGATCGCTCTCGGCCATGGAGGAGGGCTCGGCCGACCGCTACTTCCAAGAAGGAGAGCGGGGCCGGAAACTGGTGCCCGAGGGCGTGGAAGGAAGGGTCCCCTACAAGGGGCCGGTGTCCGACACAGTGTTCCAGATGGCGGGGGGACTGCGAAGCGGGATGGGGTACTGCGGGGCGGCCACGCTGGACGAGCTGCGCGCCAAGGCCCGTTTCGTGTCGGTTACGGCCGGCGGTTTACGGGAATCGCACCCGCACGACGTGGTCATCACGCGCGAGGCGCCGAACTACCAGCGTTAAGCCTGCCCGCTGGGGCCATTCCCTCCCGGGTCCCCGGGCGGGGCTGGCGAGGGGTTGGCTCCGCCCCCCTCGAACCCCCTGGTGCCCGAACCCATTCGGCCGATGGCAAAGCCAACCGGTCGGGCCGAACGTAGTACCTCCTGAAGCACAAGGGACAAACAATCTGCTGGGGAAGGCGAATCATTAAGACACTCCACATCATGCTTGCGGCCGCGATGTTCCTACTGCTCAGCCAGACGCTGCTCCTTGCGCCAGCTGAGGCGCAGTTCACTCCGGCCATGATCGAGGCGGTGACCATCCACCCGCCCGTCGCGGCGCGGTTCCAGTGCTCCGAACACGCACTCGGGGAAGAGGACTTCGTGCTCGACGCGACAGCCGCCGACTGCGTTGTCGTGCGGCGGACCGGCGGACCGAACGGCAACTTGGCGTCGCTGTACACGGGAGATGGAACCCGCAACGAAGACTGGCACAGCTGGCGCGAGCCACTTAGGGTGGCGGATCAGGGCGAGGACCCCTGGCCCGCTCGCCCACCCCCGCCCATCCCTCACTCCCTAGAAGGGGGAGCCCTACCGTGAAGCCAGCCATGATGGCCTTTGCCGCCGCCGCGCTACTCACCACTGCCTGCCAAGACGAGGCGTACCGGAACGGGAACGGAGAACACTTTTCGGTCCGCGTAGTGAATCCCGATCCGGTGTTTGATTCCCGCGAACACCCTGATCCGGCAGTGTCGGTAATCGGCAATCTTGGCCGGGGTATTTTCTTCGCTGATGGACGGATCGCGCTGCTGGACGAAACGACGCTGCTGTTCATCGACTTGGCCACAGGCGAGCTGCTGCGTACAGCCGGTGGCGGCGGGGATGGCCCGGGGGAGTTTCGGGCAACAGGCCCCGCCCTACGCTGGTACAACAGTGGGGGCCACCTTGGCATCTGGGATGCGCTAAGCATGCGGCTGACGGTGTTTTCTTCCATCGGAGAGCTGGTGGACGTCAGAACGCTGACGGCCGCATCGCGGGAAAATGCAGCAGCATGGCGTCGGGGCCCGGGACCCTATTTTTCGCCGGTGGGAATGTTCAGCGATGGGGCTATGGTGTTCTCGGAGTTCCCACAGTCAGGCTCGAAAGCCCGGCCGTTAATCGGGATCATGGAAGCCGATTGGGAGGGCGGGCTGAGAACAATTGTAAATGTTCCGGCTCACCAAAGTTCAAGCGTGCTTTTCGGGTACCGAACCTATGCCGTGATCGCTGATGACCAGCTCATCGTGGCAGACACCGAGACAGACTCGATCAGTGTCCACGGCCGCGGCGGCGAGCGGCTGTTCTCCCTGGAAATGCCGGGAGAGGGCACGCGCGTAACTGACGCGCTGGTCGAGGAAGCGTTGGCTGCCGCCCGAAGCAGGGACGAAGGGAGTCTGCGAGTGCGCCTGGGCTTTCCCGCTGCGGAGCGGGAATATGTTCCCAATGAGGTCGTGCCGTCGATCGATCGAATCCTGGTAGACAGCGACGAACGCCTGTGGGTGCGATCGTATCGGTTGCCGGGAGATGAAGTGCAAAGGTGGACCGTATGGCGGGGAATAGACCGGCTCTTCGCGGTGGAGATGCCGACCGACTGGCTGTTGTTCGATGCCAGTGGCGATTTGGTTCTGCTGCGGCACACCGACGAACTAGGTGTCCACAGTGCTGCCGTGCGGAGGATGGAGCGCCAGCGGCCTGAAGGAGACACCGAACTGTGAACAGCAGGTTCGTTTTCGGGCTGGCCATCCCTCTTGCGCTGGTCACTACGGGTTGCGAACCGCCCCAATCGCTCCCGACCGTCAGTGTCGTCGACAGCGCCGGCGTGCGGGTCATCGACCTCGGGCCAGTGCCGCTGGACGTGGTGGAACATCGCGTCCTGGCTGCCGAACCCGACCTTGTTATTCGGAGTGGTGAGGACAACAGCGCCTTTGTGTTCTCCGACGTCCGGGACGTGGAGGTGCTGTCAGGCGGCCGCGTCGCAGTGGTCAACGGAAGCGGAAACGAGATCCTCGTGTTCGACGGTGCCGGGCAGCACATCGACACATGGGGTGGGAGGGGGGACGGCCCAGGGGAATTCCGGTATCTCGAATGGCTGGCCTCCCTGCCCCCCGACTCCCTGGCGGCGGGAGACCGTGGCTTGCGGCGCGTCACCGTCTTCGATGCGGCGGGCCGGTACGTCCGCAACTCGGCGACCACGAGCGCCGTAGACCAAGCGTCGCGCCCCATTCCACCGAGACCCATGGGTCTGCTCGCGGACGGCTGGGTGGTCGCAGCTTCCTTCGCGCAGCCCGCGCCGGTGAAGGGTACTGTACGCCCGTCGGTCGAGGTTCTGACGATTCCTCCGGCGGGGGTCGGCGTCCACCTTCTGGGAACGTGGCCCGGCGAGGAGCTTGTCCTTTTCGAAGGGGATGGGCTCCTTCAAGTAACCCAGCCTCCGTTCGGTAGGCGCCTCCACATCGCGCCCACACCCGACGGCGTGTGGATCGCCGACAACGATCAATGGGAGTTGCGGCGATTCTCGGCTGAAGGCGAGCTGAGCATGGTTGTCCGGTCTTCGGCAAGTCCTGCAGCGGTCACTGACCAGCTGCTTGAGGAATTCCTCGCCGAAAGATATCGATACGCTGTTCAGGATCCCACGCTGGAGGATCTGAAGCAGGACCAGCGTGAGATCACGCGGCATACGACGACGCCGAGCCTGGGCATGATCCTGGGCATGATGGACGGCGGTGTTTCCGTCGGCGAGTTCAAGCTGGGCGAGGCCTTTCCGCGGGCGTGGATCACTGTGGACCCGAACGGGATCGTCACCACGATCGAACTCCCATCGGGCTTTGATGTCAAGCGGTGGGGGTCAGACTGGGTTATGGGTGTTGTGCGCGACGCGCTCGATCGTGAGGCAATCCATCGATATCGGATCCTTGGCACGGATCCGGAAGTCCAGTTCTAGATCTAGAAGACGGGATCGGAAAACCAGTCCAGTCACGCGAGTTCCGCCGGCCTGACCCAGCTGCCGGACCGTCCGCCGTGCTTCTCTTTGAGCCTGATCGGGCCCACCGTCATGCCCCGGTCCATGGCCTTGCACATGTCGTAGCAAGCGAGCAGGCCTGCTGACACTCCGCACAGGGCCTCCATCTCAACTCCCGTGCGCCACCTGGCCGATGCGGTCACCCGCACGGCGCAGCCCGGCGGGTCGTCATCCAGTTCGATCTCAACCGTCACGGCGTCGAGCGGAACCGGGTGGCAAAGGGGAATCAGAGCGGATGTGTTCTTGGCACCCCCGATCGCGGCGAGCCTGACCACGGCGAGCACCTCACCCTTGGCCACACGCCCCTCGCGCAGGGCCTGGAGCGTGGCCGCTTGCATCCGGATGGACCCCTCGGCAACGGCAGTCCGCGCAGTTACCGGTTTCTCGCCGACATCGACCATCCGCACGCGACCCTCTTCGTCCAAGTGAGTCGGTTTCATGAGCTGTTCCTTGCGCTTGGTTCTCGGGCGGGCCCCGGTGGCCCTGTTTGAAGCATGTGGCTCACGCCCCCGGCTCGCCCGACAGCGCACGGGACATGTCGCGCAGAAGCACCGCCGTGGTTGACTGCGGGTTCAGGTTATGGTTTGCCGCTTCGGCCGCCACGTCCAGCGCCGGGAAGGTCGCCAAGATGGCGTCGGGGTCCGGAGTTTCCTCGCCCCCTACGCGCTCGCGCCCGCCGGACAGGGCAGACTCCACCGTCTTGGGCGAGAATGCCAGCTCGGGCGTGCCGACCGCCGAACAAAGCAAGTCCCGCATGCGGGTTCTGAGCTCTTCCACCGCCGGGCCCAGCGTGGCCCGTGCGCCCCTGGAGGAAAACTCGGCGGCGGCGCGCTGCCTGGCGGAGAAGCTGCCCGACATCAGAGCGCCAAACAGGCGGTCCGCGGTGGCGGCGGCATCTCCGTCGCCACTCTCCAGGAGCCGCAGCGCCGGACCCAGCGCGCCGCCGCACTGGCGTGCCGCGGCTTGGGCCATGGCCGGGTCGGCTCCGTGTGCCTCCACCAGATGCTCCGCCAACTGTTCTGCCGCGGGGGCCGGTACGTGGAGCGGGGCAGTGCGCGAACGGATGGTGGGGAGCAGCGCTGCCTGCCTGCTGCTTGTGAGAAGAATGTATACAAAGTCCGGCGGCTCCTCCAGCAACTTCAAGAAGGCGTTTGCCGCTTGTTGGCTTGCTGCCTGGGGTACCATCGCCTCGGCGCGGTCAATCACAAACACCGTGAACTCACCCATCACGGGTCGTTTGGACGCCGCAGCCCTGATGTTGCGTATGGCGGACAAGTAGATCCCGGTAGCGGCCCCCTCGTCGAGCGGCGTCAGACTGTCTTTGGCCAAGAGGTCAAGGCGTTCCCGCCGCATCGCCTCGGACGCTTCCTGCATCTTCTGGGGAGTACCCGATTTTGGCCGGGGCATCGGAAAATGCAGATGGATGTCGGGGTGTTGCATACGGACGGCCAGCCGGCAGTCTCGGCACTGCCCGCAGGGCGGCGACGGCTCGCGGCACTGGAGTTGCGCGGCGGTCCAGAGGGCGATCGACCGCTTGCCGACTCCCTCGGGCCCGAACAGCAACACCGACTGGGGCAGGCGGCCTGCCTGGGCGGCCCGGGTGATGAGCGGCAGGAGCCTGGCATGACCCCAGGGCGCCTGGAGGGTCAAGGCCGGGTCTCGCTTCGGACAAAACGAAGGCAGAGCTCGACGGCGGCGGTCATTGCCCCGGGGTTGGCGGTGCCTGTCCCGGCAATGTCGAACGCGGTGCCGTGGTCGGGCGACGTTCTGGGAAACGGCAGACCCGCGGTGACGTTCACCCCGGTGTCCCGGGCTACGGTCTTGAGGACTGCCAAACCGCAGTCGTGGTAGGGAGTGATCACCAGGTCGGCATCCCCCCGGAGGGCTGCCAGATACACGGTGTCGCCCGGTAACAGGCCGGCCACCGTGAGGTCGTCCCTCCCCGACAGTTTGGCGAGCGCGGGTTCGAACACTTCATGTTCCTCGGTGCCGAACATGCCCCCCTCGCCGCAGTGAGGGTTCATGCCCGCAAAGAGAATACGGGGGCGTTCGACCCCCCACCACCTGCGCAGAGCCTCTGCAGTCACCAGCGTCTTGCAAACAATCAACTCCTCGGTTACGGTGTCGGCGACCGCCCGCAGTGGAATGTGAGTGGTGAGAAGAGCCATCCGAAGCGGCCCGCCGAGGGGGGTCTCTTCGGCCGCCATGATCATCACTGCCTCCTCCGACCGGGTCCGGTGCTGCATTAGTTCAGTGTGACCCGGAAAATTCCACCCCGCGGCGGAAATGGCGTTCTTGCTGAGGGGGGCCGTCACCACTCCGTCCGCCTGCCCCGAGAGCGCCAGATCCACGGCGCGTTCCACGGAGAGGGCTGACAGGCGGCCGGCCGCGGCTTCGGCCGGGTCGGGTTCCGCCGTGTTGGCCCCGGTCCCGGCGGTAGGATCGTGCCACTCCCCGATGAGTTCCCGGTCCCCCAACCCAACCAGTTTCCGTTCCAGGGGCTCTGGCATGGCCGGTCCCACTATTACCGTCTCGAACCCCTGTTCCCCCCCGCCTGCCGCCCCGCTCCGGGCCCGCGCCAGCGCAGCGGCTGTGATCTCGGGGCCAATCCCTCGGGGGTCTCCGAGCGTGACCGCGAGGCGGCCGCGCTTCAGAGCCTGATCTCTATGTAGGTGCCATCCCGCCAATCGGCGACCAGGGCCTCAATCTGCTTTGTGGTCTGGATGGTGCTGCGGAGCTGGTCGCGCACGTCATCCAGCGTCACCGGCCCCGGCGCGCGATAACTCACTATCTGGAGGACGGCGTATTCGGTGAATCCCGCCTGCGCCAGGTTCAGGGGCCCGTACACGTCACCGGCCCGAGGAGCCAGAAGCTGCTGCTGGTCCTCGGGGCCGAACCGTGCCTGCAACTGGTCAAGCCGGATGTTGTCGAAGCGGATTTCCTCTTGCGCTAGTTGGTCCCTGAAAACGCCGGCCAGGAACTCGGGGTCGGCACCGTTCACCAAGCTGTCGGCCAGGGCGACGCCCAGCGCCCGGGCGCTGTCCGCGTCGGCATCGGTGATCCGTGGGCGAAGAAGGATGTGTTTGACGAAACGCTCGGCCCCGCGCTGGCGTTCAACCTTGATGAAGTGGATGCCGAAACGGGTCTGGACAGGCCCTGCGATTCGCCCCGGAAACACGCTCCACGCCGCGTCCGCAAAGGGCCTCACGAAAACGTCGCGCGTGACCCAACCCAGTTCGCCCCCCGACTCTCTGGTGGCGACGTCGTCGGAATGGCGGCGTGCGAGCACATCCCAGTCTTCCTCGCCCGCTTCAAGGCCCGCGCGCACAAGCTCGGTGCGGGCCAACAGACTGTCGCGCGCCGCGCCGCTGGGCTGCGGAGTAACGATGAGCTGGTTGTAGGAAACGAGGGCCGGTGTGGGCGGGGCACCCGTGGCCCACTCTTCGTAATACTCGACGACCTCTTCCTCGGTCACGATCACCGGCGGCAGATCCGCGCTGCGTTCCAACTGCATGCGGAAGGTGACCCTCAGTTCCTGGTCCTCGCACTGCGAACGGGACATGTTACGGAACTGGAGCATGGTCATGCCGGCCCCTTCCACCCACAGCATCATCTCTTCGTCCGAGGCGAACCGGGCGCGTTGCTCATCGTAGATCTGCCGCGCGCAGCGCTCGACCTGATCCGGGGACGCAGTGACTCCGGCCCGCCGTGCCCTCTGCAGGAACAGCAGGTCGTCCACCATTCCGTTCAGTATGGTCCGCGACTGGCTGGTCCACTCCGGGGTGCCATGCGGCGCCACGGGGAACCCCTGCGCCTGCAACTGGAACAGGCGAATCTGAAGCTCCGAATCAAGGATGGCGGTGTCGCCGACAACGGCAACGATCCGCGCAATCTCTTCCACTCCGGCGGGGAACCCGACAGCGCCCTCACCCTCCTGGGCGATCAGGGACCCGGCCGACAGGGTAATCCCGATTAACAGCCCGGCAGTGGCACAGGTCACATCAGCAGCATATCGCTTGAATCTCAAGCGGCCTCCTCGTGTTGTTCCGTTCCGGCAAGCAATCTCAGCGCTTCCGCGACGGTCGGCAGGAGTGACTCCCCGCCTCCCCGCGAAAGACGTAACGATAACGGACGGAGGCGGACCACTTCAACGTCGACCTGACGGTCCGCCAGCGAATTCCCCAGGGGCACCAGGTTTGGGACCGCATCGGCCGCAAACGTGATTCGCGCCTCGTCGTCGGAGGCACGCACCCATTCCACCCCGATCCCGGTCCCGGTTGCCTTGATGAGCGCAGCCTGAAGCAGGCGTTCGGCCTCGGGCGGAATTCTCCCGAACCGGTCCCGCATTTCGGCGCGCAGATCCGTGATCTCTTGAACCGTCCCCGCCCGCGCCAGCCGCCGGTAAAGGTGCATTTTCTGTTCCGCGTCCGCGACATAGTCGTCGGGAAGCGCGGCCGTTCCCTGAACAGACACCTCGGGAGCTCCCGGCGTCGCCTCGTCCGTGTCGCCGATACCGCCCGCGCCGGCTGCCTGCGAACGGATCCGCCGGACCGTGTCCTCGACCATTCGCCGGTACGTGTCCACCCCCACCCGCGCGGCAAACCCGCTCTGATCGGCTCCGAGCAGGTTGCCGGCACCCCGCATCTCCAGGTCGCGCAGAGCCACGTCATGTCCGACTCCCAGTTCGGTATGTCGCTCCAGCACCCTCAGACGCCGCGCCGCCTCGGGGGTCACGTCTTCGGGCACGATCAGGGCGCAGAACGCCTTTCGGTGCGAACGCCCGATGCGTCCGCGGAGCTGATAGAGCTGGGCCAGCCCGAAGTTATGCGCCCGGTTGACCAACAGGGTGTTTGCGCTGGGTACGTCGATCCCGTTTTCTATGATCGAGGTGCACACCAGGATGTCGGACTCGCGGTTGACGAACGACCGCATCGCGGTTTCAAGCTGCCGTTCGGGCATCTGTCCGTGGGCGACGGCGACCGTGGCGCCACCGGCCAGTTCCCGGATCCGGCGCTCCAGCAACGGCAGTGTTTCGACGCGGTCGTGCACCACAAACGCCTGGCCGCCGCGGTCGATCTCACGGGCCAGGGCCTCCTCGACGAACCCGTCGTCCCAGGGAAGGACGCGTGTAGTGACCGGCAACCTGTCTCTGGGTGGCGTGCGAATGAGCGAGAGATCGCGAATGCCGGTCATGGCCATGTGGAGTGTGCGCGGGATGGGGGTCGCCGTCATCGTGAGAACGTCCAGCCGGGCTCTGAGTTCCTTCAGGCGCTCTTTCTGACGGACGCCGAAACGCTGCTCTTCGTCGATCACCAGCAACCCGAGGTCCTTGAACCGCACATCGGGCGACAACAGCCGGTGGGTGCCGATCACGATATCGACGGAGCCGTCCGCGAGCCGCTTCAAAACCCTGAGTTGCTCCGCGCGCGTGCGGAACCTGGACAGGCTCTCGATCACGACCGGAAATTGCGCCATCCTCTCGGAGAAAATCCTGGCGTGCTGGTCCACCAAGACCGTGGTTGGTGCCAGAACCGCCACCTGCGCCCCGTCCTGCACCGCCAGGAACGCGGCTCGCATGGCCACCTCGGTCTTCCCGAACCCCACGTCGCCGCACAGGAGTCGGTCCATGGGCAGGGGTCGCTCCAGGTCGCCAAGCACGTCCCGCCAGGCGGTCAGCTGGTCGGGCGTCTCGTCGTGGATGAACGCCGACTCCATCTCTCGCTGCCAGGCGCCCGGGGGGCCGAACGACCTCCCCGCGGATGCGGTTCGCCGGGCGTACAGGTCAAGTAGCTCGGCCGCCGCGGTCTCGATGGACCGTTGGGCGCGGCGCTTGGTCTGCTTCCAGCCCTTGCCGCCGATCTTGTGGAGTCTGGGCGGAGCGCCGCCGGTTCCGGGTGCGTTCCACCGTTCAATCAGGTCGACCCGGTAATGGGGGAGGCGCAGCAGGTCGCCGTCGGCATATTCGATCGACAGTGCCTCGAAGGTCTCCCCGTCCGCCTCGGTAAGCTCCAACCCCCGGTAGACACCGATGCCGTGGTCCAGGTGCACCACGTAGTCCCCGGGCTGCAACGAGGCAACCGACTCCAAGGTGGCCGCTCCGCGGAAGCGGGTCCGCGACCGCAGGCGGGCGCGCGCAAAAACCTCGTGGTCGGTCAAGACGGTCAGCGGTTCGGGCCATTGGGCACGGAACCCACCAGAGAGCGAGCCGATGCAGAGTCCCGCCGCGTCCGCCGCCCCCGGTCCGACCCGTTCGGTCAGGATCTCTTCGACCCGGTCGAGCTGTCCCTCGTTGTCGCAGAGAAACAGCATCTCCTGGCTCTGGGAGGTGGCCAGGCGCACCGCCGAGGCAAGTCGCTTCATGTCGCGGCCGATATCGGGAGGTGGTTCGATGCCGAGGTCGACAAGCGACGGTTCCTCTCCCGGCGCGGCGTCGGTCCGCATCACCAGGCGCCTGAATGCCCTGAGCCGGGGGCCGTACTCAGCCGGCGGCATAACCAATTTCGCCGCGTCTGCTCCCGAATCTTGCCAGAGGCGCTCGCGGAGTTTGTCTCCCGACTGTTCCTCGTCCATCACCAGAATGGCGTCCGGGGGGAGCAGTTCCAGAAGGCATCGCCGGTCGGTCATCCCCGAAGGGGCAGCCTCCAGCGACACAGGCAGAATCGACACCTCGTCCAACAATTCCACCGAACGCTGGCTCAGCGGATCGAACCGCCTGATGGAGTGGATTTCGTCTCCCCACAGCTCGATCCGAAGCGGCTTGCGCGGGCCGGCGGGGAAAACGTCCACCACACCGCCCCGGACCGCCATGTCGCCTGTGTCGCAAATAACGCCGGTGGGTTCGTAGCCCATTCTGGCCAAGTCGGCCGCCAACTCATCTCGCCGGCGTTCGGATCCCACCGACAGGGTAAGGAACAGCTCGCCACCGCCGGTGCGGCCCGGTTTCGGGTCGGAAGCCGAACGTTCGATCGGGGCAGGGACCGCGCAGCGCTCGATCAGTGCTCTGGAAGTGGCGGCGATAACGCCACACCGGCCGGCAAGCAGCAGCCCAAGCGTCTCGATCCGCTGGCCCTCCAGATCCAGGTCGGCCTGTGCCTCCCGCTGGGGGTAATGCCGCGCACCTCCCTCCCAAAGCGCCGCCAGGTCGTCGCGTAGCCCTTCCGAGGCCTCCGGAGTGCGGGCCACATGCACCACCGGGCCCGCGGTCTCACGCCGGGCCAGCGCCAGGCAGAGGGCGGCCGTCGCCGACCCCGGGGGTCTGCGCAGGGGAATCCGCGCACCGTCGGCTTCCAGGGCACCGTGCAGTCCGGCCGAACGCACCGCCGCTTCCACCGCGCGGTGGATTGATCCGAAGAGTTCTATGGCGATCCTCCGGCGGCGGTTGGGCGCCGGCCCCCGCGAGGGGCAGCCAGGATCATTTCGAGTATGGCAAGGGCACCCGCCAGGCATACCAGCCAGATGTCAACATTGTGCGCCCGCCGCACGCGGTAGATCGCGTCCTTGAAGTCGGCCTCGCCCGGCCCGGCCACGGTAATGGCACTGGTGCCCAGCGCGGCGGGAATGGCGTCCCGGGCGATCAGGGCCGGATACATCTCGGGTTCGGGGACGTTCGCCGCGAACGCTGCCTCCCGACCGGCTCCGCGAACTCTGTACACACCGGCGCTTGCCGGCACAAACGGCCACCCCGCCACCGCCGGCGACACGTTGCCTTCCGGCCCCTCGACTTCGCGGGCCCACCCGGGAAGCACCACCTCCGCACCCGCATCGAAACCGGACGGGGGCCACGTGGACAGGTGCGACCACCGCAGGAAAACGGTCTCCAGGAACGGGATCATCCCGGGTCTGGTCGGGAGGTCGGTCGCCTCCGGTGTGAGGGGGGAGGCGAAGAGAAGAATCACTCTGTCGGCGGCAACCGTTCTGAGAAGCCACGGAGTGCCGTCGGCGGTGCTCAGCAACACGGAATCCCGGCCCGGAACCGTGCCGCGGAACAGGTAGCGCGAATGGACCATCGTTCCCGGAAGCCCCGCGACGGCCTGCGCCGACTCGGACAGTCCCAGGGTGCCGACGGCCGTGTCGGGCTCAACGCGGTACCGTGCCCCCGCTGCCGCCAACATCTGGTTGAACGGCGGCAGGTCCGCCGCGCGCGACGGTGGTATGAACACGGTGGTCGCCGCCGACCGCGCGAGCCGCAACGAGGCCTCCGCGGCCCCGACCACCACCACAACCCCGGGATCCGCCTCGCCGCCGAGCCTTCCCGCCCCTCGCAAGGTTTCGACACCGAGCGACAAGAACTCGGCGCCGTCGTCCCCGACCACGGCCACACGGGGCGGCGAGACCATCGTCACGGCAAAGTGCCGCACGTCATCGTTTCTGGCACCGGACGGGTCAATCAAGACTCGCCCCGAGTACATCCCCGCCGGCAGCGGGGGCAGCGGAAGCACGGTCTCGGTGTTCCACGGGAGTCTGGCGGCCCCGGCCAGCTCCCCGTCCACCTCCATTCGGGCCGTTGCCTCTTCGGTCGCGAAATTGTCACCCTCGTTTTCGGGGTCCGCGCTGGCCAGCACCGGCCTGACCACAATGCCCTGGACAATCCCCACCGGGGCTGTGCCACCCGCCGACGGCTCGGCCCGGGCCAGAGCACCGCTGCTCCCGTCGGGGGGGGCGGGGTGGTAGACCACGACGGGAGTATCGTCCGGCACGGAAACGGGGATGTCGGCCCGGCGGTCACTGCCGGCGCCGCTGGCGGCCCCAAACCCCGAGGCCTGCAGGTCGGAAAGTAGCTGGATCTCCCTGACCCGGTCCTGTTCCAGGGGGAGCGCGGCCCCCGCACGCGCGACCACTTCGGAAAGGTTGCTGCTTCCGTCGGTCAGCCCGATACCCTCTAGCAGCGCCGCGGCCCGGCGGGGGCCCGCGCCGGCCGCCA
>LXNJ01000526.1_pt1 | contig 26412 bp, 28 predicted proteins | sample 809081 | NCBI WGS metagenome assembly LXNJ01 (sample SAMN04870510, study PRJNA318959) | sponge metagenome | biome: sponge; feature: marine sponge reef; material: water | host: Petrosia ficiformis | place: Greece: Milos, Mediterranean Sea | collected 2013-05-29 | depth 5-7 m | reverse complement strand
GCTTTGCGCGCTGATACATAAGTCATGTATATAGTATCACATAAATATAAAGGAATGTCAAGAAAAATGTAGATTTTTAGATACTGTTACTCAACCTTCGTATAATAGTTTTTGAACGATCTCGAAATCAAAAATTTGGTTTTAAAGTATACCTTATTATGGCAACAGAAAACAAACCAATCTGAATTACGTTTGCATTTATAGGGCATGCATGGTATAATTTAGCACATGAAATTTATGTTGGAAGAAATGTCCGGAAAAGAGGTATCCATAACAGAAGAGGGAGAGCCAGTACTCACCTTCTCCTATGGAGAGGCGGTATCACATCCACATTTTCATCCGATCTATGCCCCGAATGGAGAGGTAGTAACGGAGGGAATGACGGAAACTGAACAACGACATCCACCGGGTATCTGTTTCACACTTGGCACAGTGAACGATGATAGTGGAAAGCCTATTGAATTTCGGCCGAGTCATCCAACATTTAATCGGGAAAAGTTTAAATCTTCCGCAACTGAAGAATCTGCCAATTTTGTTTGCAAAACAACTTGGAAAGTTTCTAACACTGTGTTGACAGAAACATGTAAAGTTACAATCTATCCACTCCAAAATGAAGTTCGGATACTTGACCTGGCAGTCGTTCTACACGCATCTTCTAACCTTATAACGTTTGAAGGTGAAATTGGGTTAGGTTACTATGCTATTGAAATGGAGCATAGAAAAGCAGCAAACGCAAGTGGAAAAATTGGCGAATCTGAAGTAAACGAACAGGAATCAGAGTGGGCAACGTTGTGTGGTATTAATAGCGATGCTGCTATTGGCGTGGCAATCCTGCCACACCCGGTAAACGGCCAAACAGTCTTCCTTGCAGAGGACACATATCAAGGATCTTTATTCGCTCAAACAGCACCGTTTACGCTAAATGCTAATGAAAAACGGAAGTTAAATTATCGCGTGCTAATCTATCTCGGAGACCTATTTACCTTTGACGTGTGGAATTATTACGAAAAATATATTAATTGTAAAAACGGTTAGGTTTTATGAAAACTAACCTGCCGATACGCTGAAGATTCATGAAAGATAAATCCTCTCTCCCAATCTATAATTCCCAACCCCCATTACTTCAATCTGAAATGAGTGTTCGTCCCACTGATGTCGATGGACAATCTGCGCGTAATATCTATATTGAAACCTATGGATGTCAGATGAACGTCAGTGATAGCGAACTGATGGCAGGCATCTTGACGCAATCAGGACATCGGACTGTTTCCCACATTGATGATGCGGATGTGATTTTACTCAATACTTGTGCCATACGGGAGAACGCTGAAACTAAAGTTATCAATCGGCTTGAACATTTGAATCATCGGAAGCGGCGGGAAGGAAATCTGATTATCGGGGTTTGTGGATGTATGGCACAACACCTACGCGACAAACTTTTGAAAGCAGCCCCGTATGTTGATCTTGTTATGGGGCCCGATGCCTATCGGAATTTACCGATGGCGCTCAATGCTGTAGCAAGCGGCGATCCTTTTCTCGGTTTACAGTTGGATAAAAGTGAGGACTACGCAGATATTGCACCTATTCGTAAAGAAGGAATTCGGGCATGGCTCACTATTCAGCGTGGATGTGATAAAATGTGTACCTTCTGTATTGTCCCGTTTGTCCGGGGTAGAGAACGGAGTATACCACTGAAATCCCTTACAGATGATGTCAAAAGACTTGTTGATGAAGGTTTTAAAGAAATCGTTCTCTTGGGACAGACAGTCAACTCTTATCACGATGGTAAACATGATTTTGGAGAACTCTTGTGGTCTATTGCTGAAGTTGATGGTGTTGAACGGGTGCGATTTACATCACCGCATCCCGCAGACGCAACCGATAGCATGATTGATGCAATGGAAAATTGCCCGCAGGTATGTAAACAACTTCATCTTCCGTTGCAATCTGGGTCAACTCATGTATTAGAACAGATGCGGCGCACCTATACAGCAGAAGAATATCGCGAATTGGTTTCAAAACTCAGGGAACGTATCCCACGGATTGCGCTTTCAACGGATGTTATTGTCGGGTTTTGTGGCGAAACCGAAGAAGATTTTATGCAAACCTATCAACTAATGGCAGATATCCGATTCGATTCAGCGTTTATGTTTAAGTATTCTGATAGAGAGGGGACTTTAGCAAATAAGTCGTTGAAGGATGACGTTCCTGAGTCTGAAAAGGCAAGGCGACTCAATGAAATAATTGAGTTGCAAGAGGAAATTTCTGCCGACATCAATCAAACAGCGGTCGGAACAATTGCTTCTGTTTTAGTTGAGGGAGATAGTCGACGCGATACTCAGCAGTATCACGGTAAGACAGACACATTCAAAACGGCAGTTTTTCCAAAGGAAAACGCTCAGGTCGGTGAAATTGTGAATGTGAAAATCCAATCTACTACTGCTCATACGTTGATAGGCGAAATTGCTGGATAACAAAGTTTTCACTTAATAACATTGGTTTTCTGCAAAGCATTATCAGGTTTATAAGTCATACATTTGTTTTCCCGAAAACCAATCTCTTGTAAATATGCAAAAAATTAGAATTAAGAACAGAATAGAAATTGAGAAAATGAAACGGAGTGGACAAGCCGCAGCAAAGGTATTGCAAGCGATTGCAGATGCCATTGAGCCAGGCGTAACGACTTACGAATTGGAAATGGTATCCCGCAAAGCGATTGCTAATCTAAATGCCACCTCATCATTTTTGAACTACGTAATTCCGGAACACAGTCCTTATCCCGCCACAATCTGTGTCTCTGTTAATAACAAAGTCATTCACGGTATCCCAGATAAATCAGAGGAACTCATAGAGGGTGATATTATCGGTGTAGACACCGCTGTGAGTATTGATGGTTTTCATGGCGATAACGCCTTCACGTTTCCAGTAGGAAAAATATCTACCGAAGCACAAAGCTTACTGGATGCGACGAAAGCCTCGCTGTACGCTGCAATATCAGAAGCAAAACCGGGGAACCGTATAGGCGATGTCTCTTTTCAACTCCAAAATGTTGCTGAAAAGGCAGGATTCTCCGTCATTCAGAATTTTTCTGGACACGGTATTGGTCGAAACCTGCATGAAGAACCACAAATCCCCACTACTGGCAAACCGGGTCGTGGTGTCCGTTTACGACCAGGGATGGTGCTTGCCATTGAAGCAATGGTCAACGCAGGACACCCTGGTGTGGATGCCTTGGAAGATGGGTGGAGTATTGTTACGTCAGATGGAAGTTTGTCTGCCCTCTTTGAGCATACGGTGGCTGTTCTTTCAGATGGACCTGAAATTCTAACGGGGAGTCCAATATGGGAAAATCAGTAAAAATTCTGACGGTTGCCACTGCAATTTTACTATTCATTGCCCTCTATCTTATTTTCGGATATGCAGCGGTGGAAAAGTCAATGTTAGAAGTGCAGAAGATTTTCTACTTACACGTTTCAGCTGCAATGACTGTTTATCTGGCATTTGGTGTGAACTTCATATTTAGCATAAAGTATCTAATTAAACGCAAATTGAACGATGACTTATTGGCAGTATCAGCAGCTGAAATAGGTCTTGTTTTTTGCACTATTGTGCTTCTTTCTGGACCGATTTGGGCGAAATATGCTTGGAATACTTGGTGGAATTGGGAAGCAAGACTCACGAGTACACTTGTTCTCTGGCTAATGTATGTCGGGTATTTCATTCTTCGTTCTGCTTTAGCTGAAGACAAACAAAAACTCTATTCGGCGGTGCTTGGAATTATAGCCTTTTTCGATGTGCCTATTGTCCATTTTGCCACAAAATTCTGGGAATCAAAACATCATCCAGAGCGTGGGGCAAAAATCGATGTAGTTCCAACCATACTACATACATGGCTTGTGGTGTTACTCGTATTCATCGGACTTTTTTCACTACTATTAATTTTGCAGTATCAGATCAAAAAGACGGAGTCACGGTATGAGGTGATTCGCCGGAAACATATAGAGGAGACATCTTGATGCGAATCGTAATTATAGTTAGTTTTCTAATCGTTGTCGGTTTGGTGTTCTTGGCGATTCAGGTCCCAACTTTGGATCAGAAAAAGATTGACGCAGCTACCAAAGAAGCAATATCAGAATCTCAAGTTACTGTGGGAGATGAAGATACTGTCAGAGCAGCAGTCACTCTTTCTATAGGAGAGTTGGAAACGAAGCAACGCAAGCGCCTCAAATACCTTGTCTCCGCCTATCTCGTTATTTGGCTGGTCTTTATGCTCTACTTAGTGCGATTGGGAAGGCAGCAGCAAGCATTAGATCAACGTCTTGCGCAATTGGAACAGGAATCATCCGATAGTCAAGATGAATCCATAGAATAATTCCGCATCTTCTAATGACTGAATTGTGTTTTCTGAATCTACAAACTAACAAGCCAATTAGATAACGATGCAACTTGATCAGCGTTTGTTAAGTTAGCTGCGTTCTTCAGCATTCCTTCCTCAAGATGTCGCCAAATTTCCTGTGCCATACTGTCAACAATAACAGCCCCAATAAAAAAGAGGTCTGGTGATAAGTTTTCAGATGCAAAAGCTGTTCTAATACGAGTTAATGCTGTTTGGGCAGTTTTCCAATGTTCGTCAGCACCTGCTGGGTCAATTCCTCCTTTTAGTTCGCCAAAAGCAATAAATTTTTCGGGAATTCTATAAGTCGCAGACTTCATTTCGTCCGAAGCACAGTGAAGTAAACACATATCTATGTTTTTACTCACTAATGGGATAGTTCGGTTGTAAATCAGCGTTCGCATTTCACCATTCCTTTTCCAACTCAGTGCTTTGAGACTCAATTCTATATCCGCTCCACCACTTTTTCCCTCGATCCATGTGTTACTAACAGTATTAAGCCATTGATAAGCTGTTTCAGTCAGAGTCAGGGCAGAAATAATTGCTCGGGTTAGTTTTCTTTCTGCTAACTTCCCTGCAATGTTTCGCATTGAGCCGCCTAACGAATCTCCACGTGTTAACAGAAATCGATAAACTAATTCCTCTACAAACTCTATGCCAGCAGGCTCTAAAAAATTCTCTATTAATTGTTCTATTGCTCTTGTTTGGTTGACTTCATCTGTATGTCCAACTGCCTTATCTGAAAACCCTGCAGCTGTCAGTAACGCGGGTCGAATCTCATTAATTTTTAGTAAATCAATAGGGGTTTCGGCCCGCAATGCAAAAACTTTCAATGCCCGTGCTTGTTCAACAAACGGAGTAGCCTGTCGATTTCTTTCCAATGCAAGAGCGACAAAACCAGAGCGAATTTCTTCAGGTGGAGTTATGAGATCACTATTATTAGATAAATGTTGAATATATGACATTATCTCTTTCGCCAGACATACACACATTTTCGAAGTGGAATGCGACCATACGTACCCATTTGCTGGCTGCTATTTCCTTTTTTCCCTGGTACTACGAGAATTTTTTCAACCTCAAACCCCAACGTTCTTGCTATATCCGACAAAATCATATCTACGGAAATGCCGACACCTGCGTAGCGAACGTTGTCATTCACCATGAAAAGGCGTGCATTCGGTTTTAACACACGGATACACTCTCCAATGACACACGCCATTTCAGAAAAATAGCCGCGCACCATTCTCGGAATGCTATTGTTGTTTAATATTCCCGCTGCTTTTTCGTTTTCAAGATAAGTATTTATTGTCTTTAGCAATCTCTGATGATTGGCAGCTTCTATAAACGGAGACCAATTTGGGCAGATTTTTAACAAATCTTTCTCTCTATTTTCTACGGTGCAACTGAGCATTTCCTGACGTAAATTAGAAACTTCTGTTTGTGTTAAACCCAACATTGCCAATTCAAGAGCATAAGTACGAGTATAATCGTAGCGATTGCAATAGGGGGGCGAGGTCATTATCGCATCATACGATGCTGTTTCTAAGGCAGGTAGAATTTCAAGGCATGAGCCCTCAAACAACCGAATATCACTTGACGTTTGTGGAATAGGAAAGAGGGTTGTAGGCACTTCGTAAGAAGTTACATCTGATAAAATTTCTTTTAGTTTAACAGTGATTGCAGGCGCGAATGAAAGAATTTCACCCTTATTGAAAGGCTTTGTGCCTGGTCGTATTTTGCCGGAGCGCGCATCCCAGCGCAGATATTGCCCATCTTTTCGCGTATAACTGATTGATTCTAAAACGCATAACAATGCAAGACGAAGAATTGCTTGAATTTTCTCGCTTTCTTGATGCATTGCACCTCTATAACGTTCAATCGCATCTAATGTTTCCGAGGAGTACGCTCCTTTTGTAATTCGGAATATGTTGAACGGTACTCTTTCTGGGAATTCTTTCCACGGCTGGAAGGCTATCCAACGTTCAAGCGTAGCAGTGTCACTGGAGGACAAACCCTTTTGCAATAAGAGTCGTGTTTGGATAATTTCTTGTCCAATAGGTAGTAATTCTATCCCATCAGCATGGATACTTCGTTCACTTGCGGCAAACAAGGTCGTGCCTATACCTGCGAATGGATCAAGCACCTTCCCTTGTGTGCCACCTTCATAATTACTCAAAAAGTATTCAACAAGTCCTGCAGAAAATGCTTCTTTGTATTTGTACCAATTATAGGCAGGTTTGTCTTTGTTTCCCTGAAAGCTTACAATCTTTCGAGACAAAAAAGGGACTATTAAGAATTTCGATTTGAAATCTTCGGTGAGTTCAGCATCAAGTGTGGTGATTTTGTCACGCAGCTCTGCAGCTTGCGATTCAAATTCGTTTTCTTGAAAAGTCATAAGCACCCCTATTGATCACTGTCTGGTATCTCATCCCAATTATGTTCGGGTGAATATCCCAATTCCTTTTTTGCCTGCTTCCAATCATAACGCGAGTCTGCCCGTCCCGCTACTGCATTATATGCACCGTAAGTAACGTTTTCCGTTTCAATCGCACGTTCCACACACTGCGCAACATCCCTCGGATCAACATAGACGAACCAAGGATCGGTTACGACTTCAGGTGCTGAAGGGCCGGGATTAAGCCCATCCCCTGCAATGACACCTGGACGGACATGAATTACTTTCAAACCGTGTGCCTGATGGTACGCCAAACCGATCTGTTCGCCGAGGTGTTTCGCCAGTGCATAATAAAGGTCACCAGCGCCGAACTGAAATGCATCGTCAACCTGATATGGCAATTTGGCTCCAGGAGCCGGAGAACAAGCAGAAATACTGGAAATGTTTACCAATTTTTGTACGCCCTTCCGAGCACATGCCTCCGCAACATTCCATGTTCCCTTCACCATCACATCAGCAAATAAGGTCAAGGGTTTACCGTGCCGTTCCCGCACCAGCGCAACGAGGTGAACAACAGCATCCTGCTCCGCACACGCCGCTTCAATCTCAGAGGCATTTGTTACATCTGCTTTGATAAATGTTGTCCCATCAAAATCGCGCTTCGGCTCAACAATATCAGTCAGCGTCAGTTGATATTTGGGATACAATCGCTCAATGATAAATTGGGCGAGGTATCCAGAGGCACCTGTAATCAGTATCTTTTCAATAGCCATCGATTTTTAGTTATCCGTTTGCGAACGGCACGTCAGTATAGAGCGCATCGTTGTACCCAACAAAAAATACATTGCCCGTTTTAACCGTCGGGGCACGCAAACTGCCACTCCGTCCTAAAACCGCTTTCAAGATTGAATCACGGTCGTCTTCAGCAGGCACGAAGGTTTCTATGCTTTTACCTTTCGCAACAACTATCCGCTCAGCGGATTCTATTAAATCCCATACTGCGTCTGCTTCTAACTTCTCTTTTCGAGCATCAGTTCTGTCTTTTGCTTCTAAGTTATGTGTGTCAAGAACCTCTTGCACTTTTTTGCATGAGTTTCAGCTATTCCGAAAATATACCCAGTCTATCATCATAATTCCTCCACTTGAATAAATCGTCCAGTATTACGGCTTTTGATTGCCGCGTCAATTAATGCAAGCGTCTCAAGTGCGTCAGCAAAAGAGGAACGGATTAGACTTCTGTCCCCTGTTTCAATAGCACGTAGCCACGCTCCAGTTTTATCTAAACCCAAACTGTTTTGCGAAACAGCAGGCTCGTTTATTGTTTCACCATTAAGATAGCCGCGAATCGCGCTGTCCGCCATATTTGCTTGCAAGCGTAAATGCGGTCCTACGACCTCAACATCAAAACAAAATCCTTCGGTGCCGCAATGATTCATGTGTGTACCGAAAACGCCATTGTCCAATTCATAAGTCATTTGTATAGCATTTTCAGCATCAAATTCGGTTCGTTCTAACGCCATATTTTTTACAGCCAATGCATGTGCTTGCACAGGTTTTGGATTACCCATAACAAATCTTGCACAATCCAGCACATGCACAGCTTGTTCTGCTAAGGGTCCACCGCTGACCTCTGACTGTAAAAACCAAGTAGGCATTTGAAAATTGAGATAGTAATTGATTGTGCAAACTGTTCGCACCAGATGGACTGTCTCCGAAGCGATTAATGCTTTCAGTTGTTCATAGAGAGGATGATATCTGAGTTGAAATCCGACAGCTGCCATCACATCTGCCTTCTCAATACATTCAAGACATTTCTGTCCATCACTAATATTCAGAGCAGGCGGTTTTTCAACCATTAAGGCAATGTCGTGTTCGCACGCCATCTGGATAGGCTCTAAACGAACAGGGGGTGGTGTTGTAATCACCACCCCGTGCATTTCTACATCAAAAAAATCACTCAGTACATCTGTCGCAAGTTCAGCGTTGGCAAGCGTTGCAAGTTCTTGTGCTGCTTCAAGCTGCACATCGTGGACAGCAACCACCCTTGCACCGTAGTTGGTGATAGCACTATGGTGATGTCTACCCATTCTGCCGGCGCCAATAATGCCGATGGCTAAGGTGTCAACGCCACGAGTTGCACTCATTGTGGATTTTTGTTGCATTATTTACGTTTTAAGTTGCCCCACGTCACAGCAATTTTACCTCGCGGTTCAACAGGTGTAGCATTACCGCCCGGTGTTACGACAAATATATTATCGTACTGAGCATGTTCAGCACCGCTCATACGGAACCCGATTTTCCCTGACGAGAAGGCGCCTTGTGAATCGGTCCATTCGCTTACAAAAGATAAATCGCCAACACTGCCACCTACTGGTCCAATGTATGCCTTGAAATTAGAGCCTTTCCGCACTTCGAATTTCGCACGGTACCAGACATTTGCTTTACGATCAACGCCATCTTCAAAAGCACCTGGTTCGGCAGCCCATCCACCATTAACTCTTCTATGCCAACGGATATGTTGAGGTGTATGACCAGAGGCATCAGTGGAGACCTGGTGCATGTAGATGTTGTTACCGTCCGTCCCGTGGAAGACAAAACCAGTTAACCCATTCTGCATGGCTTTAAAATCTGCATAATAGTCGTACTCTTCTGGGAACTCATCAATGCTAAGTCCGACTTCCCCACCTGGAACAAAAAGAACACTATTACCGAGTACATCATGCCCATCGGCATTGTCTTCAATCGTCCAGGTACCTTGCGGTGCCCATTTAGATTCGTCAATGTTTCCACTTTCAAAATCATCATGAAATAGCAGTTCAGCAGATACAGTGCCAACGCACAGAATCATTGCTAAACAGATTAAATATCGCATAATATTTTCTCCTTATAGTGAAGGTAAAATCAGGTGGCTTTGGTGCCAAAGCCTGCTTTTATCAATTCAGAAACTATTAATCTGACAGTCAATTCAACTGTCATTCAATTTAAATTATACCATAATCTATATTATTAAGGTAACCATAAACGGCAAAGTAAATAGCCATCTTTTCTGTTGCTGTGAAAGAACAAAAACGAGATTTTGACCTATTTATTTTTCAAGTTACCCCACGTCACCGCGAGTTTGCCTTTAGGTTCTACGGGAAATATATCAAATTCTGGGGTAGCAATAACAATGTTATCATATTGTGCGCGCTCGCCACCGCTCATCCGGATTCCAATTTTACCCATCTTAAAAGATTTTTGGCTATCTGTCCATTCACTCACAAGGGTGAGATCATTATTTTCAGCGCCGACATCACCGAGATAAACCTTAAATTTGTAGTTTTTACGCATCTCAAACTTCACGCGATACCACACATTTTGGTCACGATTCACTTTATCTGCGAATGGGTCAGGTTCAACAGCATAACCACCGTTTACTTTTCTGTGCCACCGGATATGTTGCGGCGTATGCCCGGAACCAGCTGTTGAAACTTGATGCATATAGACGTTATTGCTGTCTTGACAGTGAAAACAGAAGCCTGTCAAACCAGCCGATACGGTTTTAAAATCAGCGTAATAATCGAACTCTTCAGGAAACTCATCAACGCTGAGCCCAATTTCACTGCCTTGGACAGCAAGCACTTTTTTGCCGAGAACATCATGATCATCCTTATTATCCTCGATTACCCAAGTGCCTTGTGGAGCCCACTTTGCATTGTCAACTTTACCACTTTCAAAATCGTCTTGAAACAGAATTTCAGCTGAAACGGTGCCAACACACAGAATCAGTGTCAAATAGATAAGATAGCGCATTTTAATCTCCTTATATTATATTGTTAAAATTTATCAGCTTTAACTTGTGCCCAGATTGTCGTTAGTTTGTCAGTAGGTTCAACTGCCATCGGATCGTTACCACCATAAATCTCGATTTCATCAATACGTGCACCACCATTGGCGCGAATGTGAATGCGTACCCATCGTGCCTCTACATCGTCAAAGGTTATCTCAGTGGTTTTGCTTATAGCCGCACCTTTGTGGGTATAGACCTTTTTCCATGTGTTTGCCTCGGAGTTCGCATCAGCCTTAGTTGTTGCGACGAGGATATCAAAGTCCGTCGTCATCCGGTCAATAAAACTTTGCGCATGATCGCTACCGAAATAGATACGGTTCACATTTGCAACAACACCAATGTCAATCTGTGCCCAACCGGGTATTGCGTCGATAATCCAACTACGGCAATTGTTATAGAAGCCATCGTTAAGGTATTCTGTACAATGCCGTTGTGGACACCAACCTCCTAAGAGTGAAGAAGCATCAGGCTTAGCATCTTTCAGAAGTGCTAAATTTGGCTCTTTATCCCGAACTGTTGGCACAAATTCGGGGCCTGCTCGACCGTCAGCATCACAAGCGTCTGTTGCCGCTTTGATGTCTTGCTCCTTGAATTCGTAATTTCCAAATTTTTCCGGTCCCTGGTCTTCATCATGAAGTGCTAAAGCCGCGGGTGTTATTAGTATAACTGTTACGATAAGCGAACAGAAAGTTGTAAATCTCATCGGGAATTCCTCCTTTTGGAACCAAAAGTTTATCTTGGTTAGAAGTTTCAACAAAGGTTTAAGAACAACTCAAGGAGGGCACCTCCACTATTATTGTGGTTACTCAATCCGTGGTTGTCTTGCAGATGGATTTCTTTGTAAACGGATTTTTGAATCTTTCAATGGAAGTTCAATTCGTGCACCGTTGTGTAGATGTGATTCGATGATACCAAAAATTAGTTCAGTGCTTGCATACGCACAGCGGACTCCGCCGCGTGTTGGTTCACCTGTATCTAATGCATTAACAAGGTCTTTAATCAGATTTGCTGTGCTACTGGCACGCTCAAATTCAGGAAAGGTATCAGGCACTTTACACGCTCGCCATCCCGGTACATCTTGCTGTTTACGGAGATGCCACTGCCAACCGTTGTTCCAACATGTGACGGTTCCACCGTCACATATTGCTTCCCATTCACTGCTGCGTGGTGTCAAGAGCGCATGTGCTGTTACACCATTTTCAAACTGGATTGTGCCTGATCCGGATGGATCAACTTGTAGCACGTCGCCATCAAAAACGGAATCGCCTTGCGGAAGGTAACCAGAAACCCAACTTGCAGGCGCATCGCTATTCAGGCGTAAAATTAGATCTAAATTATGGCTTGCAGTGTTGAAAAGTGAGCCGTTGCCATAGATGATTAGTGCTCGCAGACTGCCAATTTCGCCGCTGTCAATAACCTCTTTCATCTTGTCAAAGCCTGTGTGCCACCGACGATTTGTGCCGAGATTGAAGGCAACGTTGTTTTGTTCGACGGCAGACACCATCGCTGCTGCCTCGTCCATAGAAGCTGCCATCGCTTTTTCTGCGTAAATGGCTTTGGCACCGTGTTCTGCTACGTAAATGACTATTTCCGCGCGATGTTCGGGTTGCGTGGCAACGCTAACAATATCTGGTTGTTCTTTTTCAAGCATTTCACGATAATCGGTGTACTGATTTGCTTTTGGGACATTATAACGGTTCCCAAAGTGTTCCATTACTTCAGGACGTAGATCAGCACACGCGACAAGATCGGTTCGTTCTTCGGCAAAAAAGCCAGCAGCGTGAGAGTAGGGCAATTTTATCGCCTCATAATCCGGAACTTCGTTGTCAATGAACGCACCCATTCGGCTACAACCGATAATAGCGGCACGATAAGTATTCATAGGTGTTCTCCGTAATCTTCAATAAATTGGAATAGAAACCTACAGGATTAAAATTATTCAGTGAAAAATTTATTGGCAACCTCACTTACAAAATTCCTGCCCATTACCCTATATCCTTCTGCATCAGGGTGCAAGTTATCAGGGAGCAGGTTCACAAAATCTGAGCCAAATACATCTAAACCGCTTACGTAATGGATATTATCGTCGCCATAAGATTTTAGTGCTTCGGCTGCTGCTTGCACTTCCTCACGCATTTTCTGCAAATTGAAACCGACAGCGTTCGGATTTTCCTCTCTGTTTGGGCAATAAATGGGTGACATCAGGACAATAGGTATGTCTGTGTGTTTCTCACGAATAATCTGCACAGCACCGATAATCGCTGGACGAAATGCACGAGGTCCCAAACTGGATGCACCCTGTATGTTAATTCCGAGACACATTGAGATGTAGTTCGCAGGTAGGTCGCGAATCATTCGTGCCACCATAGAATCAAGATGACACTGTCCACCATAGCCAAGACATGTCAAGTTGAAATCCTGATCGCGAGCAACAATGCCAGGCCATGTCTGTGTTGGTGAAGCGGCTGAACGACATTGCGTGATAGAACTTCCATAAGTGATCCACCGCGGACGTTTGTCAATGAACGGTTCTAATGTTGCGCCATCATCTATGTCTAAATTTCGGAGTTGAAACCTACCGAATTGCGGTAACCATAGTTCAATTAATTTATCTTGATCTGATAGATTTTCAAAGACAAAACTATTTTGTCCCTTCAGATCAAATGATGCAATGAACTCTCCATCACAACAGAGATCAAGCATGCCGGATTCGCGTTGTTCAACAATATTGCCCGAAATGCGCGTAGTGTTGCTCCGAAAACTGATGCGAACCCCCGCAGGCATTGCTGAGCGTTCTAATAACGGCTCTGGAAACAGTGCGTGCGTCTCGTGAGGTGTTCGCCAAGGCATAATAGAAGTATCTGTTTTTTCAATGGATACAATCCCTTGCCAATTCAGATGTGGCGCATCAGGTTTTAATTGCATTATAATATCTCTCCTTCTGTTTGAGTGTGCGTTACATTGCATCAACAACTGCACGAAGTTGACGGATGCCGTCTAACATCTGTTGTGGATTTCCCCAATGTTCAATACTCGCTGCACCAGTAAATCCGTCATCAATTAATGTTTGCAACAATTGTTCATAGCGTAAGTCTGTATCTCTAATCGGATCCAGATTTTTCTCGCGGTTTGGTTTTACATGCACATGCCGCACCAGTCCCTTAACATGTGAATATCCGTCAGGCAAAGGAATCTCACCGCAGTGTAAACCATTATTGACATCCCAACATGAAGCGAGAGCAGGACTATTACCAAGTGCATCAATAACAGCACGTGTTTCTTCACATGTTCCTGCAAGCGTTGCATCTTCATTTTCAAATGCGAGGATAACGTTTGCGCTTTCAGCAATTGGAACTACAGGTGAAAGTTTTTCCACGATCTGTTCCAAATAGTCGTTTATATCTGGACGGGATGTTTCTTTAAGCCGCCGATTTGGATTCCAAAAAGCGAATCCTCGAATAATCTGTGTTTCAAAGGCGTGAGCGAGTTCAACCATACGGTCGAAGTGTCGCAGGTGACGTTCATATTCTTGTGGATTGTCAATTGCACATTTACCAAAAGGTGAACCGACGCTCGCGACGCGGACATTGTAAGAAGTTAGTACGTCTTGCGCGCGTTTCACATCGTCATCATCGATTTCGGTTACGTGTTTACCCCAAACACCACCGCGTACTTCCACAGTAGTGGCGCCAGCTTCGACACCGAGTTTGATAGCTTCCTCAAAATCTTCTCTGGAAACTTCGTCAGCAAAAAAACAGACATCTATCATTTAAAATCTCCCGTATATTCCCCGTGCTATTCATTTATAGTGAACTTTGAAATTATTGGGACACTTTGATAAACTTGTCTTGGAAAGATAATGGACAATAGAAGTTGTAGCACAAACTAAATGAAGATTAATTTTTTAATTCGGTAATTTTCTGTCCGCACAAGGCAGGTGTACCCACCTGCTGACGAGGCTTCCTAACCTCGCTAAATTACCGAATTATTTTCTTAAACTTCATAAAGTTTGCGCTACAGAAGTGTCCCATTAATTATAGGTTTTACTATAAATTGAGTATAGTGTCCGAAATAAACCTACCCATCTTAACAGCATATTTAGGAATGCTGGCTCCTTTCGAAAATTTACCGAGACACAAATTACGGTTTGTCCAATAATAAAATTAAGCAATAAAAAATATAACCACTGCAATAACTGATGATATTGCGCCTACAACATTAGCAGTGAGATAACGTGATAAAAATTGCAAGACACCACTGATAAGGAAAAACGAGCCAGAGATAATGAGTAGTGTACCCGATCGCTCTCCTGGTTCATCTTGCAGCAATCTATAACCCTCAACAAAATTATATATTCCTATGAGGAAACAAAAAACAATAGCCGACCACTTCATCCATTTTGTTTTTTGATTAATGGTTTTAATCCAGTCAGACATAACTGTGTTATCCTCCTAATTCTTCAAATGAAAAGCGATAATAGGTGCAAATTTAGCCAATACCTCAAGCGGTGACTCTTTATTTGAGAGCGTTGCTTCTAACACAGCTTCATTTTTCTTGACTGTGATCCAAGCAAGAAGCGGAGGTAGTTCCTTTGGTTTTACAATGCCATCTTCTATCGGTACGGCACCATTGATAGATTCCAACAACTTCGCGATGTTGAGTTTTACAACTGCCAGTGGTTTTTTGGGCAACTGCTTTAAGTATGATGGTTTCTTTTTGCTTTCAAGCCTATCAATGATGGAATACATCTGGTCCTCAGAAAAACTTAAAAGAGACAGTCCGTTCTTTTCAGTATAGTAGATATTTGAAGCAAAAATTGATACTTTTGTGCCCTTATAGTTAGTTTGAGAAATAGAAGCGTTCTGTAGATTAGAGAGACTATTGCCTATTTGATTCCATTTTTGAGAATTTGCAGAATTGAAGATTAATCCGCCATGCGTATGCACGCTCGCTGCATCTATCTGAAAGGTCTCAAGAAAATCAATATTGAGGTTTTCTAAAGCACTCGGTTCAAACTGTGTTAAGTCGTCAACAGACAACGCAATTTCCCCGGTTAAACCTGCCATAACGTCTTCCTCTAAATTCAGGTTTAGCATGCCTTCAAGAAACAAGATTAACGCATAAAGATCATCCGTTGCGTTATTATTAATTTGGTCACGGATAAGCAGCCACGTCGTTTCTAATATCCTCGGAGCAACTGCGATAAACAGGTCTTCCTCTCCTGACAACCCTTTTAGAGTTTGTAAGTCTTTACCTTCTTTCAAGAAGAGTGCAATTTTGTTTTCTGGCAGAGAAGAATCAAATGCGGCGTAAAACTGAAGAAATGGTGCTGCCTCAAGTAGATTGAGTTTAGCATAAACATTTGTAAAGGTTTCCAGTTGTACTCGTTCTTCAGCATCTATATCTTCAAGCAAAGGCAATGCTTCTGACACATTTATAGAAAGGCTCAATTGTCCTTCCCCAAATCTCTTTGTAACTTTAGAATAAGACACATTTTTTCGAATAGATGGATTTTTTTTGCGATAGGTATCAATCAATTTTTTAAAACTATTCTCTCCAATTCCTGCCACGAGAAAATCGCCTACAAATCCGTAGCTAATCAGTAAATCTGGTAGCTGGACAATGCTGTATTTTACTTTTTCATGTTCACCGACATCAAGTTTTAATGTGCCTCCAGAAAAACCGATAAAACCGGTCAGCATTTTAGTTAATCGTTTTAACTCAGCAAGATTCCCTCCTGAATGAACAACAATTCCACCTTGAACGGTATCTGCCTCGTTTTTCCATAGTGCGAAACCTGTTTGGTATCCGACAGTATCAATGACACCGAACAGATCAGTTCCAATAATCGCTTGCGCAGCTAACAGTACCTGTTCTATCTCCTGCATCTCTGATTCGTCCATAATTTGATCAAGTATATTTTCCCATTCTTCTGAGATTTGTATTTCTTTATAAACTTCATCTATATCTTGTAATTTTAGGTAGACGATACTATCATTTGGAATAAAATCTGTTACTTTCGCTGTGTGTCCTGAAACAGGGATACCGACCACTAAAAGCGTGAAAATAAGTAATTTAAGTATTTTACGCCAAGGTAACAATGATAAATTGCGATCTTGAACTAAGACTTGGAATTTCATCAGAAGGCCTCCATTTTACGGAACTCGAATATCTTCAACCAGTACTTGCACCTCTTCAGGTGGCGGTGGTGTGAAAGCAGATACGACAGCAGCGACAATAAAATTTAACACCATGCCAAGTGTGCCAATACCCTCTGGAGATATGCCCCATAACCAGTACTCGGCTGTGTTAAGGTCGGGTTTGATAAATTTGAAAAATATGATATAGGCTGCTGTAAATGTGATACCAACAACCATACCTGCTACTGCCCCAGCTTTGTTCATTCGCTTAGAGAAAATTCCCATCACGATTGCGGGGAAGAAAGAACTTGCCGCCAATCCAAAAGCGAATGCGACAACTTGCGCCACAAATCCAGGTGGATTGATGCCAAAATATCCAGCAATACAGACAGCAAAACCTGCAGCGATTCGCGCAGCAGTTAATTCATTTTTCTCCGATAAATCGCGGACAATACAACCTTTCAGTAAGTCATGCGCAATAGCGGTTGAAATAACCAAAAGAAGCCCCGCAGCAGTAGATAAAGCGGCTGCCAAACCCCCTGCAGCAACTAATCCTACAATCCAATTCGGTAGTTTTGCAATTTCAGGGTTTGCCAACACCATAATGTCACGATCAATTTCAAGTTCATTCTCATCAGAAGATTTTGGGCCACGGTATTGAATTGCACCATCGTCATTCAAATCATTGAATTTTATTAGTCCGGTCGCTTCCCAATTTTTAAACCACTCAGGCATGCTTTCATATTTGGTGTCGATTAATTTGCCTTCCTGTTCAGAAGTTACAGTCTTAAGCAAATTTGTTTTGGCAAATATAGCGACAGCAGGTGCTGTTGTATACAACATCGCGATGAATAACAACGCCCATCCTGCAGAAATTCGTGCTTCTGATGCTTTACGGACTGTGTAGAATCGGATAATTACATGCGGAAGTCCAGCAGTTCCCAACATCAAAGCTGCAGTGATAAAAAAAACATCAATCTTAGATTTAGTTCCGTCTGTGTATTGGTCAAAACCGAGTGCTTCATGTAGTCCGTTGAGACGGTCCAAGAGATACACACCTGTATCGTCTGCTGCGCCAAATCCTAGCTGCGGAATAGGGTTGCCAGTAATTAGTATTGAGATGAAAATCGCAGGCACGAGGTATGCAAAAATGAGGACACAGTATTGTGCAACCTGCGTATAGGTAATGCCTTTCATGCCGCCAAGCACAGCGTAAAAGAACACTATCCCCATGCCGATTAGCACACCCGTTGTAACATTAACATTGAGAAACCGAGAAAAGACAATGCCGACACCGCGCATCTGTCCAGCAACATAGGTAAATGAAACAAATACAGCACACACAACAGCAACGATTCTTGCCAATTGTGAATAATACCGATCCCCAACGAAATCGGGAACGGTATATTTACCGAATTTACGAAGATAAGGGGCTAATAATAGTGCAAGGAGGACATACCCACCTGTCCATCCGAGGAGATAGACCGATCCATCGCGTCCCAGAAAAGCGATCATCCCCGCCATTGAGATGAAAGACGCAGCACTCATCCAATCCGCTGCAGTTGCCATGCCATTCACAACCGGATGTACGTTGCTGCCAGCAACATAGAAGTCACCAGTAGAACGTGCTTTAGACCAAATCGCTACCCCAATATACAATGCGAAGGAAAGACCAACCAATATGAAGGTCCAGGTTTGTACGCTCATACTTATTCGGAATCCTCCACATCATCTTGATCGGTCCGATATTTCTTATCCAGTCTGTTCATCAACCAAGCGTAAACGAAAATTAGCACAACAAATATCCATATAGATGCCTGTTGTGCAAAATAAAATCCGAGACGGAACCCCCCGAATCGGATCTTGTCAAGTTGTTCCACAAACACAATTGAACAGAGAAAAGATGTGGCGAACCAGATTCCGAGTAGGATACCGAGATATTGTAGATTTTTCCGCCAATATAGTCTATTATTATCTGATGTTTTCACAAACTGTCCTCCGATATTTTGGAAGTCTTTGGGGTGGAATCTGTAGGAGTATGCAGAATAGTATCAGAAAACAGTATTTTTGTCAATAATTCTCAGGAAACATTAACCGTTCCACGTTTTCTATCAGAATATGCAAAACCTTAATATGAATTTCCTGTATCCGATCAGCAGTATCACCTGGTGCAATTAGGTAACTATCACAGTAGTTCTTAAGCTTCCCACCGTCTTTACCCAGTAATCCGAATACCTTCATCTCGCGTGATTTTGCTGCATCAGCCGCACGAACAACATTTTCGGAATTCCCACTTGTTGAGAGGACAACCAATAGATCGTTAGGATCTCCTAATGCTAACAGCGGACGCGCAAATACCTCCGCAAACCCGAAATCGTTTGCTGTACAGGTGATATGCCCCGCATCACTCAGTGCAATTACAGGAAGCGGCTTCCTATTATCCCGAAACTTCCCTGTGCACTCTTCCGCAAAATGGATAGCATCACATAAACTTCCGCCATTCCCACACGTGAAAATCTTTCCTTGTTGTTCAAAAACGTCGCGTATCAAGACTGCTGTTTCCGCGATGATCGTGATGTTATCTCGGTTTTGGATAAACTGATTGAGTGTGTCCTGTGCATCCAACAACGCGCCACGAATACTATGCAAAATGTCCATTATATATTTCTCCTAACGTGACAAACTGCAAATCCATAGATTCACCGGGCGCTAAATTGTCCCATTGCTGTAATAAATTTCGTAGATGTTGGCGCATTGTCTCAATCTGTGCAGGAGTGGCGTTGGCAGGAAGTTCTTGGCTTTCAGGTTGAAGCAACGGAGCAGGGAAACTTTCCCAAAGTTCTGCTTGTAACAGTGCTACAATAGGTTCTACCTTCATCGCTTCTTTCGGAATTTTGAATGGACGTTTTGACGTAGGCAGGTTAAAATCAAGGATGTTGTAACCTTTCGCAACAAGTCCGAAGAACGCATTTTGAAAACCCAGCGTGGTTTCGACAACATAGTGCGCAAAATCGTGTTGCACAAATCCTCGATGGATGTGAGTCCAAGTTACAGTTCCATCGTCCCGAATGCAGGTAAGTGTGTCAGGTTTGTGTTTATGTTGGTTTTTGCCTTTTTTGAAGCGGATAAGCATCTGTTTTAAAGTTCTTCAATTGAGGTATACACAAATTACATTTTGTTATCTGGTTGTTCCAATGATTAAGTTTCTGATTTTGCTGCTGCCTTTATACATTCAACAACCCACTCTTGAATTAAGTGTCTTGGCGGAATATCACCTGCTTCAGCCAGTTCCAGTACCACCTCTATTTCTTCTTTAGTTAACCACACAGAAGCTTTGTACCCATCTTCTGTTTCCACAAGTGCACCATCATACTCAGCTGCTTCTTGTGCGGCTAAGAATTCATATTCGTCATAGACATCGAGGTATTCTTCGTCTCCAGTGAGGAGATAGTCTTCACGGTTCATTAGTTCCTCCAACCTATCGTGTTGTTTTCTGCATTTAACAGCATATTGATAAGTTTACGCGTTTTGTTCCTCAATTTGATGCAGGACTTCACTGATGTATCGGCAGATTCATTGAACACTACTGACATATTCGAGACTAATCGCGCTATCGGTTAGTTTGCTGATTTTGCTGATGCTTTGATGCCTTGGGTAACCCACTCTCGAATCAGCATCACAGGTGATATTCCGCGTACCTTCGCTGCGGCGGTAACAGCTGCGGCTTCTTCAGGCGCTAAAGTAACTGGGACTATAGATTCAAAAATAGATTCCTGTACCTCTTCAAGTTCGTTTTCAAAATCAGTTAAGTCGTGAGTGTCCCAAAAGTTGGCAAGTTCTTGAATTGAATCGGTTTGTGGAATTTTTCATGTTTCATTTATTTTTTTACTGTTTATATCGTCTTGTCAAATCAAAATTCACGAAGGCTTGTTCTATTCGTTTAGTGTCTGTTCTTCAATTTGATGTAATGCTTCGCTGATGTAGCGGCGAACCCATTCACTTTCGGTGGTTTCTGCTAATTCGTTGAGCGCAGAAATCGCCTGCGGATTGCCTATTCTGCCTAACGCTACAACAGCAGCTGAGCAGACTGACCTGTCAATATCGTTAACACTACCTATCAATGCTTCTATCACCTGCACGGGTGGGTTTGCAACCCGTTCTTCACCAAGTCCCAATTCACCAAGAGCAACGACCGCAGCACACCGCATGTCAGGTTCTTCGTCTTGTAGGAACGGAATAAGTCTGTCAATGGCACGTTCATCGCGGAGGTGTCCAAGGGAAGATATAGCAAAGCGGCGAACGGCTGTGTTATCATCAGACAATGCCTCAATGAGCGGAGTTACGGCATGCACATCACCGACACCGCCTAACCCTTCAGCGGCATAGGCACGCATTTCAGCGGATTCCGATTGTAATTTTCGGAGTAACAACCGCGTCGGGAAATACCGCCAATTTCGTAGAGGACCGTCTTTGTGTGAAAGCAGCTGAATCAATCTACGAATCTTTTGTTGTCGAGATTGATCCGAAACTTTGCGTGCCATTGCGCTGTCCTATGGTAATGGAATTGTGGAATTATAGCATGTATTCTATCCAATGGCAATCGGTTTTTAGATCTGAAATATACAGCGTAAACTGTCTCTGTGTCCTACAAGGTAATCCCCAATTCCTTTGCGATGGTGTAGACGTCTTTGTCGCCACGTCCAGACAAGCACACGGCTACAACTTTATTTTTCCCCAGTTTCGGCGCAAGTTCACATAGATATGCGATGGCATGTGCGGATTCTAAAGCAGGGATAATGCCCTCAGTCTCCGATAACAATTTGAATCCTTCTATTGCCTCTGTATCCGTAATCGGGACATATTCCGCTCTACCAGTTTCGCGATAATAACTATGCTCAGGTCCGACGCCAGGATAATCTAACCCTGCGGAGATTGAGTGTGCGGGTGTAATCTGTCCATCTTCTTCTTGTAATAGGTAACACTTTGCCCCGTGGAAAACACCGACGCTTCCTGCAGTGAGCGGTGCTGCGTGTCGTCCACTACGGATACTTTCACCTGCGGCTTCTACACCGATAAGGCGAACAGATTCGTCATTATAGAATGGATAGAACATTCCGAGAGAATTGCTCCCACCACCGACACAAGCAACGATACAATCTGGCAAATCACCCGCCTGTTCTAAAATCTGTGCTCTTGCTTCTTCGCCGATGACTGCTTGGAAATCTCTAACGATCATGGGGTAAGGATGTGCACCAACAACCGATCCGAGCAATAGATATGTCGTGCGGACATTTGTAACCCAATCCCGAAAACAGGCATTGATAGCATCTTTGAGCGTACGCGAACCAGAGTTGACCGGCACGACCTTTGTTCCCATCAACTGCATCCGGAAGACGTTGAGTGCTTGTCGTTCCATGTCTTCTTCACCCATATAGACTTCGCATTCCATATCGAATTTTGCGGCGACGGTGGCTGTTGCAACACCATGCTGTCCTGCCCCGGTCTCTGCGATAATACGCTTTTTGCCCATCCACCTTGCGAGCAATATCTGTCCGATTGCGCTATTGATTTTGTGTGCCCCTGTATGGTTCAGGTCTTCCCGTTTGAGGTATATCTTTGCGCCGCCGAGTGTTTCTGTCAGACGTTCGGCATAATAGAGTGGATTGGGACGCCCTACATATTCGCTGAGGTAATACCGAAATTCCTTTTGAAAATCTGGATTATCTTTGAGGGAGGCATAAGCTTCTTCTAATTCCAAAAGAGCAGGCATAAGGGTTTCGGGGACATATCTGCCGCCGAACTGGCCGAAGTGTCCTGTTGCGTCAGGGAGTTGTTGCATGAGAGTTCTCCAGTATGTGTTGTATCGTGTTTAGATATGTGATTATCCATTCTTTTTAATTAGTGATTTCGCCCGTAGGTTTGGACGTTTTAAAACCGAGGGGTTTACAATAGATTCCGGAAGTTGTCCTGTTAATACTTGTGCGACACATGTGGCGGCGGTGACCTCCAATTCAAGGATCGATTCTTCTGAAATAAAAGCAGCGTGAGGTGTAATGACCACATTATCGAGTGTAAGCAGTCCTTCGTCTTCTTCAGGCGGTTCAGTTTCTAAGACATCTAAACCGACACCAGCAATTTCACCTTTTTTAAGTGCAGTGGAAAGTGCATCAGAGTCTACAATACCGCCACGCGCAGTATTAATCAGGAACGCTGTGGTTTTCATCGCACGAAATTCATCATAGCTGAACATGTGCTGTGTTTCTGGTGTTAACGGCGCATGGATCGTGATAAAATCTGACGTTTTGAGTAAGTCTTGAAAAGGCACCTTTTCCGCATCGTGACGTTTGATTAATTCTGGCGACGTGCGTGGTGAATAGACTGTTACATCAAGTCCAAATGCTTTCGCTTTTGGGATAATTGCTTTTGCAATGTGTCCGAACCCTATGACACCTAAAATTTTCCCACGCAATCGGCACATCTGCGGTCCGATGTTCTGGTCCCAAGTGCCAGATTTAACTGCTTCATTGTAACGTGATACTTTCCTTGCACAAGCGAGGAGAAGTGCCATAGCATGATCAGAGACTTCATCAACGCAATATGCGGGAACATTGGTAACGATGATGCCGTTCTCGGTAGCAGTTTCTACATCAATATTGTCTAATCCAATACCATAACGAGCGATAACTTGGCATTTGTTAGCTGCTGCGATAACACGTTCACGAACCGGTTTCCAACAGGTAAGGATGCTGTCCACCGTTGGGGCAAGCGTGAGGAGTTCTTCTTCGTTAACCGTTTCTGCTACTATAAGTTCAGCGCCAATTTCTGCAAGCACTTGTCGTTCCGGTTCAATAGATGACCATGCGTAGTCGGTTATGAGAACTTTCCAATTTTGTGACATATTTTGTTTACAAAAATCGCAGTTAGAAACTGCTCCCACAAGATTATTACAAGAAAATTTTACCGGGATTCATTAAATTTTGTGGATCCAAGGCTTGCTTGATGGCACGCATTAAGTTAACTGCTTCACCATGCTCTTTTTCTAATGATGCCCTTTTGCCAATCCCGATGCCATGTTCACCGGTACAAGTGCCATCCATTTTCAATGCGATGTCCACAATCTGATTGCTAATTTGCTGTGCTTCTGCCAATTCATCTTTATTGTGGGGTTCAAGCGGAAAAACGACGTGAAAATTGCCGTCGCCTACATGACCGAGTATAGATGCTATGAGATTTGAGTTGTTAAGTAGTTCTTTCGTTTTTGAGATACACGCTGCGAGTCGGGAGATCGGGACACAGACATCGGTGACATATCCTACGGACCCAGGACGTCGGTTGAGCGCAGCGTAATAACTATCATAACGGGCTTGCCAGAGTCGTTTACGTTCTGTTTCCTCTGTGGCATATTGGAAATCACCGCATCCATGTGCAGCTGCAATAGTGCCAGCAACCTTTGAACTCTCAGCGACATTATTAACCGTTCCGTGAAATTCAAAGAAGAGCGTCGGTGCAACTTCGTATGCCAACCCAGAATATTTATTTATCGCATCCATCTGCTGTTCATCTAATAGTTCTATGCGAGCGATATTGACACCCATGCCTATGAGTTCAATGACGGTATTTACTGCGGCATCAACGGTTGGGAACGCGCAGACAGCAGAGGTGATCGCTTCTGGTAACCGCGCTAATTTGAGTGTGATTTCAGTGATGATACCCAATGTGCCTTCTGATCCAATAAACAGCCGTGTAAGGTCGTATCCAGCGGCAGATTTCCGCGCTCTGCTGCCAGTGCGGATAAGCGTACCATCGGCAGTAATCACAGTTAATGTGAGAACATTATCCTGCATGGTGCCGTAGTAAACAGCACTTGTCCCAGAGGCACGTGTTGCCACCATGCCTCCTAATGAGGCATCCGCACCCGGGTCAACAGGAAAATGGAGTTTCGACCCAAGTTCAGCAAGATGCGTGTTCAATTGTCCGCGCGTAACGCCTGCTTGGACAGTAGCATCTCTGTCGTCCTCGTTGACGCTGAGGATGCGATTCATTCGGTTTAAGGAGATGCAAAGCGTTCTTTCGGTTGCAACAACAGCACCCTCAACGCCAGTGCCTGTGCCATAAGGAATTATCGGTATATTGTACTTCACACAGATTTTGACGATTTCAGAAACTTCAGCATTCGTTTTTGGGAAGACAACAGCATCAGGAAGTGTGCCGCGATGATATGATGCATCCTGTGAATGCGCTTCTCGAATGGTGTTGTCTGTGTTGAAACGTATTCCAAGAAGGGAACGGAGTTCTTTATGCGGATGTTTTAAATTGTGTTGGTTCATGCTATCGGTATTTTAGCATGACTTGCGGGTGGTGGCAAGGTAAATAAGAGTAGAGATATGTAAATATTTTTCATATTGGTTCAATTTGCAAAGAATGAGTAAGACTTCCTAATTTAGAGCGGGTCCCCACTGAATGTCAAAAGCGCATTCAGTGGGGACCCGTTCAGACAATTGACAAGACTTTAGACATCCGAATAAGCAAACGTTTTGACAATTATATATTTGAATGGTATACTACTTTCTATTGAACATAAGCTGAAAATAATTCTGCTGTCATAACAAAGGGACTTAAAATGCTTCTGACACTCAAACAAGCAAGCCAATGGGCATCAGAACACCTCAATAAAAACGTTACAACCGCAAATATTTCCTATTTGATTCAGTATGGACACATCGAATCTGTACTTGAAAATGGGGCATCGTTGATTCCCTTGGATAGCCTACAAAATTATTATGGGCAAAGCAATAGAGAGAAGCGATGGAAAAATGAACTCGGTAACGACCTGAATTGGGCATTGTCCTTTGAAAAAATAAAAGAGGCGGAAACAACAAAACACGTCCATCGACTGCATCCCTACAAAGGCAAATTTATCCCCCAATTAGTCGAATATTTTTTAGATGCACATACAGACGATTTTAAGCAAGACGTCTATTTTCACCCTGGCGATATTGTGCTTGATCCGTTTTGCGGTAGTGGGACCACATTGGCACAAGCGAATGAACTCGGCATGCATGCAATCGGTATTGATATTTCTGCTTTTAATGCTTTCATTAGCAATGCGAAGGTGGGAACATTCAACTTTATCCATCTGTACGAGAAAAGTCAGGAAATTACAGCAGCACTAAGTAATTTTGTTGCCAAGTCTGGAATAGCCGAATTTGAATCTAAACTTGCTGAAAGCCTTACAGAATTCAACAATCAATATTTTCCAGTATCGTTCAAACGCCAAGTCAGAATGGGTGAAATAGACCAGAAGCAGTACGGAATTGAAAAGGAAACCGCTTTTTTAGGGACATATCATCAACTCATTACAGAATACCAAATTGATGTCCAGATGCCAACTGATTCTGATCGTTTTATGAAGCAGTGGTATCTTCCGGATGTCAAGGCAGAGATTGATTTCGTTCACAACGAAATTTGCAAAGTAGAAGATACGTCAACACAAAACGCCTTGATGCTTATTTTAAGCCGAACAATTCGCTCTTGCAGAGCCACAACACACGCAGATTTAGCACTCCCCGTCAAACCCCCTGCCTTTAGGTAGGGGATGTCCACGGCGAAAGTTTTGATTTAAAATATACTTTTCAATCTAATCACAATGTGGTAT
>LXNJ01000525.1_pt1 | contig 26416 bp, 24 predicted proteins | sample 809081 | NCBI WGS metagenome assembly LXNJ01 (sample SAMN04870510, study PRJNA318959) | sponge metagenome | biome: sponge; feature: marine sponge reef; material: water | host: Petrosia ficiformis | place: Greece: Milos, Mediterranean Sea | collected 2013-05-29 | depth 5-7 m | reverse complement strand
GCGGGTAGGCGAGCGAATCCGGCACATACGGGCGCGGCCGTGGCCCGAGCGGCCCGTGAGCGCAGCGAACAAGAGCGGGAAACACCACCCTGCACCGCGAGGCGGCTTCACCTACCCGCGCAGGTTCTAAGTGACTAGCCGGCGGGATGCACTTCGGCGAAGCGGTCGATACTGCGCAGATCACTGAAGGCGAACCACCAGATCGCCACCACGGCCAAGGCACCCACGCCGCCGAACACCACCGCACCGGCCACGCCCAGGAGGGCTCCGGCGACGCCCGACTTGAATGCTCCCAACTCACTCGAGCCGCCGATGAAGACGTACTCCACGGCCATGACCCGTCCCCGCATGTCCTCCGGCGTGGCCAGCGGTACGAGAGCGCTGCGGATGAAGACGCTGACAGCGTCGGCCGCTCCCATCACCAGCAGCGCCGCGAAGGCGACCACATACAGGCGGGTCAGTCCGAGCACGACCGCGCCCATGCCGAACGCGGCCACCACTGCCATCAGCGACGGGCCCACCCGCCGCCGGAGCGGTCTCACCGACAGGGCGATCATCACCGCTGAGGCCCCGATGCCGAACGCGGCCGCCAGCCACCCGAGACCCACCGCGCCAACCCCGAGGCGCTCCTCGGCGATGGCGGGCAGCAGCGCATGGGCGCCCCCCATGAATACCGCGAAGAGATCGAGGGAGATCGCTCCGAGCACCACCCGGTTGCGCCGGACGTAGCGCAGGCCCTCGAGGGCGCGTCCCAGCGCGGCCCGCACACCGGCCCCGGCCGCCGACGCAGCCCGCTGCACCCCGCTCGGCGGCAGCAGCATGAGCAGGCCGATCGCGGCTGCCGAGGACCAGGCGGCCAGCAGGTACGGAAAGGCCGGATCGACCTCGAAGGCGAAGCCGAACGTGGCAGGACCGACGATGAAGCCCGCCTGCCAGGCGGCGACATTCAACGCCACTGTCCGCTCCCGGGCCCCTGCGGGCGCCAGATCCACCGGCAGGGCCCGGCTCACCGCCATCAGGAAGGCCCGAGCGGATCCGAACACGACCACCAGGCCGTATATGGGCAGGACCGACGTCGGATCGGTCGCCACGTAGAAGAACAGCCCGACCGAGGCGAGGGCCTCACCGCCCAGACCCCACGCGTACACGAAGCGGCGCTCGAAGCGGTCCGCGACCATGCCGGTGATCGGTGCGAGCAGGAAGGCGGGCACGAACTCCGCCAGTCCCAGCAGCCCCAGGTACAACGGGCGGCCGGTCATGTCGAACACCTGCTTGCCCAGGATGGTGACCTGCCCCATGGTCATCGCCATCGAGAAGAAGGTCACCCCGAACAGAGCCCAGAGCCTCGGACCGATCCGGGCGTCCTCAGCCGCCGACGACCCGGCACTGCCGGCCGGTGAATCGTCGTTCGGCATCGACCCAACGCTAATGCGCCCCTAGCCTGCGGTCCGAATGGCTCTGCCCGCCCTCGGCGACTTCCTGCCCGACACCGCCGGTGCCGACGAGTTGCTGGACGCCTTCATCGAGTGGTCGGCCGCGGCCGGCCTGGAGCTGTACCCGCACCAGGAGGAGGCGGTGCTGCGCCTGCTGTCCGGCGAGAACGTGGTGCTGTCCACACCTACCGGCTCGGGCAAGTCGCTGGTGGCGATGGCGGGTGCTTTCGCCGTGCTGGCCCAGGGTCGCCGGGCCGTCTACACCGCTCCGATCAAGGCCCTGGTCAGCGAGAAGTTCTTCGAGCTGACCGCAGCGTTCGGCCCGTCGGAGGTGGGAATGGTCACCGGCGACGCGTCGGTCAACGGCAACGCCCCGGTGATCGCCTGCACCGCGGAGATCCTGGCCCAGCGAGCCCTCCGATCCGGCGCCGACACGCCTGCGGACCTGGTGGTGATGGACGAGTTCCACTACTACGGCGACCGCGACCGGGGATGGGCCTGGCAGGTGCCGCTGCTGCAGCTTCCGAGGGCCCGGTTCCTGCTGATGTCGGCCACTCTCGGCAACACCACCGCCCTCCGCCAGGATCTGACCGCCCGCACCGGGCGCGACACGGCGCTGGTGGCGTCGGCAGAGCGTCCGGTCCCACTTGACGTCGAGTACCGGGAGACCCCGCTGCACGTCTCCATCGAGCAGTTGCTCAAGACGGGCCGCGCGCCCGTCTACATCGTGCACTTCACCCAGCGGGAGGCCACCGCCCGGGCCCAGAGCCTCACCAGCCTCAAGGTTCTCGGACCCGACGAGAAGGCTGCGGTGAAGGAGGCCGTGGGCGGGTTCCGCTTCGACACCCCGATCGGCAAGGATCTGCGCCGCTTCGTGCTGGCCGGCATCGGGGTGCATCACGCCGGGATGCTGCCCAAATACCGGCTGCTGGTGGAGAAGCTGGCCCAGCAGGGCCATCTCAAGCTGATCTGCGGCACCGACACCCTCGGCGTGGGCGTCAACGTCCCGATACGCACGGTGCTGTTCACCCAGCTCTACAAGTACGACGGCCGGCGCACCCGGGTGCTGTCGGTGCGGGACTTCCAGCAGATCGCGGGCCGGGCCGGCCGGCGAGGATTCGACACCGTCGGCAGTGTCTGGGTCCAGGCCCCCGAGCACGCGGTGGAGAACAAGCGGGCCGTGATGCGAGCCGCGGGCGACCCCAAGAAGCTCCGCAAACTGGTACGCAAGAAGCCTCCTGAGCGGGGCTACGCCCACTACGACGACAAGACCCTGACCCGGCTGTGGGAGGGCACCCCCGAGACGTTGGAGTCGAGCTTCGACGTGACCCACGCCATGATGCTCAACGTCCTGGACCGGCCCGGCGACGGCTGCACGGCCATGAAGCGCCTGCTGGTCGACAACCACGAGCCCCGCCCCCGCCAGCGCGCCCACATCCGCAAGGCGGTGGGCGTGTTCCGGTCGCTGATCGACGCCGAGATCGTGGAGGTGCTCGACGAGCCCGACGAGCAGGCCCGCCCGATACGGGTGAACCTCGACCTCCAGGACGAGTTCCGGCTGAACCAGCCCCTCGGACTGTTCGCGGTGGAGGCCGTCTCGGTCCTCGATCCGGAGACGACCGACTACCACCTGCAGATCCTCAGCGTGGCCGAGTCGGTGCTGGAGGACCCGATGGCGGTGCTGCTGGCGCAACGGGACAAGGCGCGCGACGAACTCATGACCAAGATGAAGGACGAGGGCGTCGAGTACGAGGAGCGCATGGCCCGGCTGGCCGAGGTGACCTGGCCCAGGCCCGAGGCCGAGTTCATCGAGCCGGCCTTCGACGTGTTCGCCCGCCACCACCCGTGGGTCGGGCATCTGCGTCCCAGCCCCAAGTCGGTGGTGCGCGACATGGTCGAGCACGCCGACACTTTCAACCAGTACGTGAGCCGTTACGGGCTCAAGCGCTCCGAGGGCCTGGTGCTGCGCTACCTGACCGACTGCTACAAGGCGCTGGCCCAGACGGTGCCGACCGCGGCGGTCAACGACCGCCTGGCCGAGGTGATCGAATGGCTGGGCGCGATGGTGCGGGAGGTGGACTCCAGCCTGCTCGACGAATGGGAGAGGCTGCGCGCCGTCTAGGGGCGGGCCCTGCCCGTCTTCACGTCGTCGCCGTAGGGCAGGAACGATCCGAAGTCGGGCCCGCGCCGCAGGCTGTGCCCGCCATCGACGTTGATGGCGGTGCCGGTGATCCAGCGGGCCTCGTCGGAGACCAGGAAGGCCACCAGCGCGGCCACGTCGGAGGGCTCGCCGACACCACCGAGGGGCGTGTTGTGCACGTAGCTGTCGTACACCGCCGAGTCACGGGGAATGGCCTCCATGATCTCGGTGGCGATGAACCCGGGCCTGACCGCGTTGAAGCGCACGCCCGCGGGCCCGAACTCGTCGGCCGCGTTGCGCATCATCGCCTCGATGCCGGCCTTGCCCGCGGTGTAGGCACCGAAGTAAGGGTGGGTCACGGCCCCGGCCAGCGACGACATCGCCACGAAGGACCCGCCGCCCGCGGCGGCCATGGGCCCCACCGTGTGCTTGATGGTGAGCATGGTGCCGACCACGTTCAGATCGAGCACCCGCTTGAAGTCGTCGGTGTCGAGCAGGTGGTACGGCCCCATGCGACCGCCCCCGCCAGCGTTGGCCACCACCCCGTGCAGGTGCCCGCCGGCGCTTGCCGCCGCCCGCGCGACGCGGGTCATGTCCTCCTCGGAGGTGACGTCGGCGACCTCGTAGGACACCGATCCCCCGTCACCGCACGTGATGCCGGCCGCGGCCTCGGCCAACCTCTGCTCGGTTCGCCCGCAGATCGTCACCGTCGCCCCCTCCGACGCCAGCCGGGCCGCGCAAGCCCTGCCGATGCCGGTGCCACCGCCGGTGACGAGCACCGACTTGCCCAGCAGACGGCCGGGCGTTGGGGCGGGGCCGGTCACGAACCGTCGGCCGGGGCCCGGCCGGTGGCGCGGCTGACGAGGTCGACCAGGCTGGGACAGCCATCGATCTTGGAGAACCGGCGTTCGACGTACACGAGGGTGGCGAAGATCAGCAGGAAGGCCGCCACGAAGTTCACCACCTGGCGGGTGACGAGGAACAGGTTGACCCCGGCGCTGTTGTAGAGCCAGATGTCCCACACCGCCGAGCCGACCTCGTAGACGGTCACCACCCAGGTGACGTTGCGCAGCGTGGACAGGAATTCGGGGTGGTGCTTGAGCTCCTCGGGCAGTTGCAGGAAGCGATGGGCCGCCCACACCACGAAGGGCCTTCCCACGAGGATGGTGACCGCGGCGGCCAGCCCCACCAGCATCTTGGTGCCGATGCCGATGCCGAAATAGACGGCCTCGCTGCTGACGCCGAAGTCCACCAGGTCCCGCTCGACTGCGATGCTCACCGCCGCCCGGGCCAGCAGGTACCCGGTGATGACCGGCAGCCAGGTGCCGATCGGCAGGCCTCTGCGGCGCCGGCTGTAGGCCGCCTTCACCGACCATGCGGTGGCCGCGATCACCGCCACCTCGGTGTTCACGAGGTTGTAGAAGACCAGGAACAGCACCACTGGCATGAACTGGTCGAGGTTGCTTCGCCAGCCCCACACCGCCTGACGCGACGTCTTGGCGAGTTCCCTGGGTTCGGTCACCGACCTGTCGGGCTCGACAGACCCGGGCACCTCAGGCGGAGCGCCTGACGCTCCGCCTGGCTCGGTTCCCGATCGGTCGGCGCCCTCGGTCACGGAGCGAGAGCCGCCCATGCCTGAGCGGTGGCCTCGTCGCCGACCACCGACAGCGAGTCGTCGCCGAGCGGCAACCGGTTCCACATGGCCAGGAACAGGGCACCGCCCGGTCCCCGCACCGCGGCGTCGCCCTTCACATGGGCCCGTTCGAACACCACGTCGTCGCCTTCGGCGTGCACGATCCACTCCCCCTCGCCGTCGGTGCGATGCAGGTGGAGGCTCCCACCTGGCAGATCCCGCCGCTTGCGATTCTGGGCGTTGGGCAGCACGAACTCGAAGAACTCGTCCACCCCGTCGGTCCCCTGGTCGCCGTCGACCGGGCCGGTTGTCCCCGCCGCGTTCTCGGCGTCCCAGCGGTGCACGCTGGTCTCGTGCAGCATCCGGCGGAAGTAGAAGCCCGCGTCCGGCCGGGGCGACCAGTTCCACACCGGGGTCTCGGGCTCGATCCCGGCCAGTGCTTCGACGAGCCGGTCCAGTGCGTCGGCTGCGAAGTCCACAGCGGAGTCGTCGTCGGGCACCTGGGGCATCTGCTCGCGGCCCAGCGGCTCGGTGGCCCGGGTGGCCACGTAGCTGCCGACCAGGCTGTGGACCCATCCCATATGTCCGGCTAGGTCGCGCAGCTTCCAGTCGCCGCAGGTGGGCACCGCGGCCTCCATATCGGATCGGGTCACCTCGATCAGGCGCCGCCCGTCGAGCTCGATCTGGTTGACGATTGCGTCTCTGTCCATGGTCACAGTCTGGCGCTGAGCCGCCCGGACAGCACATCCCCCGACTGAACTGCGATGATGCCCTCCGTGAACCTGGCTGCATGCTCATGTGCAAATGAACGCATGAAAATGTTAAAATCTGTGCATGAGGACGACAATCGAGTTCGAGGAGGATACCGCCAAGGCCCTCGACTCGTTGCGCAGCAAGACCGGGATGGGAGTGTCGGAAGCGGTCAACCACCTGGTCCGCCGCGGGCTGCTGATGTCGGGTGAGCGGCCGCCGGAAGGGTCGCCGTTCGTGCAGCGGACCCACCGGCTGGGCCTGCGGATCGACGTGACCAACGTTGCCGACGCCATCGACCTGCTCGAGGGTCCTCGGGCGCGGTGATCGCAGGTGCTCGTCGACGCCAACATCCTCCTGTACGCAGTGGACGAGGACAGCGCGTCCCACGAGCCGGCGAAACAGTGGCTGGAGAGCGCTCTGAACGGCCCCAGGCGAGTGGGGCTTCCCTGGCAGTCGCTGAACGGCTTCATGCGCATCGCGACCAACCCTCGGGCCGTTCCCAATCCCCTGCTGCCGGCCGACGCGTGGGAGATAGTCGAGGCTTGGCTCGACGCCCGAAGCTCCTGGGTCCCCCAGCCCGGACGCGGGCACCGTGAGATCCTGGGCCGGCTGATCTGCGACCTGCGCCTGAGCGCCAACCTCGTCCCCGACGCCGCTCTGGCCGCACTCTGCATCGAGCACGGCCTGGCCGTCGTGTCGGCCGACTCCGACTTCGCGCGCTTCACCGAGGTGTCGTGGATCAACCCTCTGGCCGCGTGACGTAGCGTTAGGGCCATGGGCGTCTACGCCATCAGTGGCTCCGCCTCGGGCATGGGGGCGGCCTCCCGGCGCCACCTGGAGGCCGCCGGGCACCGTGTCATCGGCATCGACCGGCGCGACGCCGAGGTGATCGCCGACCTGGGAACGGCCGAGGGCCGCGCCGGGGCAGTCGCCGCCGTGATCGACGCGGCCGGCGGCGCGCTGGACGGCGCGGTGTCCGCTGCCGGTCTCGGCCCGCCCGTCGCCGGTGAGCTGATCGCCCGAGTCAACTACTTCGGCTCGCAGGCTCTATTGGAGGGGCTGAGGCCCGCCCTGGCCGCCTCGGGCGGGGCCCAGGTAGTGCAGTTCGGGTCGAACTCTTCCACCGCCACCCCCAACCTGCCCGACGATCTGATCGCCGCCTACCTCGATGGCCGCGAGGAGGACGCGGTAGCCATCATCGAGACGGTCGATCCCGTGTTCGCTCCTGCTGTCGCATACGGCGGCGGGAAGCTGGCCATCACCCGGTGGTGCCGCCGGGCCGCGGTCACCGAGCCGTGGGTGGGCGAGGGCATCCGGCTCAATGTCATCGCGCCGGGGCCGGTCGACACCCCGCTGCTGCGTGCCGGCCAGGCCGACGACGTGTACGGGCCGCTCATGGAGGCGTTCCCGGTGCCGGTGACCGAGACGCCCGACGCCGACGCTCTGGCCGCCTGGGTGGAGTTCCTGCTGTCGCCGGCAGCCCGGTTCGCCTGCGGCTCGGTGTTCTACGTCGACGGCGGCACCGACGCCCTCATCCGCCCCGACGACTGGCCCCGCACCTTCACAATGTGAACTGTCGACGCCGCCCCGAGGCGGCACACAACGAGGCGGCACACAACCCAGGGACGAGCCGCACTGTCGCGTGCTGATCTCGCCATGGTGGGGCAAGGCTGCGATCCGCGGCGGTCGTGGTCGCGGTAGCCCCAGTGGCGGTCATGCTGGCCACGGCGCCAGCGGTCGCCCAGGACGATCCGCCATGATCGCGATTCCGCTCAACGATCACGAGCTGATTGTTGTGGAGAATCGGCGGGCGGCAATACCGTCACGGGCGCAGGCGTCATGCGGCAGCGGCCCCGGTCAAGGTTGCGGGGCGACTCCTGTCGCGGTGAGGGAGGCCTCGTAGCCGGCCTCGAACAGGGCGACGAGCACGGCGAGGGTTCGAGCGATCTCGTGCTGCCCCTCCTCGAGGCTGGCGAAACGGGCGTCGACGGCGACGAAGTCGGCCTTGATGTCGTCTTCGAGCTTGGTGAAGCGGGCGTCGACGGCGATGAATCTGTCGTTCATGTCGTCTTCGAGCTTGGTGAAGCGGGCGTCGACGGCGATGAATCTGTCGTTCATGTCGTCTTCGAGCTTGGTGAAGCGGGCGTCGACGGCAGTGAATCTGTCGTTGACGCTGTCTTCGAGTCGGGTGATCCTGTCGCTGGTCTCGTTGAAGCTGTACAGCACCAGGCCGGCGATGACGGCCACGACCAGGCTCGGGATGGCGTTGTCGCTGAACTTGGCCCAGCCGGTGGCCAGGAAGCCGCGCGGCGGCGCGGCGACGAGGGTCTCGTCGGGCGCTGGTGTGTCGGGCTTGCCGGCTGGGGCCATCTGGGTGTGCGCCTGGGGGTCGGCGGTGACGGACATGGTCGATCCTCGTGTCGGGCGAGCGGATGGGCGGCGGATGCGAAGCGCATCGTCAGCCCGATGGCGAGGCTTGCCACAGCTTATAGTGTCAATACTCGAGATGCAAGATCAACTACTGATGGTTGCTGATTTGCACTGTCCACGCGAGCAGGCCTTCGGCGGGGTCGGGGTCTGCCCTGCGTCCCGACCCGAGGGGAGCTATTCGAAGGGACTCAGCGGCAGCCTGCACTCGCAAGAACCGCTGACTTCCGGCTGTGAGTCGCCGGCCTGCACGCCGGAGTGAAGTCCCCGGGTTGGATGGCGCCTCAATACACATGGCGCACGCAGACGCTACAGGTGCCAGGCTGACCACCAGGCAGTCGGGCCAGTGCAGCCCCAGGCGGGGTGTCATAGCAGGCGTCGATGCAGCTCGGCCACCAGCAGGCGCAGCTCGTCGGAGCAGCGGTCGAAGTCGTCCTGCTCGCCCGCACCGGGATCGACGATCTCCTCCCACGCCTCCGGTGCGAGCGCTTCGAGTCCCAGAGCCCTCACCCTCTGGCCGAGATCGTGGCCGGCGGAACCGCCCTCCGGAGGCGCCAGATCCCTCGCCAGCCGTCGCAGCGACCCGGTGACAGGCGCCGCCTCAGGGAGATTGCGGCGCATCCAGTGAAGGTGGAGCGGCTCCATGACGACCACCAGATCAGCTTCAGCCGCATCGGCGGCGCGGAACTGGCGGGACCGGTGGGCGTGGTCGGTGAGATCGTGCCGAGCCAGAGCCGACCGGGTGCGGGTCCCCATCGGATGCCCCTCCAGAGTGAGGGTGCCCGCGCTGCGAACGTCGAGCCGCCCGCGGCTGTCGAGGGCACGCAGCATGGCCGCGGCCATCGGCGACCGGGCCGCATTCCCAGTGCACACCATGTACACCACCGGCCGCTCACGCATCTCCCTCACCAGTCTCTTGCCTTGCGGGACCGGCCGACCCTACGGCTTACCGGAGCCAACTGACTCCGCCGAGATTGCGGCTGCGGGCGCAGCGCCGGGTTCGAGTTGCTAGCGGAACTCGGCTCTGCGGATGCCCTTGGGGTCGATCACGTCGCGGATGAGGTGGAGCTCCTCGTCGGTGGGCAGGCGGCTGGCGGGGACCTCGTCAGGCACGGTGAGCTCGAAGGGGGTGGCCGCTAGGACGTCGTCGAGGCTGGTGCCGGGGTGGACGGACCGCAGGCGCATGGTGCGCTCAGGCGTCTCGAAGTCGAAGGCGGCGAGCTCGGTGACGATCCTGCGGATCTCGTGGAAGCGGCCGCTGGCCTCGGGCAGAGCCGCCACCCGGTCGTATCCCGGTCCCGACACCACGTCCACACTCTCGACGAATGCCCGGGCCTGGTTGGGGATCCAGTAGCTGGTGGTGTGGTTGATCACGTTGCCGGGCGCGCCCCGCAGGCCGAGGAGCTGGGCCTTGGGTCGGCGGTAGTCCCCGATGGCCGCGAAGTTCTGGTTGCCGTGGCCGTCGATCTGGCTGGCGCCCATGACCACATGACGCCGCCCGGCCCAGATCTGATCGAACACCGTGCGGAACGGGAAGTAGCCCTCCACCACGATGCCCTCATCTCCGGCAGGATCGCCCACGATCGTGCCCAGCGGCAGCGTCCCGACCACGGCGTAGGCGATGGTGTCGGTGAGCATCAGGTCGGGCTCGAAGCTGGCCCGGGCCAGCCTGCCGGCTGCCACCGGGAACGGGCCCATCGGATGGCAAAGCAGCTCGCCGTCGCCGCGGAAGGCCTCGGCCAGCGCGACCAGGCAGATCTCGTCGATGGTGGCGTCGCTCACGGCTCCACCTCCAATCGGGATCTCCGACCAGGCGCAGGTTCGCTCACGGTGCCGCCCCCGACTGGGTCCGCTCAGCCAGGCGGGCCCGGTAGTCCTCGTGGGAGGGCAGGTCCAGCCAGTCGGCCTTGAACCGGTCCCAGGCCTCGGAATCCCGGGCGGTGGCCGCGTACGCCCTCTGGAAGGCCTCGTCGCGGCCGTAGTCGGGCAGGCACTCGGTGAAATGGGCGCCCCCGGGCGCCTCCACCACTCCGGCGGTGTGCAGGCGGGGGATCTTCAACGTGTGGACGGATCCCTCGCTCAGCAGATCCTCGGTGGCCACGAGCCGCTCGCACGACATGAACGTGCGCTCGGCAGCCATGGCGAACAGGTCGTCGAAGTACAGGTCGGGACCGAGGAACTGGCCGTTGCCGGCCGCGTCGGCCCGGTTCATGTGCACCAGCGACACGTCGATGTCGAAGGCGGGGACAGCCACCAGCTCGGCGCCGTCGCCGTAGGGGCTCGTCACCGTCTTGAGGTCCGGGTTGTAGGTGAGCATGTCGGAACCCAGCCCGGCCCGGGTCGGGTAGAAGGGCACCCGGTGGACCGCCGCCAGCAGACCCAGGTAGAAGGCGCCCTCGTCGAACTCCCGGGCCTCCACCGAGCCGGTCTGGCGGGCGATCCGGAAGTGGGGCTCGAGCGGGATGGAGTCGAGCGACACGAACCCGTAGGTGAGCCGGCGGACCCGGCCCGCGGCGCACAGCAGGCCCACGTCGGGCCCGCCGTAGCTGACCACGTGAAGATCCTCCAGCCCGCTGCGCAGGATGGCCCGCACCAGCGACATCGGCTTGCGGCGCGACCCCCAGCCGCCGATGCCGACGGTCATGCCGCTGCTGAGTTCGGCGACGACCTCGTCCTCGGTCATCCGCTTGTCAGGCACCGTCCGACCGTAGAGCGTTCGGATGGGCAGCGCTACCCCCGGCCCGAACTGGCAGCAGAATGCCCCCCACAGCCTGCAAAACGCTGCCAGTTCTCCAACAACCCTAGACCCGGCCCGAACTGGCAGCCACGGAGCCCCAGACGGGCGCTCCACGCTGCCAGTTCTCCGAGGGCGATAGCTTCGGGGCAGCCTGGCCTGTAGGGCTTGCCTATCTCGGAGAGCCGCGTGCCCGACAATCCGCTCGACATGACCGGCCGGACCGTGATCGTGACCGGGGCCACCATGGGCCTGGGCCGGGTCATCGCCACGAGGTTCCTCGAACACGGCGCCGACGTGATCGTGTGCGCCCGCCGCGAGCCCGATGAGCCGGTTGCTGCAGCCGGACGGGAAGCGTTCTTCGTGGCCGCGGACGTGCGCGACCCCGAGCAGGTGGCCGCGGTGGTGGCGCACTCCGTGGGCCGCACAGGACGCATCGACGTGCTGGTCAACAACGCCGGGGGCGCCCCGCCTGCGGAGACGGCCACGGTCTCGCCCCGGTTCAACGAGAAGGTCATCGCGCTGAACCTGCTGGCCCCGCTGACCTTCGCGCAGGCAGTCCACCCGGTGATGAGCTCCCAGGACGGCGGCGGGGTGATCATCAACATCTCGTCGGTGTCGAGCATCCGCCCCGCCCCGGCGGCAGCGGCCTACGGAGCGGCCAAGGCCGGGCTCGACAGCCTCACCAGGACCCTCGCCCACGAGTGGGGACCGGCCATCCGGGTGCTGAGCGTCATGGTCGGGCTGCTACGCACCGAGCAGGCCGACCTCTACTACGGCGACGAGGCCGGGATCGAGGCCGTGGGCGGGACCCTCGCACTCGGCCGGCTCGGCGATCCCGACGAGATCGCCGGCGTGGTGCTGTTCTGCGCCTCGCCCCTCGCCTCATACATGTCGGGAGCGTCGGTACCGGTGCACGGCGGCGGCGAGGTGCCCTCCTACCTCCTGGCCACCACCGGCGAGGTGGCCAAGTACCGGCCGGGGCGCAAGGCGTGAGAACGAAGCGCCGCTGGTCGGCGGGCCGTGCCGTGATCTTGGGCGCGCTCGCGGCTGCTGTACTGCTCGGCGCCCAGGCCAGCGCTTGGGCCCACGAGGAGGAGGACGAGCCGGTCCCGGCGGGCACCGGCGACACTCTGACACCGGTGTATGAGATTCCTCCTGGGGCCGACCGGATCATCGGATCCCCCGACCCCGGACCCGACCCTCAGCACTCCGGCGACCGGGGCGGGAGCCTCCAGTTCGTCACCCTGGGCGCGGTGGCCGTCGCAGTCGCGTTCATCATGTGGCGCATCACCCGCTCAACCCGGCGGACCGCCCGAATCCAGCTTCCCGAACACAACCCCTGACCTCAAGAGGCCGAGCGGATGAAGCCCGGCTGATGAGCGTGGTGTCGCACTTCACCGGCGTGCTGTTCGTGCTGGTCAACACCGCTATTCCGACCAGACCGGACCAAACCCGATAATTCTGATCGGATTTATGTTGTATTGCTCCCCCGGTCGAGCTAGCCTCCCTAATCCCGACCTTCTTTATCAGATTTATCGGATTAAGGATGCCCGACCGCCCGACCTCCTACCCAGTGAACCTGCGCCTGTCCGGACAGCCCGTCCTGGTGGTCGGCGGCGGTCCGGTCGCGGCCCGCAAGGTGGAGGCGCTCGTGCAGGCCGGCGCCCGCGTGACCGTGGTCGCCCCAGCCGCCGCTGACGCTATCGTCGAACGGTCCGAGGTGGACTGGCGGCGACGGAGATACCAGTCGCCAGAGGCGGGCGCCTACCGGCTGGTCGTCACCGCCACCGACGACCCGGCGGTGAACGCCCAGGTGGCCCAGGACTGCGAAGCCGCCAACGTCTTCGTCAACTCGGCCGACGATCCGGCCAACTGCACGTTCACGCTCCCGTCGGTTGCCCGCCGCGAGCACCTGCAGGTCGCCGTGTCCACCGATGGGCGCAGCCCCGCCCTCGCTCGCTGGCTCCGGCGGCGCATCGAGCGGGAGATCGACTCCGGCTACGCAGCCCTGCTGGATCTGCTCGCAGAAGCCAGAGCCGAGGCCAGAGCGGCCTACGGCACTTCCGAGCTTCCCAGCTGGGACGCCGCCCTGGACGGCGGGCTGCTGGAACTTGTGCGAGTCGGTCGCATAGAGGAAGCCCGGACACTGCTGCGGAGCCATCTCGGTCTCGACTCGCAGCAGGAGCCCGCCAGATCCGGCACAGTCCATCCGTCCGGCCAGCCCGGCTCGCACCGTCGGCATCGGGCGCAGGCGGTGGCATCGTGACCGTGCACCTCGTGGGCGCCGGTCCCGGAGACCCCGAGCTACTGACCGTCCGGGCCGCCAGCCTGCTGCGCACCGCCGACGCGGTGGTCTACGACCGGCTCGTCGATCCGGCGGTGCTCGATCTCGCACCGCCGTGGGCCGAACTCGTCTGCGTGGGCAAGACGCCCGGTGCTGCGAGTCCGTCCCAGGACGACATCAACGACATCCTCGTGGACCGGGGGCGGCGCTTCGGCTGCGTCGTGCGGCTGAAGGGCGGCGATCCGTTCGTGTTCGGCCGCGGCGGCGAGGAGGCCACGGCTCTGCGGGCCGCCGGTCTTGAGGTCGACGTGGTTCCCGGAGTGACCTCCGCGGTGGCCGCGCCGGCTGCAGCCGGCATCCCCGTCACCCTGCGGGGCGTCTCCAGCGGCTTCACGGTCGTCACCGCCCACCAGGATCCGTCCTCGGCCCGGTGGCTCGACTGGGACGCGCTGGCCCGGGCGGGCACCACGCTGGTGATCCTGATGGGCGCGGCCCGCGCCGAGCAGATAGCCGACCGGCTGCGGGCCGGCGGCATGGCTGACGACACCCCGGTGGCGGTCATCAGCGCGGCCACGACCAGCGATCAGGACGTCGAACGGACCGACCTGTCCGGCCTGCGCCGCCTCCGGGTGGCCAGCCCGGCCACCATCGTCGTCGGAGCAGTCGCGGCTGAAGACGTGCTGGCCGTCTCGAAGGCCCTGGCGACCCAAGGAACTGTGCCATGACCCTGCTAGAGCCCCGCACCGCTGCCTCGACGCCGGCCGAGCCGGCCGAGCCGCCTCCCGCCCGGGAGACCGTCGACCCCGAGATACGAGCCGACGTCGACAAGTACAGGCAGCAGTACGCACGGTTCTTGAGCGGCGAGTTGAGCGACGACGTGTTCCGGGTGTTCCGGCTCACCAACGGCATCTACGGGCAGCGGCAGGGCGGCACCAACCAGATGGTGCGGGTCAAGGTGCCCTACGGGTCGATCCAGCCCGACCAGCTCGAGATGCTGGGCTGGCTGGTCGACGCCTACAGCCGGGGCTGGGGCCACATCACCACCCGCCAGAACATCCAGTTCCACTTCGTGCAGCTCGACCGGATACCCGAGGTTCTCGAGCGTCTGGCGTCGGTGGGCCTCACCACCCGGGAGGCCTGCGGCGACACGGTCCGCAACGTCCAGGGCTGCCACCTGGCCGGCGCCTGCCCCCACGAGGTGCTCGACATCACGCCATGGGCTGAGGCCACCTACCGGCACTTCGTGCGCAACCCGATCAGCCAGCGGCTGCCCCGCAAGTTCAAGATCAACTTCTCGGGCTGCGAGTCCGACTGCGGGCAGGCGATGTTCAACGACGTCGGCGTGATCGGAGTGGTCCGCCGGACCGGCACCGGAGAAGTCGAGAGCGGCTTCAAGGTGTTCATCGCCGGCGGTCTCGGCACGACGCCCCACCCTGCTCTGGCTCTGGAGGACTTCACTCCCCGCGAGGAGCTGCTGCCCACCATCGAGGCATGCCTGCGGGTGTTCGACCAGGCCGGCAACCGCGACAACAAGCTGCGGGCCCGCATGAAGTGGCTGGTCGACACGCTCGGCTTCGAGGAGGTCCAGCGACGGGTGCTGACCCAGCGCAAGTTCCTGGTGGCGTCCACGTCCTGGCCCGGCGGGATCCCCGCCGAGGTTCAGGCCTCCGGCGACGCCCCGGCCGGCGCAGGCGACGACCCGGGCATCGTCACCGCCATCGGCCACGGCACCCCGGTGACCCTCGGCACCGGCAGCCCCTACGAGCGCTGGGAACGGGCCAACGTGGTGCGCGGCGTGCGCGACGGCACCGTCTCGGTGTACGCCCAGGCCCATCTCGGTGACATCACCGGAGACCAGTTCCGGGCCCTGGCCGCCCTGCAGCGGGACCTCGGCACGGACGTGCGCCTGACCAACCGCCAGAACGTGGTGTTCAGGGGCATCCACGTCGAGGACCTGCCGCTGGTCTTCGACCGCCTCCAGGGCATGGACATGGCCCAGCCCGGCGCCGAACTGTCCCGCGACGTGGTGGCCTGCCCGGGATCGGACACCTGCAATCTGGCGGTCACCCAGAGCCGGGGGCTGGGCCACGCCATCGGCGAGCGCCTGGAGTCAGAGGGCTTGGCCGAGGTGGGCGGGGTCCGCATCAACATCTCGGGATGCCCCAACTCCTGCGGCCAGCACCATGCGTCGGACATCGGATTCTTCGGAGCGGAGCGGCGGGTCCACGGCCGCAGCGCGCCCGGCTACCAGATGCTGCTCGGCGGCCACATCGGCGACCAGCAGATGCACTTCGGCGAGAAGGCCCTGCGCCTGCCCGCCCGAAACGCGCCCGAGGCCACTGCCCGGGTGATCCGGCGCTTCATCGACGAGCGTCAGGCAACCGAGAGGTTCCGGGACTGGATGCAGCGAGTCGGCGGGGCCCGGGCCGTGGCCGAGGCCCTCAAGGACCTCGACGAGTTCCCCGACTTCGACGACGACCCGTCGTTCTATGTCGACTACGACGAGACCGGCCCCTACACGGTGGAGACGGGCGCCTCGGAGTGCGCCACCTGAGCCGCCCCGCGGGGATTCTGGCAGTCAGCGGGGGCTGATCTCCACGGCCACCGGATGGTGGCAGGCGACATAGTGGTCCTCCCCGCCGACCTGCTCGGTAACCGGCTCTAACTCTAGGCACACCTCGGTAGCCCTCGGGCAGCGGGTGTGGAACCGGCAACCCCTGGGAGGCGCGGTGGCGGACGGCAGCTCGTCGCCGATGTCGCCCTCGCTCACGTCCACCGTGGGGGCCGGCTCGGGAATCGAGGCCAGCAGCGCCCGGGTATAGGGATGGGAGGGACGGGAGTAGAGCTCCTCGGTGGCGCCGATCTCGCACACCTTGCCGAGGTACATGACCACGATCCGGTCGCTGACGTTCTTCACCACCGCGAGGTCGTGGGAAATGAATATCACGGTCAGGCCGTAGCGACTCTTCATGTCCTGGATCAGGTTCAGGATCTGGGCCTGGATGGACACGTCGAGCGCCGACACCGGCTCGTCGCAGATCAGCACCTTGGGGTCGAGCGCCAACGCCCGGGCGATGCCGATGCGCTGGCATTGGCCACCGGAGAACTCGTGCGGGCGCCGGTCACCGAACCTCGCCTCCACCCCGACCGCGTCCATCAGCTCGTCGATGCGGTCGCGGCTCCAGGATCCGATGTCGTCGCCCCACACTGCCAGGCCCTCGCCGATCACGTCGCGCACCCGTCGGCGGGGGTTCAACGACGAGATCGGGTCCTGGAAGATCATCTGCAGGTTGGGACGCACCTTGCGCAGCTCCTCGCCCTCGAGGCCGGCGAGATCCTGATCATCGAAGCGCACTTCCCCCGAGGCGATGTCCACCAAGCGGATGATGGCCCGGGCCACGGTTGACTTGCCGCACCCGGACTCCCCCACGATGCCGAGGGTCTCGCCCTCCACCACGTCGAAGCTCACCTCCGAGACGGCGTGAACCACGCGTTTTCGGCCGGCGGGAAACTGCACCACTAGGTCCTTGACGCACAGCAGCACGTCGTCGCGGTCGCGCAGCTGGGCGTGGCCCGTCCCGGCCATCAGCCGCTCCCTGCCGGGGCCGCGGGAAGGGCCAGACCTGCCGCGGTGGTGCCGGCAGCCCTGTTGGCGGCCAGCGCGGCGGCGCCCCGCTCGGTGCCCGTCGGATTCAGGCAGGCGAAGCGGTGCAGGCCGACCAGGCCGCTGAGCTCGGGAACACCGTCGAGGCAGTCGGCCCGGGCGTAGGTGCAGCGGGCCGCGTAAGCGCACGCCTCGGGCGGGTTGATCAGCTCGGGCGGCCGGCCCGGGATGGGATCGAGCCGATGGTGGACGGGATCCTCGATGCGCGGGATCGAGCGCAGCAGCGCCTCGGTGTAGGGATGGCGCATGTCGGCGAAAAGGGTGCCGGCGTCGGCTGTCTCCACGATGCGGCCCGCGTACATGACGGCCACGTCGTCGGCCCGCCCGTGGGCCACGCCGAGGTCGTGGGTGATGAGGATCATCGACATCCCCCGATCGCGGCGCATCCGGTCGAGCAGGTCCAGCAGGTGCTTCTGCACAGTCACGTCCACCGCGGTGGTGGGCTCGTCCGCGATCAGCAGCCGGGGCTGGCAGGCCAGCGCCATGGCGATCACCACCCGCTGTCGCAGCCCGCCCGACAGCTCGTGGGGATACTGCGACACCCGCCTGGCCGGCTCGGGCATGCCCACCACCTCGAGCAGGTCCTCGGCCTCTTCGAGGGCATCGGTGCGGGAGCGGCCGAGGTGATAGCGGAGGGTCTCGGCTATCTGCTCCCCCACCTTCTTGACCGGATTGAGCGACGTCATCGGATCCTGGAACACCATCGTCATCTGCACACCGAAGAAGTGCTTGGTGCCCGCCGCGGCCAGGGCGCGAACGTCCTGGCCGTCGTAGATCACGTCGCCGTTCACGAGAGCGGTCCGGGGCAGCAGGTTCATCAGCGTCTTGGCGGTGACCGACTTGCCCGAGCCCGACTCGCCCACGACGGCCAGGGTTCGACCCTCGTACAGGTCGAAGCTGACACCGTTGACTGCGTTGACCGTCCCCCGCTCGGTGGGGAACCGGACGTGAAGGTCCCGAACCGACAGGAGCGGGGCAGGAGCAGGTGTTGCTTCGGCGGCCATCAGAAGGGCAGCTCCTTGACATCGAAGTACTGGCGGATCCGGTCCCCGGCGAAGTTCAGGGCCAGGACGGTGACGAACATCACCGCCACCGGGAACATGGCCACGTGGGTGGCGTTCTGCAGGTCGCGCAGGCCGGCACCGTCGACGATCATCTTGCCCCACGAGATGGCATCATCGCCGGCCACCGAGAGACCCAGAAACGCGAGCGAGCCCTCGGCTACGACCGCGACGGCCATTCCCAGCAGGGTGAGCGCCCCCATGGGAATCACAACGTTGGGCAGCAGCTCGCGAACGATGATGCGCCCGTGCCTGGCGCCGAGCACCCGCGCGGCGGCCACGAACTCGCGCTCGGCGTACACCAGCGTGGAGGCCCGGGCCAGCAGGCCGACGGGCGCGACCGCCAGGATGCCTATCGTCAGGCTCACCACCAGCAGGCTGCGTTCGAGGGTTGCGGTGATCAGGATGGCCAGCACCAGCGCCGGGAACGACAGCAGCACGAAGAAGACGAAGCCCACCGCCTGGTCCAGGCGACCGCGGTAGTAGCCGGCCAGAATCCCCAGAGCGCCCCCGACCGCCATGCCGAACACGATGGCGAAACCGCCCACCGCGAGGCTGATGCGGGCACCGTACATCGTGCGGGAGAACACGTCGCGGCCGAGGGCGTCGGTGCCGAACCAGGTGTCGAACGAAGGCGGCTCACGGGGTCCCGAGAATGCCACCTCGGTGGGATCGGCGAGTGGCAGCAGCGGCGCGAACAGAGCCACGAACGCCATCACCACCAGCCAGACCACCGCCAGCCAGAAGCCGAAGCCCAGACGGCGGCGCACCGCGTCGTTCTCCTCGGATCCGCCCGGCACGGAGTCCTTCCTGGACCGCATGATCCGAACGACCCGGAACCGCTGGAGCAGCCGCTGCCTCGACGCCCGGCCCTTGCGCGACGGCCTGCCTTCAGCCGTCACTGGACCCTCACCCTCGGATCGAGCCAGCTGTAGAACAGGTCCACCAGGAAGTTGATGATCACGAAGGTGCACGCGACCAGCATCACGATCGCCAGCACCACCGGGAAGTCGTCACGGACCACCGCGGTCACTATCTCCCGGCCGATCCCCGGTATGCCGAAGATCTGCTCCACCACCAGCGACCCCCCGATGAGTGCTCCGGTGCTGACCCCGAAGACGGTCACCACCGAGAACATCGACGGCCGTAGGGCGTGCCGGAACATGATCCTCATGGGCGGCAGGCCCTTGGCTCGCGCCATGTGCACGAAGTCCTCCTGCAGCGTGGTGATCAAGTCGGTGCGCAGCAGCCGCTGGTAGCTGGCCGCCAGCGGCAGGCCGAGCGTGACCGCGGGCAGGATCATGGAGAACACCAGACCGACGACACTGTCGCTCTCGTAGGCCGATGGGAACACCTGCCACCGCAATGAGAGCAGGTAGAGCAGCACCACCGCCAGCGCGAAGTTGGGCACCGACAACAGACCGAACGACACCACCGTGGAGCTGCGGTCGAAGGCCCGGTTGGCGCGGTACGCCGCGACCACACCCCACGGGATGGCGACCCCGAGCGAGACGATCTGGGCCATCACCAGCAGGATCAGCGTCTCGGGCAGCTTCTCGCGGATGATCTGGGCCACGGGCTGGTCGTTCTGGAACGAGGTGCCGAAGTCGCCGGTGGCCATGTCGCTGACCCACAGCACGTAGCGCACCGGCACGGAGCGGTCGAGGTGGTACTCGGCCCTGGCCGCGGCCACCGTGTCGCAGTCGCTCCTCGCCCGGTCCATCGAGGTGTCCTCGACCGTTCCGGCCTCGATGCCCTCGCAGTCGAGTTCGGCCATCACGCCGACAACGTTGATCAGCGGATCTCCCAGGAAGTTCATCGCCGAGAACCCGAGGAACGTGACTGCGAACAGCACGGCCACCAGCAGGACCAGTCGCCGGATGAGGAACCGTGCCACGGGCCGCTACCGCCCCGATCGCCGCGACATGGTCAACGAGGCACTACCCATTTCAAGTCCGGCCGTCACTCCGCGGGCAGATTACTACTGCGACTACTGCGGTGCCCGCCACACCCGGGGCCCTCGCGCCTGGCCGGGGCCGGCGGCTAGCCCAGCCAGATTCCGTTCAGCAGCGTCAGCCCCGAGTCAGCAGTCCCCCGGGGGCACTAGCTGAGCCAGAGCTGATTCAGCCAGATCCGGCCCTGGTTGTTGCAGAACAACGGGTCGCCCGTGGGCCCGACCTGCCCGCACAGGTTCTGCACGTTGTCCCGGACGCCGACGGTCCAGTTGTCGTGGGTGAGAAAGATGTAGGTGTAGGCGTCCCGGTTTATCTCCTGGATCCGGTGCCAGATCTCCACCCGCCGGTCGAGGTCGTCGATCCTGCGCTGCTCATAAAGCAGCCCGTCACGCTCTTCATCGCAGTAGCGGGCGAAGTTCAGGGCGATGAAGCCGATCGACCCGCACTCCATGAAGATCGTGTCGTTGTCGGGATCGACCGCCCCGAAGGTAAACGCCAGGGCCACGTCGAAGCTGCCCAGCACGATGTCGACGATCAACTCGTTCACATGCGCCACTTTGGTATCGAGGTTGAAGAACTCACCCCAGGTGGCGACCAGCAGATCGACGGTGCGGTCAGCCTCCACCGACGGGCCAGGAACGCCGACACGCATGTCGATCCTGCCGTCGGTGCAGTGCACAGGGAAGTCGGTGCAGTGGGCAGCCACAAGTGGGCCCGCCCTCTCAGGCATGTTGGTCTCCTGCACCACATCCGGGTTGCGCCAGATCAGGTCGGGATGGAACATCGTGTGGGCCGCCTGTGCCGTGCCCTGACGAATCAGCTCCACGTACAGGTCCTGGTCCGTCGCGAACGTCAACGCCTGGCGGGCACGGATGTCCGAGAAGACCGGGCTCGCCGAGTTCATGATCATCAGCGTCTCTTCGGAGCGCGGGTTCTCGACAGTGCGCACTCCCTGATCGGCAGCCTCTCGCAGCGTCAGGATCGCATCCGCACCCGACACGACCACCAAGTCCAGCTCTCCCGCTATCAGTCGCTGTGCGGCGATGGTGTTGTCGGTTATGGGCTCTATCTCTATGCGATCGAGGTATATGTCGATCATGTCCGCGGCCCAGTAGTCAGGGTTGCGCACCAGCACCGTCTTCTCGTCCCGGATGCGGCTCTCGATCATGAAGGGACCGGTGCCGACCGGCATCTGGTTGAGCGTCGGATCCGACGCGGCCCGCTCGAGCCACTCCGACGGCATGATCATCCCGAATTGGCTGGCGAACGCGATCGGTAACCGGCCGGCGGGCCTGACGCCCTGGTACTGGACCGTGTACTCGTCGATCTTGACGATGGGCTGGTCGGGATCGAATCCGGGCTTGAACGCGACCGAGAGGGCCGGGTCGGCGAGTTGCGCGTTGAACGTCGCGACCACATCGTCCGCGTCGAACTCGGTCCCGTCATGGAAGCGGATGCCTTCCCGCAGCTTCATCTGCCACTGGGTACCGTCACCGATCTTGGTCCACGACTCGGCCAGGACGGGAACCCAGTTGCCCTGAGGGTCGTAGTAGGTGAGCGGGTCGAACAGCGAGAACGCCGTGACGTACACGGGCCCCGAGAAGTTGTTGGCCGCGGGATTGAGGCCGTCACCCTCGGCGAGGACCGCCACCCTCAGCGTGCCGCCCCGTTGCGGGACCGGTTCGACCAGTTGCTCGGTGACAACCTCGTCCTCTCCTTCTTCTGTCCCGGCGGCTGGTGCTTCCTCCTCATCGTCGTCGGGTGGAGTCGTGGTGGTCGTGGTGGTGGTGTCGACCGGCGCGACGAGCAGTTCCTGCTCCTCGACCTCCTCGGCAGCGCCGTCCGTGGTGGCCGCGGGCGCATCATCGGTCTCGGTGCCGGAATCGTCCGGCTCAGCGGGAGCGGACTCCCCGGCAGGCGCGGTGGTCTCGGCAGGCTCAGCAGCCGGCGAGGGCTGTTCGCCGCCGTCGCCTCCACATGCAGTCGCAATCAAGCAGCCGGAGAGCCCGACCGCGAGCCACCATCTCCAAGACCCATCAATCCGTCGAACAGCCATCCCTGATTGCCCTCCCAGTAGAGGCCGATGAGCCCAGCACCTAGCCGCGCAACTCTGCCAGACAGCGCTGCTGGCCCACCAATGCTATTGGCGCGACCACTTCGAGACAGGCGCTCTGGCGTCTCAGCTCAGCCAGACCTGGTGCAGCTGCACCCGGCCCTGGTTGTTGCAGAACAGTTCGATCCCGTCGGGGGATGTCTGGCCGCAGATGTTGTGGACGTTGTCGCGGGCGCCGATGGTCCAGTTGGCGTGGTTGAAGAAGATGTAGGTGTAGGAGTCGCGGAGGTCCTCCTGGATCTGGTGCCAGATCTCCACCCGCCGGTCCAGGTCGTCGATTCTGCGCTGCTCGTACAGCAGGGCATCGCGCTCGGGGTCGCAGTCCCGTGGCCAGTTGAGCGAGATGAAGTCGATCGAGTCGCACTGGATCCACAGCACGTCGTTGTCGGGGTCGACCGCACCGAACTGGCGCCAGGTGACGACGTTGTAGAATCCGATGGCCGTTTCTGTGATGTGCTCGTCCTGGAGCAACTCATTCTGGGTGACGTTGAAGTAGTCCTCCCAGCCGTCGATCAGCAAGTCGGCGATGCGGGTCTGCGCCACCGACGGCCCCGAGTACTGGAGCTCCATGTTGATCTTGCCGTTCGTGCAGTGGGCGCGTCGCTCGCCGCTGAAGACGGGCCATTCATAGTCGCCAGGATTGTCTGCGCAGTAGGCCGCCACCAGCGGTCCGGCCCGCTCCGGCATGTTCGTCTCCTGCTTCACGTCGGGGTTGTGCCAGATCAGGTCCGGATGAAACATCGTGTCGGCCGGTGGAGCGGCGCCCTGGCGGATCAGGGCCACGTAGGCGTCGCGGTCGGTTGCGAACGTCAGCGCCTGGCGAGCCCTGATGTCATTGAACGGGGGCTGTTGTACGTTCATCATGGCGAAGTCTTCGCTGGAGCGCAGGTTCTCGATGGTCCTCACGCCTTGATCTGAGGAATCGCGCAGGGTGAGAATGGCGTCGGAGTTGCTGGTCACCATCAGGTCGATGTCACCGGCCGCCAGCCGCTCCGCGGCGATCACTGGGTCGGTGATGGGATACACCTCGATGCGGTCCAGGTAGATGTCGGTGATGTCCGCGGCCCAGTAGTCGGGGTTGCGCACCAGCACCGTCTTCTCGTCCTGGACGCGGCTCTCGATCATGAAGGGGCCGGTGCCGACCGGGAACTGGTTGAGCGTTGGATCCTCCAGGGCCCGGGCCAGCCACTCCGACGGGGCGACCATACCGAGCTGGCTGGTGATGAACTGGGGGAAGAAGGCGCTGGGATGGAGCGGGTTGTACTGCACCGTGAGGTCGTCGACCTTCTCCACCCCGCCGGTCTCGGGATAGAAGGGACGGACCGCGAGCGAGACCTCCAGGTCGAGAAGCTGGGACTCGTAGGTGGCGATGACGTCGTCGGCGTCGAGTTCGGTGCCGTCGTGGAAGCGGACGCCCTCGCGCAGCTTCATCTGCCACGACTCGCCGCCGTTGATGGGGGTGAACGACTCGGCCAGGTACGGGATCCATCTGCCGCTGGTGTCCCAGTAGGCGACGGGATCGAACACGGGGTAGGTCATCACGTAGGCCGACACCGCGAAACTTCCGGAGGTGGGGTTCAGGCTGTCGCCCTCGGCCTCCACGCCGACCCGGAGCGTGCCGCCGGACTGGGGCTCGGGTTCGGCCGGCGCCTCGGGGACAGTGTCGCCGTCGCCGTCGTCGGCAGGCGGCGGGGTAGTGGTTGTCGTGGTGTCCACCGGAGCTACCAGCGGCTCCTGCTCCTGCGTGTCCGCCGGCTCGGTGTCGGTCGGAGCCGGCACCGCCTCGCCCGCACCATCGCCTTCATCGACGGCAGCGTCACCGTCGCCTGAGTCGGCGGCCTCGGAAGGGGCGGCGGTCTCGGTGGTCTCCACCGCCTGAGAAGGCTGCGACTCGCCGTCGTCTCCGGTGCCTCCGCACGCCCCCGCGATCAAGGCGAAGGCGAGCACGGCCCCGAGCCACCATCTCCACGGCTTGTTGATCCGTCGTATAGCCATCCCCGATTGCCCTTCCGTCTGAGGCCGGTGAACCGGCACCTAGCCGCATAACTCTGCCAGAAGCGCTACCGGGCCGCCAGTGGCGCCCGCGGACCGTTCAGGATGCGGGCTCTCGCTGGTCAGTCCAGCCAGACCTGGTGCAGTTGGGCGCGCCCCTGGTTGTTGCAGAACAACTCGGTTCCGTCCGCGGGTGCCGTCTGGCCGCAGACGTTGTGGACGGTGCGGTGGACACCGACGGTCCAGTTGGCGTGGTTGAAGAAGATGTGGGTGTAGGCGTCCCGCACCATGCGTTGGATCTCGTGCCAGATCTCCGCGCGGCGGTCCAGGTCGTCGATCCCGCGCTGCTCGTACATCAACCCATCGCGCTCGGCGTCGCAGTAGCGGGTCCAGTTGAGGGAGATGAAGCTCACCGACGCGCACTCCAGCCACACCACGTCGTTGTCGGGATCGACCTCCCCGAACTGCCGCCAGGTGACGGCGTCGTACTGCCCGAGGGCGACCTCCACAATGTGGTTGTCCTGCAGCAACTCCTGCACGGTGACGTTGAAGTGGTCCGCCCAGTTGTCGACTAGCAGGTCCGCGATGCGGGTCTGGATCACCGACGGACCCGAGTGCTGCAGTTCCATGTTGATCCTGCCGTCGCTGCAGTGGTCGGGGCTGTCGGCGCAGTAGGCCTCTACCAGCGGGGCGGCCCGCTCGCGTTTGTTGGTCGGCTGCTCGATGTCGGGGCCATGCCAGATCAGGTCAGGATGGAACATCGTGTCGGCCGGCGGGGCGGTGTCCTGGCGGATCAGGGCCACGTAGGCGTCGCGATCGGTGAGGAAGGTGAGGGCCTGGCGGGCCCGGATGTCGTCGAAGGGCGGCTTGGAGGTGTTGAGCATGGCGAAGTGCTCGCCCGAGCGCAGGTTCTCTACGGTCCTCACCTCCTCGGCCTCGCGCAGGACGAGGATCGCGTCGGGGTTGTCGGTGACCATCATGTCGAGATCGCCCGCCACCAGCCGGGACGCCGCGATCGCAGAATCGGTGATCGGGTAGACCTCGATGCGGTCCAGGTACACGTCGACGGCGTCGGCGGCCCAGTAGTCGGGATTGCGAACCAGAACCGTCTTGGTGTCCTGGACGCGGCTCTCGATCATGAATGGACCCTGGCCCACCGGCATCTGGTTCAACGTCGGATCCTCGTAGGCGAGGTCCAGCCACTCGGACGGCAGGACCATCCCGAGCTGGTTCGTGAGCTGGCGTGGAAACGCCGCGAAGGGCCGCGTCAACTGGTACTCGACGGTGAGGTCATCGATCTTGACTATGGGCTCGTCTGGTTCGTAGAGGTGGATGATGGCCAGCGAGACCACCGGATCGGCCAGCTGGGCCTCGAACGTGGCGATGACGTCATCGGCGTCGAGAGCGGTGCCGTCGTGGAAACGCACGCCCTCGCGCAGCTTCATCCGCCAGGCCGACCCGTCGCCGACCTTGGTGAACGACTCGGCCAGGTAGGGGATCCACCGGCCGCTGGTGTCCCAGTAGGCGAGCGGGTCGAACATTGGGAATGCCATCACGTAGGCCGAGACCGCGAAGTTGTTGGCCGTCGGGTTGAGTCCGTCTGTCTCGGCCTCCACCGCGACCCGCAGGGTCCCGCCGAACCTCGGCTCCAACCCGGCCGGCACCTCTTCGGAGGCCGTGTCACCGGCGGGCGGCACGGTGTCGAGCGGAGCTGTCAGTTGCCCTTCCTCGATCTGGTCGCTGCCGGCCGCGCCCGGCTCGGTGCTCTCGTCGGTGCCGGCGGTGCCGCCGGCAGTGCTCCCGGCGGCGTCGACGCCGAGAGCGTCGCCTCCAGCGGTCTCGGCTGAGACCTGGTCCGCCGGCTCGGAGTCCTCACCTCCGCCTCCACCGCAGGCGCCGGCCACAAGGACCGCCGCGGCCAGCGCGGCCAGCGATGTTCCGGCCCTTGCGTGCGGTCCCATCGTGATTTCGATTCCTTCCAGCCGAGTCCCTGCACCCAGTCAGGGGTGCTGGCTGCTTACCGAGACCACTTCTCCCGTCATGTAGCCGGCGAGATCACTGGCGAGGAACACCATCACGTTGGCCACCTCCCAGGGCTCGGCCGGCCGGCCGAAGGCCTCCTTCTGGGCGAGGTCGGCCAGCAGCGCCTCGTCGGTGGTCTTGGCCAGGAACGGGTGCCAGGCCAGGCTGGGCGCCACGCAGTTCACCCTGATGCCGTGCTCGG
>LXNJ01000524.1_pt1 | contig 26442 bp, 28 predicted proteins | sample 809081 | NCBI WGS metagenome assembly LXNJ01 (sample SAMN04870510, study PRJNA318959) | sponge metagenome | biome: sponge; feature: marine sponge reef; material: water | host: Petrosia ficiformis | place: Greece: Milos, Mediterranean Sea | collected 2013-05-29 | depth 5-7 m | reverse complement strand
GAGATCCACGCCGTACTCGTGCTGGAGGATGCCGCGTTGCCAGATGGCCGCGGTCATCTGGTACTCGGGGACGCCCACCCGCTTGCCGGTGAGGTCGCCGGCTTCCTTGATGCCGGAACCGGTATGGATGTAGATTCCGGAGTGCCGGAAAGCGCGGGAGGGGAACACGGGAATCGCCACGAACCGCGGGTTTCCCTTGTCCTTGGACATCAGGTAGGAGCCCATGGACATCTCGGCGGCGTCGAAGTCCTGGTAGCGCAGCATGCGCCAGAAGGTTTCCTCCACGCGGAACGGCAGGTAGGTCAGGTCGACCCCCTCCACGGGTACCCGGCCCTCCTGCAAGGGGCGTGTCCGGTCATAGTCCCAACAGGCGACGGTGATGCTTACTTTGCCCATGGCGGTTCATCTCTCCCTTTTGGCGGGGCGTTGACGGGCGCGGATCCCCCGGGGCCGCGACTCTCCGGAGCAAGGTAACAGGAATGATGGGGCAGTGTAAGCAGGCCGGCGGAGCGCAGGGGCCGGTTTGTTGACCGGGAAAGGCTTTTGTGTATATAGTGACCCTCTGCAAAAGGTTATTGATTTCTTTATCTTACCCGAGGAAAAATGCTTTTCGACTTCGCCAGCGTACTGTGTTTCACTTTGTTGGGGGCGGCCTTCGTCTGGGTGAACCTGTTGATCGGCCGCCTGCTGCGGCCCAACAATCCCCAACTCAGGAAACTCTCCACCTACGAGTGCGGCGAGCCTGCGTCCGGGAGCGCGTGGGTCAACTTCAACGTCCGGTTCTACTTCATCGCCCTGATCTTCATCATCTTCGAGGTGGAGATCGCCTTCATCTTCCCGGTGGCCGTCGTCTTCCGCGACTGGCTTCAGAACGACGCCGGGCTGTTCGCGTTCGGCGCCATCGCCGTCTTCACCATGATCGTGTTCCTGGGCCTCATCTACGACTGGTGCAAGGGCGATCTGGAGTGGGTGAAAAACTAGCGGCGGCGCGGACGGTCAGGCCACCAGGCAGGTAACGACGACATGACGGCAAAAGAGATACACGAGCGCGTCCGAGAGCTTTGCCCCGGCGGCGTGGAGGACCTTGACGAGCAGGGCCTGGAGCCGTTCTTCAAGGTGAAACCGGCCAGCCTCAAGGAGGTCTGCCTGGCGTTGCGGGACGACGCCGCGCTGAAGCTCAGCGTGCTCTCCGATCTCACCGCGGTGGATCTCCCGACGGAGAACGTGATCCAGGTCGTTTACCACCTGTACTGCTACGAGACCCGGCAGGAGATCGTGGTCAAGGCGGACGTGGACCGGGATGCGCCACGGATCGCGACGGTGGAAGACGTCTGGAAGGTGGCCAACTGGTTCGAGCGCGAGGTGTTCGATCTCTTCGGCGTCGTCTTCGAAGGGCATTCGGACCTCCGGCGGATCCTGCTTCCGGAAGACTGGGTGGGTTATCCCCTGCGCAAGGACTTCGTGGAGCAGGAAGAGTACGACGGCATCAGCACCGAGCGCGAGCCGCTGGTTCCGGAGAACATGCGTTGACGAAGGAAGGATATCATGGCTGAGGTCGCCGAACGCACCGGCTTGCACACCGAAGACATGACCCTGAACGTGGGGCCGCAGCATCCGAGCACCCACGGGGTGCTGCGGTTCGTGGTCAAGACGGACGGCGAGGTCATCAACGAGGCCATCCCCGACGTCGGCTACCTGCACCGCTCCATCGAGAAGATCGGTGAGAAGTGCACCTGGCACGGCTACGTTCCCTACACCGACCGGGCCGACTACCTGGCCGCCATGTTCGCCAACCAGGGCTTCTGCATGGCGGCGGAGCGGCTGGGCAACGTCGAGGTGCCGCCCCGAGCCGAGTACTGCCGGGTCATCGCCTGCGAGCTCAACCGCGTCGCCAGCCACCTCATCGCGGTGGGCACCTTCGGGCAGGACATCGGCGCCATCACCCCCTTTCTGCACGCGCTCCGGGAGCGGGAGACCATCAACGATCTCATGGAGGAGATCTGCGGCGCCCGCCTCACCTACAACTACCTGCGGATCGGCGGCGTGGGCTACGACATCAAGCCCGAGACCTGCGGCCGCATCACGGCCTTCCTCGACCACTTCGAGCCCATCGTCGACGAGTACAACCGGCTGCTGTCCTACAACAAGATCTTCATCGAGCGGCTGGCCAACGTCGCGGTGATCTCCAGGGAGGACGCGCTCCAGTACAACCTCGTGGGCCCCAACCTGCGGGCCTCCGGGGTCCAGTGGGACATCCGCCGGGACATCCCCTACTCGGTCTATCCGGAACTGGACTTCGAGGTTCCGGTGGGCCGCGGCGAGCGCGGCACCCTGGGCGACTCCTACGACCGCTACCAGGTTCGGATTCAGGAATTGATGGAGAGCTGCAAGATCCTCCGCCAGTGTCTCGACAAGATGCCCGACGGCCCCGCCATCGCCAAGGTGGCGCGCAAGTTCAAGCCGCCGGCGGGCGAGACCTACGTGCGCATCGAGGCGCCGCGCGGGGACATGGGCTACTACGTGGTCAGCGACGGCAGCGAGTACCCCTACCGGGTGAGGATCCGCACCGGCTCTTTCACCGCCATGAGCATCATCGACAAGATCAGTCCGGGAATCATGGTCGCCGATCTGATCGCGCTGATCGCGAGCCTCGACGTGGACGCTCCCGAGATCGACCGATAGGCCGTTGTAATGGAATTCACGGTTCACGACTTCATACAAGGGCTGCTGCCGGAGGCCATGCCGGCGGCCCTAGGCTATACCCTGGCGGCCATTCTCGTGGCCGTCGTCGTGCTGTCCGCCTTCGTGGCGCCGCTGGCCGGCGTGACCAGTTGGCTGGAGCGGCGCGTTTGGGCGCGCATGCAGTCCCGGGTCGGTCCCAACCGGGTGGGGCCGCAGGGCTTGCTCCAGTGGCTCGCCGACGGTGTCAAGAACATCCAGAAAGAGGACATCATCCCGGCGTCTGCCGACAGGAAGCTGTTCCTGCTGGCGCCGTACATCGTCTTCTCGGGGTTCCTCGGCGCCTTCGTGGTGATCCCCTTCGGAAGCTGGCTGATCCCCGCGGACCTCAACATCGGCATCCTCTATCTGTTGGCCATCACATCCCTGGTGGTGGTGGGGATCCTGATGGCGGGCTGGTCCTCCAACAACAAGTGGTCGCTCCTGGGCGGCATGCGCTCGGCCGCGCAGATCGTCAGCTACGAAATCCCCGCCGGCCTTGCGGTGCTGACGGTGATCTTCCTGTCGGGCACGCTCAGCATGCAGGGGATCATCCAGGCCCAGGGATGGGCGCCGTGGGATTGGTTCATCTTCTACAATCCCTTTACGCTGGTCGCCTTTTTCATGTTCTTCGTTGCGGCGCTGGCCGAGGGCAACCGCACGCCGTTCGACATCCCCGAAGCCGAATCCGAGTTGGTGGCCGGCTACGTCACCGAGTACAGCGGCATGCGTTTCCTGTTCTTCTTCTTCGCGGAGTGGGGCAACCTGTACGTCATCGGCGCCATCTCGGCGACCCTGTTCCTCGGCGGCTGGCAGATACCGGCGACGGTGTTCGGGATGACCATGGCCGATCACCCGCTGCTCAAGGGCGTGCTGGAGTTCACGGTCTTCTTCCTCAAGGCATACCTGTGGGCCTTCGTCGCCATGTGGGTGCGCGGCACCCTGCCGCGCGTGCGTGTGGACCAGCTCATGGCCATGTGCTGGAAGTACATGGTGCCCATCGCGTTCATCTGTCTCTTCGGCACCATTCTGTTCCTGGTGATCTGGCCCGAGGGGAACAGGGCCCTGACCTTCGCCACGTTGGCGTTTTCGGGTCTCGTCATGCTCTATTTCGTCTGGCGGGTGGTCTTCCAGATCATGCACTCGCGCCCCACCCTCTATTTCAAGCCGTACGTATAGCATCGGCCGGGGAAACGTCCATGAATGGAGTCATCGAATACTTTCAGAACGTCAGAGACACGGTGAAGAGCATCTTCGAGGGGATGACCATCACCTTCTCCCACTTCGTCCGCGAACCGTCGACGGTGCAGTACCCCGACCGCATCGCACAGCAGGTGCAGGCGACCCTGCCCCTGCGCTACCGGGGCATCCTCGAGGTCGACATGGACATCTGCACGGGCTGCCTGGCCTGCGAGCGGGTCTGTCCGATCAACTGCATCGCCATCGGCATCGAGATGAATCCGGAGACGAAGCAGCGCGACTTCACCCAATTTGACATCGACATATGCAAGTGCATGTATTGTGGGCTGTGTATGGAGGCCTGCCCCACGGGTTCCATCCGTCACACGCAGGAGTTCGAGGGCGCCTGCAACAATCCCGCCGGTCTGGTGCGGCATTTCATCACCGAGAAAGTGCCTCTTTACAAGCCGAAGAAGGGTGGGGAAACGGAACCCCGGATGATTCAGAAGGTGGATATCGGAAAGAGGTACTTGGACGAGATCGCCGAACCCGAAAACTGACGGTCCATCGGCCGGATCAGGTTTCACGGGACTCTTCGTCGGACAGGCTCCCGGCCCCACCGCCACGGCGCGTGGCCTGTGCGAGCCGACCGTTCCCCGCTAAAAAGGGTGTTTTGATCATGGAGATTTCCATAGACGTCCTCATCTTCTATCTGGTTTCGCTCGTTGTGGTCGGGTCGGCCTGCATCGTGGCGTTCTCGCGCAACATCGTGCATTCGGCGTTCTCGCTGCTGGGCACCTTCGGCGGCGTGGCCGGGCTCTATGTGTTCCTGGGCGCGGACTTCGTGGCGGCGGTGCAGGTGCTGATCTACGTCGGCGGCATTCTGGTCCTGATCCTGTTCGCGGTGATGCTGACCCACCGGATCAGCGACATCGACATCACCAACCGCACGGTGGGCCGGATCCCCGGGCTGGTGGCGGTGGCGGTGTTCCTGGGCATCCTGGTCTACGCCATCGGCGAGACCGACTGGGTGAAGGTCAAGGAAGTGGCGTACGCGCCCACCACGGCGACGATCGGCAACCTCTTCCTCGGCGACTACCTGCTGCCGTTCCAGATCGCCGCGGTGGTGCTGCTGGTGGCCCTCATCGGCGCCATCACGCTGTCGCGCAAGGAAATCAAGGAATAGAGTCTCGCGAGATGGCTGCATACGTTGCAATGTTGACGAAGGTCGGACTGGAGCACTACCTGGTGGTGGGCGGCATCCTGTTCGCGCTGGGCATCTACATCGTCCTCACCCGGCGCAACGCCATCAGCATCCTTCTGGGAGTCGAGCTGATCCTGAACTCCGCCGGCCTGAACTACGTCGCGTTCTCGCACTTCAGCACCGGAAACGTGGACGGGCAGATCTACACCGTCTTCATCATCATGCTGGCGGCCTCGGAGGCCGCCATCGGCCTGGCCATCGTCCTCGCCATCTATCAGCTCTTTGCCACCATCGACGTCGAGGCCACCGAGACGCTCAAGGATTAAGCCGGCCGATTGGTCAGCCCTCACGAGTAGCTTCGCCATGGATCACCCCGTTCAAACCGACTTTCTGCGCTGGATCGTGCTGTTCCCGCTGCTGGGCGCGGCGGTGAACGGCCTGCTCGGGGCGCGCATACAGGAACGCGCGGGCAAGCGCATGGTGGCCTTCATCGCCTGCGCCCCGGTGACGTTGTCCTTCCTGTTCTCGCTTTGGGCCTACAGCAGGCTGCTCGGGCTGCCGGCCAAGGAACGCTTCCTCATCGACCAGTTCTATACCTGGATCCCCATGGGCTCCTTCAGCGTGGACGTGGCCTTCTGGGTGGACCCCCTGTCGGCCATCATGATCCTGGTGGTGAGCGGCATCGGCGGACTGATCCACTTCTACTCCATCGGCTACATGCACGACGACCGGTCCATGTGGCGCTACTTCGCCTACCTGAACCTGTTCACCTTTTCCATGCTGCTGCTGGTGACCGGCGACAACCTGCTCGTGATGTTCGTGGGCTGGGAGGGCGTGGGACTGTGCTCCTGGGCGCTCATCGGCTTCTGGTACACCGACCACACCAACACCCGGGCCGGCAACAAGGCCTTCATCGTCAACCGGATCGGCGACTTCGGCTTCGTGCTGGGCATCTTCCTGCTCTACTGGACGTTGTCCGGGCAAGGCCAGGGCACCCTGGCGTTCCGCGAGATCGCGGAGCACGTGGGGCTATTGGCCGACCTGGAGCTCTGGGGCGTCGGCGTGGCGACCCTGGTGACGATCCTGCTGTTCATCGGCGCCACCGGCAAGTCGGCGCAGATCCCGCTCTACGTCTGGCTGCCGGACGCCATGCAGGGCCCGACCCCCGTAAGCGCACTGATCCACGCCGCCACCATGGTGACGGCCGGGGTCTACATGATCGCGCGGCTCAACGGGCTGTTCTCGGCGGCCCCCGCGACCCTGCAGATCATCGCGGTGGTGGGAGCGGCCACGGCCTTTTTCGCCGCCACCGTCGCCATCACCCAGACCGACATCAAGCGGGTGCTGGCCTACTCCACCATCAGCCAGCTCGGCTACATGTTCCTGGCCATGGGGGTGACCGCCTACTCCGCCGGGGTCTTCCACCTGCTGACCCACGCGTTCTTCAAGGCCTGCCTCTTCCTGGGCTCCGGGAGCATCATCCACGCGATGCAGGGGGAGCAGGACATGCGCCAGATGGGCGGCTTGAGGAAGGTGATGCCGGCGACCTTCTGGACCTTCGCCATCGCCGTCCTGGCCATTGCCGGAACGCCGTTTCTGGCGGGCTTCTTTTCCAAGGATGCGATCCTGTGGCAGGCCTGGGCTACTCACAACCAGTTGCTTTGGGGGGTGGCGGTGTTCGTGGCGGGGCTCACGGCCTTCTACATGTTCCGCCAGTTCTTCATGGTGTTCTTCGGCCAATGCCGCGCCGACCACCACGTGCAGGAGCACCTGCACGAGTCTCCGAAGATCATGACCTATCCGCTGTGGATCCTCGCGGCCGGCTCGGTCGTCGTGGGCTACCTCGGGCTGCCGGCGTTCCTGGGCGGCAGCATGCTCGACCACTGGCTCGATCCGGTGATCCACGTCCCCCACGGCGAGCACCACGCGGTGATGGAAGAGGTCGGGGTCATGAGCGTGTCCATTGCCGCCGCCGCCGCGGGTGTGGTGCTGGCGTGGTTCCTGTACTACGTCCGCACTCCGTCCCGGGACGAGTCGCCGGAGGCCAGGGGATTCGCCTACCGCGTATTGTTCAACAAGTACTACGTGGACGAGGTCTACCAGTTCGTCTTCGTCGGCGGCACCCTGCTGCTGGCGCGGATCGGAGCGGCTTTCGACCGCTACATCATCGACACCATCGTGGACGGGACGGCCAAGGTCACCACCATCATTTCCTGGTTCAACGGCCTGTTCGACAAGTACGTCATCGACATGCTGGTCAACGCCGTGGCCAACGTGACCTTCGCGGTGGGCAACAATTTCCGCAGGGTCCAGACCGGGAACATCAACAGCTACCTCTACGTGGTGGTGGGAGCCGTGGTCGTCGCCCTGATCGTCAAGCTGCGCTACTGGAGCTGATTCAGATCGGAGAGAGTCGGATAGGAGAGATGCGAAAATGACCGAACATGTGCTGAGTTACATGGTCTTCTTCCCCCTGGCCGGGATGCTGGTGGTGCTGATCCTGCCCAGCGGGCGCCATGATCTCATACGCTGGGTTTCGGCCGCGGCCACGGTGCCGCCGCTCATACTGGGGGTCTGGCTGTACGCCAACTTCGACACCACCACCACCGGCATGCAGTTCGTCGAGCGGGCCGCCTGGATCCCCGCGTTCAACATCGAGTACTTCATCGGGGTCGACGGGCTCAGCGTTTCCATGCTGCTGCTGACGGCGTTGCTCTCCTTTCTCTGCATCTTCGCTTCCTGGGGCATCGACAAGGGGGTCAAGGGTTACTTCGCGCTGTTCCTGCTCCTCGACACCGGCATGACCGGTGTGTTCGTGGCGCTGGATTTCGTGCTCTTCTACGTCTTCTGGGAAGTCATGCTGCTTCCCATGTACTTCCTCATCGGCATCTGGGGCGGCCCGCGGAAGGAATACGCCGCCATCAAGTTCTTCCTCTACACGCTGCTGGGCAGCGTGCTCATGCTGGTCGCGATCCTGGCGCTCTACTTCTACTCCGAGCCCAACACCTTCGACATGACCAAGCTCATGGACCGGAGCAGCCTCTACAGCACCACGCCGCTGGCCATGTGGCCGTTCAACGTGTGGGGCTGGGGCTTCCAGCACGTGGTGTGGATGGCGCTGTTCATCGGCTTCGCCATCAAGATCCCGGCGTTCCCGTTCCACACCTGGCTGCCCGACGCCCACGTCGAGGCGCCCACCGCCATCTCCGTGATCCTGGCGGGCATCCTCCTGAAGATGGGCACCTACGGCATCCTGCGCATCAACTACCCCATGCTGCCGGCGGCCACCGCCGACCTGGCGTTCTGGTTCCTTGCCGCCCTTGGCGCCTGGAACATCGTCTACGGCGGCCTCTGCGCCATGGCGCAGACCGACATGAAGAAGCTGGTGGCCTACTCCAGCGTCAGCCACATGGGCTACGTCATGCTGGGCATGGCGGCCTTCAACACCCAGGGCATCAACGGCGCGGTGCTGCAGATGTTCAACCACGGCACCATCACCGCCATGCTCTTCCTGCTCGTGGGGGTGATCTACGACCGCGCCCATCACCGCGACATCAACGGCTTCGGCGGCCTGGCGGGCATCATGCCGGTGTACGCCGGCTTCACGGCGCTGGCGTTCTTCGCCTCCATGGGGCTTCCGGGGCTCTCGGGCTTCGTCTCCGAGGTGCTGGTGCTGCTGGGGGCCTGGCCCAAGTATCATGCGCTGACCATCATCGCGGCCCTGGGCATCGTCATCACCGCGGGCTACATGCTGTGGATGATGCAGCGGGTCTATCTCGGCCCGCCCAACGAGAAGTACCGGGACCTGCCCGAGATCAACGGCCGCGAGATTTTCACGCTGTTTCCGCTGGGAGTGATCGTGGTGGTCGTCGGCGTCTACCCCCGGGTGGTGCTCGACCTGCTCCAGGCCTCGCTCAACAACATCAACCAGATGGTGATCTCGCACCTTTCGTAACGCAAAATGGACCTCGGTAACCTCGCAAGCCTCAAGCTGTTCCATCCGGAGATCGTCCTCGCGGGGACCATCATCCTGCTGACGATCCTGGACCTGGTGGTGGCCAACAAGCGGCTCATGGCCTACGCGGGCCTGGCCGGCTGCCTCGTCGCCCTGGCCGCCACGGTGGAGCTTTACGGCACGGAGCCCACGCTGCTGTTCCATCGCATGGTGGCGCTGGACAATTTCGCCCTGTTCTTCAAGGTCGTGACCCTGGTGGCGCTGGTGGCCGCCATCTGGATGTCCATCGGATCGGGCGAGGTCCGGCAGGTGCACCTGGGCGAGTACTACATCGTGCTGCTGACCTGCGGCTTCGGCATGTTCTTCATGGCCTCGGGCAACAACCTGCTGATGGCCTACCTCGGCCTCGAGCTGGTGAGCCTGACGTCCTACATCCTGACCGGCATGCTGCCGCACAACCGGCGTTCTGCGGAAGCGGCGCTCAAGTACCTGATCTACGGCGGAGTGGCCTCCGGCACCATGATCTACGGCATGAGCTGGGTGTTCGGCATGGCCGGCAGTCTGGACTACGCCGCCATCAACGCGGCCATGTCCCAGGGCGACGGCAACGAGGCCGGCCTTTTCATCGCCTTCGTGTTCATCCTGGCGGGCTTCGGCTACAAGATGGCCTTCGCGCCCTTCCACATGTGGTCGCCCGACGTGTACCAGGGGGCGCCGACGCCCTTCACCGGCTTCCTTTCGGTGGCCTCCAACGCCGCCGGCCTGGCCATCCTGATCCGCTTCTTCTACCCGGCGGTGTCCACCCTGGGACAGGAAGGGATCTGGACGTTCCAGGCCTTTCCCGCGTTGCAGTGGACCGACCTGCTGGTGGCCGTGAGCATCGTCACCATGACCTGGGGCAACCTCTCGGCCCTTAACCAGAACAACGTCAAGCGGCTACTGGCCTACTCCGGCATCGCCCACGCGGGCTACATCATGATGGGGCTGGTGGTGCTGAACAACGACGGCCTCACCGCCATGCTCTTCTACGTGGTGGTTTACCTGATCATGAACCTGGGGGCCTTCCTGGTGGTCATGGTGGTGGCCAACGCCACCGGGCGCGAGGACATGGAGGCCTACCGCGGGCTGGCCTGGCGGGGCGCGGCGTTCCCGGCGGTGTGCATGGCCGTGTTCGTGTTCTCGCTCACGGGACTGCCGCCGCTGGCGGGATTCATCGGCAAGCTGCTGCTCTTCGCCGCGATTATCGAGGGTCAATTCTACGTGCTGGCCGTGGCTGCCATCATCAACACGGTCATCTCGCTCTACTACTACGCGCGGATCGCCAAGACCATGTTCCTGGACGACCCCGGTCCCGACGACGGTCCGGTGACCGCCACCGCGAGCGCGGTGCCGCTGCTGGGCGCCCTGATGGTGCTGACCGTGGTGCTGGGGGTCTACTGGGGACCGTTGCTCGACTACACCACCGGCTCGCTGGGCTTCTTCATGAAGTAACGGGGACGGCTGCTAGCGCAGAAGTGCCCGGATGTTGGGCGGTATCTCGCGGTTGGCGTCCACGGTCTGCTTGATCTCATCGGCCAGCAGATCCATCCGGTCACGGGCCGGGAGCGCCCGGTCCACGATCACCCACTTCTTCCCGTTGACCATGCAGGCGCCGCTGCGCACGCTGTAGCCGAATTCGCGCGTCAGCCGTTCGCACCGGACCTGTATCCCGCACTGCTGCTCCGCATAGCTCCGAAGTTCCCGGAACAGCTTTTCCTGCGGGTTGTCCCTGGACGGAGTTTTTCCAGCCATTCCCCGATATTACCATCCTTCCGGCCGGGTTGTCATGCGCGACGGTGGTCGCCAGAGCTCTTCAAGAGTCCCGCCTGCCCTCCGACATTCCCGCGAAAGCGGGTATGTCAAGGCACCATCTGAGAGCGGCAACAAACCCGGAATCGTCATTCCCGCGAAAGCGGGAATCCAGGAGGGGTGCGGCAGGGACACGCCGCTGTAGCACCTCACCACCGCCCCTGGATTCCCGCTTTCGCGGGAATGACGGAGAGGAAGGCGGGAATGACGGATAGACGGACATGATTTCGAATTTACCGTGTTGTTCGCACGGACGGTTGAAAAACGGCCGTGCGCTGTTATCGTTTTCTCGAGGGCGTACCGTACGGGCGCATCCCTTGTTTCCGCGTCGTTGGTGAAGATCCATGCAATTTATCGCGGCAGCCGTCCAGATGCTGGCCACGTCGGACAAGGAGGCTAATCTTCGGGAAGCCGAGGGGTGGATTCGCCGGGCTCACGCCGAAGGAGCGAGGCTCGTGGTGCTGCCGGAGGTCTTCAACTGGCGTGGCCGCGGCGCGGACACCGCGGCCCACGCCGAGCCGGTGCCCGGGCCTTCCACGGAGCGCATGAGCGCGCTGGCCGCCGAGTTGGGTTTGTATCTGCTGGCCGGGTCGGTCCTGGAGGCCGCGGACACGGAGGGCCGCGCCTACAACACCAGCGTCCTCATCGGGCCGGGAGCCGGCATCGTCGCCAAGTACCGGAAGATTCACCTGTTCGAGGTCGACATCGAAGGCGAGGCTCCCATCCGTGAATCCGAGTACCGCCGGCCCGGCGACGCCGTGGTGGTGGCGGACACGCCCCTGTGCCCCATGGGGCTGTCGGTGTGCTACGACCTGCGCTTTCCGGAGCTCTACCGCCGCCTCGCCGCCGCCGGCGCCAGGGTGATCTTCGTGCCCTCGGTGTTCACCGTGCCCACGGGCCGTGCCCACTGGGAGGCGCTCCTGCGCGCCCGCGCCATCGAGAACCAAGTGTACATCATCGCCCCGGACCAGACCGGCCGCCACCCCGCGAGCATGGACGCCTACGGCCACTCCATGATCGTCGACCCCTGGGGCAAGATCATCGCCGAGGCCGGCACCGAGCCTGGCCTGGTGTGGGCCGAGATCGACCTCGCCTACCTGGAGGAGGTGCGCCGCAGACTGCCGGCGCTGGACCACCGCAAGGGGTTTCTTCTCGACCGGTGAACCTTTTGGCGCGCTCCTGAACTTAACGGATATATGGAAGTCGAAGGCCGTCGGCGGACGAAAACGCGCCACGGCCTTCCATAGGCACGGGTGAAGGAGACGCCATGTATCCAGTTAGAATCGTCCTGATCGTCCTGGTGGCGGCGGCAATCGCTGTTGCGGGTTGCACCCAACGGCCCGGTCAGAAGGAAACCATCGGAACCCTCGTGGGCGCTGCCGCCGGCGGCCTTGCCGGCGCGCAGTTCGGCAAGGGGCGGGGCAAGCTGGTGACCACCACCATCGGTACACTGATCGGAAGCCTCGCCGGCCGGGAGATCGGCATCTCCCTCGACCGGGCGGACCAGGTGGCCATCGACCGGACCACGCAGGAGTCGCTGGAGTCGGCGCCGGCGGGTGAGGCCACCGTTTGGAAGAACCCCGATTCCGGCAACGAAGGGACCGTGACCCCCCAGAGGACCTACCAGCGCGACGACGGAACCTACTGCCGCGAGTTCACCCAGACCATCAGGGTCGGCGGACGCACCGAAGAGGGCTACGGCACCGCCTGCCGCCAGCCGGATGGGACCTGGAAGATCGTTTCCACGTAGGCAGATTCACAATCCGATCGCCTTCCACACCACCCCCTCGTGGAGCGGTGCGCCCATGACCACGATGAAGACGACGTAGACGAACGCCCAGGTGACGGCGGTGATGGAGAGGGTCGTGAGCCAGCGCTCGGAGGAGCGGAGGCGCATGAACAGGACCATGAAGAGCGGGATGGCCACGAGGTAGCCGATGAAGTAGATCAGGGACACGAGCAGCAACAGCCAGGCCGCGAAGTTGAGCTCGCGGCGGAAGACCGCGCTGGAAGGGCGGCTTTCCTCGGAGGGCGCGGCGGCCCGGCCGGTCTCGATGCCGAAGAGGTCGTATTCCTGGAAGAAGCTGAAGCGGCGGGCGACCGCGGGAATCATGTCGATCAGGAGCTGGAACAGGGTGAGCAACAGCGTGGGGACGGCGATGATGACGGGTACCAGACGGGCCCTCGGCTGGTACCCCAGAGACAGGACCAGGAAGACCAGAACGAGAACGAAGACGCCGAGAGTGAAAAGGGTCCGGTCGTTCAGCTTCACGCATGCACCTCGAGTCCGGCAGGCGGCCGGCGCGGCCGCCTTCAGGCGTCCCTCTGTTCCAGCTTCAACGAGAGGCCGTCCCGCTGGATATGGACCTGCCGCAGCTTGCGGACGTCGGCGAGCTGTTTCATCAGCGACGAAACCGGACGGCCGGCATCGAGGAATTCCCTCGGCGCGCCTGCCGCCAGCATGGCCTTCACCGAATCGGGGCTCGCGATGACCCGGATCACCAGCTCCTCGTCCGAGACCCCCGGGCCGCCGAACTTCCGCCTTACTTCATCGAGGGAGGGCTCCGGCCAAGTCCAGCTTTCCCATTCCCGGGCTCGGGGCCGGCTCAGAACTTTGTCCTTGACCTCCGGGTCCATGAGCCGCGCCCCCTCCTCGCCCCAATATCCCAACGCATACTGAATGCTCTGGTCGGTGACCTCCTTGTAGCGTTCCCCGGCCATGACGTTGACCGCCGCCTGGGTGCCCACGAACTGGGCCAGCGGTGTCACCATAATGGGATAGCCGTACTCCTCGCGCACGCGTCCGGCCTCCTCCAGGGTTTCCTCCAGCCGGTCGCCCATGCCGACGGCCTCGAGCTGGAAGCGCAGGTTGGAGATCATGCCCCCGGGCACCTGGTGCAGGTACTGGGCGTAGTCGTATTCCCTGGGCGCGCCGAAGGGAAAGTTCTCCTGGCGGGCGACACGGGTGAAGTGCTCCTCCACCGGCCTCACCGCCTCCAGGTCCACCATCGGCGTCAGCCCCAGGGCCTCGGCGTTGGCCGCCACGTTGAAGATCGAGGGCTGCGACGAGCCGTTGGCAAGGGGCGGAATGGCGGTGTGGAGCGTCTTGACCCCCAGTTTCAGGGCTTCAACGTAGTTGAAGGGCGCGAGGCTGTTGTTGCAGTGGGCGTGGAACTCCAGCGGGATGTCGCCGACGTTGGCCATGACGAGTTGGAGCATCTCCCGGGTGCGATCGGGCGTCAGCAGCCCGCCCACGTCCTTGAAGCAGATCCGGTAGGGACGCAGCGCCGCCAGTTCGCGGGTCTTCCGCTCGTAGTACTCGTTGGTGTGCTTGGGCGAGACCGAGTAGATGATGTTGCCCACCACCTCCATGCCCCTGTTTCCCAGGAACTCGAGCTCCTTGGCGAGCACACCGTAGTCGTTCCACGGGTTGGACGAGCGCGTGAGAGTAATGCCGTGGGCGATGACGCATTCCAGCAACAGACGGCGAATGCACGGGGGAATGGGCTCGAAGCCGGAGCCGATGCCGCCGTGATAGCGCAGCCGGGTCCTGGAAAACTGCTTCACGCCCAGCCGCACCCAGTCCCAGGGATTCTCCTTCAACTCCCGCACCTGCTTGATGATGCTGGCGAAGCCGAAGAACTCCATGGACTCGAAGCCGCAACGGTCCATCTGCCGGGCGGCGCCGAGCATGTGGCCGATGCGCATCCGCAGGGCCCAAAGGCTCAAATGTCCGTCCCTCAGGGTGGTGTCGATGAAACGTATCTCGCTCATGTCCGTCCGTTCATATCACTGGCGCAAGAGACGCAGCCAAGCGGCCAGGGAATCGACGCTCTCCAGGGACCACAACGTGTCCACGAACTTCCGGAGGCTGCTCCCTCTCCCGATGCGCGCATGCTCGGCGCACTGTTGAAACTTCTGCTCCAACGCCGGGCGGCCCGGGCGTCTGGCGGGCCGGTCGGGCGCGGCTTCATAGTACCGAAGGCCGCCCGTTAAAACCAGTTCCACGCCGGCGGCCGCCCCGGGGCCGCCCGGCGGGCTCAATCCGGGGTCCCGCGCCAGTTCCACCCGAGACATCAGCGCCCGGATCTTCGGGTCGCGCACCCGGGCGTCGGTGTAGTGTCCCGGGGTAACCTGCCGGTCGAGCAGAGCCGCGGCCGCCGTGTAGGGCAGGCTGAACTTCCCCTCCAGACCGCTTCCGGGGCGATCGTACACCAGCGGCCGCGCGGCGTCGGGATGCAGGCGGACCCGCAACCGGTCCACGGCGTCCGGTGTGACCCGGCGGCGCTCCAGCAACGCCAGCAGCGTATCCAGCATCGGATGCATCACGCCCGCGCAGGGGTAGCGCTTGATGGCGATGCCCGGCTCTCTCAGGAACCAGGGACTGCCGAAACGAAGCCGTTCGCGATCGTAACGGTTTCCGCAGGCGGCGCTGAAGAATCCCATGGAATCCTCGAAGACGCCGGCCGATGCGGTGAACCCCTTGGCCGCCAAGGTGGCCGCCATCACGCCGTTCTCCGCCGCCCGCCCGGCGTTCAACGCCTTGGCCATGGTGCCCCGGTTGGCGCGCAGGCCGGCGCTCAGCCCGCCGGCCGTGCCCAGCGCCCACCCGGTCCGCTCGCGGTCGAGCCCGAGGAGATGGCTGCAGGCCGCGGCGGCGCCGAACACGCCCAGGGTGCCGGTGGGGTGGAAGCCGTCCATGTAGTGGTCCGGCTTCACCGCGTCCCCCAGCCGGCAGGCCACCTCCACGCCGGCCGCGTAGGCCGCCAGCAGTTCCGAGCCGCTCGCACGGGTCTTCTCCGCCAGCGCCAGAGCCGCCGCCAGCACCGGCGCCGTGGGATGGACCTGCTGCCCGAAGGGCCGGCCGACCGCGGTGGTGAGCTGCGCGTCGTCGTAGTCCAGCACGTGCCCCTGCACCCCGTTGGCCAGCGCCGCCATCTGGCAAGGGGCCTTCAGCGCGGTCCCGATGACGCGAGCCTCGCCCCGGCCGCCGATGGAGGCCACGTGCGCCCGTATCCTTCGACTTGCCTCCTCCGGCACCCCGCCCAGCATGACGGCGAACCCATCGAGTATATGCTCCTTGGCCGTCTCCCGGACCGGCCGGGGCACCCCGCGGTTTCGCACCCGCTGGAGGAACTTCGCGATCAGATCAGACAGCCTTTCCCCTGAAGCAGTCTCGTTGCTGCGTGCTGTTCTCATGGTTGGGTGCTATGCGGAGCTGTTTCGGGCGCATCTCAGCGAGAAACCGACAACGCGTTCTTGCAATTTACCGTTATACGTACCACGTTTTTGCCATGATCCGGTCTTGGTGCAACGCCGGTACCCGCAGAGTCTGGGACGGCGAACGCCCCAAAGCCTTCCGGAGCCTGGATGTCGACATGGCCGTTGATCTGCTGCTGGCGCTGAATGCCGCCGAAACCCACCGAGACCTGAGCCCGCTCAAGAGCGTCGGGTTGCACAAGCTGAAGGGTGAGCGCAAGGCGCAGTGGGCGATGACCGTGAACGGTCCTTGGCGTATCTTTTTCGAGTTTCGCAAGGGCGATGCCTTCAATGTCGAGATTGTCGACTATCACAGAGGATAAAGCCATGCCCCCAGTTGTCCATCCCGGCAGATTGCTGAAGCGTGAGCTCGAAGCGCGAGGTCTCAGCGCCAACCGGTTGGCCTTGGCCCTCGGTGTCCCCTCCGGTCGCATCACGGACATCTTGAACGGTAGGCGGTCGATCACCGCCGAGACCGCCGTGCGACTCGGCCGCTATTTCGGCAATCGTCCGGGGTTCTGGCTCGCACTCCAGAGTCAGTATGACATCGCGCTTGTCGAGCGTGATCGCGGCGCGGAAATAACGAGCCGGGTACAACCCGCGGCCACCTGATGCAGCACGGTGTTGACCGGACGCCGTCGGAACCGGGCTCCGGCCTCGAAATCCCCGCGATTGTCGTCGCGCGGTGCGGCCCGATCTGATAACATAGCGCACTCTTTGCGGCTGGCCAGCAACACCCGCAAGCCGCGGGAAGGAGATGCCGATGGCCGATCAAGTGACCCTTGAGGTCTTCTCGGATTTCGTCTGACCGTGGTGCTATCTCAGTACCGGGCGTATTGAGAAACTGCGGCAGAACTACGATCTGAACGTTGTCTACACCCAGTTCCCGTTGCATCCCGAAACCCCGCCGGACGGCAAGCCGCGGAACATGAGCGGCCCGAGCCGGGTGGACACCATGCTGGCCCGGGAGGGCCTGCCGTTCACCGAGCGCAAGTTCAGCTACAACAGCCGGTCGGCCCAGGAGCTGGCGAAATGGGCCAAGGACCAGGGCCGGGAAGACGCCTTCAACGACGCGGTGTTCCGGGCGTACTTCGTCGATACGGCGAACATCGCCAAGCCGGAACTGCTGCTCCAACTGGCGGAAGAAGCGGGGCTGCCGGTGGAGGAGGCGCGCCGGGTGCTGGAGGACCGTACCTTCCAGCAGGCCGTCAACGACGACTGGCAACGCTGCTACTCTCTCGGCGTAACCGCCGTGCCCACGTACCTGTCGGAGGGGCTGGCTATCGTCGGCGCCGAGCCCTACGAACAACTGGAGCGGCTCGTCACCGAGGCGGGCTCCCGGCTCGCGGCTGCCGAGTAGTGCCGGTCATACCCCAAATAGACTTCGAACCGTTCATGAATGGCGCCGCGGCTGCGCGCTGCCGGGTGGCCGCGGAGATCCGCGCGGCCTGCAGCGAGTTCGGCTTCCTCAACGTCGCCAACCTGCCGTTGCCCGAAGGGTTGCTCGAGCGGGTGTCGGCCAGGGCCAGGGAGTTCTTTGCCCTTCCCGCCGAGGTCAAGGAAGCCATCGGCCGATCCGAGCTGGACGTGATCTCGGGCTACGTGGGCGTGGCCGTCGAGCACCTCGACACCCAACAGCCGGGAGACCTCAAGGAATCCTTCAGCCTGAACCAGGCCAGTATGGCGCTGCTGGACCGCTGGCACATTCCCGTGCCCGGTTTCCGGGAAACGGTCCTGGACCTCCACGACTCCGGCGCGCGGGCGTGCGCGGCGCTCCTCCAGGCCATGGCGCTCTCCCTGGACGCGCCCGAGGATTTCTTCGTGGACAAGCACGCGCCCCATGCCAGCACGGCGCGTTTCTTCCACTACCCGCCGGTGGAGCATCAACCCGGCGCCGGGCAGTTGCGGGCCGGGAGCCATACCGACTACGGCACCGTGACCCTCGTCTTTCAGGATGGGGTGGAAGGACTGGAGGCCTTCGTGGACGGCCGCTGGCTGACGGTGCCGGTGGTGCCGGGCACCGTCACGGTCAACGTGGCGGACCTGCTGTCGCGCTGGACCAACGGCATCTACCGGTCGCCCAAGCATCGGGTGGCGTTGCCGGCCGCGGACGTGCCCCAGTCCCGGTACTCCACGGTCTTCTTCTATAACCCCAACAGCCAGGTGACGGTCCGGTGCATGGAGTCCTGCTGCACGGACGACCGACCCCGGCAGTTTCCGCCCATCGTGGCGGGAGAGTTCCTCCGGCAGCGGCGCGCCGCCCAGTACGATTGACCCGGCCGCTGTATTTCGGTGACGTCTATACCTGGGAGGCCAGGTTGCGCTCGAGGAAATCGAGCAGCACCGGCGCCACGGTGACGTTGGGCTCCTGATCCACCCGGCGCCGGTCGGGCTCGTTGGGCAGGTAGGTGAACCACGAGTGGCCGGCATTCGGGACGAAAAGGGTTTCCACCTCGGCGCCGGCCGCCCGGAGCGCGGCGATGAAGAGCTCGGACTGGTTGTGGTGGACGATGGGATCCTGCTCGCCGTGGATGATGAGATAGGGCACCCCGGGCGGCACCCCCCGCGCCTCCACTCCCTGGAGCGGGGAGAAGCTGTGGTAGGCTTCCGGGTCCTCCGCTGGTGTCCGGCCCATGAGCGCGCCCACCGGGTCGTCCTTCCTCGCCTGGGTCACCTTCCACCAGTCCAGCAGATCGTAGATGCCGTAGACCCCCACCACCGCCCGCAGGTGCGGCCTGATCCAGTCCTCCAGGGCCAGCAGCGCCGCCATGTGTCCGCCCGCCGAGTCGCCCACGAGCCCCAGCCGCGCGGGGTCCATGCGCAGACCTGGCGCCTCTTCCAGCAGCCAGCGCAGCGCCCGCCGGATGTCCTCGTGCACGCCCGGCCACGACGGCGAGACGTTCTTAGAAAGCCGGTAGTCCACCGCCACCAGGGCGTAGCCGCGCGCGGCCAGCCACGGCCCCCATTCCTGGTACTGGCGGTGGCTCCCGTGCGCCCAGCCGCCGCCGTGAAAGCACAGCAGGGCCGGATGCGGCCCCGGGCCGGCAGGCAGGTACACGTCGTTGCAAAGCTTGCCGTCGGGGCCTCCGCCGTAGGGAACGTCTAGTCGGATATCCACCTGCGTGCTCATGGATCGCACCCTCATACCGGGCTATCTGGCCGACAGGAAACGACGAATGGCTTCCGCGCAGGCTTCTGGCGCTTCTTCGGCTATGAAGTGACCGCAGTCCAGCTCAGCCTCGGACACGTCGTCGGCCCAGCGTTCCCAAATCGGGCGTAGCGGTTTGGGCTTGCGAGGCGACCCTCGCAGCGCCAGGACCGGGCACTGGAGCTTTCTTCCCGCTTGCCGATCCTGCCGGTCGAGCTCGAAGTCAATCGTTGCGCCGGCCCGGTAGTCTTCCGCCATCGCCTGCATCACACTCGGTCTTCGAAACGCCGCCTTGTACGCTTCCACCGCATCCGGGTCCAATACACCCGGCCCTCCGGCCCACCGGTCCAGCAGATGCGAGATGAAGAAGTCCGGGTCCGCGCCCATCATTCGTTCCGGCAAGGGCGCTGGTTGAGCCAGAAAAGACCAATGGTATCGCCGGATGGAGACGTTCATGTCCGTGGCCTCCCAGCTGTCGAGCGTCGGGACGGTGTCCAGGCTTACAAAATGGCTGACCCGTTCAGGACGATCGAGCGCAAGCCGGTAGCCAACCCGCGCGCCACGGTCATGCGAGACGACGCCGAACCTGTCGTGCCCGACCTCGGACATGACGCGGACCATGTCCTTGGCCATCTCGCGTTTGGAGTAGTTGATGTGCTCTGGATCGGGCGCGGGTCCGCGACTTGCTCCGTAACCGCGGAGATCGGGGATGACCAGTGTAAACGCATCCATCAGCAGGGGGGCCAGCCGGTGCCATTGAACATGCGTTTGCGGGAAGCCATGCAACAGCAAGAGCGGTTCGCCTCGACCGCCGACGCGGCAATGGATGGTGGCATTCTCGCAGCGGATATCGTGTGTCGCAAATCCCTCGAACATTGGCATCGCTCGCAATAGTCCGTTGCCAGAAAGGGACTGAAAATGCAAAGCGCTCTATGGCGAACGCCCTCGGCCGGTGCGCGGAACCCTTTGTCCGCGACATCGCGGAGGGGTCCCTGAACCCGTTTCTTTCGGCTATATTGAAGGCTGTCCGTGTGCCTGACACACGACAACCAAACCAACGCTTATGAAGACACATTCCGCAGTGCTCATCCCCGGGGACGGTATCGGTCCCGAGATCACCGCGGCCGTGCGCCGTATCTTCGAAGCGGCCGGCGCGCCCATAGAATGGGTCGAACGCAAAGCTGGCGTGGCCGCGCTGGAAAACGGCCCCGACGTGCTGCCCGAGTCCACCATGGAAGCCATCGAGCACCACGGGGTCGCCCTCAAGGGACCGTGCACCACTCCGGTGGGCGAAGGCTTCACCTCGGTCAACGTCCAACTGCGCCAGCGCCTCAACCTCTACGCCGCCGTGCGGCCGGTGCGATCCCTGGCCGGGGCGCCCACCCGCTTCGAGGACGTGGACCTGATCATCGTCCGGGAGAACACCGAAGGACTCTACAGCGGCGTGGAGAACCAGGTCACGGACGACGTGGTGATGAGCATGAAGGTGGCGACCAAGAGCGCCAGCCTGCGCATCGCCCACTGGGCCTTCCGGTTCGCCACCCGGCGCCAGCGCCGCAAGATCACGGTCTTCCACAAGGCCAACATCATGAAGGTCACGGACGGACTGTTCCTGCAGTGCGCCCGCCGCATCCACCAGCACGAGTACCCGAACATCGAGTACGAGGAGAACATCATCGACGCGGGCTGCATGAAGCTGGTGCAGGACCCCGGCCGCTTCGACGTCCTCCTGCTCGAGAACCTCTACGGCGACGTCATCAGCGACCTGTGCGCGGGGCTCGTGGGCGGTCTCGGGGTGGTGCCGGGGGCCAACTTCGGCGAGGACCGGGCCGTTTTCGAAGCGGTGCACGGCTCCGCGCCGGACATCGCCGGCACCGGCACGGCCAACCCCCTGGCCATGCTGATGTCCGCGGTGATGATGCTGAACCACCTGGCGGATACCCGCGAGGACGAGCGCTGCCGCCAGGTGGCGGAACGCATCAAGGCCGCCTACGACCAAGCCCTCGACGAGGACTGCAAGACACGGGATCTGGGCGGCAGCCTCGGCACCGACGCCTTCGCCGATGCCGTCATCGAACGGCTCACCGGCTGACTGCGTCCGCAAAGCGTTCCGCCACACCGGGCTTCCACCCGTCCGATCATCATCCCGACGCCCGCGTCGCCAAACCCCCCGCATTGTATCGGGGCCCGCCTCGTCATACCGGAGCCCCCAAAACGTCATCCCGGGCTTGACCCGGGATCCAGAGGAAAGGCTGAGTCAGCCCGGACTTCCGCGAAATCTTGCGCTCACTTGAAGGTCCACGCCCAGGCTCGACTGCGGGAACGCTCCTTCTGGATCCCGGATCAAGTCCGGGATGACATTTGCGTATCCGTCATGGCGCTCATTCCTCCGGGATGACATCTGCGCGTACGACTGAACACTCTGTGGTAGGTGGGGCGAGGGTTGGTCTGGCCGGCTCCTCTTGACACCGGATTCCCCCCGGCGATAATACCAGCAAGGGTCAGACCTTGAACTGTGTTGTTACGGGGGTAACATGGCACGGCCGTTACGGATCGAGTTCCCGCACGCACACTACCACGTCACCTGTCGCGGCAACGATCGGCGGCGAATCTTCAGGGACGACGACGATCGGCATGCCTTTGTCGAAAGGCTGCGCAAGTCCCTGGAGATCTACGAGGTGAAGCTGCACTGCTACGTGTTGATGAACAATCACTTCCACCTCGTGACGGAGACTCCCAAAGCCAATCTTTCCGAGTTCATGCGGCACTTCAACGTGGCCTACACGTCGTTCTTCAACCGGCGCCACCGCCGCACGGGCCACCTCTATCACGGCCGGTTCAAGGCCATCCTGATCCAGCCGGATGCGTGGCTGCTGCCGTTGAGCCGGCATGTTCACATCAATCCGGTGCGCACGCCCCGCCTCCGGCGGGGCATCGTCCCGGAGCAGGTCCGGCAACTGTGGCGGTACCGTTGGAGCAGCCTGGGAGGATACGTCTCGGTGCGGCGCCGGGAACCTTGGGTCCACTATGACGACGTCCTGTCGCGGCTGGGCAACTCCCCGCAGCGCTACGGCCGGTTCGTCCAGGACGGATTGGAGCAGGACGTGTCGAGTCCCTGGAAGGAGTTGCGCGGACAGGTGATCCTGGGCGACGACCGCTTCTGGGAGAGATCCAGGCAGCAGTGGGCCAGCCTCGCGGGTGGTTCCGGTCCGGCCGCGTCACCCATGCCGAGCATGGACCCCGCCCGGATCACGGCCGAGGCGGCCAGGTACTTCAACCTGGCGCCCGAACGGCTCCGGCGGAAACGGGGCCGCTGCCGCGACCAGCGCGGCGTGTTGATGGAGTTGCTGTACCGCTACGGCGGCATGACCCAGCAGGCCATCGGGACGCATCTCGGCGGGCTGGACTACACCGCCGTGAGCCACGAGCGGCGTCGGGTCCGGGAGCGCATGGCCCAGAGCGAGGTGATGGCCAACTGGTGGCGGGAGCTCGATTCCGCCCTCGAATCCGTTCGGACCGCGGTCACCGAAGGGCCGGCATGACCTCCCGCGCGAAGAGCTCCAGGGAGGCCATGGAGGCTTCGCGGGAGATCCCGGGGACGGAAAAGCGGCAGATGATGTGGTCGAGCCCGAGCTCTTTCCGGAAGCGCGAGAGCTCCCGGACACAGGTGTCGGGATCCCCGAGGATGATGCGGTTCTCGGCCAGCCGCTCGATGGTGAGCTCCCCGGGCGGCCGCTTGATGATCGGGTGCGGCCAGCGGAAGTACATGTTCTCGTACGCCTGAATGAAGGAGTCCCCGGCGGACTCGAAAGCCTTCCCGGTGGTGCCGGCGACGAACACGTAACGAAACGCGGCGATCTCGCCCGGCTCCTTGCCCAACTCCGCCCGCGCCTGGCGGTACGATTCCACGCACGACGACAGCTCCGACAGGGCCGCAGACGGTCCCCCCAGCCAGGCATCGCCCAGGCGGGCCGCCCGCTCGATGGCGGGGGCGGTCCAGGCGCCGAACCAGATGGGCGGCGCCGGTTGTTGCACCGGCCGCGGGCCTATGGTGGCGTCTTCCACGTGGTAGTAGCGGCCGTGATGGGTGACGTTGGTCTCGTTCCAGAGCCGCCGCAGCAGCGCGGCCCCTTCATCCAGCCGGCTGCCGCGCTGCTTGACCGACAGGCCGAAGGCGGCGAACTCCTCGGGCGCGTATCCGGCCCCCACTCCGAGGATGAGACGGCCGCCCGAGATCATGTCCACCATCGCGCCCTCCTCGGCGACGCACATGGGATGGTACAGCGGCAGCAGCAGCACCCCGGTCCCCAGCGACACCCGGCGGGTGCGGGCGGCGATGGCGGCCAGGCCCAGCAGCGGCGCCGGATAGAGGACCGGGTTGTTGTGGTGCTCGCCGAGCCAGACCGAGTCGAAACCCGCGGCTTCAGCGCGCTCGCACTCCAGGATGGTCTCCTCGAAGCTCTCGGTGCCCTGCAACGGGCTCAGTCCCAGTTTCATCGGTTCTCCCGTTTCCTCGTGTTGTGCGCTTGCCTTGCCCTTGGGTCGCATCAGCCCCCGTCGCTTGCAAGCGCACTGAACGCGTTGCCCGCTTCCGCCACAAACGCCCGCACCCGGTCAGGGTCCTTGCGGCCGTCCGGGCCCTCCACGCCGGTGTGGACGTCGACCCCGGCAGGGCGTACCGTGCGTATGGCCGGGGCGACGTTCTCCGGCGTCAGGCCTCCTGCCAGTATGACAGGTAGGGGGCTGAGTTCCACCAGCGCGCGGCTGACAGTCCAAGCATGAGTCTTGCCGGTGGCCCCGGACGCTCCGGTGGCGGGATCGAAGGTGTCGGTGATGAAGCCGTCGACGTACGGCGCCAAGGCCGACACCCGTGTTTCCAACTCCCCTAGGTTGTCGTCGCGTACGATCAGGCTCTTGATCACTTGCAGTTCCGGATGAAGCGTCCTGAGGTCACTCACTTGGCGCTCGCCAATGTCACCGTGGAGTTGGACGCCAGTGCAACCGAGCCGGCGGCACAACGCGGCGATGGCGGGCGGTTCGTCGAGGTAGGTGATGAGCCATGCGCGCGGGCCAAGCCCAAGCCTTCCGATTACCACCGCCGCTTCGTCTTCGGAGAGGTCTTCCCGGTGGACATCGAGCCGAAGGGGAAAGCCGAGCCGGTTGACACCGCTCTCCGCCAACATCCGCGCCTCGGCTGCGTCAAGAATACCGGCGATTTGAATGACTGGAGCCGCCATGACCGGTCAGTGGCCCATTCCCGCAAGTGGTTGCAAACTTGCCGTTTGGACCACGCGGGACATCAAGCTGAGTCTGACCCGCGTGTCCTATCCATCTCTCCCCACCGGGGACTTGCACCGCCCAGGACGACGGAGACGCTAATGGACCGGCTTTCGCATTGTCAATCCCATCGGGATACCGAGGTCACACCTGATGGTTGTTGAAACCGTCGACCGTTTGTTAACCAAGAAGTGCAGAACGGCGTTCCGCTCCCGAGGATGCGTCACGGCGAGTATAATGTCCTCGTGACGACGAGCTGACAGGGTCCCAAGGAGTGTCGATGAGATATTTCATGACGTTGGCATTGTTCCTGATTCCGTTGACCGCGTATTCGTCGCCGGCGGGTACCTGTGATGGAGCGCCTGGGGATGCGGTGGTCGAGTTGCCGTCACCACTGAGTGAGTGGGGGCAACTCAGATGCACTCCTTATGGCTATATCATAACAAGCCGAGAGGGGTGGATCTGGACGTTTCCTACGACATATAGCCCGGTAATGATTCCATCGCAGATGGTTCGGCAGAACCCAGAGCCTTTGGGTAGTCGATCATACTTTACCCGGATCGAGATGGAGGCTCTCCACGCAGAGAAAGCGGATGCAGCGATCAAGATGTTCGAAGCGTACTTTGACAAATCGAAAAAAAGGCCCGTGGCTTATTCGCTCGTCGTTTCCAGCAATTCCGGCAAAACACTGAAATTCAACTTCTTTGATTTTGGGAACAGTCGGTGGGGCATGTGGTGCAACAAGGAATGCGAGCCGTCTTCTTGGCCGTTCATGCTGTTGGACATGGCAAAGTCACCCAACTGATAGCCGCACGTGGGTACAGCGTGTATCTTCCTTCGGGAGCGTAGTTCCGGATCTTGATCCCCCGCCGTTGCTTCGGGGCGACGGCTCACCGCTTCGCTTCGTCGACCATTTCCGCGTAACGCCGCAGCACATACAGGCCGTCCGGGGTGAACGGCTGCGTCGCCGCGGCTGCGAACACCCCGTCGATCGCCATGAAGGCACCGCTCTCCACCTCCTCTTCCTGCAGGGTCACGTCGCCGTCGTAGACGCACCGGAAGGCGGCGCCCCACACCCGGCTGTTGGCGTCCGAATGGCAGAACTCGAACAGGCTCTGGAGCGGCACGCTGCGGATGCCCATCTCCTCCTCGAGTTCCCGCAGGGCGCCTTCGAGGTAGCTCTCGCCGGCCAGCACCACGCCGCCGGCCGCGGTGTCGTAGTAACCCGGGAACACGTCCTTGGTCCGGGTGCGCTTCTGTACATAGACTTCGCCCGCGGAGTTGAACACCAGGATATACGTGGCGCGATGGGGAAGCCTTCTCGCCCGCATCTCGCGCCGTGCCGCGGCGCCGACGACGTTGTTGTCCTCGTCCACAATGGCCACGATTTCATCGCCCGGATCCATGGAATATGCGGGTTAACGGCCGCTCCGTGCCTTGTCAACCGGGGCTTGCAAGGGCGCATCGGCACCAAGGTCAGAAGGCCGTCAGCACCACGCCCCCGGCGCATACCAGCAGCGCGCCCAGGACCGCCTTGGACGTGACCCGTTCATGGTCCTTCAGCAGGAGATGGGTGAAGGTCACCGAGAACAGCGGCGTGGTGGCGATCAGCGGATCCACCAGCACCACGTCGCCCATGCTCAGGGACAGCATGTAGGAGGTGATGCCGCAGCTCGTGACGACGCCCGAGAGCCCGAACCACAGCACCGTGCCGCGGTTGACCATGACGTCGCGGTAGCCCCGCCACACCACCAGGAAGAGGATCAGCCCGGCAAGGCTCCCCATCAACGTCAGGCAGATGGCCAGCGGCACCGAGGTGATCATGGAGTAGCCGAACTTGCGAATGGGGCTGGC
>LXNJ01000523.1_pt1 | contig 26445 bp, 23 predicted proteins | sample 809081 | NCBI WGS metagenome assembly LXNJ01 (sample SAMN04870510, study PRJNA318959) | sponge metagenome | biome: sponge; feature: marine sponge reef; material: water | host: Petrosia ficiformis | place: Greece: Milos, Mediterranean Sea | collected 2013-05-29 | depth 5-7 m | reverse complement strand
GCTTGTGCTTTAATATGTCAACGATCTCGGCGGGGCCATGTGGCGTGTCACCCACGTCGGCAAGGATCGATCGGAGCGCCGGCTCCAACTCCGTGCGCTCGTCGAGATTGCGTACCGCCGCTACCACGACATCGCCAACTTCCTCGGGGGCGTACCTCAGCATGGCCTTGAACGAATCGAACTCTTCAAGCCTAACCAGTCGCCCACTCATTGCGCGCCGCCAAGCCAGAATGCGCCCCCCGCTGACGCCCGCAGCAGTTGCACTGTCTCGAGCACGCTACTCACCGTGAGGGCGCTCCTATCGGTTAGGCTTAGCGGTCGACGCTCGCATCGCGACCAACTCCGGAATGTCTCGTTCCTCTCCGAGGTAGGACCCAAAGGTGTGTAAAGGCGAGGCGACGTACCTTTCAGCTGACCGTTTACCAGCGATCCGGGGTGAGGCCCGGAGAAAGGGCGTCGCCTCATGGGCAACGATACGCGGGAGAGGTTTGCCGGGCCAGCGTGGGAGACGCTGCGGGCGTGGGTGCGCGAGCGGGCGCGGGACATGATCCAGCAGGCGCCGGGGAGGAGGTCACGGAACTCCTGGGCCGGATGAAGTCGGAGCGGCGGGCGGCGGTGGACGCGCCTCCGGGCTACCGTAACGGGTACGGCAAGCCGCGTCGTCTGGCGATGAGTTCGGGGACGATCGAGGTGCGCCGGCCCCGGGTGCGGGGTATCGAGGAGCGGTCCGAGAGCCGGGTGCTGCCCTTGTTCCGGCGCCGGACGCGGGAGGTGGGCGAGCTGATCCCGGAGCTGTACCTGCACGGGCTGGCCGAGGGCGACTTCGAGCTGGCCTTGCGGGGTCGTCCTGGCGACGGGGCGCCGTTGTCGAAGTCTTCGGTGGGGCGGCGCAGGGCGAAGTGGACGGCGGAGCACGAGGCGTGGAGCCGGCGGCCGCTGGACGACCGCGAACCGGTGTACGCGTGGGCCGATGGGATCTACGTGAAGGTGGGCCTCGAGAAGGACAAGGCGGCGCTTCTGGTCGTCATCGGGGCCATGAGCGACGGAACGAAGGAGATCCTGGCGCTCACGCCCGGCTACCGCGAGTGGGCGGCGGTGCTGAGGGACCTGAAGACGCGGGGCCTGGGGACGCCGAAGCTTACAAGACGACCAACGTGCTGGACCGGCTGCCGAAGAGAGAACGGGCGGTGGCGAGGGAGATGCTGCGGGGGGCGGCGTACGCGCCCTCGCGGGCGGCGGCGAAGGAGGCGCGCAAGGCGTTCGCCGGCCGCTACGGGGACGCCCACCCGAAGGCGGTGGAGGTGCTCGGGGACGACTGGGACCGCATGACGGCCTTCCGCGACTTCCCGGAGAAGCACTGGCGGCACCTGAGGACGACCAACGTTCGTGGAGAGCCCGTTCGCCTCGGTCCGGTTGCGCACGACCGCGGCGAAGCGGTTCAAGCAGGTCGACAACGCCACCGCGCTGATCTGGCGGCTGTTGATCGTGGCCGAGAAACGGTTCAGGAAGCTCAACGCCCCGGAGCTGCTGCGGGACGTGTACGAGGGAAGAAGGTTCGAGGACGGAAAGCCCGTCCCCGAGGGTCCGGCGAGGATCGCGGCCTGATGACATTGACACACCTATTGACCCGACCTCCACCTTGTCGATGTGGTTGCGTATCGTTGGGGGTTCGCACGTAATTCCACGCGCGACCCTATCTCGAGGCCGGCGCGATAGCAGTCCGGACAGCATGCCTTCCCATCGGTAGCTGATCACGAAGATAGCGGCGCAGCAGCACCGTTGCGTCGGCGGGCTGTCACGTCAATAGTCCGTCGCGGCGACCCTGTGAAGCGTGATCCCATCCGCCGGAGCCGAACGGCGGAGAATGATGCTAGCTGGGTCACCAGTCTTGGCTGGTCGATGGGACACGACATGAAGCCGTAGCTCGCGTAGGAAAACGGAAAAATTTCGGGTGATGCAATGAAAAAAATTGCTCCTGGCGCACTTAACGTCCTCAAGACGGCCTTGGCTCATATCTATTGGTACAAGAGAGATTTGCGAAGTTTCTTGATCAATTGTCTAAGTGATGCTGAAATGGTGCCCCAGCTTGACTGGGACGCTTACAAGGTAGCGATCGTCGATGAGCTTGTGGATCGACTCGCCCGCAACGAATCGCTGTACCAACCAGATCTTCTGCGCCTGATGTCCGAGGTCGGTCGCTTTGACGATTTCAGTCACCTGGAACATCTAGATGACGGACCCAGAAAAGTTGCAAAAGCGAAGCTCGCCGTGGCTGCTCTTCGTAAGCATATGGCAACACATCTCGAACTGGTTGAAGAGCAACGAGAGGTTACAGAGCGCCGTGAAAAGGCTCGTGAGGAGAGGCAGAGAAACAAGGCAACTCAAGAACGCCTTGAGGAGCTTCGATCAGAGTATCTTGCGATGATTGGTTGGCCAGCGCAGAAGCGTGGTTACGCGCTGGAGTCGTTGATGAACGAGTTGTTCGATCTGTTCGATCTCGACCCAAAAGTATCGTTTCGCATTGAAGGGGAGCAGATCGACGGCGCATTTTCGTTCGAGGGAACAGACTACCTCTTCGAGGCGAGGTGGGGGAAGGATCAGACGCCTCGCCGAGAACTGGATATTTTCGACGCCAAGATTGCACGCAAGCTGGAGAATACTCTAGGCCTCTTTCTATCAATCAATGGTTTTCGCGATGAAGGTGTAAGTGTGTACACTGGCCAACGGCATCCCATGATACTGATGGACGGAGCGGATTTGATGGCAGTATTGGACGGGCGGATTGAGTTAGATCGATTATTACTCCTAAAGCGCCGCCGCGCGGCACAAAAGGGACAGATCTATGCGCCGATCATGAACCTCCTCGAGCATGTGTGACGGCTGCATGAGGGGTGGGCTGTCGAGCGTGGCAGCGAAAAAGGGTTCGCCGTGCATTACTCCAATTGCTGCCCTGTTTGTACAGGTACGGTATTCGCCTGACAACCGGCCTCGCCGAGGTCAGCGGTTCAGTCTGCCCAGCCGGCCGATAGAGCCTCCGCTTGTTCGAGCACGGTCTTCGTCGCCTTCTCCTGCTTGTCGGGGGGATAACCGTGCTTGCGTAGCACGCGCCTGACCATGCGGCGGAGGTTGGCGCGTACGTTTTCGCGGATGGTCCAGTCGATCTTGACGTTCTTCTGCACCGTCTCCACCAACTCGCGGGCGATCTCGCGGAGAGTATCGTCGCCGAGGACCTTCACGGCGCTGTCGTTCGTCTCAAGGGCATCGTAGAAGGCCAGTTCGTCCTCGGTGAGGCCCAGCTTCTCCCCGCGGGCGTTGGCTTCGCGCATCTCACGGGCAAGCTGAAGCAGTTCCTCGATGACCTGTGACGCCTCGATGGCTCGGTTTGTGTACCGGCGGACCGTCTGTTCGAGCATCTCGGCGAAGGATCGCGCCTGGACAACGTTCTTTCGCCTGCGGACGGCCAGTTCTCCCTTGAGGAGCTTCTGCAGCAGTTCGACGGCAAGGTTTCGTTGCTTCATGCCGCGGACTTCGGCGAGGAACTCCTCGGAGAGGATCGAGACGTCGGGCTTCTCGAGGCCGGCCGCCGCGAAGATGTCGACCACGCCCTCCGAGGCCACGGATCGTGAGACGATCTGGCGGATCGCGTAGTCCAGCTCCTCCTCGGGGCGCGCCTCACTCCCGGCGCGCTTGGCAAGCACCGACCGGACCGCTTGGAAGAACGCCACATCGTCGCGGATCCGGATCGCGTCATCGTGAGGGACGGCGAGCGCGAAGGCCTGCGAGAGTTCGCGCACGGCCCGCAGGCAGCGCTCCTTGCCGTTCTCCTGGGCGAGGATGTGTTCCTGTGCTCCCGGCAGCAGGCCTACGCGTTCGGCCGGCGTCCCATCGATCCACCCGGAATGGTCGAAGCCGTGGAAGAGGCCGCAGCACACCTCGTACTTCTCCTGCATCACGGCCACCGCTTCAGCTTGGTCCACGGTGGTCCTGCCCGTGCCCCCGCTCTCGGTGTAGGTCGCGAGCGCCCGCTTGAGTTCGTGCGCGAGCCCCAGGTAGTCGACGATCAGGCCGCCCGGCTTGTCCCGGAAGACCCGGTTCACGCGCGCGATCGCCTGCATGAGCCCGTGGCCGCGCATCGGCTTGTCCACGTACATGGTGTGCAGGCTCGGCGCGTCGAAGCCCGTCAGCCACATGTCCCGCACGAGAACGACCTGGAGGGGATCGCCGGGATCTCGGAACCGTTTCGCCAGCCTCTCGCGGCGCGCCTTGTTGCGGATGTGGGGCTGCCAATCGGGAGGATCTGATGCGCTGCCGGTCATCACGACCTTGATCCGGCCCCCGTCGTCATCCTCGCCATGCCAGTCGGGACGCAGCCGGGTCAGTTCGCGGTAGAGATCGATGCAGATGCGGCGGCTCATGCATACGATCATCGCCTTCCCCTCCAAGGCCTCCGTCCGCCGGCGGAAGTGCGAGACGATGTCCCGGGCGATGAGCTTCAGCCGTGGCCCGGCTCCCGCGACAGCCTCGAGCTGGGCCCACTTCGTCTTCAGCTTCTCCTTGCGCTCGACCTCCTCGCCTTCTGTCGCCTCCTCGAAGCCGGGATCGATCTTCGGCCGCTCGGCCTCGTCGAGCGCCAGCTTCGCGAGCCGGCTCTCGTAGTAGATCGGCACCGTCGCCTGGTCCTCGACGGCCCGCTCGATGTCGTAGACGCTGATGTAGTCGCCGAACACCGCCCGCGTGTTGGCGTCCTCCAGCTCGATCGGGGTGCCGGTGAAGCCGATGAACGAGGCGTTGGGGAGCGCGTCGCGCATGTGGCGGGCGTAGCCATCGATGAAGTCGTACTGGCTGCGGTGCGCCTCGTCGGCGATCACCACGATGTTCCGGCGCCTCGACAACTCGGGATGCCGATCGCCCTTCTCTTCCGGGAAGAACTTCTGGATCGTGGTGAAGACCACGCCACCTTGTTCGACGGCCAGCTTGGCGCGCAGGTCCGCTCGGCTCTCGGCCTGACGAGGCGGCTGCCGCAGCAAGTCCTGGCACCGGGCGAACGTGCCGAACAGCTGGTCATCGAGGTCATTGCGGTCCGTGAGCACGACGATCGTCGGGTTCTCCATCGCCGGCTCGCGGATGATCCGCCCAGCGAAGAAGGCCATCGTCAGGCTCTTGCCAGATCCTTGGGTGTGCCAGACTACGCCGACGCGCCGGTCGCCGGGATCACCGCCCCGTCGACGGCCGTTCTCGTAGCGGCCGGCCGGCTCGGCGACGCGCCGGACCTCCTGCCACATCTGCGCCGCGCGCAGGGTCTCGCCGACCGCCGCCTCGACGGCGTGGAACTGGTGATACCCGGCCATCTTCTTGGCCAGCTGCCTGCTCCCGTCATCGTCGAACACGATGAAGTCCCGGACCAACGTCACGAACCGGTCCCGCTGGCACATCCCTTCGAGCATCACCTGCAACTGGGGCAAGTTCGGGTCGGCCACCGTCTCGCCGGAGATCGTGCGCCACGGCTTGAACCACTCCGACCCGGCGGTGAGCGTGCCGAGGCGCGCGTCGATTCCGTCCGAAGCGATGAGCAGCGCGTTGAAGGCGAACAAGTCCGAGAGCTCGGCCTTGTAGGTTTGGATCTGCTGCCACGCCGTCCACACCGTGGCCTTCTCGTCGACCGGGTTCTTGAGTTCGATCAAGCCGAGCGGAAGGCCGTTGACGAACAAGACGATATCGGGCCGGCGTTCTCGCTCGCCGTCCACCACGGTAAACTGGTTGACTGCGAGCCAGTCGTTGATCGGGCGGTTCTCGTAGTCGACGACGGAGACCTGTGCTCCGCTGAGGGCGCCTTCTTCGGTCCGGTACTCGACCGTTACCCCATCCACCAGCATACGGTGGAACGCGCGGTTCCGGGTCTCGAGGGAGGAGCCCTCCGGTTGAGTCAGCTTGCGGAAGGCGTCGTCCAGGGCTTCGCCAGGAAAAGTTGGATTCAGCCGGGCCAGCGCGTCGCGCAGCCGGTGTTCCAGAACGACCTGGCTATAGTTCCTTCGCTCCGCGCCCGTCGCGTCCGGGCCGATGTTGGGACCGTGGGCCACTTTCCAGCCAAGGCCTTCAAGCCATTCGAGCGCGGCGTCTTCGAGCTCTGACTCGATGAAGGTCGCAGTCGCGAACGTCATCCCAATGATCGCTCAGTCGAGTTGTCTGCGGCCCAACGCAAAGTTGAACGTCTAAATGTCAGAAGGTTATCTGTGTAGGAGTAGGCGTTGGCCGGCTCTAAATGTGAATTGGTCAGGTGAGCGATCAGCATTGCGTATAAAGCGGTCAAGCTTGATCCCTCCTTCAGATTCTCCGCGAACATCCAGTCGTACTCGGGTGACGGTGCGTCCGATGGGTAACGGTGAAACGCACAACTCCCCTCCGCGTCGAGCTTCGACCGCGTCACCATCCCCTTGTCTAGGAGGATCGTCACATTGGGAACGAGAGAGGGGTCCGTTGATTGGAGGTGGGCAGTGATGTCATCAAACGAAAAATCTCCGGCAGCCACACAGAAGAGAAACGAGAACAGGTGATTCAAGAATCTGTTATTGCTACCTAGCACGATGTCTCGCAGCGTTGTGTCCTCCCGGAGGGTCCCCCGGAACGCGGTGTTCTTCACGAGTGGCCGATCCATCGCCAGGATCGTGCTCAGAACCGTCTTCATTTGCTCGAAATATCTCTTGGATTTGTAGTAGGTGGACTTGACTTCTCCGATCGCATACACAGAAGTAATTGGGACATATTCTGTTCCGTCGCTCGTTGTATACAGAGATGGGAGATTGGACGCATCGGCAATGATCACATCTATTTGGGAGCTCACTTGGTGGTTGGAATCAATGAGATGCCCGGAAGTCACATAGTACGGGCGCGGCAAGACTCGTCTGAAATAACGCCGCACAGCGTCCTCTACTTCGTTGCCAGCTGCCCTGATGTCCGATGAGTGGACGGTCATGGCCTTTTCCCGCGCCGCCTGCAGGGAGGTCGCATCCTGTTCGATGACCCGGGCGAGATCAAATGACTCATCCAAGATTACTGCCCTCCCTGTTCGATGCCGAGCGGCTTATCCGGAGCTCCCCCGATATGAGCTTAGGGAGCAGAGTGTCGCGGAGCGTAGCGAGGGCTGCAGACTCCCTTACATTCGCGACAACTAGATCGTAGAGTGACTGGCTAAGATGTTGATACATTACGAGAAGTGCCTTCGAGGGCACGATTACAGACACAGTGCGGAACGTCTTCTTGCTGATCTCCGCGAAAGTGGATCCCCCCGCGATATCTCGAATGTAGCGAAGGTTTTGTTCACACCAATACAGCACGTACAGATTCGGCAAGCGACGCTCGCACCTCATGGCAATGAACCCTTGGTTCACTGCAGTCGGGACTTCGGCGATGGCCAGATACCCGATGGGGGCACGGGACGATAGCAAGACCGTGCCGACGGGAAGCGTCCGCGAACTGATCTTCCGTAGTCCCGCGTCGGTGATCTTGCGATGCGTGTCCAACAACACTGGTGACGATAGCTTCGAGAGATCTTTTGGTGTAGCCCAGTAGTGATCTCCTTGATGCCAGAAAGAAGGCTCCTTCGTGATGGGGGTTGACCCGCCGACAGCATCGACCTCATCACCGATCTTGGATACCTCCCACCCCTCCGGTATCTTACCGAGCTCGGACCCAAGGAGCCGGTCGGGGAACAGGTCGGCAATGTCCCGCGGCAATCCGGTGTCCCGTCCCTCCATCTTCGCTCGGACCGGATCGAAATCGACGAACCAGGCCTTGAACAGCGCTCGCGCCATCGCCTCCAGCGTCTCGTTCATCCGATGGTTCAACTCGATCTTGTCGTCAAGCGTTCTGAGGGTGCGTGCGATGGCACCCTGCTCAGAGAGGGGAGGAAGGGGCACTTCCACCAGGCCGATGTCGCCTTTCCGAAGACCGAATCTTGTGACGCCATTTGCGTACGCATGGAACTGGTGCTGTGCCGGCGGTGCCTTGAGGGCATAAACCAGGTAGTCCCCTAACACTTGCGCCGGACGAGGGCGGAGTATAGCCAAGTGGTACCCGCAGACAAGGTTGGCGATGTCATGTCTTACGAGAGCCGGGACACCGATATCGTCATGCTTCTCCGAGTCCTTCGTGATGATGACATCGCCCCGTGTGAGACCACACCGAGCCACCTCGCGATCGGTCGCTGTTGCCGCCAGGAAATCCAAGTGGTCGGTGATGAACGTGTTGTTGTACACGTCCATGTAGTTGCAGAGGCGGACGGGTCGCTCGCCGGGCTTGGTCTTCTTGTCGACGCTGCTGAGGATTAGGTCAATAATGTCCGCGAGAGGTGATAGTGGCGCTGGACGTGCCGTACTCGAAGTCGCCGTTGGAGTCTGTACGGACACACCATACCGTCGGATGATATCCCGAAACCCATCGTCGATCCTTGCCCAATCCACGACATCGACCTTGAATGGCAGATCGGAATCTCCGAATGCCTCGTCCAAGGCGGAGGCTGTGCGTAGGGATAGAGACTCCTCACCCATCACTGCAAGGTCAAGGTCAGAGTAGTCCTTCGCCGTCCAGGTTGCACGCGACCCGAAGGCGAGCACTTCGCGATCCGGCACATGGCGCCGGAGAGCCTTGCGGACGATGGCCCAATGATCGGGCCTGAGGTCGACGCCAGGAACGGGGGTGGTCATTTCAGCCAGCCTCTGAGGCGGTCTCGGAGATAGGCCGCCTCTTCGAGAAATCTCGGAATGGCCTCAACCACGATTACCGCGATGGCCTCGCTATAGGTGTGACTCGTCATGCCGCGCATCTTCCGATAGTCGCGCCATTCGGGCCACACGCCAAGCAGAAGTCCCTGCTCGTTCGCCGTGCGGATCTGATCCTGGAAGGTCATTTGATCCACCACCGCGGGATTGGCCGTCATGTATTCCAGGTTGCGTTTCAAGGTCTTGCAGCCGAGTTCGTACGTGAACTCGAAACGCTGAATCAGGCCGTCGCGAATCTGAAAATCGTTCGTATCTTTCCGGTACCGCTCCAGTCCCTCCTCCAGACGCTGGATCGCTTGTTCGAAGGGTGTGATGTCGGGGATCCTATACATGGCCGTTATCGTCCCCAGAACCCCAGCGCCTTCAGGTTGTCGATTATCGCGGCGTCGAGGCGGGCGCCTTCCGCCTGTTGATCGCGGAGTTCTGCCACCAAGCGCTTCATCTTGTGCTCGAACGGCTCAGCGTCATCCTCTTGCGGTTCCACGCCGACGTAGCGGCCCGGCGTGAGTACGTGGCCGTGCTTGCGCACCTCATCAAGCGAGGCGCTCCTGCAGAAGCCAGGCACATCGGCGTACCCGTCCTCCTCCTCTCCCGTCCGCCATACGTGGTAGGTGTCCGCGATCAGGGCGATGTCGTCGTCGGTCAGTACGCGGTGCGTCCGGTCCACCATGCGGCCGAGCTTCCTCGCGTCCATGAACAGAATCTCTCCGCGCCGCCGGCGTCCGCGCGCCAAGAACCACAAGCAGACCGGGATCTGGGTCGAATAGAAGAGCTGGCCGGGCAGCGCGACCATGCAGTCGACGAGTGCCGCCTCGACGAGGTTCTTCCGAATCTCCCCCTCGCCGGACTGCTGGGACGACATCGATCCATTAGCGAGCACGAACCCCGCCACGCCATTCGGTGCGAGGTGGTGTACCATGTGTTGCACCCAGGCGAAGTTCGCGTTGCTCTTCGGGGGGATACCGTATTGCCACCGCTTGTCCTCGGCGAGTCGCTCCCCTCCCCAGTCGGAGACGTTAAATGGTGGGTTGGCGAGGATGAAGTCGGCCCTCAGGTCCGGATGGCGATCGTTGTGGAACGTGTCGCCGTGCGCGATCTGCCCGGCGATGCCACGGATAGCCAGGTTCATCCGGGCGAGCCGCCACGTCGTGTAGTTCGACTCCTGGCCGTAAATCGAGATGTCGCCACGCGCCCTGCCTCCGTTCGCGTTGCCGCTCGCGTGCGCGTGAATGAACTCCACCGACTGCACGAACATGCCCGATGATCCGCAGCACGGATCGTAGACTCGCCCTTGGTACGGCTCCAGCATCTCGACGAGCAACTTGACGACGCAGCGTGGAGTGTAGAATTCGCCCCCCCGCTTGCCCTCGGCATCGGCAAACTGCGAGAGGAAGTACTCGTACACGCGCCCGAGTACGTCCCGGGAGCGGGCATCGGCATCCCCGACGCGGATGTTCCCGACCATGTCGATGAGCTGGCCGAGGCGCTGCTTATCGAGCGCGGGCCGCGCGTAGTCCTTGGGAAGTACGTCCTTCAGCGCCGAGTTGTCGCGCTCGATCGCGGCCATGGCCCGATCCACGGTCTGGCCGACGGTCGGCTGCCGCGCCTGGCCCTTCAGGTGCGTCCAGCGGGCCTCCCGCGGCACCCAGAAGATGTTCTCTGCGGTGTACTCGTCACGATCTTCCGCAGCCTCTTCCCCCCATCCGGCCAGCACCGCCGCACGGCGTTCCTCGAACGCGTCCGAGATGTACTTCAGGAAGATGAGGCCGAGCACGACGTGCTTGTACTCGGCCGCATCCATCGACCCTCGGAGCGCATCGGCCATCGCCCACAACTCGGCCTCATAGCCGGTTGTGGCGCTGCTGTCGGATGTTGTGGTGGTCAAGTTCGCTATGCCTCTGCTTTGGTTTCTGTGGGTTCCTGCGCCCATGGCCACGCGCGGATGGCTCGTTCCGTTAGATCCTCTGATCGGCGAACCAACGCAGCCTCGTTCCAGTCATTCGGTTCACCGAGGCGCTTGGTCAGTCCTATCGGGCTCTTCCGATACCAGTTCCTCTTTTCACCAAACGACCTGTACTCCCCCGGCGCACCGGTGGCACCACCGACCAACGCTAGGTTGGCAAGCCGGTAGCGCCACGCCCTGTGCACTTCTTCGGCGTCTGGTCCAAGCGATTCACGCCAAGCATCCGTGAGCTTCATCGGCATCACGCGTTCGGTCCAGAGCCCGTTGCGGCTGGGTGCTTCGTCCCCTTCTTCGTGTTCATGCTCCATGAGCGCACAGAGAACCGCCAGGCGCGCTTTCTTGCCAAAGTACATGCCTCGCATGCGGATCCCACGGGCGACATCCTCATCGCTCGGTACACCCACATCTTGCCGACGTAGCCTGCGGATGCGGTTGATCCAGCCTTCGGCATAGGCCTCTGGGTCGACGGGATCTCGAGCAGCCAGACGAGCAAAGGCGGTGTTGAGTCCGCGCGCGGACTGATCGGCGAGCCACAGGCGGGTGATCCAAATGCTGATCGCCTCAAGCAGCTTCGCCGTTTGCTCAACGGTCGAGGTCGCCTGGCCCTCGGGGGGGCTCAGTTCATTGAGCAGGCGCAGAGTGAAGGGTCGATGAGTGTCGATTCCGATCGCCCGGAGATGCCGGAGTGAGGACTCGATCGCGTCCTCCCGGTGGGGTCCGGCAGTGCCGGTGAGCATTCCGTAGAGGCGGGCGAGGTGCGTGAGTTCGCGACACAACTGCGGTCGACGTGTTTGATCGTCCCACCCTTCCGTGATCGACCAGCGACGGAACACCTCATACGTCTGCCGGATCGCTCGAATCTTGCCAGTGCGCCAGCGCATGAGATCGCGCAGGAACACATCGACGGGTTTTGAGGAACGGTGGGCACCGAGCGCTTGTTCGATTTCCATCCAGCATCGCTCGTACAGTTCCTGCTGCAAGTCATCGGGGAGTCCCATGAGCAGCCAGTTCTTGACCTTCTCACTCTCGGTCAAGGCCAGCCCGGTGGCGTTCAGGCTCTCGAATATCTGCTGAGGGTCGTCGTTCGCACCTACTCCCAGACTGACGACCCGAAAGCGCTCGAGACCGGCCATCAGCTTTTGGGGCCCGTAGTTGCCGACGAGGTCGCGAACCACCCGCCAGGCGTCCGTAACCGCTCCACCCTCTCCGGGCTTGCCTCGAAGGATGCGGGCATATTCCTCTTCATCGCCGATCTGAAGGCGGAGCTTCCTTCGCTTCTCGGGCGCTTCCTCCCGCGAGTTGTTCAGCAGATCAAGGATGTCTTGCCGGGTCCACTCACCGCATTGGTCGCCATCGCCCATCGAGTCGGCGATGCACGCGAGTAAGAGGCTCACCGTAGTCAACCGCTGCTGGCCGTCCACGACGCGCTCGGTACTGACCACACCGGGGGGTTGTCCCGGCGGCGAGAACGTGATCAGGGATCCGCCGTAGTGGGCTCTCTCCGAGTCGGCGGCGTCAGAGATCGACACCAGGTCTTCGACCAGGCGTCTGACATCCACGTCACCCCAGCGGTAGCGACGTTGCCACTTGGGAACGCAGTACTGGACTTTTCCGTCAAATAGGTCAAGGAATCCTACTTCGTCGGCTTGCACCCGAGTTGTTGCCCCCTTTTGTGCCCGCATCGGCGCGCCCGGCGCCCGAGCAGTATCGCATCGTCGACGGGAAGAAGTGCTTCCGAAAACGTCCCGTTACGAGTCACCGGTCCACGGCCACAAGCGCAATGCCTCCTGTGCCAACTCGTCCGCGCGCTTCTTGATCGCGGCCTCATCCCACGTAGGCAGTTCAGCGAGTCGCCGGGTCATGCGTATAGAGCTTTTCCGGTAGATCTCCCGCTTCTTCTTGAACGGATGGTTGCTCAACGCAGGATTCCACCGATCGCCGCAGAGGGTCAGATTCCCGAGTCGATGGGCATGCTGCTCGTGGATTTCGTCCGCCCGGTCGCCCAGATCCTTACGCCAATCCTTGTTCAGCCTCTGTGGCATGATGTGCTCGACTGTGAGAGATTCGCGTGGGGGAGCCTCCCCGCGTTGCTCGCGATGGATCATCGCGTACAGCACGGCTGTGGTACCCCTCGTGTTTAACCCTCCGTACTTGGACGTCAATCGGATTCCCTCGCGCAACTCAGCCTCGCTTGGCACGGCGATGCGTTCGTCGCGGAACTCGGCTATCCGTTCAATCCAAAACTGGGTTGGGTCCGACTCGCCCGCGGGCATCCGGGTGTGAGCAAGTTCAGCGAACGCCTTGTCCAAACCCGCGAGGGAGCGGTCCGCAAGCCATGCTCGAGTGATCCAGGTGCTGACGGCAGCGAGTGTCGGGAGAAGCGAAGTCCCCTCCCGACCAAGCTCCTTCCTTCGCTGCGCGTCCCAGAGCAGGCGTAGAGTGAACGGGCGATGGACGTGGATCCCCATCCCACGTAGGTGACGGAGTTCACGCTTGATGCGCCCCGGAGGTTGCTTGGCGGCGGTGCCGGTCAGTTGACCGTAAAGGGCTGCGAAGCTTGCGAGTTCGCTGCACAGCTTGGGGCGGCTGTTCGGATCGTCGCGCCCCTTGCGAATCGCCCATCTTCGGAATTCGTCGTAGGTCGAGTCCTTCGCCACCCGCCTTCCGGTGCGCCAGCGCATCACATCACGCAGGAATATGTCGATCAGGTCCGCATCATGTCGTGCACCCAAGGCGCGCTCCACGGCCAGCCAGTGCTCGTCATGTAGGTCATCCTGGACTTCCTCCGTTAGGCCCATGAGAAGCCAGTTCTTGACTTTCTCGCCTTCGGTAAGCGGTTTGCCGGTGGCGTTCAGGCTCTCGAAGATCTGCTGCGCGTCGTCACGGTCTTCGAGCCCGATCGTGATCACACGCAGGCGATGGAGACCCCGGATCAGGGACTCGACGTTACCGGGGCCCACGGCTCGCTCCACGATCCCCCATGCCTCGGACACGGCTCCGTCACCGCATCCGGGGGAGTCGAGGTCAACGATCCGGCGGTATTCCTCCTCGTCACCGTCTTGTAGGCGAAGTTTCCGGCGTCGGTCCTCCTGCCTCTTTGGATTGGTCAACAGGTCGAGCCTTATGCCGTCGCGGGTTAATTCGCCACACTTCCCGTCGTCACCCAGAACCTCGGCAATCCGTGTGAGCAGCAAACTCACGGTCGTGAGGCGCTGCTGGCCGTCGACGACGCGATGGACCTTCACGACGCCGGAACTCTCCAGCACCGTGATCATGGTACCACCGTAGTGAGGTCGCGCCTGGTTGCCGGCGTCCGCGATCGCCAGCATGTCGTCCAACAAGCGACGAATCTCCGCTTCTCCCCAGCGATAGCGGCGCTGCCAACGTGGCACGAGGTACTGGACCTTCCCGTTGAACAGGTCCAGAAAGCGGATTTCCTTTGCCTTCATGTCGATTACGCCGCTCTTCCTCTGTGTGTGGCTGCGTTCCCGGCGGTGTTGAGCATCGGTCCGCGAAAAGGGCCCATGCGTCCCCGCAAGAGGCTGGATCCGCCCCGGAAGGGTGACGTTCGAGCTTGGAACGGATCCGTCACGCAGTCAAGCGCTGTCAGGTGTTCGTCCGACCCATGCTTCGTCATCAATCCACTCGTAGGGTGTTCATCCTCCGGCCACCTCCGGCCACCGACCCCCTTGTTATCACTCGAATCTGAGGGTCATATCCGATCGGCGACACGGCGAAGCCACGTCGAAAATGGGAGGAATCACTGGGGCTGGAAGGGAACACTGCACCCCGATGCCATACCCGTCGGTCAGCCGTGCAAATAGGTGATCACGTCGGGATGGGGATCCACGTCGTATTCCCGCAGGGGCGTCATGATGCGCGCCTTGAACGGCTCTCGCGGCGGCTCGAGTTCCTCGAACCAACCTCTTACTTGCTCGGCTGAAACCATGATCGTCGTGTCTTGTCCAACGCTGACATCCACCGGGAGTTTCGTTAGGTCGGATGGAATCTGAAAGAACCATTTCTTGTCTCGTTTTCGATTGCCGACCGTCCATCCTATGCCAGATACTCTTACAGGCATACGGCCGGTGTTCTTGACGGTGAACACGATATGCTTCCCAGAAAGTCCCGTGCCGAGAGCAGTTCCTAGGTAAACGACACCCTCGATGCGGGGCCGACCAGATTGCCAGGCAAGCCAGAGCGAGACAACCACGGCGCCGACGGTACCGAGCGCCGAGACCCATGTCCCAGCAACATTCCAGATGTCCAAGGCGTCTGTCGCAATCATGATCCACGGTCACAATAGGCTCAGGTTCGGAGAGCCGTCGGGTGACGGCGATTGGACGGGGTTGTTGCAGGAACTGGCACTGGACTCACCCCGACCGACGACTTAGTACGGAGGATAGGTTTCGTTGTAGATGTCGCTAAGCAACGTCCCATCCTCGATCCTCCAGTGTGGCAAGGGCGGCACAGGGTAACCGATACCACGCGTGCGCTTCGTTGCTTCGGTCATGGAGAGGGTTTCACCGTTTATCTGAACGCGCCGGTCATCGACTACTTCGCAGATCTTCGTCTGGTCGTTGTAGAACCGTAACACCGTGCCCGGTTCAATGCCCATCTCGCGGAAGTTGAAATTTGGACGTCGTCGGTCGGCGCGCTCACGAGCTGCCCTGTCGGTTGCAGTCAACACGCTGTCGCTATCGTCCGCAGCTTGAACTTGGTCAGTGACATCTTCCCCGAGCATTTCCATGATCGCCACAACCTGTTCCTGATCGATCTCGAAAAACTCTCGGCCGGGGTTCAGTCGTTGCGGTTCGAACGCGCGGTGAAGCGCGGATTCAACGGCTGCCGCCGACCGCTCCGGGTTGATGGCTATCACGCACTTGAAGGGCACCGGTACCCCTGTCGTGTAGAGTTGTGACAGGCGCACGTCTGCGTCCTGGTCCGTCTTCCCGATCTTGATGAGACCCGGCATGGCGGGGTTCCGCGCAGCGTAGATGATGGACATTGAAGACCTGTTCTCGACCTCGACTGGTTTAGCGGACGGGGAAGCTACGGCGGCGGACAGAACACCGCCACGGCGGAGTCCACAGCGCCTCGATGAGGTGGTTGAATCCTTGGGCAGGCGATCCGCGAAGCTGTAGGCTACGCCGAGGGATTCGTGACCCGTCCGCGTCACCGCGAGCCTGCCCGATGAAGCCCTATCGGGGCGTCCGACGTAGCATCTCAAACTGCGCGGTCAACGCTTCAGCCCCGCAGAGCTCAAGCAACCCGCAGGTCAGGCAGACCCACTCTAGGTCGATCCTGGGTGATACGAACCGCTTCCCGGAACAGCTTGGGACGGGACATGGGTTTCCGCTGACGAGCCGGTCCCGTTGCGCCCGGAGTTCGACAAGCTCCTCGGGTCCTATGTGCGCTACGCGAGGAGCCAGTATCCAGAACTCGTCGTCCGCCCGGATGACCTCATCCGCCGCCGCACGCCCGGCACGGCTCGGTCGAAAGAAGTCGCCGCCGTCCATGTTCATGTTCTGCACATACCCCACACGGACGAGGGTGTTGATCCGGGAGTGTCCCTCGTGCACCCCGATCCCGAGCCGGGCGGCGACTCCTTCCGGGGTGATCCCTGGATTCTCGTGAACGAGTACGAGAGCGTCCGCATGGGGAGGAAGGGTCGCGGCGTAGCCGTGGCGGGGTGGTGTATTCTCAAGCATCGCGGGCCTCCAGAACTCTATCCTGATAATCGCCGGTCTCCTCACGGGAGCCGGCCTCCGGAACCTCTCCTCCGTTGGCCACCGGAGAGGGGTTCAATTCTCGGAATGTAACTTAAGCAGGAGAGGTCGTGACGTCGAACCATCCAGTCAAGTCCGCATGAAGGAGCTGCCGTTCGACGATCCCCAGCGCCATCACTGTCATCTGCTCATACGGACCGCTCAAGCGAGAGAGATCCGCCCTCCGATGTGTCTTCCGGGTCCAGAGCAGGCCATCGTTGCGATCCTCGGGGTGGGTCTTCGTGTAAGACTCCCGCTACAGCTGCCCCAGCGCCTCCGTCCCAAAGCGCTCGGCGACCTCCAGCACCTCCTGCACGTCGTCCCAGGTCGTGTTGTGGTTCACGATGCATATCCCGAGCGCGAACTTGCCTGACACCTCGGCGGAGGACACGAACGCGGGGTCCTGCCAGAACAGGCGGGCCAGCACCTCGCGGTTCAGTTCGTCCAGGGCTTCCTCGGCCATCTCCCCGCCGACCGGATTCGCCCGGAAGCACACGATGCTCAGCGTCGCCGGGCTCAGGCACTCAAGCACCGGGCTCGCGTCGATGTACGCGTGCAGTGGTGCTGGAAGCAGGCGCTGCGCTTTCTCAGTACTGGAGCGGGCGAACCGGATCACCTGCCGCTAACGTCGATCCGTCCGCGCGGACTACACGCCGATGGCCCGGCTGGTCTCCGTCACGCGCTCCCAGAAGCTGAGGTGCGCCTGGTGGCCGCGACCCGTCACGTCCGGGCGCCCGACCGGCTGGTCGGCCACCGGGATGTGGTTCTCCAGCGTGGCCCGGATGTGGTCCCGGCTCACCACGATCAGTCCGGATCGGTGGCGTGAGATCATCACGCACAGGCGGCCCGTCTCGAGGTCGAACGATGAGGGCGCCGTGACGCCGGACAGGGGGTGGACGACGATCATCAGTTTGCGCTCCAGGCCCTGCCAGCGCTCGGGCGTGTCGGCCACCACGTCGGCCCGCAGCGCGGCGGGGAGCGCCTGCTGGATGGCGGTGTTCATCACGCGGTGTGTCGCGGCGAGTCCGATGTCGCGGGGACGAAGTAGCCGCTCCTCGCCGTCGTCGCCGTCCACGACGCGGGCGCCTCGCTCAAGCACCCGCGCGGCCGTCTCGGCGGCCAGGACCGCGATCTCCTCGTCCAGCTCCAGCGGGGGGCCCTCGGCCGGCGTCGGCATCGTGAGGGCCACCATGGACCCGGAGGCCAACAGGTTGAGGGCGGGGTCCACTCGCGAGTGCCGACCCTCGGCGGGCGGAACCCGGACGTAGCGTTCGCCCGGGCTCGCCCACGCTGCGAACTCGAAGTCATAGAACGGACGGACGAGTTCGACAGAGTCGTGGGGGAGCCGCCGGCACGCGGGCAACTCGAGCTCCAGCCGCGGAGGGTGCGGGTGGGCGAGGATGACCTCCGGCGCCGGATGATGCGGCGCGCGGGACGACGTTTCCCACCGTTGCGCCGGGATCGGAACGACGGGCGGAATCTGTCCCGGGTCTCCGATGAGGACGAAGCGCGGCGCGACCTTGGCGCAGAGCATGAAGTCCGCCCACGCCATCTGCCACGCTTCGTCAACGAACAGAATGTCGAACGCGTGCTCGAGTTCCGTCAGCGTCCACTTGGCGACCGTCGCGACGACGATGCATGGTCCCCACGGGAGGGCGCGCTTGTGGTTCGCCCAGGACACGGTGTCGCCGAGGCTCACGGGGCTTCGGCCGGCGGCTGCGAACCGGGTGACGCCGAGGTGGGGATACTGGGCGTTCAGTCTGCGGCAGATGTCGTCGGCCTGGCTGTTGGTCTGCGCCCCCACGGCGATGCGCAGCCGTTTCCCGCGCGCGTGCGCCACGCCGCGAAGGAGGAGGAACGTCTTCCCGGATCCGGGGGGCGCCCTGACCACGACGAGCCCCGTGTCCGCATCGATGGCGCCTTTGAGCCGCGTCTCGACGAGAGACGACTTCGCGGAGACCCGCGCCCTGTTCCGCGAACTCACGAGTCACCGTCGTCGAAGCCGTCGCCGGTGGGGTCGTCGTCGGGGCGTGTGTGCGTAAGCCAGCCGCCGGGCTCATCGTCGGACCAGATCAGACTGCTCTTGCGTCGGCTGAGGTGATGGTTCGAGCTCTCGACGAACCCGGTCTCGCTCCCGACCGCCCTCATCGGATTCCGGCGGAATTCAACCTCGAACGTGCGGCGACCATCGGACTCGGTCCGCAGCGCGAGGAGTGTCCCGCCGGACTCGGGCGAGCCGACCACGCACACCCAGCTTCCCTCCCTGAGCCGGAGCGGCCCCGGGTTCTCGTCCCTCACGGTCAACACCGTGCGCGCCCAGCGCCCCGAGGGACGCTCGCCGACGCCGGTGACCGTCCCGCGAAAGCCGTCGCCGCGTGCGATGGCCTCATCCTGAAGCTCCGGGTCATCGTGCAGCAGCACGGACTCGACGAGCGAGGCGGAGGCGAGGTGCGTCATGTAGCCTGCTCCCGCCGCCGCCGGGTCCCCGTCCGTCTCCGGCGACGGCGTGAAGGGCGGGGGATCGTCGCCGGCGGCATGCCCCCACTCCAGACGCGTGTGCTGGTGCCACTGCTCCGCCAACGCTTCGTCGACGAGCTCGGCCACGCCCCGGTTCGTCCGCCGCCCGTCCGCACGCAGAAGGGAGATGGCCTGCGCCGTGAGCCGGTATCGGCGTCCGAGTTCCTCCTCCAGGACACGGGTGATCTCCGCCGCCTTCGCCCGCTCTCGACCCGCGTCGCCCTCGTGCCGCGCCTCATGCCAATCATCGAGCCGAGCCGCGATGCGGGTTCGTTCGATAGTGGGATCCAGCGCCGTGGAGACCGCAAGCTCCTCCGCCTTGTGGGCCGCCGCGGGGCGCTCGGCGGGAGCCAGATCCCCGTCGAGCCACGCGAGCAGAAAGCCCAGGTGTTCGAGCTTCGTGGACTGCGCGGGGAACGTGTACGACGTGCGCAGCGCTTCCGTCGCCGTGATCACGTGCTGCTGCCCCGGCCTCTGCGCCTCCCGGAAGAGCCACCCCGCCGCCCGTCCCAGCGGGTTCAGGATCGTCCCGGCCTCGGGCCCCCGGCGCGTGAACGTGTAGGCGAACGCGAGGTGATGGAGCATGTCGGCGTGACTTCCGTTCGGAAGCCACACCTGCCGAAGCGGCCCAAGCTCTTCCTCATCGGCGGGCGGGAGGCCGGCGAAGCCCGGCGTCCGAAGGTGCCGCAGGAGCACGGGCGCGAAACTCGAACACATCCCGGCCACCAGGTCGCGGTTTCGGCCCTCCGGGACGGTGAGAATCTCGGGCTCCGCATCCGGCCGCCCGAAGGCGATGCCCCACGGCCGCGACTCTCCCCCCATGCGCACGAACGCGACGATCAGCAGGTCCTCATCCGCCGCGATATGGAGTTGCCGGGTCGTGCCCCGCGGAAGCGCCCGCCCCTCCGCGAACGCGATCAGCCGCCGCACGACATCGCGCTCTTTCACCGCGTCGGCCCCCTCGACCCCGCCGCCCCCGCGCGCTGAAGCCTCCGCACCAGGTCCTTCTCACCGGCGGTTCGCGGGCCCCCGCCGTCCAGGAGCGCGACCGCCCGCCCGAGGTCCACGTCACCCAGAAAGCGGCGCACCTCATCGCCGAGCACCGCGGGGTTCCCCTCGGCCAGGGCGGAGGCGTGGCACTGGCTCGCTCGGTCGCAGAACCGGAGGCAAGCCTCCGAATACTCCGTCTCGGCCCGCATCACGGCCTCCACGGGATCGTCGTCGACCGGCATGAAGGGCGGCAGCCCGCGGGCCGCGGCCTCCAGGAGTTCGAAGCCCCGCCGCGCCCGCTCCGCCTGGTAGTGGAGGTCCTCCTCCGCGCGCACCGACGGGAAGTTGGATCCCGGCCGCGTCAGCACGAGGAACCCTTTCCGTCGCAGCTTGACGCGTTCCCCGCATCCGAGTTCGGCCAGGACGAGTTCGAGCGCGTGGAGGTAGAGACCCGCCTGCGCGCGGGCGACCGCCAGCTTGTGCGGGTCGGTGTGCCCGCCGCGATCCGCGTATGTCTTGATCTCGCCGACCGTGAGTTCCGGGCGTCCGCGATCGTAGCGAACGGCCAGCACATCGAGGATGAGCACGGCCTCGGGCAGCATGACGCCCTTCGGGATCCGAACCGTGGGGCTGGCGATGATCGCCGGACGCGGGGCGGAGCGGGAATCGGCGTGGCCGGCCAACTCCCGGATCAATGCCTTCGTGCGGGCAATCGCCACCGGAAGGGAAGGGAGCGGCCCTCCGTTCATCCGGACGCGCAGGTCGGCGAGTCCCTTCGCTCCCTCCGGGAGCACATCCTTCCGAACGAGTTCCGCGAGAAGCCGGCCGGCCTCGTCGGCGAGTATCTGTCGCTCGAAGTTGTTTCCCCGCGTGAGCGCGAACACGGACTGCCCGAAACTGGGCCGGGAGCCGAGACGCCGGGCCACGTCGGCCATCGGGACGTTGTGCACCGCGGAGAGCGTATTGGCTCGGCAGAGGGGGTTCTTCGCCCACTGCTCGAAGCGCGCGCGCGTGTTCCCCGTAGCTGTCCCCGAACCGTTCCCCAAACGACCTCCGTGTAAACGGTGCCGCGCCGTCACGCCGGGAGACCGTCGCGTCGACTGCGTGAGGTCGCGGTCTCCGCAGCGCGTCCGCGCCCGATCCTAACTCTACCGTCGATACCCGGCGACCCAAAGTCCCCGCGGCAGCGCCGTTTACGCCGCTGTAGCGCGCAAAGAGACTTGCGCGGCACTCAACCTCCCGTCCCAATGAACCTGCCCGGACCGTTGTCCAGCGCGCCTGCCGCCCCGAAGGGAACTGCCACGAAATCGAGATTCCCGACGAGGGAGCACGGCCACGCCAGCAAGAAGGAAGGATTCACGAATGAGCATACGAAGCATCGTACAGGATTCCGATACGGCAGCCGGTCGCCTCTTCGATCGGTGCGTGATGGGCTTGATCGCTGCGTCGCTGGTTTCGATGTCGTTGTCCACGGTTCCCGCGCTAACGCCCTTGTGGAGAACGATCCTTACGGTAGCCGAGGCCGTGATCGTCGTACTCTTCACGATCGAATACGCGCTCCGCATCTGGACTGCGGAGGACAAATGGGGTTACGTCCGAAGCTTCTACGGCCTCGTGGATCTCCTGGCTTTGCTTCCGTTCTACGTCACGCTGATGTGGGCCGGGATGATCGATCTCCGGGCGATCCGGGCCCTTCGCCTGCTGCGCGTATTCCGCGTCTTCAAGGTGGCGCAGTACAACACGGCGATGGCTCGACTCGGCAACGCCGTGAGGTACGCACGCGACGAAGCTCTGGTCTTTCTGTTCGCGACCCTGGTTCTCCTGTACATCGCGGCCATGGGCATCCATCACTTCGAGTACGAAGCGCAGCCGGAGAAGTTCAAGTCGGTGTTCCACAGCCTGTGGTGGGCGGTCGTAACCCTGACGACGGTCGGATACGGCGACGCTTATCCGATCACGGTGGGCGGCCGGATCTTCACGTTCCTGATTCTCATCTGCGGGATGGGGATCGTCGCGGTGCCCGCGGGTTTGATCGCGTCCGGGCTGTCGCGGGCCCTGGAGGATGAAAGGGCCGCCCGACCATCCCCGCGTGAGACGGTGGACGCTTGAGCAAAGACTTGTCTCTACCGTAGGCTCGGTGCCCGACCCCGGGCGGTTCGCGACGGAGTTGACAACGTTTCGAGTGTGTAGTATTTACGACACATGACACAGTTTGGGAGCACGGTTCGAAAACTCCGGGAGCGGCTTCGGCAGGACGATCCCCGCTTCTCGCTGCGCCAGGTGGCGAAGCGCGTCGGGATCGAACCCGCGTACCTGAGCAAGATCGAGCGGGGAGACGTCGCGCCGCCCTCGGAGGCCACGACGGTGCGGCTGGCGCAGGAACTCGGCGTCGACCGGGACTGGCTTCTCGCGCTGGCGGGGAAGGTCTCCAGCGATCTCCAGGAGATCATCCGAAAACGGCCGGAGCTGTTCGCGGAGCTGATCCGCCAGCTCAAGGGGGCGCCGGAGGACGCGATCCTCCGTGTCGTGCGGGAGGTGAGGGACGGGGAATGGTAACGATGACGAGAGATATGAGGAGCGACGAGAGATGATCACTCTGGAGAACGACCGTCTGCACTTCCGGTTCCCCGAAGTCCATGAGAGCGCGCACTGCTCGGTCTCATTTCAACGCACGCTGCGCATCCCGGATGACGGCACGCCACATTCCCTCCCGCCGGGCCTGGGCGGCTTCCCTTTGCGGCACGTGGACGACTACAAGTCCAGCCTGCCTGCCGACTGGCTTCGGCGCGGCGGCGTACTCATGCCGATGCACCAGGCGGAGGCGATGTGGATCAGCTTCGGCTCCCACTCCGGGACTCCCGATTACCCCTTCGCCGTGAAGATCGCGACCGGCAAGGTGTGCGCCGTCAGCGGGGAAACGTGGACGGAGCATCTCAACTGCGACCCGCAGGACTACGTCGTCCTCCCACGCCAACCCTGGATCGATGGGTACTGCGTCGAGAAGGGGCTGATCCGGCAGTTCATCGCCATGCCGCTCGGAGAGGGTTACACGGTCGAGGAGCAGATCACCGGCGCGGCCGAGCACGGCGGCATCCAGATCGTCGCCTACCCCATGAAGGCGGAGCGCTACGAAGCGATCCTCGCCGCTCGCGAGGCCAGACAGCGCGTTCACAAGTCGATGGGGGTGTTCCATCAAAGCCTCTTCGTCGCTTCGCCGGCCGGCATGGGGCTCGCACCGGGCGGGCGCATGCGGCAGGAGATCTACGACGATCCCTACGGTCTCGACGCGTGGGATCAGCGCCACGCGAGCCGATGTTTCGTCACGATCGCCAATTCCGGGCAGTGGATGGCGATCACGGGCGAAAAGCCCCCCACCACGCCGCCGACAGCGAAGCAGTACGCCGACGCCGGACTGCCGTGGTTCGACTACTACGACGGGGATGCGACGGCCGTGGCGGGCGCGGAGAAGTTCGCAGACCTCGCGAGCGTGGCCGAGATCGGCGCGAAGAAGGGCGAGGCGCCGTTGCCCGAGAACGAATCGCTCACCGAAACGCGCGTCGTCAGACTCGGACGTGCCGCTCCGCGGCAGGTCCGTGAGCCCACCCCGGACTGAGCAAGGGCGCGCGCGGGACCCTGGCTTTCTCGTCTTCGCTCAGCCCCTCGACACCCGGCTTCAGGGGACTTGGCTGTCTTCGTACCGGTCGCGTACGGTCTGGCGGGCTGTGTGTACGATATCGACGAGTCACGACGCGGGCGGTCTCATCAACCAAGTATTAGAGGCACGAAGCGAGTGCTTGGTGCGAGAATGTGATTTCGTAGCGGGTCAAAGGCCCACGTCGAGTTCGCTGGCGAGCGTTTCGATGGCCTCCCTGGCGGGGACGCCCCGGTCGCCCGCCTTGTATGCCCGCAGCGCCTCGCGCCAGAGGTGTCCGCGCTCGACCGAATGGACCAGGAAGTCGTAGCGTTCCGGACTCATCACGACCATCGCGGCTTCCCCGTTCTGGGTAATGGTCTCGACCCGTCCCTCCCGGATCCGTTCCAGATGTTCGCCCGTGCGCTGCCTGAAATGACTCAGCGGGTACGTGTCCTGAGTGCGGTGCATGACTCCTCCATACGTTATTCAGATCGAATATAGTACGGTAAGCCTTGGGGCGCCGCCACGAACGGGAAGGCGTTCCCAGGATGAGTCGGTCTCACGCAGGGTGGGCGCTTCCGGTCCTGATGGTCCAGTCGATTCCGAGCGACCCCGGCAGGAAGTTATCCCGCGTCCGCTTCCGGCCAGGGGATGACGATTGACGACCTCACACCCTCGTAGACGCGCAAGGCGTTGAGGGCAATGTACTTTGCCCAGAGGCGCCAGATCGCCTGCCATTGCTCATCCGTTGCTGCCATCTTCTTGACCGGCAAGCCCATTTCACGCGCATCATCCGCCGATACGATCGCGGCGTGATCCGTGGGTTCGTCCACCAGTCTGGCGCACAACCGATCCGCGAGGGCCGCCACTGCATTTGCATCCTCGTTGACGACCGAGAGAGCCTCCTTTATCAGTTCTCCGCTTCGACTGATCTCATCGTGAGCCGTCTGAAGCAACGGAGCACTGACCCCGGCCAATAGCGAAACGTGGAGAGGATACGTCTCAGGTCGTGCTGCGATACGTTCTTCGGCATACTCGACAGCTCGGATGAGCGTCTTGCCGGCGATCAGCCGACGAGGGTCTTGCGGGTCGGGAAACTGCGGATCCACGGGCCCCAGGTCGCTTGTCGGGCCCATGGCGATGTGGTGCGCACCGAGCACGAACAACGTTCCTGCGCTCTTCGCCTGATCCGGAACGATCACGGTGAGTTCGGTACACCTCGACTGTGCTTGGCGCACGAGACGAAGAAAGGATGATTAAGCTGCACCCGTATTGTTCTTGATATTGGCTAATGAGCGCCTGCCGCTCATAGCGGTTGGAATGGTACGCCTCGTACAGGGGAGTTCTTCTCTCGGAAGTCATATCTTCGGGCATTTCCGTGTATGTTTGTTGGTTTCCGCGTGCTCTTCTGTAGTTTTTTGCCGATCTCGCGAGCCTGCTTTGCTCGTTCGATCTTCTCGTACCAATCCGGGTCGTACGACGGCCGGTGCGCGCCAGCGTCCGGCGGTGGCCCCAAAACCGAACCAGTGTCTCCTTGCATCGTCATCTCGCTTTCCTGAGCAGCCCCGAATTCGCTCGAATCGAGACCCCAAAAGGCGGCTCGATTCTTGACGCGTTCACCCTGCGTTCGCGTCAAAACGGGCTTGCCAAAAAAACTAACTCTAGTGCGCATCCGAAGATAGCAGGGGATGTTCAACGCGGGCTCAACGGAGGTGAGCACGGCCGAGGCAGCCGCGTACACCGTCGTCCCAGGTCGTGTTGTGGATGGAGCTGCCCCGTGGATGCCGTGCCGCGTCCTACGGCATCATGCCGGCCACCGCCCGCATCCGCTCCGCGAGGTTCCGGATGGCGCCGATGTAGACGCGCTCCCACCCGGGCAGATCCGCCCGGTCGTCCGTCTCGATCTCGTAGCGGAGGCCCGGCAGCATCCACGAGGCGTAGCCGCTGAACGGGTCCGGCGAGACGTAGATCGAGCGGCTCCACGGCCGGCCCTGGAGTCCCCGGTCGTTCAGCCAGGCCTTCTCCAGTCCGATCAGCGCCCGGTTCACCGCCTCGGCCCTCGCCGCGTCCACCTCCCCCGAGCGGAGCCAGCGCTCGCGCGCCGCCACCAGGGCCGCGGCGGCGTCGTCCAGCTCCCGGGTGGTCTCGACGAGCCGGGACAGATCGACCTCCAGGCCGCGCTGGGCCGCGACCCCGTACAGCGTCTCGACATGGGTGCGGGTGTCGGTCGCGTAGCGGATCACGTCGTAGGGGAGCACGTCGGCGTTGGCGAACCGGAGCGCGAGGATCCCGTCGGCCCGGGCGATCATCGGCCCGTGGGCGAACGTGGTGTCTCCGAAGCGCTCATACCACGCGAAGTTGTCGTAGTTGGAGTGGTAGACGCCGCCGGGGTTGCCGGACGAGAGCGAGCCCGACGGCACGCCCGCGTGGGTGTAGAAGCCGACATGGTCGGAGCCGCCGCCGAGGTTGCCGAGGCCCGGTTCCGCCGCCCCTTCGCCCGCGCGCGCCAGCCACCACTCGTACAGCGGCTCGCCGGTGCCGGGGTATGTCACCGCCTTCGTGGCCTCGATGATCTGCCCCTTGAGCGACGGAGAGGAGGAACTCCCGAAGTTGGCGCCCGACACCGCGGCGTCGGCGTTGATGTAGGCGATCGCGTTCGCTTCCAGCGCCTCGCGGAACTCCTCGACCCACTCGGTCGAGCCGATGATGCCGTACTCCTCCGCGTCCCAGTGCGCGATCATGATCGAGCGGCGCGGTCGGCACTCCTCGTCCCGCGACAGCTCGCCCAGCGCCTCGGCG
>LXNJ01000522.1_pt1 | contig 26457 bp, 18 predicted proteins | sample 809081 | NCBI WGS metagenome assembly LXNJ01 (sample SAMN04870510, study PRJNA318959) | sponge metagenome | biome: sponge; feature: marine sponge reef; material: water | host: Petrosia ficiformis | place: Greece: Milos, Mediterranean Sea | collected 2013-05-29 | depth 5-7 m | reverse complement strand
TCCCGGGTGAGGTAGGTGACGAGGCGCTTCGCCACCCCTTCATAACGGCGGACCAAGACATCGGCCAAGTCGTCCCAGGCGGCCACGACAGAGAAGTGGTCGAGCATCTCGTCGGTGATCAGTGTCGCTGCGCCGGACGCGTCGCCTGCCCGTAGCCGTGCCCGGATCGCCTCGGTGGTGCCGGGGAACCCGAGATCGTCGAACTGGAAGGCGTAGTTGGGCGTCGACCCGTAGAAGGCAAGTTGGGTCTTGGTGCGTGCAACGAGGGGGCACGTTCTTCGGGGGTATCCCCCGGAATCGCGAATGTGGGGACGATCAGATCGATGGCACGGGGATCGCGGTTGGCCTTCGCGGCGCCTTTCGCCAAGGCGGGCCGGAGGCGCTTCTCGATGTAGTGCATGGAGTGCATGGGGTGTACGTGCACGCCGTCTGCCACCTCGCCGGCGACTTGGCACATCAGGGGGCCGACGGCGGAGATGTCGACCTTGATGTCAGCGTGGTCGTGGCGTGGCGGGATCCACTCGGGGCGCAACAGGTTCAGTGAATAGAACGGCCCCGAGTGGTCGAGTCGAGCATCGCCGCGGAAGGCGGCGAGGCTTGCCTTGACGGCCTGCACGTAGTCCCGCATGCGCGCTGCGGGCCGGTCGAACTCGGATGCGTAGCGGCGCGTGACATGGGCACGGACCTGGCTGCCGAGGCCGAGGCGAAAGCGCCCGTTGGTGTTGCCCGCCAGTTCCCAGGCGATTTGGGCCGCGATCATGGGGCTGCGGGGAAAGGCCACGGCAATGCCGGTGCTGAATTCGAGCTTCGGTGCGGCGGTGGCCGCCGCGGCGACCATCATCCAGGGCACTTGACTCGTCTCCGTGAACAGCATGCCGGAGAATCCAGCAGCTTCGATGTCGCGGGCAAGCTTGGCACTGTCCTGCCAAGTGAGGTTGCCGGTCATCAGGTCGAAATGCATGGCGGCTCCGTCGAGGAATCTTCCGACCCCATCTTAAGGTCACACCTGACAAGACTCGACGTCCTCGTTTGACTCTCACCTAGCTTCCCGTTCGAGAGGACTCGTTGACTCTCCGTGCGCTTGGGACTGGAGTCGCTGCGGAGCGACGATGTGCAGCGGTTGTGATCCCAGCCGTGGGGTCTTGGCCCGAGATCGTCCCCGACAAACTCCAACCTGTTGTGGCGCGGCACACTAGCGCCCGATAAGCTCGCGCACCGGGGTTGGAGACAAACAGGGTGTCGTATGACGCTGATCACTTGGTCGTGGGTGTTCCTCGTGTTCTATATGGGGGCGATGTTGGCCATCGGCTACCTCGGTGGTCGACGGGTCAAGCACGCGGACGACTTCGCCACCGCAAGGGGATCGTACGGGCCGTTGTGGCTGGCGTTCGCATTCGCGGCGACAACGGCCAGCGGCGCGACCTTCCTCGGGGGTCCCGGGCTCGCCTACGTGTATGGGACGCCCACGATCTGGGGCAACTTCCTGTATCCCATCGGCGTTTACTTCGGGGTGTTGATCTGCATGCGCCTCATCGCCACGTCCGGCAACCGCTTCGGCAATCGCTCCATACCCGAGTATTTGGGCGATCGCTACCAGTCCGATGGGATCCGCGTCATCGTCTCGGTGTTTTCGCTGGTGCTCTTCTTCTACATCGTCGGACAACTCGTATCCGGGCTGGTGATGTTCGAGGTGATGCTGGGTATGGATCCGCTATGGGCACTGATCGTCACCTCGGGCGTCCTTGTGATCTACGTGTTCATGGGCGGTGCCCATGCCGACATCCTCACCGACGGCGTGCAGGGCATCATGATGCTGGTGCTCGCCGTCGTGGTCATCGTGCTGTTCGTGTTCGGGGTCGGTGCCGAAGGGGGCATGCAGGGCCTGCTCGAAAACCTTGAGAACCAGGACGAACATCTCGTTGGGCTCCTGAACACCACGACCCCTCTCTACCACTCCTGGTGGTCCATCGCCTGCATCGTGGTTGCGCACCTGCCGCTCGGTCTACTGCCGCACCTCGGTAACAAGCTCTGGGCATTGAAGGATACTGGCCAGCAGCGTTCGTTCATCAAGCTGGCGTTCACCTTCGGCCTCACGCTGGGGATGCTGGGGCTCGGCGGTCTGCTCGCCCGGGCGATGCTGGGCGACTCTCTGGACAACCAGAACCAGGCTTTGCCGATGCTGTTCATCGAACTGTTCCCCTCCTGGCTCGCCGCGTTGATCGGCGTCGGCATCCTGGCGGCGATCATGTCGACGGCGGATGGTCTCGTCGTGTCCTCGTCCCAGGTCATCGCCAACGATCTATACCGGCGCACCTTGGCCAAGTGGTTTGCGCCGAACGCCACGGAGGAGGAGCGCGACCGCCAGGAACTCGTCATCAGCCGCTGGGCAACCGTCGTCGTGATGGTCATCTGCACAGGGCTGGCCTGGCTCTTGATCGACATGAACGTCGCCTTGATCGTCTGGATCGGGATCGGCGGGATGATGGCGGCGTTCGCCGGCCCGTTGGTCATGGGCGCGCTCTGGAAGGGTGTCACGCGGGCAGGAGCCTACGCGGGGCTGATATCGGGGTTCCTCACCTTCGTGATCCTGCACGACCAGTGGTTGAGCCCGGATTGGTTCGATGGCGGCATGCTGGATACCGCGATCACCTGGCTGTACGGCGAAGGCCCGAATCCGTTCTCGTGCGCCGCGATCGGGGAGGGCGTCGGCGTGGTGATCACCTTCGTCGTCTCCAAGCTGACCGCGCCGCTGCCCACGGAACACCTCGACGACATGTTCCACCCGGTCGAAGAGACGACGGCGTCGTGAGCGAAGGATTCTACGAGTGCCTGTTCGGCGTTCGCGGCAAGGTCGCCCTGGTCACCGGCGGCACGCGCGGCATCGGCTTGATGATTGCCGAGGGCCTGGTCCGGGCTGGCGCCCGGGTCTACGTGTCGTCGCGAAAACTCGACGCCTGTGCAGAAACCGAAGGGTTCTTGGGCGAACTCGGCGAGTGCATCGCGATTCCGGGGGACCTGCGCGACGTCGCCGGTTGCGAGGCACTGGCGGCGGCTTTCGCGAGGCGGGAGCACAAGCTCCACATCCTCGTCAACAACGCCGGGTTGAACTGGAGTCTCCCGGTGGACGAATTCACGGAGAAAGCCTGGGACCGCGTCGTCGATCTGGATGTCAAGAGCCCGTTCTTCCTCACCCAGAAGCTACTGCCGGCGATTCGCGCGGCGGCGAGCCACGAAGAGCGCGCCTCCATCGTCAACATTTCCTCCGTGAACGCCGTCAAGCCGAGTGCGCTTTCGAACTACTCCTATGTGGCGGCGAAGGCGGGCCTGTGCCAACTCTCGGCGCAGCTAGCACGTGACCTTATGGCGGATCGCATCAACGTCAACGTCATCGCACCGGGGCCGTTCAAGTCGAAGATGACGGCACCGCTTTTCGCCACCGAAGAACAGGACCGGCGCATGATCGAGAGCTTTCCGATGAAGCGCTGGGGACGCATGGAGGACGCGGCGGGATTGACGATCTTCCTGTCCTCCCGGGCCGGTTCCTATCTCACCGGCCAAACCATCCCCTGCGACGGAGGCGCGACCACCATTGGCTGACCAACTCCACGACACGGCCGTCGAACTTTGGTCGCAGATTGCGCCCCGGGCGGTTGGCGATCTGGACATCGATCGCCCGCAGTTGACGATCCACCTGCCGGCATCCGATACCGCGACGGGCACCGGCGTTATCGTGAATCCCGGCGGCGGGTACCGGAAACTGGCGTCGGACCACGAAGGACTGCAAGTCGCGCGCTGGCTGAACCGTCGAGGGATCGCCGCGTTCGTGCTCCGCTACCGCCTAGGGGAGCGGTATCACTCCGACGTGTCGCTGCTGGACGGCCTGCGCGCCGTTCGCCTGGTTCGGCATCGTGCCGCGGATTTCGGAATTGCGGAGAACCGAATCGGCATGCTGGGCTTTTCCGCGGGCGGACATCTGGCCGTCGCCGTCGGAACCCGGTGGGACGCGGGGAACCCCGAGGCCGACGACCCCATCGAGCGCGCGTCCAGCCGTCCCGACTTCCTCGTGCCGGTGTATGCCGTCACGAACGGCATCTTGCGCGGCCGAAAAGCCGACGAGTACACACCAGCGGATGTTCGAGTCAACGAGTCGACGCCGCCCACCTTCCTGGTTCACACCCACGAGGACGGCGTCGTGCCGGCATCGCAGTCGACGCTTTTCTACGATGCGCTGCTCCGGGCCGGCGTGCAGGCGGAACTACATATCTACGGGTTCGGCGAACACGGCACGGGACTTTGCCCCGGCGACCCGGATTTCCGCGAGTGGCCCGCTCTCTTGGTCAACTGGCTACGCCGGTGCGGTTTCCTGACGCAGGGGCACCGACAGCCGGTAACCGGCCGCGTCACGCTCGATGGCGAAGCCATGGGCATGGCGTGGGTGACCTTTTGCCCCGTCGACGACAACGCGCCACTGGCGCGGGCGCGGGCCTCGCATCACGAGGGGGGCAGGTTCGCCATTCCTGCGTCGCACGGAATCGTACCCGGTCCGCACCGCGTGGTCGTGTATCACGTGAGTGAGCAGTCCCATGCTTGGAACTCGGGTGTCTACACGCTCGACGATGCCGTCAGCTACGACCTGGGTATCTTGTGGGTAGATGGTGCGGAGTTGCTCTTGAATGCTACTTCTGGCCGTTCTCGATCTGTCTAGGTGTGACAGCCGTTGGGATCAACGCTACTGGCGGAGCTTACATCGCCTGGCGAATGCATAGGCGAGGCAAGGTGCCGGATGCGAAGCCGACCGTCGGGATGCCGTCTACGGCAGCGTCCAACTTGGTCATTGGCGCCGCCCGCGCAGGACGTTCTTGACGAAAGATGGTAAGTCTTGCCGAGCTTTTCTTGACAGTCCGACTAGGCGGTCAAACTCTGGCACCTCACCGTCCTTCCATACAATGTCTAGGCGTCGTATTCGCTCAAGCGCGATGTGATCATGTTTCTCAGGCGATGCCCAATAGCAGGATCGACAGACACTGGTTTCGCGGTCATTGGTCCAGTTTCTGCAGTGTTCACACGACCACGACTTGGCACGATTGCATGAGCCACAAACAAGCAGGAAGTCTTCGACCGCCATTTCGTCGCTTGGATCGCCTCCGACCTCAAAGGGAATACGGTGGTCAATCTGAAGATAGCGGCCTGAAAACGTCGCAGAACAGATGCCGCAACGCGAACCGTACTCCTGCAAGAGACGGGTCTTGAAGTCCTTTGGCCAGGTTCTTCTCCCGCCGGCCATCCCGTGCCGGAGAGCATGGGGGTCACCGAATCTGTATGCTCCAATTCGACGCCCACTCCCACCCTTTACGCGAAAGGTCTCCAAGGGTATGCCTTCCTCGCGTACGTCTCGCGCGGCCCGTGGCGGGTGGTCGTAGTTGTACCGATCACGTAGTTCCTCAGTTGTGATGTATCCGTGCTCACGAATGTGATCGATCACCGTCTTGGCGCGTTTGGCCGTTACTGACTGCAGTTTGGCTACGAACCAATCAGGCAGTTCGGGCGGTTAGGTATCGCTGTCGGACATCGAACGACCTTCAGAGCAACAACGGTTGCTCGCTTGGACGGCTGGTGGGTCGATCGCCAAGCCTTGCGGCGAGCGAGGGCGAGAGATATAGCGACTCGTATGTGACCTCTGATCGCCCAAGCAGCGTGGCTTGTGTCGACCTCCCGGCGCAAATCTCTAGATGAATTAACCGAAGTGATTGGGGCAGCGTTTTGCCATGTGTCCTGTTGCCCGTTCGACCGTCGTAAGACACAGCAAACATGATGCCGTTCCGATTCAAAGCGGCTAGATCGTGACAGAACTCGTCGTGATCGATCTTTGGCAAGTAGCGTTGGTCGCGCTGTTGCGACACACCTTGATACGGAGGGTCCATATAGACCACATCTTCATCGGTGCAATCTTCCAAGACTGTCGCATAGTCGTGCGACGTAATCTGAGTTCGCCCTCTCAGTAGGTCGGAGGCTCGTGCAAGGCGCCATGACATTTCCAAAGGACGTGCGCCCCTTCGGCGATTGTCCGGCGTGTTGTTGAAGGCCCCGGCTGCGTTGTATCTGATCGCGGCCTTTACACAACGGGCTAGGAGGTAGAGAAAGTCCGCAGGGTCTTGCTCTGCATTGAATCTGTCCCGAACAAAGTCGAAGTAGGCTCGCTCCTGTCCAAGTTGCGTGTGCCAAAGCTGGGAGTACCGAACAGCAAGTTCTTGGGGTCGATCAACGATTTCTCGCCACAAGCCGATTAGGGGAGCATGGCCATCGTTGATCCAATACTTGTCGGCAACGCGCCGGCTTGCAGCCGCAAGGGATAGTGCTGCCGAACCAGCGAAAGGCTCGATCAGGCGCGCAATCCGGTTTGGGAAGTAACGCAAAATTGTTGGCGCTATACGCCGCTTGCTGCCTTGGTACGGGATGGGTTGAGGTATGCGAGCGACCTTGCTCACTGTGAGTCCAAAGCTAACGTGGTGTATTCGGGGTAAGGCTGCTAACGGTCCCGTCGGATCACGCCGACGCTCAGGCCCTCGATCACGAAATCCTGGCTCCGAAGATCCACCTCGATGGGATCGTAGGCCTCGTTCTCGGCTTCGAGGACGACCCGGGTCCGTGACTTCCGCCGCAGTCGCTTGACGGTGACGTCGTCGTCGATCCGGGCGACGACGATGGCGCCGTTCGCAGCTTCGGGGGTCTTGTGTACCGCCAGCAGGTCGCCGTCCAGGATGCCGGCATCGATCATGCTGTCGCCCTCGACGCGCAACAGGAAATCAGCAGCGGGACGGAACAGGTTCGGCGGCACGCTGCAGGTTTCTTCGATGTGTTCCTGGGCGAGTATGGGGCTGCCCGCGGCGACCCGGCCCACGACCGGCAGGCCTTCGTCGTCCGGGAGCCGAATGCCCCGCGAGGTGCCCGGGACGATCTCCAGAGCACCCTTCCGGGCTAGCGCCTTCAAGTGCTCTTCCGCCGCGTTGGCGGACCGGAATCCGAGTTCCCGCGCGATGTCGGCGCGCGTCGGTGGATACCCCGTATCGGCAATGTGGGATCTAACGAGATCGAGGACCTCGGCTTGGCGAGCGGTCAGCGTCTTCATGGGCGGCTGTCCATCCATCCAGTAAGGCTGCGATTATATACAGTCTTTCGAGGATGTGAAGGCCCGCAACGAACGTCCGTGGTTGCGAACCGCTTCGGGTAGTGCATCCGCTCCGCTATCATCGCGCCCGTCAGGTTGGGATGGAGTCGCCATGGAGCGCGCCATGGAGTTTTTTGGTGACGGTGCGGATACGTCGATCGCCTGGGTTGTGGTGTTCGCCATCGTCTTCGCCACCTTGGTGCTTCGCTACGTCGCCAAGCTCCTGTTCGATCGCTTGGCGAAGCAGCTCGAGCGAACCAAGAACCTGTACGACGACGCTCTGCTGGACGCTGCCCGCAAGCCCATCGGCTGGGCGATCTGGTCGCTTGGCATCTTGTTCGGGGCGGAGTACGCGTTGCGCGGCGCACAATCCGAACTCGTCGCGTACGTCGACCCGGTACGCGACGTCATCGCCATCATCCTCTTGGCGTGGTTCGCCATTCGCCTGATCCGTTTCGTCGAGGGACACGTCACCGATCCTGAATACCGCACGGACCCGATCGACAAGACCACCGCCGCCGCGATCGGCAAACTGCTCCGGGCTTCCGTGTTGATCACGGCCTTGCTCATGGCGTTGGCGTCTTTGGGTTTCTCCGTCACCGGTGTGCTGGCCTTCGGCGGCCTCGGGGGCTTGGCGGTGGGCTTCGCCGCCCGCGACCTGTTGGCGAATTTCTTCGGGGCGTTGATGATCTTTCTCGACCGGCCGTTCGCAGTCGGCGACTGGATTCGATCGCCGGACAAGGAGATCGAGGGGACGGTGGAGGAGATCGGTTGGCGACAGACCCGCATTCGCACCTTCGATCAACGCCCGCTCTATGTCCCCAATGCCACCTTCGCCACGCTGACCGTGGAGAATCCACAGCGGATGCTCAACCGGCGGATCTACGAGATCATCGGTGTCCGCTACGACGACATCGGCGTACTGAAAGCGGTGATCGACGACATCCGCGACATGCTCGTCGACCACGAGGCGATCGACACCAGTCGCACATTGATGGTCAACCTGTTGAGTTTCGGTCCGTCCACGCTCGACATCATGATCTACACGTTCACCAAGACCATCGTCTGGACGGAGTTCCATACCATCAAGCAGGACGTGCTGTTCCGAATCGCGGAAATCGTCGAAGGGCACGGCGCGGAGATGGCGTTCCCGACGCAGACCGTGCACATCGCCACGGCACCCGAACCCGAGCCCGATGCCGCGACGAGCCAAGCGCAGTGAGCGTTCTTCTGCCCCCGGGGGCTCAATGCGTATTCGACACCGGGACCGTCGACGTCGCCGTCGATCGCGTGGCGGTGGAACTGGCGCTCAGGTTGTGGGACACCCGGCCGGTGATTGTCTGTCTCATGAACGGCGGACTGCCGTTCACGGCGGACCTCATAAGACGGTTTCACTTCGACCTCGAACTCGACTACATGCACCTGTCGCGCTACGAACACACCACGGGTGGGAAGATTCGATTCACCCGGCGCCTCGAACGGTCGCTTGAAGGGCGCACCGTGCTACTCGTCGACGATGTGCTCGACGAAGGCGAGACGCTGGCCGCCGCGCAGCGCGAGGTGCTTGCGGGGAAGCCCGCGGCGCTCTTGAGCGCAGTCCTGGTGCGCAAGGACACCAAGGCGGTGGCCGAGGTCGACTTCGCGGCGCTGGAGGGCCCCAACGAGTTCCTCGTGGGACGCGGTATGGACTGCGACGGTTCGTTTCGGCAGTTGACGGGGATCTATGCGCTGCCAACGGGCTGGCTACCGGCGACTTGGCGGGACTCGGCACCGTGATAGTCGGCGTCATCGGCGGTACGGGATTGGCGGGGCTCGGCGAAGATCCTGCGCCCGCGATTGACTCGCCGGGTACGCCGTTCGGGCCGGCATCCGCCATACCGCGGCGATTCGAGAGCCTACCCAATGCGATCTTCCTGAATCGTCACGGTGACGGTCACACGGTGTTGCCGCACGAGATCAACTACCGTGCCAATGTCTGGCTGCTCGACAACCTGGGCGTCGACGCCATCGTCGCCGTGTTCGCGGTGGGCGGTATTTCGCGCACCCTCGCCGACGGCGACTTCGTCGTACCGGGGCAAGTCATCGACTACACCTGGGGCCGCGAGCACACCTTCGCCGGAACGGACAATTTCCTCCACGTGGATTTTTCCGACCCCTTCGACGCGGGGCTGCGGGAGACGTTGGCGCGGTCGGCCGGTCGGACCGGGATCGGGTTTTCCGACGGCGTCTACGGATGCACCCAGGGGCCGCGTTTCGAGACCGGCGCCGAGATCGATCGCATGGACCGCGATGGTTGCACCGTCGTCGGCATGACGGCAATGCCGGAAGCCGCGCTTGCCCGCGAACTCGGGTTGCCCTACGCAGGCGTCTGCCTGGTCGTGAACCCGGCGGCCGGACGGGGACTCGTCACCCTGGAGGTGGCTGACATGCGCAAGGTGGTGGACGATGCCCAGCCGCGAATGCGACGCCTACTCGTCGATTTCCTCCAACTCGTCGAGGAGTAGACCCAGGTCCTCGGGCACGACCAAGGGATCGACCCGGGCCAGGATTCCGATCGCCGGGTGGTCGAGGTAGTGGGTCTCCTCGCTGCGCATGCGCCGTTGCTCGGACAAGAGCGCGACGCGGTCGTCGGGAAGGCGATACTCGAGCAACACCCGCAAGTGGATGTAACGCCCGAGCGTCACGCTCAGCCAACCCTCCAACGGGAAGCGGCGGTTTTCGTCCATGGTGCCGACCTGGACGAGCAGGGGTTGCGGCTCTTCGCGTGGCGGCACGGGCTGATGCCAGTTTCCTGCGGCAACGATCTCGTAATGTCTGGCGAGGATCGAGCGCTCTGTCGCGAGCATAGGCGTGGTCCGCTGCCAAACGTAGCTCGTGCGTAGCAGTTCGGCTTCGTAGTCCGCGAACGCCACGGTCAGGGCGTCCAGGACGGCTTGACGAGGGTCCTTTTCGGCGGTTTGGTCTTCCGGGGCGGCGGGCTCGTCCGGCCATGCCGGCCCGGTCGAGCCGGGCACGATCTGGTGCATACCTTGCTCGATGCCGGCGAGTTCCAAGTCCCACGGATCCGGTAGGCAGGGGTCCGGCGGGGCCGGTTGCGGCGTCTCGAACGGGTGAGTCCAGCGCAGGACGGGCGGGTCCCAATGCTCGGTGGCGCAGGGCCCGGCGAACCATGCCGGGGGTAACAGGTTGGCGACGATGACGGGCAGGTTCGTATCCACGGGTGGCGGTGGTCCGAAGGCGATTTCGCCATCCACGGTGGTGGGGTCTTCGGCCAGGGTGAATGCCTCGTTCGGGTATCGCACGTTCTCGAGGAGACGGTGTCGAGCGGCGACACCGTCGGTACCGAAACCCTCGCGCGCGGCCACGACGGGACTTTGTTCGAAGATGACGAGATCGATGCGGTACCAGCGATGGCTTAGGTAATCCTCGGCTTCGGCCGCGCCGCCATGTCGCGTTCCCAGCGTCGCCACGGCGACGAGCAGCAGGAACAGCTGCCGATTCACGCCGGCGTGTGCACGTCGACGGGGGCGGAACGTCGCCAAACGCCATAGGGGCGACCCCAACGCGCCCGCTAGGGCTCGCGGTCCGGGGCGACCCTTGTGGTCGCCCCTCATGATGCACCGCAGGCTGCGGACCCGCGGTCGCGGGCGGGGACAAGCCCCGCCCCTACGGCCTCGTCCATACCCAACCATGTTCCCCGCACGTCCGCGTCCTGCCCCCGGATGGCAACTTCCATGAAGCAAACGCGTCGTTTGTTGCCTGGCGGTTGGCGACCGCGAAGCGGTCGCGTCTTGCATGGCACAAACGCATCGTTTGTTGCTTGGCGGTCAGCGCGCCCCAACCTGTGCGTTGGAGAACTGGCGCGACGCGACTCGCTGGTCAACGGCTCGCCAGTTCGAGGGGTTCCCGGTGATCCGACAGCTTGGCATCGGCGCCGAGTTCCTGCACGAGTGCTTCGACGAACTGAAAACGGGTGTCGGGATGGGGCATTCCGCGCCGCACGATCAGGCGGTTGCCGGCGCGTCCGTTGCCGTCGCGATAACGGAACGTGTCCGGCTCACGCTGCACCAGTTTGACGATCGTGAACGGATCGACGGTGGTTTCGGCGGCGAACTCGATACGGCCGCCGGCAGGACCAACATCGACTCGGTCGATGCCCAGCCCCGAGGCGACGAGTTTGATCGCCGTGGTGCGGAACAGGCTTCGCACGGCGTCTGGGAGCATCCCGAAGCGGTCGATCATCTCGATCTTGAGTTCGTCGAGTTCCGCCTGGTCCCGGGCGTTGGCGATGCGCTTGTACATGATGAGCCGGGCATGCACGTCGGGCAGGTAGTCGTCGGGGATCAACGCCGGCACATGGAGGTTGACTTCGTGGCTCGTGGGCAGCGGGGCGTCGAGATTCGGCGTCTTGCCGGCCTTGATGGCGGCGACCGCCCGTTCGAGCATCTCCATGTACAGCGAGAAGCCGATGTTGGCGATTTGCCCGGACTGCTCATCGCCGAGCAGTTCGCCGGCGCCGCGGATTTCCAGGTCGTGGGTCGCAAGCGTGAAGCCGATGCCCAACTCGCCCGCCGCCTGGACGGCGTCTAGGCGCTTCACCGCATCCGCTGTCATCGCTTTGGGATGCGGCGTCATGAGATAGGCATACGCTTGGCGGTGCGAACGGCCGACCCTGCCGCGCAACTGGTGTAGTTGCGCGAGGCCGAACTTGTCAGCGCGTTCGATGACCATGGTGTTGGCATTCGGGATGTCGATGCCGTTCTCGATGATGGTGGTGCACACCAGCACGTTGATGCGGCGGTGGTAGAAGTCCGTCATGACGTCGCCGAGCTTGCGTTTCGGCATCTGTCCGTGGCCGATGCCGATTCGCGCCTGCGGCGCCAGTTCGGCGACTTCGTCGGCGGCGCGTTCGATGGTGCGAACCTCGTTGTGCACGTAGAAGACCTGGCCGCCGCGGGCGAGTTCTCGGGCGATGGCTTCGGCGATCACCGTGCGGCGCTTCTGCATGACGAAGGTCTTGATGGACAGTCGTCGGGCGGGCGGCGTGGCGATGATGGACAGATCGCGGATTCCGGAGAGCGATAGGTTCAGGGTGCGGGGAATCGGCGTCGCCGTCAGAGCCAGGACATCCACTTCGGCGCGCAGGTTCTTGAGTTGCTCTTTCTGGCGTACACCGAAGCGGTGTTCCTCGTCGATGACGACGAGACCGAGGTTCTTGAACTTGAACGCCTTGCCGAGCAAACGGTGGGTGCCGATGGCGATGTCCACGTGGCCTTTCCCGAGGCGTTCGGCAACGTCGTTTACCTCGCCGTCGGTACGAAGACGCGACACGACTTCGATGCTGACCGGCCAGTCCGCAAAGCGGTCGCCGAAGGTCTCGAAGTGCTGTTGGGCAAGGAGGGTCGTGGGTGCCAGCACGGCGACCTGCCGACCGCTGGCGACCGCGAGATAGGCTGCCCGCATCGCCACTTCGGTCTTGCCGAATCCGACATCGCCGCAGATCAGGCGGTCGGTCGCCTTGGTGCCGGTCAGGTCGTCGATGACCGTGTCGATGGCCGAGTCCTGGTCGGGGGTCGCCTCGAACGGGAACTGTTCGACGAAGCGGCGGTACTCGTCGTCCGGTTTGCCGAACGCGAAACTCATGGACGCTTCACGCCGGGCGTAGATATCAAGCAACTCCGCCGCGGCATCGCGGGCTCTCTCGGCGGCGCGCCGCTTGGCCTTCGTCCACTGATCCGAACCCAACCGGTGCAGGGGTGCGGTTTCCTCGTCGGCGCCCGCATACCTCGATACGAGATGCAGCGCGGTCACCGGCACGTACAGCTTCGCCTCTTCCGCGTACTCGAGGGTGAGGAACTCCATCGGATGGCCGTCGATGGTGAGCGTCTCCAGGCCCCGGTAGCGGCCGACGCCGTGATCGATGTGCACCACCGGCGAGCCGATGTTGAGTTCGATCAGGTTCTTGATGACGAGGTCGGGGTCGATGCCGCGCCGACGGGTGCGTTCGGCGACCGCCTTGTCGCTGCGGTGACCGAAGATCTCGGTTTCGGTGACGATGGCGACATCGGGAAGCCATAGGCCGCGTTCGATGGGTGCAATCGCGATGGCGAGTTCGGCATCGCCCTCGGTGAAGTCCGCGAAATCGTGGGAGTCGGACGCCGCGATCCTCGCCCGGCCGAGGAACTCCTCCAAGTGGACTTTGCGTCCCGCGGTTTCCGCAGTCAGCAGGATCCGCGAGGCGGTATTGGCCACGAAGCCTCGCAGCCGGGCCGCGGGATCCTGGGCACGGTGATTCGCGGCCAGTTCCGGTAGGGGTTTGCCGGCGAAATCGACCCGGTTCCGGCGTCGAGCCGTACTCGGATCGATCTGCGCGCGACCGTGTCGCTTGACCTCGGCATCCAGATCCTTGGTGCCCATGTATAGCGCGCCGGGGGCGAGAATCGGACGCTCGACGTCGTACCGCAGCGATTCGTAGCGGGTGCCGACGTCGGCGAGATGGCGCTTTGCGGCGGCTGCGACATCCGGCTCGAGCACGAACACCGAATCCGTGGGCAGGTAGTCGAAGATGGTGGCCGTTGCCTCGAAGAACAGCGGCAGGTAGTACTCGATGCCTTGGGGTGCCAAGCCGTTGCTGACATCCTGGTAGATGTGGCAGCGCCGGACGTCGGCGTCGAAGGTGCGGTGCCAGGCGGCGCGGAAGCGGGCGATGCCGGCTGCGTCGATGGGCATTTCGCGTGCCGGCAGCACGCACACGCTGTCGGTTTCCGAGACCGTGCGCTGCGAGTCGGCGTCGAACAGCCTCAGGCTGTCGACTTCGTCGTCGAAGAGGTCGATGCGAACCGGGTTGGCGCCGCCGCCCATCGGGAAAACGTCCACCAGCGATCCGCGCACCGCGAACTCCCCGCGTTCCGTGACGGTGTCAACCGCCCGATAGCCAGCGCTCGTCAGCCGCGCCCGCTCGGTCTCGATGTCGAAGGTCTGGCCGACAGCGACGACGAGCGACTGGCTCTGGATGAAGCTCGGCGGCGCGAGCCGCTGCAACAGCGTAGTCACGGGGACGACCAAAACGCCGCGCTTTGTTTCGGGTAACTCGTAAAGCGTTTCCAGACGCTCGGAGACAATGTCCTGGTGAGCCGAGAAGTGGTCGTAGGGGAGGGTTTCCCAATCCGGGAAGGTGAGCACCGGGACGTCGCCCGATGCATAGAAGCGGATCTCGCTCACCACATGGAACGCCGCCTCGGTGTCCGTCGCGACGTAGACGACTAGGTGGTCCGTGTTGGCGGCCAGACGAGCGGCCACCAGGGAACCGCCACTGCCGTGAAGTCCTTGCCAGTTGTGAATGAGGTGGGGCGCCGGGGTTTCGGGCGCCGGCGAAGATCGCATACGGCTATCTTATCACCGACGGCGCAGCGAACGGACGCACCCGGTGCCGTGACGTAGAATCCGCTCACCCTCGGTTGCCCGAAGACCGGTGTCTAGGTTGAGTCTCGACCACACGCTTGCCGTCGCGATCGCCCAGATGCGCTCCGCCCGACGGTCGATCCGAACCTGGGTGTTCGGCGTGCTAGCGGGGGGAACCACGCTCGCGGTCAGCGTCTTCTATGCATACGCCCACGGCATGCTGTCTAGCGCCAACGCCGGTCGGTTCGGGCCAAGGTTCCTGATCGCGGAGTTGGGCGTTTACCTGCTTTGGCTGCTTCTCGTCGGTGTGGTGTTCATGGCATTTGATCTCCGCAGCGGCGACAAGCGTGCGCGCATCGCCGAAGCCCTCGACGCGCGGCCCGTGTCCAACTTCGCGGTACTCGCCGGCCGGGCGCTCGGGGTGCTCGCCGCGGTATCGTTCCCTGTGCTCGGCACCGTCGTCGTGCTCCAGGTCTTGGGCATCACGGCCCGTGCCGTGGACTTCTGGATGGGCGATCCCATCGAGCCGGTCTCGCTGGCGTCGTTCGTCCTGCTCGACGTTCTCGTGGCGATCTTCGTCTGGTCGGCGACGGTGTTGCTGCTGTCATCCCTGCTTCGCAACCGGCTCGCGGTACTGGTCGCGGCGGCGCTGCTCTTGGCGTTGCAGTTCTGGGCGATGACGACGGTCCCCGCGTACCTGGTTCCTGCCGTCTCGGTGGTTTCCAATGCCGGCGCCTGGGCATCGGACATCACCGTGCAGTTCGCGGACTTCGACCGTGTTCTGCAACGGGGCGCATGCTTGGTTCTCGGCGTTGGCATCTGCATCCTGGCGGCGGCGATGCATCCACGGGCGGAGGGTGTTTCCCGCGTCCGCAGGGTGGTTCTCGGCACGGTCGTCGCGCTGGTCGCCGTCGCGGGCCTCGGCACGGTTGCTTTGCGGGGCGTTGGAACGATCGAAAAGCGAACGGGGTGGCTCGCGGTCCATCGGGCGGCGGCAACAACGGAGACGACCACCCGACCGGACATCGAGCGGATCACCGGTACCGCAAGGATCGATCCGGGCGTTCAGCTCGACCTCGACATCGAGGTGCACTTGCGGGTGCACGATGCCCAGACTCCGACCTGGGTGTTCAGCCTCAATCCCGGTTTGCGGGTAACGGCCCTGAGGCACGGCGAGGAGGCGATTCCCTTCGTGCACGAGTCGGGTTCGCTGACGATGGAGGCCGGTCGTTTGACAAACGCCGGCGCTTTCGTCGTGTCCCTGCGGGCGCGCGGCGTCCCCGACCCGGACTTCGGCTATCTGGACAGCGCGGTGGACTGGCGGCGCCGACCGGGCACGAACCTGCTGAAGTACCTGGGAACCGAGGCATCCGTTTTCCACCGCAACTACGTGGCGCTGACGCCGGCCGTGCACTGGCTGCCGTCGTCCGGCAGCAACGTCGACCGGGAGGATCCGTCGAGGCGGACACCGGATTTCTTTCACCTCGACCTCGTGGTCGAAGTTCCCTCCGGATGGTCGGTTGCCGGGCCGGGCCGGCAACCGCAGGTGGAGGGTGCGGCCACGAACCACCGGCTCCGGACCGACTCGCCCATCCAGGAAGTGGCGCTTTTCGCGTCCGACTTCGAGAGGAGAGCGGTGAACGTGCAGGGCATCGAACTGGAATTGCTCGTGACCCCCAAGCACATGCCGAATCTCGATCGCTTCGCCGAAGTCGGCGACGAGATCACGAAGCAACTGGCCGACATCTTTGCGAAGCTTGAAGGGGCGGGTCTCGCGTACCCCGAACGCGTCCTGAGCTTGGTCGAGGTGCCGTCGTCGCTGCGAACCTACCGGGGCGGCTGGCGAATGGACGCCGTGCGCACGCCGGGGATCCTGTTGCTGCGCGAGGAGGGCCTGCCCACGATCCGAGCTGGCTTCTTTAGCTGGTCGGTTCCCGACGATCTCCGGCAGGGCTTTATCGTGTCCAATCTGGAAATCTACTTCTTCAACGCCTGGAACGGCGGCAATGCGTATCAAGGCTTGGCTGGAAACCTGATCGCGTCGACAAGTCCGGTGGGCGCGGGGGCGGTCGCACTCGATGCCGTCACCCGCGATCTGGCGTACCGGGTGCTGCATCCGTGGGTGCCGCAAGACTCCGTTTGGTTCACGGCACATTCGTACGACGCGCAAGCGCCTTTCGGGGCTTCGGTTTGGGACATGATCGTCAGTCGTGCCTCCGGCAATTTCGGCGGCATGTTGGAGAGAACGACTTGGTGGCGCGGCGACATGTGGGAGGACGCCGCGCGAACATCACTGGCTGGTGTCGAGGGTGGCCATGCACCGGATCGGGCGTTCAGCCTGCTGTCGCTGAAGGGCAACGCTTTGGAGAGAGTCGTCCTTGGTATCGCGGGTGTCCGAAAGACCGGAACGCTGCTCGGCGAATTGCGTCGTCGCTACGAAGGTCGATCGTTCACGGCGGAGGATTTTCGAGCCATCGCCGAGGCGACGACAACCGGCTTGGCCGAAGTCGTCGACGAGGCCTTGCACCAGACCGGCCTACCGGGTTTCTTGGCATCGCCCGCCGAGGTCCTCCGCCTTTCGGACGACAAGGCCGGACAGCCGCGCTACCACGTCACCGTACATGTCCACAACGGCGAACCGTACGCCGGATGGCTGCGGCTCGCGCGCTACGACATGGTAGGGGTCGAGGGCGAGCCGATTCGCGTACCCGGAAACTCGGCGGTCGAGATCGGCAGAATATTCGACGCGCCTTTGAATCAAGTCTGGCTGCACCCCTATCTGTCGTTGAACCGTCGCGAGATCCGACTCGATTTGGTGGACGACGGACGGCAGGCCTCGGACGCGGAGGGCTTCGTCGGGACGAGACCGAGCAACTGGGTTCCGTCGCCGGTCGAAGGAATCGTCGTCGACGATCTCGATCCTGGCTTCACCTGGCGGAGTGTCCCCGCGCGTCGGGGTCGCTGGAGCTTTGTGGACCGCTACCGTAGCTGGCCGGACACCCTCGACCACGGGCTCCCAATTCGGGCACACGCGGCAGGCGCTTGGGTTCGTAGGAGCGTCCCGTCCGCTTGGGGCAAGTACCACCGCACCGTTGCCATGGCGGACTCGGGCGGCAGGGACTATCGGGTGTTCTTCACGGCGGAACTGGCCGCCGGTCGATGGCGCTTGGACTACCACCTGCCGGAACGGCGCATCCCAAAGAGGTCGGCAGGCGATGTGGAGCGAGCGATGTATCCGCGATTGGGGCTCTTGGAGATGAGGCTGATCGCAGCGGATGGGGCTGGCGTTGTAGCGGTGCCCCGAACGTTTGGCGGGAGTGAAGCGTTGACTTTCGACGCCGCGCTCGGGGAAACCGGCTGGAACAAGCTCGGCGAGTTCGACCTGCCGGGCGGCGAGGTTCGCCTGGAGGTCTCCAACCGCACCACCGGAAGGGTGGTGATCGCCGATGCCATTCGTTGGCTCCGGCTGGAGTAACGCAAAATAGCGAGTTCTAGTTTTGACATCGCTGTCAGCATCCGTTGTAAGGGGGTATTGACAACGTTGTCGTCGCGATTTGGACCGCGTGGTGGCGACTAACTCACGTAGGGCCAGTAGTGGGGAACCGCATGCCAAACAAAGTCGTCAAGAAGACGCCCATCGCGGCGGCGGTTTCGTTTGCCATCGCCAGTAGCGGCGTGTTCACCAACAACTTCGCGAAGATGAACATCGAGCAAACCCACGTCGTTGGCGTATTCGACTTCGACACCAGCTTTGTCGAGAACATCGACTTCGGCATCCAACTGACCGAAGTGAACAACCGTTCGGCGGGCTCGGTGGTTCAGCGCGATGCGTGGGGCGGCGTGACGCAACCCGGCGCGATCGCGGATCTGTTGACCCCGGCCTCCGCGTTTGACGCGTTCGACCAGATACCCGGTGGCGACGACTCTCGACGCCAGGTCGACTTCTCCACGTTCGACATGAGGGAGGTGATCGCACGAACCGAAGCCCTGATGGCGTCCGGCGAGGCGACCACGTTCTTCCTGCCCGACATGGGTGATTGCGGAACCGGCCTTTGCACGTCGAGCCGTTTCACCTCCGACCGGCGAACGACCGAGGAGTCGTTGGCGGCGCACATCCAGGTGAACATGTCCGCCGAGTGGGGGCTGACCACCGTCGAGGTGCGCGCGGGCTTACGCTACGAGCAGACCGACATCTCGTCCCAGGCGCTCTCCCCCGCCTTCACGAGGATCGACTGGGTGGCGGGCAACGAACTATCGGCTGTTCAGGGAGCACCGGATTTCACCTCGCTCGAAGGTAGTTACGATCTCCTGTTGCCGAGTTTCGACTTCAAGATCGACTTGACGGACAACCTGGTCGGTCGGGTCTCGTACGGCTCGACCCTGACGAGACCCAACTACGGCGATATCCAAGGTGGCCAGACCATCAATTCGCGCACACCGCATCGAGCTGTTCAGGCAGGCGGGTCGTGTATTCAAGGTGCCGACCGAGCTGTTTGGTGAGAACTCGTGGATCCAGGTGATGCTTGGCCAAGGGCTCGTTCCGGAGCAGTACCACCCGATCGTCAACATGATGAGCGAGGACGAACTGACCAAGTTCTTTTCAGGCATCCACGGTACGGTCGCCAACATGGTCGATCAACTTCCCGACCACCCGCGATTCATCGATCACTACTGCAAGGCGAGTCTTGCCTAACGGGCGACGTTCGCCACGTTCGTGTTGACAACGTTGTCATCGGCACCGTAACGTTTGCTCGATTTCGTTCCCGAGCCCAACTTCATGGAACCATGCGCGAGCTAGTGTCGCGATGGCGAGCGCATGCCAACCCGCTCGACCACAGGCAGTCGTCCGAACGAGCGGTTGCGCGAACCGTCGATCGATATCTGCAGAGCCTTTCCGTCGAACGGAAGGTAGGGCAGATGATCCAGGCCGAAATCGGGAACGCGACGCCCGGGGAGGCGGGAGAATTCGCGCTTGGGTCCATTCTCAACGGTGGCGGCAGTTCCCCCGGTGGCAATAAGCAGGCGAGTTTGGACGATTGGCTGTCGCTCGCCGATGCCTACCACGACGCGGTGGTCGGGCAGGAGCGATTCGCGGACGCCATCCCGATGCTGTGGGGAACGGATGCGGTCCACGGCCACTCGAACGTCTACGGTGCCACGGTGTTTCCCCACAACATCGGCCTCGGTGCCACACGCGACGGCGACCTGGTGCACGCCATCGGCGTCGCGACGGCGCGCGAGGTGGCCGCCACGGGCCTGGACTGGACTTTCGCGCCCACCTTGGCGGTGGTGCGCGACGACCGCTGGGGACGTACATACGAAGGCTATTCCGAACATCCCGACCTGGTGGTCGAATACGCCGGTCGTATGGTCACCGGCCTTCAGGGTGATGCCGGCGGTGCCGGCTTCCTTGGACGGGGGCGGGTCTTGGCTACGTCGAAACACTTCATCGGTGAAGGCCAGACGACCGATGGGCAGGATCAGGGCGATGCGGTCTGTTCGGAGGAGATGTTGCGGGATGTCCACGGGGGCGGCCATCGTGCTGCCATCGCGGCAGGTGCCCAGACCGTGATGGCGGCCTACAACAGTTGGCTGGGCAACAAGGTTCACGGCCACCGCTACCTGTTGACCGATGTGTTGAAAGGTGGTCTCGGCTTCGATGGTTTCGTGGTCAGCGACTGGGACGGATTCCTGCAAGTCGCCGACGACCCGGCCGAGGCGTGCGCGCGTTCGGTGAACGCCGGCGTCGACATGCTGATGGTGGGTGGCGAGTGGCGGCGCACGTACCACGACCTGTTGCAGCAGGTCGGGGCCGGCAATGTTCCGATGTCGCGGATCGATGATGCGGTGCGGCGTATCCTGCGGGTCAAGGCGCGGGCCCAGCTGTTTTCGGGTAGTCGACCGTCGCAGCGTCCCGCGGCCCAAGACAGCAATGCGCTCGGCGACCCGGCTCACCGCGACCTTGCCCGGCGGGCCGTACGCCGGTCCCTGGTACTGCTCAAGAACGATGGCGTGCTGCCGCTGCGGCGCGACGTCAAGGTGTTGGTCGCCGGCGACGGTGCTCACGACATCGGCAAACAGTGTGGTGGCTGGACGCTCACCTGGCAGGGCACGGGCAACGACGCTGCCGACTTTCCCACCGGCACATCGATATTCGACGGCTTTGCTCAGGCGGTGGCCCACAATGGCGGATCCGTGGTGCTGAGTCCCAACGGCGAATTCGGCGACGAAGCGCCCGACGTGGCCGTGGTGGTATTCGGCGAGAATCCCTATGCGGAAGGCGATGGCGATCGCAATCATCTGAGCTACTCGGCGCTCGATCCGCAACCGCTTGCCATCCTGCGCAGAATGAAGGAGCGGGGCATACCCACGGTGTCCATTTTCCTCACCGGGCGACCCCTCTGGGTGAACCCCGAACTCAATGCATCGGATGCCTTCGTGGTCGCCTGGCTTCCTGGCACGGAGGGTGCGGGCGTGGCCGACGTGCTGTTTTGCGGTACCCAGGGGAACGTGGGCTACGACTTTCACGGTCGGCTGTCCTTCTCTTGGCCCCGCCATGCGTTGCATACGCCGCTGAACGTCGGCGAAGCGGGGTACGCGCCCTTGTTTCCCTACGGATACGGGCTTCGGTACCGCGACAACGGCGAGATTGGTGTGCTCGACGAGAGCGACGTTGCACATGGACTACCCGCACTCGACGGAACCCGCAGCGACGGCTCCACCTATCCTCGTTGCCCCGTCGCAGCCGAACCGGACGATTGACACGCCCTCCTGACGGCGAGCTCCCTGGCAGAGGGTGGGGGTACACGCGCGTCTGATCCGGTTGCGCGTCAATAGGTCAACCCCCTAGAATGCGAACGATTCCGGGGAGAGAGGAACTCGCCTTTCTCGCCGGACTTTCTCGTGCGCGCATGGATGGCAAAAAGGGGGTCCCGCCGCGAAGGCGTGAGGAAAGCGCCAGCAGCGACACCGATGAAAGCGACAAACATCGCCGATCCCAATTATTTCCACAAGGTCGTGGACTGCCAATGGGCGTGCCCCGCGCACACGCCCGTGCCTGACTACATCCGCTTGATCGCCGAGGAACGCTTCACCGAAGCGTATATGCTGAACTGGGATTCGAACGTCTTCCCGGGCATCCTCGGGCGAACCTGCGACCGACCGTGCGAGCCCGCCTGCCGGCGTGTCCGCACCGAGGAGAAGCCGGTCGCGATTTGCCGCTTGAAACGTGTCGCCGCAGATCACAAGGGGGACATTTCCGACTACCTTCCCCGGGTACCCAAGAAGAAGAACGGCAAGCGCATCTGCCTCATGGGTGCGGGTCCGGCGTCGCTGGCCGTGGCACGGGATCTGCTGCCGTTCGGCTACGAGATCGATATGTTCGACCGGGATCCGGCGGGTGGCGGCATGATGCGCAGCCAGATACCCGCGTTCCGGCTACCGGCCGACGTTCTCGAGGAGGAGGTCGACCTCATCCTCAACATGGGGGTCAACGCCCACTTCGGGTACGAGATCACGAGCATGAAGGAAATGCTCGACATGGACTACGACGCCTATTTCGTCGGTACCGGTGCGCCCCGGGGACGCGATCTCGACCTGCCGGGTCGCCAGGAGGTCGACGACCACATCTCCATCGGCATCGACTGGCTCTCGAGCGTGGCCTTCGGACATACCTCGTCCATTTCCGGCAAGGTGATCGTCATGGGTGGCGGCAACACCGCGATGGACTGCTGCCGCACTTCCAAGCGCCTGGGTGCCGAGCGCGTAACGGTGGTGGTCCGCTCCGCCTTCGACGTCATGAAGGCCTCCGAGTGGGAAAAGGAAGATGCGATGTCGGAAGGCATCCCGATCATCAACAACCGCCCGCCCAAGGAGTTCCTGCACGACAACGGCAAGCTCACCGGCATCGTCTTCGAATGCGTGCGGCCGATCCCCGACGGCAAGGGCCGGTACCGCTACGAACCGAGCGGCGAACCGGATGTCGTCGTGGAATGCGACCACGTGCTCATGGCCATCGGGCAGGAGAACCACTGTCCGTGGGTCGAGCGCACCGTGGGGATCGAGTTCGACAAGTGGGACTGCCCGATCCTCGACGAGGACACCCTGCAGTCCAGCCACCCGAAGATCTTCTTCGGCGGCGACTCCGCGCTCGGTCCCGAGAACATCATCTGGGCGTCGGCGCACGCCCACAAGGCGGCCATCTCGATCCACCTGATGTGCCAGGGCAAGGACATCAAGAAGGATCGACCACCCGAAGGCGTCAACCTGATCAGCCAGAAGATGGGCGTCCACCAGTGGAGCTACGACGCCGAGCACGATGACGCCAAGCGTTTCCTGGTGCCCCATGCCAACAAGCGCAAAGCGCTCGACAACATCAAGATCGAGGTGGAACTCGGTTTCGATGCCCGGTTGGGACTGAAGGAAGCGCAACGTTGTCTCAACTGCGATGTGCAGACCGTATTCACCGAGAGTCTCTGCATCGAGTGCGACGCCTGCGTCGACATCTGCCCCATGGACTGCATCACGTTCACTGCGAATGCGGACGAGCCCGAACTGCGTGCATCGCTGATGGCGCCAGCGGACAACGACGAACAGGACATCTACGTGTCCGAGGAACTTCCGACGGGGCGGGTCATGGCCAAGGACGAGGATGTCTGCCTGCACTGCGGCCTGTGTGCGGAGCGCTGTCCGACCAACGCTTGGGATATGCAGAAGTCCGTCATCCACACCCCGCAACTGGGCTCATACGCGTCTTGATGACCGACGCGGGAACACCGGTCGTCCTCGACGGGGATTCGGCGGCCGAGGCCGTGCGCGATAGGCAAACGTCCTACAACGACTTCGTCATCCGTTTCGCAAACGTCAACGGCTCCGGCTCGGCCTCCGCCAACGGAATGTTCGCGAAGGCGCTTTTCCGAATGGGGATCCCCGTCGCCACGCGCAACATCTTTCCGTCCAACATCGAGGGCCTGCCCACCTGGTTCGAAGTGCGGGTCTCGGAGAAGGGCTATGCCGGACGCCGCGAAGGCGTCGACATCATGGTGGCGATGAACGCTGAGACCTTCGCCGAGGACGTGGCGTCCATCGTGCCCGGAGGTTTCCTGCTCTACGACAACTCGAAGGAACTCGACCGGCGCTTGCGTCGGTCCGACGTCAACCACGTCGGGGTGCCGATCTCGCAGCTTGTGCTGCCCGAGTTTCCGAATCCGAAGCATCGCGCGCTGTTCAAGAACATCGTCTACCTAGGTGCCCTGTCAGGTCTTATCAACATCGACTTCGACGTGATCACCGGCATGGTATCGGCGCAGTACAAGGGCAAGGACGACTTGATCGCGCCGAACATCCACGCCTTGGAGATCGGTCGCAACTACGTTCTCGACTACCTCGACGGTCCCCTACCCATCCAGGTGCGCTATTCGAATGCCGCCAGCGACAAGATTCTGGTCGACGGCAACACCGCCGCCGCGATCGGCGCCATCTACGGGGGGGCCACCGTGTGCGCGTGGTACCCGATCACGCCGTCCACGTCCTTGGCGGAAGCGTTCGAGCAGTACTGCAACCGATTGCGCGTTGACGAGAACGGCGACCGCAACTTCGCGATCGTCCAGGCGGAGGACGAACTCGCCGCGATGGGCATCGTGATCGGCGCCGGCTGGAACGGCGCCCGGGCATTCACCGCGACGAGCGGACCGGGTCTTTCGCTGATGACGGAGTTCCTGGGGCTCGCCTACTTCGCCGAAATTCCGGCGGTGCTCTGGGACATCCAGCGTACCGGTCCGTCCACCGGCATGCCGACCCGTACCCAGCAGGGCGATCTGCTGTCGGCGGCCTACGCGTCACATGGCGATACCCGGCATCCGCTGCTGTTCCCGTCGACGCCCAACGAGTGTTTCGATTTCGCGGTCACGGCGCTCGATCTCGCCGACCGGCTGCAGACGCCGATCCTGGTTATGTCGGACCTCGAACTCGGCATGAACGACAACATGGCCGACCCCTTTACCTGGGATGACGCGCGCCGCCTTGACCGAGGCAAGGTGCTGGGCGCGGAAGACCTGGAAAGAATCGAGACCTTCGGCCGGTATCTCGATGTGGACGGCGACGGCATCGGCTACCGCACGTTGCCGGGTACGCATCCGGAGAAGGGCGCGTTCTTTACCCGGGGCACCTCGCGGGACGAATACGCCGCCTACACCGAAGCGCCGGAGCACTACAGCGCCAACATGGATCGCCTGCTCAAGAAGTGGGAAACGGCACGCAAGCTCGTGCCGGCACCGGACATCGAGGATCGGGGACGCTCGGTGGGGATCATGTTCTACGGCACGACGGCGCTGCCCATACCGGAGGCCTTGGACCGGCTGGCCGACGACGGCGTCGAGATCGACACCTTGCGCATTCGCGCGTTCCCGTTCACCGACGAGGTACGCAACTTCATCGACCGGCACGAGATCGTCTTCCTCGCCGAGCAGAATCGGGACGCCCAGATGAAGACGCTGCTGGTAAACGACCTGGGGCTGGACCCGGCGCGCATCGACTCGGTGCTCTACTACGGCGGTTTCTCGATTTCGGCGGACACCATCTACGAGCAGGTCAGCGAAAAGCTCGTCGAATACAACGTACCGCGGCTCAGGGCCGTGGGCGGCGGCGGTGGACGAGGAGCGGCACCGCGCAAGGATAGGGAGCACCGTTCATGACCTTCGTCGCGAAACCCCGCGTTCGGCATCCGCTGCTCCCGGTCAACGAACTGGGACTCACCCGGCGGGACTACGAGGGCTCGGTGTCGACGTTGTGCGCGGGATGCGGGCACGACTCGGTGTCCGCCGCCATCGTCCAGGCCTGCGCCGAGTTGTCGTTGCCGCCGCACAAGTTTGCCAAGGTATCGGGCATCGGCTGCTCGTCGAAGACGCCCAGCTACTTCCTGAGCCACTCCCACGGTTTCAATTCCGTGCATGGCCGCATGCCGTCGGTGGCGACGGGCGCCAACCTGGCCAACCGCGAACTCTATTGCATCGGGGTCTCCGGCGACGGCGACAGCGCCTCGATCGGCATCGGCCAGTTCGCCCATATCGTGCGCCGGCGCATCAACATGCTCTACATCGTGGACAACAACGGCACCTACGGGCTCACCAAGGGGCAGTTCTCGGCCACCAACGACAAGGGCTCGACCAGCAAGAAGGGCGTGCCGAACCTCTACGAACCCATCGATCTCGTGTCCATGGCCCTGCAGATCGGTGCCAGCTTCGTGGCCCGGAGCTTTTCCGGTGACAAGGGGCAACTGGTTCCGCTGATCCAGGCGGGACTCATGCACAAGGGCTTCGCGTTCATCGACGTGATTTCGCCCTGCGTCGCGTTCAACAACCACAACGGTTCGACCAAGAGCTACGACTACGTACGCGGTCACTCGGAGCGGCTCGTCAGCGCCGACTTCATCGCCCCCGGCGAGGAGATCACCGTCGACTACGACTCCGGTGCGCTGGAAGACGTCGCCATGCCCGACGGCTCGACATTGCGCCTGCGCAAACTCGACGAGGACTACGATCCACGTGATCGGATCCAGGCGCTGACCCAGGTGCAACGGTCGGCGGAGGCCGGTGAGGTGGTAACCGGGTTGCTGTACGTGGATGCGGACGCGGCCGACTGCCACGACGTGCTCGGCACCCCAACAGCACCGCTGAACGCCTTGGATGAGTCGGTCCTGTGTCCGGGTGCGGAGGCTTTGGCGGGAGTCAACGCGCAGTTGCGGTGAGGGTCGCCGTGGTGCAGGGGTCGCGTCGCCGGGCCTCCGCGCCGTCCGCCACTAGTGTGCCGCGTCACAAATAGGTTTATGTTTGGAGGGATTGGTGTTCGTGTCGCAACTGACGTCTACGGTTATGAAGGCGGCACATCCTCGCCTT